>UMAF01048704.1_pt1 | contig 16059 bp, 9 predicted proteins | sample 1963641 | NCBI WGS metagenome assembly UMAF01 (sample SAMEA4835909, study PRJEB28245) | human gut metagenome | biome: gut microbiome; material: fecal sample | place: Denmark | collected 2008
TATAATACGTTATACACTCACAGACCAGATTGTCATGTTTTCCCCGAATCATCATAAATAATTGCGCAAACATTAGAAATAATGTATACTATTAATGGTTTTTTACTATCATATTGATTACTCACACAAAATGGAGGTACGCGTATGTTAAAGGTTGGTATGCTTACAAGTGGTGGAGATTGTCAGGCACTCAATGCTGCCATGAGAGGTGTCGCAAAGTCTCTTTACAGAGCTGTGGAAGATGTAGAGATTATCGGATTTGAAGAAGGCTACAAGGGTCTTATCTACGGTGATTTCAGAGTTATGAAAAAAAGTGATTTTTCAGGAATTCTTACAGAGGGCGGCACGATAATAGGAAGCTCCAGACAGCCTTTTAAGCTTATGCGTGTACCGGATGAGAATGGACTTGATAAGGTAGAGGCTATGAAGAAGAATTATAAGTCGCTTGGACTTGATTGTCTTGTGGTGCTCGGCGGAAACGGAACACACAAGACGGCGAATCTTCTGAGGGAGGAGGGACTCAATGTTGTGACACTCCCTAAGACGATAGACAATGACCTCTGGGGTACGGACATGACCTTCGGCTTCCAGAGTGCGGTCAATATAGCGACGAATGCAATTGACTGTATCCACACTACCGCTTCCTCACACGGAAGAGTATTTATCGTGGAGGTGATGGGACATAAGGTCGGGTGGCTTACACTTCACGCAGGTATTGCGGGCGGAGCGGATATCATTCTTATACCTGAGATTCCTTACGATATCAAGTCGGTTGTCGCAGCACTCAACAGAAGAACCAAGGCGGGGAAGAACTTCTCAATACTTGCTGTTGCCGAGGGTGCAATATCCAGGCAGGATGCGGCACTTCCTAAGAAGGAGCTTAAGCAGAAACTCAAGGATAACCCATATCCTTCAGTATCATACAAGATAGGAAGCGAGATACAGGAACTCACGGGTCAGGAGGTTCGTATAACTGTTCCGGGACATACGCAGCGAGGCGGAAGCCCTTGCCCTTATGACAGAGTGCTTGCTTCAAGACTGGGCGCGGCTGCGGCTAAGCTCATCATAGACAAGCAGTACGGCTATATGGTCGGAATTAAAAATGGTGAGATTGTTAAGGTTCCGCTTGCGGATGTAGCGGGCAGGCTTAAGATGGTTGACCCTAATGCGTCCATAATCAACGAAGCGAAGATGTTGGGCATAAGCTTCGGAGATTGATGTGAGGATGAATTAAGGCAGCTCAGAGAGAGCTGTGAAGGCTGAAATTACCGATGCGACGCATTAGGATGGACAGCAGAATAGCTATAAGAGTAGATAGAATTAATATGGATAGCAAGACAGCTATAAGAGTAGATAGAATTTAAGGAATTGTAATTATGTCATATACAGCTTTATATAGAAAATGGCGACCGTCGACCTTTGACGAGGTCAAGGGGCAGGAGCATATTGTGACCACGCTCAAGAATCAGGTGATAAATGACCGAATAGGACATGCATACCTGTTCTGCGGAACGAGAGGTACAGGTAAGACCTCGGTCGCAAAGATACTTGCAAAGGCGGTCAACTGCGCTCACCCTGTGGACGGAAATCCATGTGGCGAGTGTGAGGTGTGCCGTGCCGTTGCGGCGGGGGCGAGCATGAACGTGATAGAGATAGATGCCGCTTCCAACAATGGTGTTGACAATATAAGAGAAATCAAGGAGGAGGTAGCATATCCTCCGACGCAGGGGCGCTTCAAGGTATATATAATCGACGAGGTCCACATGCTCTCAATAGGAGCCTTCAATGCACTGTTAAAGACGCTTGAGGAGCCGCCTGCCTATGTAATATTTATTCTTGCAACTACAGAAGCACATAAGATACCTATAACCATCCTGTCGCGCTGCCAGAGATACGATTTTAAGAGGATTTCCATAGATACCATAAGTGCGAGACTGTCAGAGCTTATGGTGGCAGAGGATATCAGTGCGGACGAGAGAGCGTTAAGGTATGTGGCAAAGGCTGCCGATGGCTCCATGAGAGACGCGCTGAGTCTTCTGGATCAGTGCCTTGCATTCTATATGGGGCAGGAACTGAAGTACGAGAATGTGCTTGAGGTCTTAGGTGCCGTTGACACTGAGGTATTTTCTGACTTTTTCAGGGGAATCGTTGCCGGGGATGCGATTGGACTCATCCATAAGCTTGAGAAGATAATAATTGACGGAAGAGACTTAAGCCAGTTCGTGTCCGATTTCACATGGTATCTGAGAAACCTTATGCTGCTGCAGTCACAGACGGATGCCTCCGATGTGCTTGAGATGTCTGAGGAGAATATGAAGCTTCTTAAGGAGGACGCAAAGCTTACGGATCTGAATGGTGTCATGCGCTATATCAGAATATTTTCCGAATTGTCCGGTCAGCTCAAAAATTCAAGCCAGAAGCGTGTTATGGTTGAGGTTGCGCTCATCAAGATGACACAGCCTGCTATGGAGAAGGGCTTAAATGACGCGCTGATGGACAGAATAGCAGTCCTTGAAAGACGGATGGAGACAGGGCTTGAGGCGGCTGCAAGAGCTATGGCTGCCGGGGGCTTTGCGGCGGGAGCCGGGGCACTTACAGGTGACAATGGTGGCATGACAGCGGATGCAGCTATCGGTGGAACACAGGCGGGCATGGGTACTAAGCCGAAGCCGGCGCGCTCCGAGGACATAATGGAGGTCATCAGGAACTGGCGCTCAATATGCAATGGATTGTCGATGGCATTGAAGCCGATTCTTGAGCACTATACAACCAAGGCGAACGGCGGCGGTAATAAGCTCCAGCTCATATATGAGGATGCGACCTACTATTCCATGGTATCAAGGCAGGAGGCTATAGACACGATAAAGCAGGCGATAGCCGCAAAGACAGGGCTTGACATGGAGATAGAGGTGATACATGCTGAGAGCGGAACGGAGGTCTCACAGGAGTACGATACCCTTGAGGATATATGCAGAATGAATATCGTGGAGGAAGACTTCTAGGATTTTGTTGTAGACATATTTTGATTATTAAAATATAATATAATATTGTCTGGACTTGAAAATATATGTTTGGCGGATATGCCATGCCTTAGAGCCGGAATGGTTTTACGGAATGGCTTTTAACAGTTAATTACAGAATAAAGGAGAATTTTATTATGGCAAAAAGAGGCGGTTTTCCGGGTGCTATGCCTGGTAATATGAATAATCTGATGAAGCAGGCACAGAAGATGCAGCGTCAGATGGAGGAGACTACAAAGGAACTTGAGGAGAAGGAAATTACAGCGTCGGCGGGCGGCGGTGCGGTTTCCGTAACGGTTTCCGGCAAAAAGGAGGTTACCAAGGTCACAATTGACCCTGAGGCAGTTGATACGGATGATATCGAGATGTTAGAGGATATGATTATGGCAGCGACCAATGAGGCGCTCAGACAGATTGAGGAGCTGTCACAGGCTTCGATGGCTAAGATTACAGGAGGACTTGGCGGTCTTGGCGGAGGCTTCCCATTCTAATGGAATACTATGGAAGTCAGATTAATAAGCTTATCGAGGAGCTTTCAAGGCTCCCGGGAATAGGTGCTAAGTCGGCACAGCGTCTTGCATTCCACATTATTGGAATGCCTAGAGAGCAGGTGGACAGTCTCTCAAGTGCCATTGTAAATGCTAAGACGAATGTAAGATACTGTAGCTGCTGTTGTACACTGACAGATGAAGAGCTGTGTCCGATATGCAGCAATCCAAGCCGCAACCACAGGGTTATCATGGTTGTGGAAAACACGAGGGACATGGCAGCGTATGAGAAAACACAGAAGTACGATGGTGTGTATCATGTCCTTCACGGTGCTATATCTCCGATGCTTGGCATAGGACCTAACGATATTAAACTCAAGGAGCTTATGAAGCGCCTTGAGGGTGATGTGGACGAAGTTATTATTGCCACCAATTCAAGTCTGGAAGGGGAAACCACGGCAATGTACATAAGCAAGCTTGTAAAGCCTACCGGAATCAAGGTAAGCCGTATAGCGAGCGGCGTGCCGGTTGGCGGTGACCTGGAGAATATAGATGAGGTGACACTGCTTCGTGCACTTGAGGGAAGAACACAGTTGTAGGGGTCATTGTCAATGCCGCAGGAGAATATTTTAGTAAACGATATAATAACAGATCACAGAGAGCGTATGCTGAACCTTAAGAAGTATTACCCGTTCTTCAAGCTGTCGGAGGTGTCCTTTTCATGGTACAGGGAAGGGATGTACGACAGCCTTGACATGGGGTATATTCTCATGGCGGTACTGCGCTTTTTTATTGAGGAAAACAATTTCAAGGAGAGGGACGTCACCTATACGGAATATGCCGCCTTTATGAGCAGGTGTATAAGACGTGACTTCAAGCTCAATCCGCCTTCGGGGGATATGAGCATTCTTGTTGAATATATTTTTGACAAATTAAAAAATGACGGTAAGCCGTTCATTTTCCGGTATTTTGATCCGGTTGACAGAAAGAAAAAGATATCAAGGGTGAGACTTATCGAGAGCCGCATAGAGGACGGAACGGTATGGTATTCAATCAGCCCGGAGGGAATCGAGTTCTATCTGGACACGAAGGAAATCAAGGACGAGAGCAGGATAAGCGTTGAGCAGCTCCTTCTTGAGAAGATGATACAGTCTAAGGATTTCAAGGGTGGAACGGATGTGGTGCGCCGCATAAACAAAGAGGTGGACTGTCTGTGGCTCAGGAAAAACCGTGTAATGTCGCTGCTTGCCTCGGATATTTTTTCCGGGCTTGAGGCGTATGAGGATTTTTTTGCCACAGGAGTAAAGTGGTTCGAGGAGGAGCAGAAGCTCTTTATAAAGAATTCAGAGCTTATACAGGCGGCTCAGAAAAGAGCGGAGACGGACAAAAATAATGATGATTATGCCTCGTATCTCAAGATAACGGGAGAAATATACCAGCTTGATACGGAGCTTAAGATAGCCATGAATAATCATCTGAAGCTGTTGTCAGCATGCACCCGGCTTGGGATAATGGCAGATGAGATGGTAAAAAAGGCGAAGCTTGGAAGGCTGAGACCGAGCTTTGATTTCAGAAATGCGCTGGAGCTTGCCATGAAGAAGGATGACATAACACTTCTTGGCATGCTGGTGCGCCCTATAATGGGACTCAACACCAAAAAAACCTTGGGGATAAAAAGAATCGAGGATCTGATAACCTACAAGCCGGGACGCGATTACAAGGCGGAGCTTATCACAGACACCATTCCGGAGAATATCGTATATGATGATGAGCTTGAGGATGAGAGAATACGCGGCAACTATTCGGCACTCATAAAGGTTCTGTTATCGCTCCTAAAGAGAAGGAACTGCATTGACCTCAGAACCTTCAACGAATGTGCCGCGAGGATTTTCGGCGAGGAGCTGTTTGAGAATGGTGACTACTACTCATTCATTGTGCATCTGTGCCAGAAAAAGGAGTACAGCTTCGAGGCGGACAGACAGAAGCCGGAGACATTTCTTGATGAAATCTTCCATGACTGTGCCCAGACCCAGGAATACGCTTCCTGTCTCGGAACCCACTTCACCATAACCCCCGCCGACCCACCCGATGAAATCGAGCTTGCAGAAGGCTTCACGATATCTAACATACACTTTACAAAACAGTAAAAACTAAAACAACGCTACATTACTTATAACTATGCCAACCCAAGCCTTGAAGCTGTAAACAATTAACAATAATCTTAATTTATATTTACATTTACTAGGCTTGAAAACAAACAGTTGTGTAATTTAACTATATTGCAAGCCGGGTACTTTGCAGCCGTCGGTACTTAGCGGCTGTATTTTAGCCGCTTATGTACCGCTACGAGCTGCAATGTAGCGAGAGCGGGCCCGGCGGTAATATAGTTAAATTACACAACGTATGGGTTAATAATAAAGTAGAAAGGAACACACACACATGGAGCAACGCAATCTGGAAAAAGCCCTTGAGCTTGCCGCCGCATTGATAAGAGGAGACAGAGTGAGCGCGTCAGGCGGCAATGTGGCACTCTATGAGGAATATTCGTCCAATTCGCAGGTATATGATGCGCTCAGGCTGATTTTAAAGAAGTTCGGGCTGGAGCTTTATGAATATAATAATGCACTGTTTGTCAGTGCGGATGAGGATAACGCCGGCATGGGAGATGCCGGCTTTGGCTTTACTAATGAGGAGCTGAGGCACGCTCTTGGTGTCAGGGTGAACAAGGAGCTTTTTTTGTGTTATCTTATAATATACTGTACCATGACGGAATTCTATAAGACGTCGGGCAGCTACACCTACACGGAGTTCGTAAGACATGAGGATGTCATAAAGGCTGTTGACAGCGCTTTGGTGAAGGTTATTGACCCTTCGGCAGGGCTTGTGCTTGATGATGTTGAGGAGAACAGCTTTAAAACGCTTGCGCTGCTGTGGGATGAGCTTCCTGTCACGTCGACCGATGACGTTCAGGGACAGAGAGCCGCCAGAAATTCCAAGACGGGCTATGTTAAACTTACGTTTAACTTTCTTGTGGCTCAGGGGCTTTTCGTGGAAAATCAGGATAAATATTATCCGACAGACAGGTTCAAGGCTATGGCGGAGAATTATTACAGTATCAACAGAGGCAGGCTATACGAGATATTAACAAGGGAAGAACAGGAGGCACAGAATGCCACAGATTAACAGAATCAGGGTCAACAATATAAAATATAATTTTGGCACTCAGTTCTACGATGATTTTCTGATGCGTTTTTCGTGCAGGAACACCATATATGACCTTGCAAACGGCGGAGGTAAGAGTGTGCTCATGCTTCTTCTGCTTCAGACGATGCTTCCGAACTGTACTCTTGACGAGAAGCAGCCTGTGGAGAAGCTGTTCGCGCAGCCGGGAGGAAGCACCACGATACATTCGCTTGTGGAGTGGAAATTAGATTCCTGCGATGTAAGGAACGGCTACAGGTACATGACCTGCGGCTTCTGCGCGCGTAAGGCGAGGGCAGGTGAGGACGCCGAGGGCGAGCAGAAGACGGGAATAGAGTATTTTAACTACTGTATTTTTTACAGGGAGTTCGGGGACAATGATATCAAGAATCTTCCGTTGTCCGATGGCAGGGAGAGAATTACCTACAATGGGCTGAAGGCATACCTGCGCGACCTTGAGAAGAAGGACTTCGGTGTGAAGGTGCGGCTTTTTGAGCGCAAGGGGGATTACCTAAGCTTTATAAATGACTATGGAATCTATGAGAGCCACTGGGAGCTGGTAAGGGGAATCAATAAGACCGAGGGACATGTCAGGACTTATTTTGAGAGTAATTACAGAACCACCAGAAAGGTTGTCGAGGATTTACTGATAGAGGAGATTATTGAGAAGTCATACAACAACCGTATCCGCGGCGGTAACGGCGATGATGAGATGTCAAAGACCCTTCTTGAGATAAAGGATAAGCTATTGGAGCTTGCAAAGAGAAGGGAGACGATGGATAATTACGATAAGGAGATTAAGCTCATATCCGATTTTTCCACCAAGGTGGCAGACTTCGGAAATATATTTGAGCGCAAGGAGGAGGGAAAGAACAGACTCTTTAAGTACCTTCTCATGGCGCAGGCGCAGACGAAGAAGAACGAAGCGCAGGCGCAGAAGCTTGCCGCGGATATAGCGGGTATAAGGCAGGCACAGCTTGAGGAAGAGAGGCTTATATCGGCGGCGCTTATCGCCGATGAGGAGGCGGAGCTTAGAAAGGTGCGTGCTCTGGTGGACAGCCTTTCGGAGAGCTATGAGCAGGCAGAGAAGAGCTTCGATAAAAAGAAGGAGGAGCTTGAGCTTTCCTACGCGGCGGAGGACTATGCGGATTATGTAAGGCAGGAGAGGAGCCTTGCGGAGCTTAAGCAGTACATTGACAACCGCAGCAGGGGAAGAGAGGACCTTGCAAAGGAGCTTGAAGGTCTGGCAGCGGCGAAGCACGCATATATGGCGGAGGAGCTTTCCGTAACCGGGCACAGCCTTAGTGAAACAGAGGCAGAATTGCAGGAGAGCACGGAAGCGCTTGATAATCTTAGAGAGAATTACCGCATGAGCGATAACGAGTGTGCGAGAATCGACGGAGAGCTGGCCGGATACCGGAGGCAGGTTAAGGAGCTTGAGGGCGAGCTTGCAGGTAAGTTAAAAGCAACGCCGCTCCTTGTGACGGAGAATGCGCCGGCGGAGGCAGAGCGCTATGGGGAAAATATCGCGGCATTGAAGGAAGCACTTGCGGCATTGGGTGATGAGCAAGCTAAGCTTAAGCTAAAGAGCGACAGTGATATAAATGAGCATGCGCAGACAACAGCGCAGCTGCAGATTTGCAGTAACAATATAGAGAAGCTTGAAAAAGAGCTTGCGGAGGCTAAGGACAGGGAGCGGGAGCTTGCTGCGCTTGCGAAGGTGTACGGTGAGCCGGATACGGATAATCTGCTTAGGTCACTTGGAGGTATTTATGACAGAATACTTTCACAGCGTGAACAGTTAAAAAATAAGAAGAGTGAGACACAGGGCTATATAAGCGCCATAGAGAACCTTAAACCTGTAGATTCCGATGGTGTTAAGAGAATGTGCGAATATCTTTCGAGCAGATATGAGGGAAGCGTTGTGAGCGGCGCCGAATATCTGAGGGAGAAAACAAGCGATGAATGTGCCACGCTCGCAGCACGTTTTCCGTACCTTCCGTATTCCGTGCTTGCGGGTGAGGACTATGACAGTATATGCCGTGACAGGAATGTAATGGCAATGGACTGCGGAGTAGTCCCGATAATAAGACTGTCGGCAGTGGAAGCACTGTTAGAGAACGATAATGAACCGGCGGTGCCGCAGGATGAGGACAACTATATGCTTGCGTGCCGTGACCTGTCATTTATATATGATGAGGCGGGACGTCAGGCGGGGATAAGGAAGGCGTCGGAGGAGCTTGAGCAGATAAATGCAGAGCTTGTGAAGCTTGAGGACCGATATGAGGCGGTAAAGAGCGACTATGAGAGGGTGAGCGGTTACGCATGCACACCACTGAAAAATACTTCGGAGCTTGAGCTGCTTCTTGCAGGTCAGAGGTCGGAGCTTGAACAACTTGGCAGCCGGCTTGAAAGACTTGCCGATATCAATGAGGGCGCAAAGGAGCGCTCCCTGCAGATATCAGGTCAGAGGTCGGAGCTTGAAAGGAAGCTTTCGGAAAGTATTGAGATAAGGGATAAGCTTGAGGATATAGTGCGCCTCAGTGAAAGGCTTGCCGAGTATTCGCAGGAGATAAAAAAGAGCGAAGCTGATAAGGAATCGGCAGTCAAGGCAAGGAGGCTCTCAAAGGAGCTGTGCGAGAGCAGGGAGAGGGCATTTAAGGAGCTGGAGAATAAAAGAAATATACTTCAGGAGACTATAGCTAAGATAAAAAAGACATGGGAGCGGTACGCTCCTTACTATAAGGAGCAGGCAGGCACCGAAGCTGAACAGGAAGAAGTGAATGTCACGGCAGACGAGATAGACGCGAAATTTAATGCGATATATTCACTTATCACTGATGAGCTGGGAGATATAGCGGACAAGGAAAAGCTCATGGCTAACTGCACGGCGGCAATGGAAAAGGCGGAGCGCTCGATGCTTTACAGAGGTGTGAGCCTTGAGAGGGCAAAGGAGCTTGACAGCCGTGGACTTTTAAAGGAGAAGAGCAATGCGCAGATAAATGCCATGGCTGATGAGCAGGAGAAGCTCAGGCAGAACATGAAGAACCTGCAGGGGGAGCTTGATGCTGCCAGCACACAGATGAACAGGATTGAGGGAAGCTGTGAGTACGCGAAAAGAAGCTATGAGGAGCATTACGGAGAGTATATGCCTGTGGAAATAAATAATCCTCAGGAATATGCAGGGCAGCACAAGGCGGAGCTTTCGAGGCTTAAGAAGGAGCTTTCAAGACTTTCGGGGCTTGAAAAGGATAATCTCAAGGAGCAGACGGCATGTATGGTGATGCAGAAGGATCTTGAACGCATGGTAAGGACTGCCGCTCCGGATGCAGATGATATTATAAGCCGGATGACAACCGAGGGCGCGGATGAAGGCAGTGTGTACGATGAGAAGCTCACCAACGAAATGTATGAGGAGGCAGGGCGTACCTTTGACGGTGTGTTGAAGGAGGAACAGAAAAAGCGCACTGCATTCACCAGGGCACGAGATCTGCTTGTCGATGAGCTTATGAGTCTTAATGCGTATGAGCTTGCACAGGAGGTGAAGCAGAATGTCCTTCCTCCGCAGACACAGGAGGAGGCAGCGGCTCTCACGGATGCGCTTGGAACAACCAAGGACTGTATTGAATTAGAGCGCGGCAGAATAAGCAGAGGCATTGAGGACATGGAGCTTATCAAGAGCAATTTTGAGAACAGATGTGTCCAGATATGCACCAATATACGCTCTGAGCTTGAAAGGCTGGATAAGCTTTCAAGAATCACTCTTGACGAGGAAGCTATTCCGGTATTGTCATTGCAGATTCCGTATGTGAAGGAAGAAATGTATAAAGACAGGATGTCTGTATATATTAATGAGACGGTATCCCTGGCAGAGGGCTTCAGGACTATGGACGAGAGGCTTAAATTCATAAGGGGAAGGCTCTGCTGGAAGAGACTGTTCTCCGTCATAGTTACGGACATGAACAGTATAAGATTAAGCCTGTACAAGCGTGAGAGGATAAAGGATCAGAGCCGTTATCTGCGCTATGAGGAGGCAGTCGGAAGTACAGGGCAGTCACAGGGTATATATATCCAGTTCCTTGTCTCTGTGATCAATTATATTGCAAGCATAAACGCAGGAGGAAAAGAGGCAGCAGTGCTCGGAAAGACGATATTCATTGATAATCCGTTCGGTGCGGCGAAGGATATATATATCTGGGAACCTATCTTTAAGCTTTTAAAGACCAACCATGTCCAGCTCATTGTCCCGGCGCGAGGAGCTACTCCGGCTATAACAGGACGATTCGATGTCAATTATGTACTTGGACAGAGACTTGTGGATAAAAAACAGCAGACAGTTGTGGTCGATTACCACAGTCAGGTAGCAGAGAGCGAACTTGAATACGAAAGACTAACTTTTTCACAGGAAAGTTTTGATTTTCTCTAGGTGCTGTGATAAACTGGAAAAAAGCATGTAATGTGAGGTGAACATATTGGACAAGTATGAGTTGACCATTAAGATAGAAAAACTGGATAAGCTTGTAAAGAGCGGGGATTATGTCAATGCTGCCAAGGTTGCAGAGCAGCTTGAATGGAAGAAGATGAAACAGTGGACAGTCATGTCCAATGCTATAGAAGCGTATGTTGCAACAGGGAAATATGATAAGGCGAGAAATGTGTGCATTTATGCCTATAACCGTAAGCTTGGCGGAAGGAGACTTCTGGCAACTCTTATGGAGATGTATGTCAAGCTCGGTGAGCTGGATGATGCGGAGGAGATTTATCAGGAATATGTGGAGCTGGCACCGCGCGATGTGACCGGATATATCCTTCTGTATAAGTTAAAGCGCGCTAAGAAGGCACCTGTCGAGGAGCTTATAACCATTCTTCAGAACTACAAGGATAAGGAGCTTGACGAGGAGTATGAGTATGAGCTTGCGCTTCTCTACAGCGAGGCAGGACTTACCGACAAGTGTGTGAGGGAATGTGATGAGCTGGTGCTGTGGTTTGCAGATGGAATATATGTCGAGAAGGCGTTGAGACTTAAGCAGATGTATGTTCCGCTGACACCGGGGCAGATGGAGAAGCTTGCAAGGCTTGAGAAGCTGTCCTCGCTCGGAATAAACAGCTCAGCTGTGTATGACGGCATGGGCGGTGAGCCGGCGCAGACGGAAGCTGCAGCAACAGAGGCAGAGCCGGACACAGCTTATGGGTATGATGATCATGCGTACAATAATCATGGATACGATACTGACAACGCCGGTGCGTATGATAATGGAGAATATGATACCCGCGATATTAGTGCGTACGAACAACATGAATATGATACCCACGATACCCGACAGGACTATAATATGTCTTATGAGCCGACTGCTGAGGGGGCAGAGGACTATGACAACGAGGCATTATATACCCTTGATGAAGAACCGGAGCAGTATGAGCAGCAGAAGCCGGGTATCGTTGAGGAGCCTGTGAGCCATGAGCCAGAGCCGGAAGAAACGGAAGAGCCGGAAGAGCCGGAAGAGCCGGAAGATTATGCCGAAGAGGCGGATTCTGCGGATGAGGAGAACAAGCCGGTATACATTGATGATATAGGAAACACAACAGAGTGGTCACCTATAGATATCGATAATGCTATATCAGCGCAGCCGGAGCCTGAAAAAGAAGTTAAACCACAGCCTTTAGAGAAAAAGCCTGCAAAGACAGCTATAAAAGAAGATATGCAGAAGCTTGAGCCGGATTATGATATAAGTATAAAGGTTCCCGACTATTCAGTATATGACACCAGAAACGTGCAGCAGGAGCTTAAGGCGAATGTCAATGAGATAATGGAGGCATATAAGAACAGAGAGAGAACCGAGGCACTCAGGGAAGCGGCACAGCTTGAAGATATACAGGATGATTCTGAGCCTACGAAGGAAATTATAATCAACAAGCACCAGTGGCGCAAGGCATCAAGAAATGCAGCAAAGACACATGACGATAATGGAAAAAAGGCTTCGCCCGGCAGTACTGTGTCCGACAGCAGGCTGCCTGATATTAATGCCCTGAAAGATGCCGATATAAGAGAAGTCACGCAGCAGCTTACGCTTGAACAGATGTCGGAGCTTGTAGCACAGCTTCAGGCCGAGCAGGAGCGGAGAAGGAGGGAGGCGGCAGCAGACCGCGAAGCCAACTCCTCACAGATGGACATAACACAGTGGCTTTCCGATTTAGATGATGAGGATGATGGGAAGCAGCCTGATAATCGTGCCACAAGGGAGATTCCTGTAGCTGAGATTAAGAAGATGGTTATGCCTGTCAAATCAGAAGAGGAACAGGCTGAGGCACCACAGCAGCATGCACAGGACAGAAGGCGGGAGCCTGCACAGACTGAGCATAAGGCAGATGACTACAGCAAAGAGGAGAGGGAAGCTCTCGAGAGGACGGTCAGGGAGATAGCTGCGTCAATCAATAAGGATGAGGAACCGAAGGCAGAATCAGATAAGCAGGAGCCTGAAGCTGAGGAGGAAGAATTCGAGGAGATTCCGGATATAGATGACAATGAGAGCATCGAAGAGGAAAATGATGTAAACGATGAGTCAGATGAAACAGGAGGTGTGCCTGATCTTGAACATGCGATAAATGCCGGAATAGAGCAGATAATCGAGGATAATGCCAAGGCAGCTGTAGGAGTTTCTGATTCGGGAAGATATCTGCTCAAGGCTGAGGAGAGAGTATTTCTTGACAGATATTTATATATGTCCGGCATGGAGAAGAGGTTGTGCAGATACATCGGAGCTAAGAGAGCTGAGGCTGTGGGAAAGCTTGATAATGCAGGGCATGCAGCCATCATGGGCAGCCGCACTACCGACAAGACAGCCTTTGCAATCAATCTGTTTAAAGCACTTCATGCGTATGACGAAGACCGTGACCAGAAGCTTGCGCGCATATCAGCGGAAAAGATAAATGAGAAGGGCTATGAGGTGTATGCGGATAAGCTCGCAGGTCAGACTCTCGTAATTGAGAATGCAGGACGGTTAAAGAGGGAAACACTTGTCTCGATGATGAAGCTTAGTCGCAACACATTGTTTATTATCATGGACGAGGAGTTCGAGATAAATAAGCTCTTTGCGGACAATCCTGATCTTGCAGATAATTTCACGGGCTGCTTTTTACTTAAGCAGTATACGGTAAATGAGCTTGTGGATATTGCCAAGGATTATGCGGAGAGTCAGGGATGGAGAGTCGAGGATAAGGCACTTTTAAAGCTGTATCTGATACTCAGCCAGGTTCCGAATGATGATCAGGGTAATGTTGTTGAACTGGTAAAGGAGATAATGAACCACGCTGCAGGACATGCGAAAAACAGGCTTGGCAATAAGCTTTTCGGCAGATTCCGTTCTGTTCTTACCATCAAGGAGGGTGACTTAAGCTCAGAGGATGAGTATGAAGATGACGAGGACGAAGAGAATACGGAAGCTGAGGAGGATACGCAGCCGGATGACTCTATAGAGAATGACAGGGATAAGCCTAAAAAAGAGAAAAAATCACGGGCCTAGAAGAAGAATAAGCAGGCAGAGAAAAAGGCTTTTTCTGATGATACAGAAGATAATGACGACTATGATGAAGATGATGAGTACGACGATGACTATGATGATGACGATGATTATGATGAATAGTCGACATTAGAAGGTATGCTATTATTGGCAGACAATATTAAAATATAACCTGGAGGAGAAAGCAATGGGAAATGTAAAGGAAACAATTGAGAGCGGCAAAGCTGTTCTCGGAATCGAGTTCGGTTCAACAAGAATTAAGGCGGTACTCATTGACGAGAAGCATACACCGATAGCAGGGGGAAGCCATGAATGGGAGAACCGCTATGAGAATGGTGTGTGGACATACAGCCTTGATGATATATGGGGAGGTCTTACAGACTGTTATGCATCGTTGAAGGCGGATGTAAAGGAAAAATATGGAGTTACACTCAAAAGGCTTGGGGCAATAGGCTTTTCAGCCATGATGCACGGCTACATGGTATTTGATAAGGATGGGCAGCTTTTAGTTCCGTTCAGGACATGGAGAAACAGCATAACCGAGGAGGCATCCGACGAGCTTACTTCACTTTTTAATTACAACATTCCTCAGAGATGGAGCATTGCCCATCTTTATCAGGCAATGTTAAATAATGAGGAGCACCTTCCGCGTATTGACTACATGACAACACTGGAGGGCTTCATACACTGGAAGCTTACCGGAAAGAGGGTTATCGGTGTCGGTGAAGCTTCCGGCATGTTCCCAATTGATACTGCTGCTAAGAATTATAATGCAAATATGGTAGGCAGATTCGACTCGCTCATCGAGGAGAGAAATGCACAGGGAGACAAGGCACAGCTTCCATGGAGACTCATGGATATTATGCCGAAGGTGCTTCTTGCGGGTGATGAGGCAGGAGTTCTCACAGCAGAGGGCGCAGCGCTCCTTGATAAGGATGGTGACCTTGAGGCGGGAATACCTATGTGCCCGCCTGAGGGAGATGCCGGAACCGGAATGACAGCCACCAACGCTGTTGCGGTGAGAACAGGAAATGTATCAGCCGGAACAAGCGTATTCGCGATGATAGTCATGGAGAAGGAGCTTTCCAAGGTATATCCTGAGATTGACCTTGTCACAACACCTACAGGAAATCTTGTATCCATGGTTCATTGCAACAACTGCACATCCGACCTCAACGCATGGGTCAACATATTCAAGGAGTTCGAGGAAGCTCTCGGAATACCTGTTGATATGAATAAGCTCTTTTCGGTTCTCTACAATAAGGCACTTGAGGGAGATGCAGACTGCGGCGGACTTATGTCTTATGGCTACATATCGGGCGAGAATATCACTCACATGGAGGAGGGAAGACCTCTGTTTGTGAGAAATACCAACAGTAATTTCAGTCTTGCCAACTTTATGAGAACACACCTTTACACATCACTCGGTGCTCTTAAGATAGGACTTGACATCTTACTAAAGGAAGAGGGTGTTAAGGTGGATTCCATCACAGGACACGGCGGACTCTTTAAGACCAAGGGGGTCGGCCAGAGCTTCCTTGCGGCAGCCATGGACGCTCCGATAACCGTCATGGAGACAGCAGGCGAGGGCGGCGCATGGGGAATGGCACTTCTTGCAGCATACATGATTAACAAAAATGACGGTGAGACACTTGACGATTACCTGAATAACAAGGTATTTGCCGGACAGACGGGAAGCACATTGGAGCCTGCAGCGGAGGATGTCAAGGGCTTTGATGAGTTTATCGAGCGATATAAGGCAGGGCTGGCGGTAGAAAGAGCGGCAGTAGATTCACTTTAATTTGAACGCAGAATAAGCAATCCCCCGCTTCA
>UMAF01015378.1_pt1 | contig 14842 bp, 7 predicted proteins | sample 1963641 | NCBI WGS metagenome assembly UMAF01 (sample SAMEA4835909, study PRJEB28245) | human gut metagenome | biome: gut microbiome; material: fecal sample | place: Denmark | collected 2008
TGATAGCCCTGATCGACGGGGCAGCGGTAGTCCTCGAGCGAGTGGAGAAAGAGCGTCGGCGTTTTGACCTTGTCGGCGTACTTCATGGGGCTGTGCCACCAGAATTTTTCGACATCCGGCCAGATGGTCGAGCCGCACTGGTCTTCGGAGAAGTCGGGGCCGATGTCGGACACGCCGTAGAAGCTCGTCCAGTTCGAGATCGAGCGCTGGCTGGCGCAGGCGCGGAAGCGGTCGGTGTGGCCGATGATCCAGTTGGTCATAAAGCCGCCGTAGGAGCCGCCGGTTTCGAAGAGGTTATCTGCGTCCATCTCGGGATACTTTGCGAGCGCCGCGTCGCAGAACGCCATCAGATCATCGAAGTCGACCGTGCCGTACTTGCCGCGGATATCCATGAACGCGCCGCGGCCGTCGGAGCCGGTGGGATTGCAGAAGATGACGAAATAGCCACGGCTCGCCCAGTACTGCATCTCGTGATAGAACACGGGACCGTAGACGGTCTTGGGACCGCCGTGAATATCGAAGATGACGGGGTACTTTTTGCCCGCTTCGAAGCCCATCGGCTTTAGGATAAAGCCGTGCACCTCGTGGTCGCCCGCGGTGAGGTTGAGGGGGGCAGGCTGGGCAACGTATTTGCCGCGCAGCATTGCGTCGTTGAAGTGCGTGACGCGGCGGCCCGTCTCGTCGTAGAGCTCCTGCGGCTTCATATCCCAGAGCGCGCAGAGGAGCATTTTGCCGTTTTTGCGGTCAAAGCAGTCGACGCTGCCGTCGCGCACGAGGACGGGGGAGACGGTGCCGTCTTCGAGCTTGTAGAGCCCCGCGCCGTCGAAGCGCGTCGAGATGAAGTACAGCACGTCGCCGTCCATCTTGAACGCCTGACCGCCGCCGTGGCGGACGTCGCAGCCGACGGAAGAACCGATGGCCTCGCCGTAGACGGCGTAGGGCGTGACGGCAAGCGTCTCGTAGTCGAGCTTGTAAAAGTCGCAGTCCGTGTTCATGCCGAACTTGCCGTCCGCGGCCATGACGAGCAGGAAGGACTTGCCGAGCGCGTATGTCGCGATGACGAAGTCGGGGCGACTCTTGACGACGAGCTCCTGACGGCGCGAGGCAAGGTCGATGCGGTAAAGGTCCTGACCGCCGAAGTGCGCGGGGCGGGGGACGGAGACGTCGAGAAGACTGAAATAGACGGTCTTCTGATCCTCCGCGAGCTGGACATCGGAGACGTTGAAGCCCGCATCCGTCAGGCGGGTGAGCGACTTTTTCTTCGCATCGTAGTAGAAGAGACTTTCATACGCGCCGCGCGTGTATGTGCCGCCGTTCCACCACCAGGGTAGCTGAGAGATGACCTCGTAATCCTCGTTTTCCTTTTTGTCGTCAAAGTAGGCTTTCACGAGCTTCCTGTCGCCTTTATAGAGGTCCTCAAAGCCGGGAAAGGTCGAGCCGACGACAAGCAGGTCGCCGTTTTTGAGAGGGAAGACCTGCGAGACGGGGATGGGAAACGTGTAGGCAAGATCGGCCTCGCCGCCGTCGAGTGCGATCTTGTAGAAGCGACTCGTGAGCGATGGTTCCTTTTCCCCCTCGCGGTCGCCCGCGAAAAGAACCGTGTTTTCATCCAAGTAGCAGAACGAGGATTCCTTGCCGCCGCCGGTCAGCGCGCGGACGCGGCCGCCTTTTAAAAGATAGAGGCGGGATTTGTAGCAATTTTTTTCTTTTTTCGCCTGACTCACGGTGAAGCAGGCGCTTGTCCCCTCGGGGGAGAATGTCACGTTCGCAAGTGAGCGGACGGTGCAGAAATCGTCAATGGCGATGGGCTTCATGGGAAAACTCCTTTCATCCGTCTGCGCGCAGAGCGGCGCAAAATCACGCATGCATCATACCACAGCGACAAATATATTGCAATCCGCGGCAAAATCCGTCGAAGCGCACAAAAAAACATCTGCGGAATCCGCAGATGTTCACAAAAAATGCCTTGACTTTTCTGTACCCATTTGGTAAAATAAAGCGCTTATAAACGGGAAAGGGCGAGGAAAATTCCCCACCCATTACCGAGAGAATAGCATACCGCGGCAAAAAAAGCAAGATGCAGTTCGCTTTGTTTTACAACAAAGCCGGGTGTGTCGAACTGAATAGAGCCGCCGCAATACATTCCTTCAAGCGGACAGGGCTTGAAGAAAAGAAAGGCGTGAAGAGCAAAATGGCCAAAGACAAGATGTATGGCAAAACCCTTCGCAAGAATTTCGCCCGACACGAGGAGATCGTGGAGATGCCGAACCTGCTGGCGCTTCAGAAGAAGTCCTACCAGTGGTTCCTCGATACGGGTCTGCGCGAAGTCTTTTCCGACGTCGCCTCGATCTCGAACTACGCGGGCAACCTGGAGCTGAGCTTCATCGACTACAAGATGGACGAAGCACCCAAGTACGACGTGCTCGAGTGCAAGGCGCGCGACGCGACGTATGCCGCCCCCCTGAAGGTAAGTGTGCGTCTCTACAACAAGGAGACCGGCGAGATCAAGGAGCAGGAGATCTTCATGGGCGACTTCCCGCTCATGACCGAGTCCGGCACGTTCGTCATCAACGGCGCCGAGCGCGTGGTGGTTTCCCAGCTCGTCCGTTCCCCCGGCATTTACTACGGCAAGGAGATCGACCTCAAGACCGACCTCCCGCTGCTGACGTCCACCGTCATCCCGTACCGCGGCGCATGGCTCGAATACGAGACCGACGCCAATGAGATGTTCTGGGTGCGCATCGACAAAAACCGCAAGATCCCCATCACCGAGCTGGTGCGCGCCATCGGCTTCAAGACCGACGCCGAGATCCTCGAGCTGTTCGGCGATGACGACCGCGTGGCCGTCACGCTCGAAAAAGACGCCTGCAAGACCTATGAAGAGGCGATGCTCGAGATCTACCGCAAGCTGCGCCCGGGCGAGCCGCCCACGGTCGAGGCCTGCGAGACCCTCATCAACAACCTCTTCTTCGACCCGCGCCGCTATGACCTGTCCATGGTCGGCCGCTACAAGTACAACAAGAAGCTCTCCCTGTGGGCGCGCATCCGCGGGCAGAAGCTTTCCTTCCCCGTCGCCGACCCGCGCACGGGCGAGATCATGTTTGACGCAGGCCACATCGTCACCGACGAGGAAGCGCGCGAGATGGATGCCATCGGCGTCAACGATGTGACCATTGAGGTCGATGGCCGTACGATGCGCGTGTTCTCCAACCACATGGTCGATCTTGACCGCTTTGTCGACTTTGACCCCGTGGCCGAGTGCGGCATCAAAGAGCGTGTGCGCGAGAGCGTGCTCAAGGAGCTGCTCGAGCAGTACAGCGGCGAGGAGCTCAAGGAAGCTATCCGCGACAACGCCGACCGCCTCGTCCCCAAGCACATTCTGATCGACGATATCCTCGCCTCCATCAACTACATGAACGCGCTGGCGCACGGCATCGTCTATAAGGACGATATCGACCACCTCGGCAACCGCCGTCTGCGCTGCGTGGGCGAGCTGCTGCAGAATCAGTTCCGCATCGGTTTTTCCCGTATGGAGCGCGTCATTCGCGAGCGCATGACGATCCAGGATCTCGACATCGTCACCCCGCAGAGCCTCATCAACATCCGCCCCGTCACCGCGGCGATCAAGGAGTTCTTCGGATCGAGCCCTCTGTCCCAGTTTATGGACCAGACGAACCCGCTCGCCGAGCTGACGCACAAGCGCCGTCTGTCCGCTCTGGGCCCCGGCGGCCTTTCCCGCGAGCGCGCGAACATGGAAGTGCGAGACGTGCACTACAGCCACTATGGCCGTATGTGCCCGATCGAGACGCCGGAAGGTCCGAACATCGGCCTGATCTCCTACCTCGCGACCTACGCCCGCATCAATGAGTACGGCTTTATCGAAGCGCCGTTCCGCAAGGTCGACCACGAGACCTGCCGCGTGACCGACGAGATCGAATACATGACCGCAGACGTCGAGGACCAGTACATCGTCGGTCAGGCTGCCGAGCCTGTCGATGAAAACGGCTGCCTCGTCAACCAGCGTATCACCTGCCGCCACCGCGACGAGATCGTCGAGGTCGACCGTGACCGCGTCGACTATATCGATATCTCCCCGCGTATGATGGTCTCCATCGCGACGGCGATGATCCCGTTCCTGCCGAACGACGACGCGAACCGCGCCCTGATGGGCGCGAACATGCAGCGCCAGGCCGTTCCTCTGCTCCGCCCCGAGGCGCCAATCGTCGGCACCGGTATGGAGCATAAGATCTGCATGGACTCCGAGGTCGTCATCCTCGCCGAGGGCGACGGCATCGTTACCAAGATGGACGCGCGCGCCATCACTGTCGCCTACGACAACGGTGAGACGAAGGAATACAAGCTCACGAAGTTCCTGCGCTCCAACCACGGCACCTGCATCAACCAGCACCCGATCGTCGACGTCGGCGAGCGCGTGCATGGCCGCCGCCTGAACGAGAACGGCGTGTGGGAAGATCCCACCGTCCTTGCCGACGGCCCCGCGACCGATCAGGGCGAGATCGCTCTGGGCCGCAACATCCTCGTCGGCTTCATGACCTGGGAAGGCTACAACTACGAAGACGCCGTTCTTCTGAACGAGCGCCTTGTCCGCGAGGACTATTACACCTCCATCCACCTCGAAGAGTACGAGCTTGACGCACGCGATACCAAGCTCGGCCCCGAAGAGATCACCCGCGACATCCCCAACGTCGGCGAAGACGCGCTCAAAGATCTCGACGAGCGCGGCATCATCCGCATCGGCGCGGAGGTCCACGCCGGCGACATCCTCGTCGGTAAGGTCACGCCCAAGGGCGAGACCGACCTGACTGCGGAAGAGCGCCTGCTGCGCGCCATCTTCGGCGAAAAGGCGCGCGAAGTGCGCGACACCTCCCTTAAGGTGCCCCACGGCGAGAGCGGTATCGTCGTCGACGCCAAGGTCTTCTCCCGCGAGGCGGGCGACGAGCTTGGCCCCGGCGTGAACATGGTCGTGCGCGTTTACATCGCGCAGCGCCGCAAGATCCAGCCGGGCGACAAAATGGCAGGCCGTCACGGCAACAAGGGCGTTGTTTCCCGCATTCTGCCGCAGGAGGATATGCCCTTCATGCCCGACGGTACGCCGCTTGATATCGTGCTGAACCCGCTGGGCGTTCCGTCTCGTATGAATATCGGTCAGGTGCTCGAGGTCCATCTGGGCTATGCGGCCAAGACCCTTGGCTACAAGGTCGCAACGCCGATCTTCGACGGTGCGAGCTATGAGGATATCCGCGAGGAGCTCATCAAGGCCGGTCTCGACCCCGAGGGCAAGAGCTGGCTGTACGACGGCCGCACCGGCGAGCGCTTCGACAACAAGGTCACCGTCGGTTATGTGTACTTCCTCAAGCTGCACCATCTGGTCGACGATAAGATCCACGCCCGTTCCACCGGCCCGTACTCCCTTGTCACGCAGCAGCCGCTCGGCGGCAAGGCGCAGTTCGGCGGCCAGCGCTTCGGCGAAATGGAAGTTTGGGCCCTCGAGGCTTATGGCGCAGCTTACACCCTGCAGGAGATCCTGACGGTCAAATCCGACGACGTGACCGGCCGTGTGCGCACCTACGAGTCCATCGTCAAGGGCCACAACATCCCGCAGCCCGGCGTGCCCGAGTCGTTCAAGGTCCTTGTCAAGGAACTCCAGGCCCTGTGCCTCGATGTTCAGGTCCTCGACCGCGACGGCAACCAGATCGAGCTCAAGGAAGACGAAGACGCGATGGATACGTTCAACCTCGCCCGCATGGACGCCGAGGATGAGCGCCACCGCAGCAACCCCTTCGCCGATGAAGCCGAGCTCGAGGACGCAGGCTTTGAATATGTCGCTGATGATGAAGTCAACGCCGACTTTGCCGGCGACGATCAGGAAGACTGAGAAAAGGAGGAGCATATAGAAAATGAGTTACGCAACGTTTGACGCGATCAAAATCGGCATCGCTTCTCCGGAGATGATCCGTGAATGGTCTTACGGCGAGGTCAAAAAGCCCGAGACCATCAACTACCGCACCCTCAAGCCCGAGCGCGACGGCCTGTTCTGCGAGCGCATCTTTGGCCCCACGAAGGACTGGGAGTGCCACTGCGGCAAGTATAAGAAGATCCGCTACAAGGGCAAGATCTGCGACCGCTGCGGCGTGGAAGTCACGCGCGCCAAGGTCCGCCGCGAGCGCATGGGCCACATCGAGCTCGCCACGCCCGTTTCCCACATCTGGTATTTCAAGGGCATTCCGTCCCGCATGGGCCTGCTGCTCGACATCAGCCCCCGCATCCTTGAAAAGGTGCTGTATTTCGCCGCTTATATCGTCACCGATCCCGGTGAGACCCCGCTGATGCGCAACCAGATCCTCTCGGAGAAGGAATACCGCGATATGCGCGAGAAGTATGAGGACGATTTCGACGCCGGTATGGGCGCCGAGGCCGTCAAGAAGCTCCTCCAGCAGATCGACCTCGAATCCTTGTCCGAGCAGCTCCACGCCGAACTCAAGAGCGCGAGCGGCCAGAAGAAGGCCCGTATCGTCAAGCGCCTTGAGGTCGTGGATGCGTTCCGCATCTCCGGCAACAAGCCCGAGTGGATGATCATCGACGTGCTGCCCGTCATTCCGCCCGAAATTCGCCCGATGGTCCAGCTTGACGGCGGCCGCTTCGCGACCTCCGACTTAAACGACCTCTACCGCCGCGTCATCAACCGCAACAACCGCTTAAAGCGCCTCATTCAGCTCAACGCGCCCGACATCATCGTGCGCAACGAGAAGCGCATGCTGCAGGAAGCGGTCGACGCGCTGATCGACAACGGCCGCCGCGGCCGCGCCGTCACCGGTGCGAACAACCGCGCACTCAAGTCCCTTTCCGACATGCTCAAGGGTAAGCAGGGCCGCTTCCGTCAGAACCTGCTCGGCAAGCGTGTCGACTACTCCGGCCGTAGCGTTATCTGCGTCGGCCCTGAGCTGAAGATCTACCAGTGCGGTGTGCCGAAGGAAATGGCACTCGAGCTGTTCCGCCCCTTCATTATGAAGAAGCTCGTCGAGGACGGCGCCGCCAACAACATCAAGTCCGCCAAGAAGATGGTCGATAAGGGCCGCACCGAGGTCTGGGACGCGCTCGACGTCGTCATCAAGGATCACCCCGTCATGCTCAACCGCGCGCCGACGCTCCACCGTCTCGGTATTCAGGCGTTCGAGCCGGTGCTGGTCGAGGGCCGCGCCCTCAAGCTCCACCCGCTGAACTGCACGGCATTCAACGCGGACTTCGACGGCGACCAGATGGCTATTCACGTGCCCCTGTCTGCCGAGGCGCAGGCCGAGGCCCGTATCCTGATGCTCTCTGCCAACAACCTGCTGCGTCCTCAGGACGGCGGCCCTGTCACGGTGCCGACGCAGGATATGGTTCTGGGTTCCTACTACCTCACGTTCGAGCGCTTTGAAAACGGCGTTTCCCAGATGGATAACGACGAGTTCTGGCCGCAGGACATTGACTTTGCCCTTGCCGGCAAGCGCTACGACGAGCTGACCGACGAAGAGAAGGCCAGCGTGAATCTGCACGTTTACCGCGACGAGGACGAGGCCATGCTCGCCTACAACGACCACCTCATCGGTATCCACCAGCCCATCCTTGTCCGCACGGTCAAGCAGATGCCGGACGGCACCATGGGCAGCAAGGTCGTGCGCGTTACCATCGGCCGCATCATCTTCAACCGCAACATCCCGCAGGACCTTGGCTTTGTCAAGCGCGTGGATGAAAACGGCGAGCCGACCGAAAACTACTTCGACTACGAGATCACCGAGGTCTGCGGCAAGAAGCTGCTCGGCAAGATCGTCGACCGCACGATCAAGCTGCACAACTTCACCATCGCGGCCGAAGTGCTCGATAACATCAAGGCCACGGGCTACAAGTTCTCCACCCGTGCGGCCATCAGTATCTCCGTTGCGGATATGACCATTCCGCCGGCAAAGTACACCCTCATTGCCGAGACCGAGAAGCGCGTCGTCGACATTGAAGACCAGTTCAAGATGGGCTTCATGACCGAGGATGAGCGCTACCGCGCCGTCGTCAAGGAGTGGGAAAAGACCACCGCGGACGTCACCGACGCCCTGCAGAAGAACATGGACCGCTACAACCCCATCTTCATGATGGCGGACTCCGGCGCCCGTGGTTCGATGAAGCAGATCCGTCAGCTGACCGGTATGCGCGGCCTGATGGCCAACACCGCCGGTAAGACGATCGAGATCCCGGTCAAGGCAAACTTCCGTGAAGGTCTGTCCGTCCTTGAATACTTCACCTCCTCCCGAGGCGCCCGTAAGGGCCTTGCCGATACGGCTCTTCGTACGGCAGACTCCGGTTACCTGACCCGCCGAATGGTCGACGTCTGCCAGGATGTCATCATCCGCTCCGACGACTGCGGCGCGACCCGCGGCATCACGATCAGCGAGATCAGCGAGAACGGCCAGGTCATCGAAAAGTTCTCCGAGCGCGTCAACGGCCGCTATCCGGTCCACGACGTGATGAAGCCCGGCACGGACGAGGTCCTCATTTCCAAGGATCACATGATGACCCCCGAGGATGCCGACCTCATGGAGAAGTTCGATATCCACTCCGTCGAGATCCGCACGGTGCTTACGTGCAAGGCCCACAGCGGCGTTTGCGCGAAGTGCTACGGCATGAACCTTGCCACGAGCAAGCCCGTCGGCCCCGGCGAGGCGGTCGGTATCATCGCGGCCCAGTCCATCGGCGAGCCCGGTACGCAGCTGACGATGCGAACCTTCCACACCGGCGGTGTTGCGGGCGGCGATATCACCCAGGGTCTTCCGCGAGTCGAGGAACTGTTTGAGGCGCGCCGTCCCAAGAAGATGGCGACCCTCGCCGAGATCGGCGGTAAGGTCCGCTTCGAAGAGGCGACCAAGGGCAGCCTGCTCAACATCATCGTCACCGCGGACGACGGCGACAACCGCATCTACTCGGTGCCGCACACCGGCCTTCGCGTGAACGACGGCGACGTCATCGCCAAGGGCACGCAGCTGCAGGACGGCGCGCTGTCCCCGCACGATATCCTGCGTATCCGCGGCACGTCCGCCGTTCATGACTACCTCATTCAGGAAGTTTTGAAGGTTTACCGTCAGCAGGGCGTTGACATCAACGATAAGCATATCGAGGTCATCGTCCGCCAGATGATGCGCAAGGTGCGCGTCGAGGAGTCCGGCGATACGAACCTGCTCTCCGGCTCCATGGTCGATCTGCTTGAGTATGAGGATGCCAACGAGGAGATCCGCGCGCGCAATGCCGCGGGCGAGGTCAACGCCGAGACCGGCGAGCCGCTGCAGGAAGCCATTGCCACGCAGCTGCTCATGGGTATTACGAAGGCCTCTCTTGCGACCGACAGCTGGATGTCCGCCGCGTCCTTCCAGGAGACCACAAAGGTCCTGACTGAAGCCGCCATCAAGGGTAAGGTCGACCACCTTGTTGGTCTGAAGGAGAACGTCATCATCGGTAAGCTCATCCCCGCCGGCGCAGGCCTGAACGCCTACCGTGACTTTGCCGAGGAGATCGTTCCCGAGCCTGAGAAGCCCGAGGAAGAGCCGCACGAGCCGCGCATCATCACGAATGCCGTCGAAGTGTGAGTTAAGACCTCACGTATTGAATAGGTAAAAAGAGACGCGGAAAATTCCGCGTCTCTTTTTTGCCATTTTGGCGGAAAAAGGGAGAGTTTGACAGCCTCTTTTCAAAAGTTTGACGCGCCGGCGCGGAACGCACAAAAAAATTCGGGAAAAGCCCGTCGTTTCAGCGATTATTTTGTGTAGACAGCCATAAAAAACGCTTGACGGCTTGTGTGCCTCATGGTATAATTTCAACTTGCGTGGGTATGTCCCACGGAATTTGTCATACCGTCAGGAGGGACCTGCCGTGACGCCGGATCTGTCCACTTGCCGCAAGGTAGCGGGCATCAAGCAGACGATGCGTGCACTGCGGGAACACCGCGCGGAAAAGCTGTATATCGCCTGCGATGCAGATCCAGCCGTGCTTGCGCCGATCGAAGCGCTCGCACGCGAAGAGAACATCGAGATCGACGATCGCGCCACGATGGCGCAGCTTGGCCACAGCGCGGGCATCGCCGTTGGTGCGGCGGTGATCGCCGTTCTGAGAAATTAAGGTTTTTTCGGGATATTTTACCGATATCCTGTAAAAAATATATATCACATCATTTCAGGAAAGGAGAAACAAGAATGCCTACTTTTAACCAGTTGGTTCGCAAGGGCAGACAGCAGTCGACTTACAAGTCCAACTCCCCGGCTCTGCAGTATGGTCTTAACACGCTGAAGAACAAGGAGACCGACCTCGCCTCTCCCCAGAAGCGTGGCGTTTGCACCGCAGTTCGTACTGCGACCCCGAAGAAGCCGAACTCCGCTCTTCGTAAGATCGCCCGTGTCCGCCTCACCAATGGCTATGAGGTCACCGCTTACATCCCCGGCGTCGGTCATTCCCTGCAGGAGCACTCTGTGGTCATGATCCGCGGCGGCCGTGTTAAGGACCTCCCTGGTGTGCGTTACCACATCATCCGCGGCACTCTGGACGCTCAGGGCGTGCAGGGCCGTATGCAGTCCCGTTCCAAGTACGGCGCCAAGCGCCCGAAGCAGAAGTAAGGCTGCGACCTTGAAATGAGCTTTGCCGAAAAGGTTTGATATATATTTTTGTGTCATTCACCTCTTTGGCAGGCCGGAACACGATGGGGGAGAGCCCCATTCGCGAGTACCTATGATTTCTAAATTATAAGAAGGAGGGAAGCAAAGTGCCCAGAAGAGGTAATGTTCCCAAGAGAGAAGTTCTGCCCGATCCTATGTACAACAGCGTCCTGGTGACCAAGCTCGTCAACAGCGTGATGCTCGACGGCAAGAAGGGCGTCGCCCAGAAGGTCGTCTACAGCGCGTTCGACATGATCAAGGACAAGACCGGCAACGAGCCTCTCGATGTTTTCAACCAGGCCATGGAGAATATCATGCCCAGCCTGGAGACCAAGTCCCGCCGCGTCGGCGGTGCCACCTATCAGGTGCCGATGGAGGTCCGTCCCGCCCGTCGTCAGACCCTCGGTCTGCGTTGGCTGACGGCCTATGCCCGTGCCCGTGGTGAGCGCACCATGGCCGAGCGCCTGGCTGGCGAGATCATGGATGCTGCCAACAACAGCGGCAGCGCCGTGAAGAAACGCGAAGATACCCACAAGATGGCCGAATCCAACAAGGCATTCGCCCACTTCCGCTGGTAACGGAGGAACGAGAGAATTATGGCAAGAAAAGTCTCTCTGGAAAACACCAGAAATATCGGCATCATGGCCCATATCGACGCTGGCAAGACCACGACTACCGAGCGTATTCTGTACTACACCGGCGTCAACTACAAGATCGGCGAGACCCACGACGGTACCGCCACGATGGACTGGATGGCTCAGGAACAGGAGCGTGGTATCACCATCACCTCCGCTGCCACCACCTGCTACTGGAAGGGCAGCAAGAATCAGTTCCCGCAGACCCGCTTGAACATCATCGACACCCCGGGCCACGTCGACTTCACCGTTGAGGTCGAGCGCTCCCTGCGCGTTCTGGACGGCTCTGTGACCGTTCTCTGCGCCAAGGGCGGCGTTGAGCCCCAGTCTGAGACTGTGTGGCGTCAGGCCGATAACTACAAGGTCCCCCGCATGATCTACGTCAACAAGATGGATATCATGGGTGCGGACTTCTACAACGTTCTGCACATGATCCACGACCGTCTCAAGTGCAACGCTGTCCCCATCCAGCTGCCGATCGGCTCTGAAGATACCTTCAAGGGCATCATCGACCTGGTGGAGATGGACGCTGATATCTACTACGACGAGCTCGGCAAGGACATGCGCGTCGAGGAGATCCCCGAGGACATGCTCGAGCTCGCTCAGGAGTATCGCACCAAGCTCGTTGACGCTTGCGCCGACCTGAACGACGAGATCATGGAGCTGGCGCTCGAAGAGAAGCCCGTTCCTCAGGACCTCATCCGCAAGACCATCCGTCAGGCCACCATCGACAATAAGATGGTTCCTGTCACCTGCGGTACCTCTTACAAGAACAAGGGCGTTCAGAAGCTGCTGGACGCGATCGTCGACTACATGCCGTCCCCCGTGGATATCCCCGCGATCGACGGTGTGAACCCCGATACCGGTGAGGAAGATGTCCGTCACGCGGACGATAACGCTCCGTTCTCCGGTCTCGCGTTCAAGATCGCGACCGACCCGTTCGTCGGCCGTCTGTCCTTCGTTCGCGTGTACTCCGGTATTCTGAATACCGGTACCGCCGTTCTCAACTCCACCAAGCATCAGAGAGAGCGCATCGGCCGCATCCTGCAGATGCACGCCAACCACCGCGAGGATATCGAGTGCTGCTACGCCGGCGACATCTGCGCCGTCATCGGCCTCAAGAACACCACCACCGGTGATACGCTCTGCGATGAAAAGGCTCCGATCATCCTGGAGTCCATGGAATTCCCCGAGCCCGTGATCCGCGTCGCCATCGAGCCCAAGACCAAGGCCGGTCAGGAGAAGATGGGCATCGCGCTGATGAAGCTGGCTGAGGAAGACCCGACCTTCAAGACCTACACCGATGAAGAGACCGGTCAGACCATCATCGCCGGTATGGGTGAGCTCCATCTGGAGATCATTGTCGACCGCCTGCTCCGTGAGTACAAGGTCGAGGCGAATGTCGGCGCTCCTCAGGTCGCCTACAAGGAGACCATCACCAAGGCTGTCGATCAGGATACCAAGTACGCCCGTCAGAGCGGTGGTAAGGGTCAGTACGGTCACGTCAAGATCCATGTCGAGCCCAACGAGTCCGGCAAGGGTTACGAGTTTGTCAACGCCCTCGTCGGCGGCGCGATCCCCAAGGAATACGTTCCCGCGATCGATGCCGGTATTCAGGGCGCCATGCTCTCCGGTGTTCTCGCCGGTTACCCGGTCGTCGATGTCAAGGTCACGCTGTACGATGGTTCTTATCACGAGGTCGACTCCTCTGAAATGGCGTTCAAGATCGCCGGCTCCATGGCCTTCAAGGAGGCCTGCCAGAAGGCCGGCCCGACGCTGCTCGAGCCGATCATGAAGGTCTGCGTCATCGTCCCCGACGAGTACATGGGCGACGTGATCGGCGACCTCAACTCCCGCCGTGGTCAGATCCAGGGCTTCGAGGCCCGCAACGGCGCGCAGCAGATCGACGCTTTCGTTCCTCTGGCTGAGATGTTCGGCTACGCGACTGACCTCCGCTCCTGCACGCAGGGCCGCGGCCAGTACACGATGGAGCCCGCGCATTATATCGAGATCCCGAAGAACATTCAGGAGAAGATCATCAACCAGCGCACGAACCGCGCCTGATAAAAAGGTATTGCAAAATACCGCGTTTTACGGTAAAATACCGGTGTATGTAAATGACACCGGCAAACAACGAAATTTTTTCATAGGAGGATCACTCTAATGGCTAAGCAGAAATTCGAGCGTACCAAGCCCCACGTAAACATTGGTACCATCGGTCATATCGACCATGGTAAGACCACCCTGACCGCCGCGATCACCAAGTTCCTCGCCATGCAGGGCGGTGCTGACTACACCGATTACAGCTCCATCGATAAGGCTCCGGAAGAGCGCGAGCGTGGTATCACCATCAACACCGCTCACGTTGAGTACCAGACCTTCGACCGCGTTGGCCACAACTACAAGACCGGCGAGGACAACGCCCAGATTCAGGGCCGTCACTATGCCCACGTCGACTGCCCGGGCCACGCCGACTATATCAAGAACATGATCACCGGCGCTGCTCAGATGGACGGTGCTATCCTGGTCATCGCCGCTTCCGACGGCCCCATGGCCCAGACTCGTGAGCACCTGCTGCTCGCCCGTCAGGTCAACGTGCCTTCCGTTCTCGTTTTCCTGAACAAGTGCGACCAGGTCGACGATGAAGAGCTGCTCGAGCTCGTCGAGATGGAAGTCCGCGAGATGCTCGACTTCTACAGCTTCCCCGGCGATGAGACCCCGATCATCCGCGGCAGCGCTCTGAACGCCCTGATCTCCGAGTCCAAGGACATCGACGCTCCCGAGTACAAGTGCATGCACGAGCTCATGGACGCTGTTGATACCTGGATCCCCACGCCCGACCGTAAGGCCGACCAGCCGTTCCTGATGCCCGTTGAGGACGTCTTCACGATCTCCGGTCGTGGTACCGTCGCTACCGGCCGTGTTGAGCGTGGCCAGCTGAAGCTCGGCGAGGAAGTCGAGATCATCGGTCTGACCGACGAGCGTCGCAAGACCGTCGTCACCGGTATCGAAATGTTCCACAAGCTGCTCGACTACGCCGAGGCTGGTGATAACATCGGTACCCTGCTCCGTGGTGTTGCCAAGAACGAGATCGAGCGCGGCCAGGTTCTGTCCAAGCCCGGTTCCATTCACCCCCTCACCAAGTTTGTTGGTCAGGTTTACGTCCTGAACAAGGACGAGGGCGGCCGTCACACCCCGTTCTTCAACAACTATCGTCCTCAGTTCTACTTCCGTACCACCGACGTCACCGGCGTCATCACCCTGCCCGAGGGCACCGAGATGTGCATGCCCGGCGATAACGTCGACATGAAGGTCGAGCTGATTACCCCGATCGCTATCGAGAAGGGTCTTCGCTTCGCTATCCGTGAAGGCGGCCGTACCGTTGGTTCCGGCGTCGTCATCGAGACCGAGGCCTAATTGATCCACTGAGGGTCATCCAAAGACTTCAAAAAGCAGCAGGCCGCAAAGGCCTGCTGCTTTTCTATTATCGAAAGTGCAAAGGAAGTGCGAAGCCAGCGG
>UMAF01016654.1_pt1 | contig 14825 bp, 9 predicted proteins | sample 1963641 | NCBI WGS metagenome assembly UMAF01 (sample SAMEA4835909, study PRJEB28245) | human gut metagenome | biome: gut microbiome; material: fecal sample | place: Denmark | collected 2008
CACGAATCCGTGAAGAAATTGCAGCGGGCAGAGCCGTTGAAAGTGCCATTACAACCGGTTACAGCAAAGCGCTGTCAGCGATTGTCGACGGTAATGTGACAACACTGATTTCCGCAGCTGTTCTTTATATTTTCGGTTCAGGTCCGATTAAGGGCTTTGCAACGACACTGGCAGTCGGCATTGTAGCTTCAATGTTTACGGCACTTGTAATTACAAGAGTGATTATGAAGCTGCTTTATAACTTCGGATTTACCGATCCAAAGTGGTATGGCAAGACCGTACATAAAAAGACCTTTAACGTACTCGGTATCAGAAAATGGTGCTTTATAGGTTCAATCGTTGTCATCGTGGCAGGATTTATCGGTATGGGTGCATTTTCCGCAGCCGGTAAGAAGACTTTAAATTACAGCCTTGAATTTGTCGGCGGTACAACAACAACCTTTACATTTGATAAGGAATACACACAGGCAGAAATCGAAAATGACATGATTCCGATTATCAAAACAGCTGCAAATGTAACGGAAGTACAGCAGCAGAAGGTACAGAACAGTACAAAGGTATCCTTTAAGACAAAGGATTTAACATTAGACCAGCGTGAAGCAATGGAAAATGCAGTAACTGCAAAGTATCCGGTTCAGGATGGTACAATTGTAGAATCTGATACAATCAGTTCATCTGTCAGTGCAACGACGAAGCGTGATGCGTTTGTATCCGTCATTATTGCAACCGTTTGTATGCTGATTTACATCTGGTTCCGTTTCCGTGATATCCGCTTTGCGGCAGCCGCTGTTATTGCGCTGATTCACGATGTATTGATTGTGTTGACTTTCTATGCACTGGCAAGAGTATCTGTCGGAACAACGTTTATTGCATGTATGCTGACAATCGTCGGATATTCTATCAACGGTACAATCATTATCTTTGACAGAATCCGTGAGAAGTTAAAGAGTGCCAATGCAAAGACCGATATTACAGAACTTGTAAATTCTTCAATTACATATACATTTACAAGAAATGTCAATACGACACTGACAACACTCATTATGCTGGTATGCCTGTTAATCTTCGGCGTTGCATCTGTAAAAGAGTTTGCGGCACCATTGATTGTGGGTATTCTGGCAGGTGCTTATTCGTCAATCTGTATCACAAGTGCATTGTGGTATATCATGGGCGGAAAGAAGCGCGGTATTGTGAATGAACAGCCTGTAAAAGCAAAGACTTACGAAGACGGCGCGCAGGTTTAAGACACGCTGAGCTGTAAAAGTAAATTTGAGAAATCTGACAGGGGATTCTAAATAAAGAGTCCCCTGTTTTTTTTAGAATGGAGAGCAAATGAAAAGTAAGTGGCTGGTATATGCCAAAAAAGCGGATTTTAAGGCGATAGAACAAAAATACGGAATTGACCAGGTAATTGCGCGGATTATGCGCAACCGTGATGTCTGTACCGATGAAGAAATGCAGATGTATTTAAACGGCAGTATCGACGGACTGCACGCACCGGAATTGTTAAAGGATGCACAAAAAGCGGTAGATATTTTAACGGAAAAAATCGCACAGCATAAAAAAATCCGGATTATCGGGGATTACGATATTGACGGAATTTGTTCGATTACAATTCTTTATAAAGCATTAAAAAAGGCTGGCGCAGACGTGGATTACGTTGTGCCGCACAGGATTACGGACGGATACGGGATTAATGAACATTTAATTGACAATGCGGCTGCCGAGGGGAAAGATACGATTCTGACCTGTGATAACGGTATTGCGGCAATTCCACAGATTCAGTATGCAAAGGAACACGGGCTTACAGTGATTGTAACTGACCACCACGATATCCCGTTTACCGAGGAAAACGGCGAAAAGAAACTGCTGACGTCCTGCGCCGATGCAATAGTAGACCCGAAACAGCCGGACTGTGAATATCCGTTTGATAAAATCTGCGGCGCGGTTGTGGCATACAAGGTCATGCAGATTTTATATGAAAAACTGGGACTGGACAAGACGAATTTTAAAGAATATACGGAACTTGCGGCAATCGCAACGGTCGGCGATGTCGTGGATTTGAAAGATGAAAACCGTGTCATCGTAAGACAGGGGCTGGCATGGATTGCAACGACAAAAAATACCGGACTGCGGGCGCTGATTGAAGCCTGCGAGCTGGATGCGGCTCATTTATCGGCATATCATATCGGATTTATTATTGGACCGTGTTTAAATGCCAGCGGACGGCTTGACACGGCACAGCGTGCAATTGAACTATTGTTATGCACCGAACCCGGTAAGGCGCATGAAATGGCACAGGAATTGCGGGAATTAAATGAAGAACGCAAAAATATGACGGATACGGAAGCGAAAAAAGCAATTGAAATGGTCGAAGGAACGGATTTGTATGAAGATAACGTGTTGGTGGTGTATCTGCCGGAGTGCCATGAGAGCGTGGCGGGGATTATCGCAGGCCGTTTAAGAGAGCATTTCTACAAGCCGTCGATTGTCATTACCGATGCGGCGGACGGCGCAAAGGGTTCGGGCCGCTCGATTGAAGGCTATAATATGTTTGAAGAAATCACAAAATGCAAGGAACTGCTTACAAAATTTGGCGGACATCCGATGGCGGCGGGCTTATCCCTGCCGACGGAAAATATTGATTTGTTCCGTGCGAAACTCAACCGCCAGCAGACGTTGACAGAAAAAGAACTGACACCGGTGACCTGGATTGATGTTCCGATGCCGGTTTCGTATGCAAGTAAAAAGCTGGTGGAACAGCTCCGCGTACTAGAGCCATTTGGAAAGGGCAACGAAAAGCCTGTTTTTGCCGATAGAAAGCTTACGGTGCGTTCCGCCAATATGATTGGAAAAAACAAAAATGTATTAAAAATGCAATTGGAAGATACGCACGGACACGTTGTTGATGCAATTCAGTTTAAGGTTGAAGAAGAAGATATGCCGCTTCGCGGAAAAGAAATCTCCATTGTGTATTACCCGGATATTAATGAATTCAGGGGAAATCAGACATTACAGTTTATCGTTCAGGAATGGTGCTATACAACTTGATATTGCATAAAAAGTATGCTAAGGTAGGGATGAAAACAAGCAAAGGAGAGCAGAAAATGAGAAAAGGCGTAAAAGTAACCGCACTGCTTCTTGGTGCAGTCCTGCTTTTGGGACTGGCGGCATGCGGTAAAAAAAATGTGCAGAATCCGCAGACAACAGCGGCAGGCAGTGAAAATACAGCGGAAACCACAGCAGTTTTGAAACAGCAGATTAAAGTAGCGGCATTAAAAGGTCCGACGGCAATCGGCATGGTACAGCTGATGGAAAATGCCAAAGAGCAGACTGCTAAAAATGATTATGAATTCCAGATTGCGGCGACGGCAGATGAATTCAGCGCAGACCTGATTAAAGGCAATGTAGCGCTGGCGGCGCTTCCGTGTAATGCAGCAGCAACCCTGTATAATAAGAGCAACGGTAAAATCAGGATATTAGGAATTAATACGCTGGGTGTTTTATCAATCTTAGATACAGGCGATTCGGTGCAGACAGTTGCAGATTTGAAGGGAAAGACCATTTATACAACGGGAAAGGGAACGACACCGGAGTATACCCTGCGTTATCTGTTAAGCAGTGCCGGATTAAATCCTGACAGTGATGTGACAATCGAATTTAAATCCGAAGCGGCAGAAGTAGCGGCAGTCATGGCAAATGCAGGCACGGAAGAAGTGATTGCAATGCTCCCACAGCCGTATGCAGCAACGGTTTTAATGCAGCAGCCGGATACAAGAATTGCACTCGATGTTACCGAAGAATGGGAGAAGTTAAACGGTTCAGACAGCACCGTTGTTACAGGCGTTCTTGTGGTGAATACCGAATTTTATAAAAACAACCGTCAGGCAGTCGATGATTTCTTAAAAGAATATAAATCATCAGTTCAGTATGTAAACAGCAATGTGGACGGTGCGGCACAGCTCGTTGAAGATTTTGATATTTTCAAAGCGGCAGTGGCTAAAAAGGCAATTCCGAAGTGTAATATTACATTGATTACAGGACAGGAAATGCAGGATAAAGTTGAAAAGTATTTAAAGGTACTTTGCGATGCCAACCCGAATGCCGTAGGCGGTCAGATGCCGGATGACGGGTTTTATGTAAAATAGATAGATCTGTAAAAACAGTATTTATAGAGGTATTTGCAGGTATATTTTCAGATAAAAAACACGATAAATAAAAACAGCCGTTTTTTCAGTGGCATACCCGGTCAGAAATCCTGCCGGATAAAGCACTGTAAACGGCTGTTTTTGCATATATGAAACATGCATTTTAATGTGTATTGCGGTTGATAAATTCCGTACGGTATTTGGAATACATAATTTTCTGGCTGTTGTACAGACTGTAATAGCCGGATAAAAGATAGCTTACGGCAATACAGAGCGCACAGTATTTCATGCCCGCCATATCAAACATTTCAATCGCAAGAATCAGTGATGTAATCGGACAGTTTGTGACACCGCAGAACACACTGACCATGCCGCAGGCGGCACAAAGCCCCGCAGGCAGACCGAAAAATCCCGATAAAAAGCTGCCGAGTGTCGCACCGATAAAAAGTGTCGGTACGATTTCACCGCCCTTAAAGCCACCGCCGAGCGTGACGGAGGTGAAAAGGATTTTCAGTAAGAATACATACCATGCACAGCGGGCTGTGAAGCTTGAGGCAATCACAGGCGCACCTGCGCCTAAAAAGTCCGTTGTCTGAAAGATGAAGCGCAGTGCAATCACCAAAAGTCCGGCAATAAAAATGCGGATAAATGGATTTTCAAAATAAGTTGTATAAAGTCTGGAAGCTGTATGCAGTGCCACGCAGAACAGAATACTTACGCAGGCAAATAATACGGACATTAAAAGCATTTTGCCGCCGGAAGCGATTGTAAAATCAGGCAGTTCACCGAGTGCAAAATGTGTTCCGGCAATGCCGAAATATTTTGCAATGCTCTGCGCCGTGAGTGCAGATACCACACATGGTACAAGTGCTGCGTAATACATCACGCCGACACTGATGACTTCCATCGAAAAGACGGCAGCGGCAATCGGTGTGCCAAACAGAGCGGAAAAACAGGCGCTCATGCCGCACATAATCATAATACGCGTGTCTTTGTCATCAAAGTGCAGGAGCTTGGCAAAAAAGTTGCCAATCGAACCGCCGACCTGCAGTGCCGCACCTTCACGTCCCGCAGAACCGCCGCAGAGGTGTGTCAGCAGGGTGGAAAGAATAATTAACGGCGCAACGTGTACCGGAACTTCGTCATTGGACTGGATAGCCGTAATGACAAGGTTTGTTCCGGTATTGCGGGTTTCCCCGGCGAGCCGGTAGCATAAGACAATCAGCAGTCCGGCAACCGGCAGTCCGAATAAAATCCATGGGTTTGTTTCGCGGAATACCGTGACCAGTCCCAATAGTTTATAAAAAAATGTACCGATAAGTCCGAGGACAACACCGCAGACAACCGAACAGGCAAGCCATTTGATAAAAGTCGTCACCGCAAACATCAGGCGGTGCAGGACAACCTTTATTTCATCTGTGTTAAAGTTTGTTTTCATGGTTTTGTCACGACCTTTTTACTCATATTGCTGTTGTGATAAGCCGCGTCCATGGTGACATCCTTCGTAAACCATGACGGCGGGATATAAGCATTGGCTTCCTCAATGGATTCAAATTCAACTTCGGCGAGTGTCAGTCCCGAAAACACACCTTCAAATAAATCCAATTCAATCGTTTTCCCTGTTCCGTCCGGGATTTCATAGCGTTTTTTGGTGATAATATTGCCGTCTGCCTTGGCAAGCAGATGTTCATAGGACTCCGCTGTCAGCGGCAGGTTGTATTCTTCGCGTGCCATCATCCCACTGCCTTTATAGGTCAGATAATAGGAATCGTTATCTTTTCTGACCCGTACAACAGGATGGGTTGAAAGGTAGCCCTGTTCAATGACACGGCAGTGATAGTCCTTTAAATTTGCCGGTACTTCCGATACCAGATATTTGCGTTCAATTTCCATAATATTCTCCATTCCGCAGGCATTTTAATGCCGGAGAAATCGCGAACGGAATTAATTAATTCCGTTCTGCGATAAAAAGCGGATTTGTGACGCCTGCGGCACAAATCGCTGTGTGAAAAATCTTAGATTTAAGGATTTTTCACACTATTCCTCATTCCTATTCCGACAGTTCTTCCCACTTTTCATACAGCGTGTCAAGTTCTTCGGAAAGCTTCGTGCTTTCCTTGTGCAGTTCCAAAAGACGTGCCGTATCGGTACAGACCTCCGGAAGTGCGGATTCTTCCTCAATTGCTTTTAAGCGGTCTTCAATGACGGTAATCCGTTCTTCGGTTTTTTTCAGCTCATTTTTTTTCTTCTTTAACAGTGCCTGTTCTTCCTTAGACTGTTTCCAGTCCGCTTTTGCAGATTCCTTCTGGGCGTTTTTCTGTGCGGCAGAAACGGCGGAAGAAGAATCAGCCGGTTTGCCGGCAAGCGCGGCGGCTGTCAGGGCATCTTTCTTTTCAATATAATAATCGTAGTTGCCGATGTAATTGACGGTTGTCTGTCCGACCAGCTCAATAATACGTGTTGCCGTGGTATTGATAAAATAACGGTCGTGCGATACATATAAAACCGTACCGGTATACGAATTTAACGCATTTTCAAGAATTTCCTTTGAAACCATGTCCAAATGGTTGGTTGGTTCATCTAAGATTAAAAAGTTTGCGTTGGATAACATCAGTTTTGCCAGTGAAACACGTCCGCGTTCTCCACCGCTTAAATCACGGATATACTTAAACACATCGTCATTCGTAAACAAAAATGCCGCAAGGGTGTTGCGGATTTGTGTATTGTTTAAATCCGGGTAGGCATCCTGCAATTCGTCAAACAAGGTTTTGTCCGGGTCTAATACGTGGTGTTCCTGGTCGTAGTAGCCAATCGTTACTTTAGAGCCGAGCTTGATTTCACCGGAGTCGGCAGGCAGAATATCGTTGATAATTTTTAAAATCGTTGTTTTTCCCGTACCGTTATTGCCAATCAGGGCAACCCGTTCCCCGCGCTTAATGTCAAAGCTGATGTCAGTAAAAAGTGTATTGTCGTCAAATGCTTTGCTTAAATGCGAAACGCTTAAAACATCATTGCCGCTGATAACGGACGGATTCAGCTCGATATTCATTTTGTCGTTTATTTCTGCCGGTTTGTCGACAACTTCCAGCTTGTCCAGCATTTTTTCACGGCTTTCGGCACGTTTAATGGACTTTTCACGGTTAAACTGCTTTAATTTTGTGATAACCTCCTGCTGATGCTTGATTTCCCGCTGCTGGTTTAAATATTCCTTTAATTGCATATTGCGCAGAATCTTTTTCTTGTCGGCATAAGCGGTATAATTGCCGGAAAATACCGTCACATGTGTATTTTCAATTTCAATAATTTTTGTGACAATTCTGTCAAGGAAGTAACGGTCATGCGCAACGATGATGACACTGCCGTTATATCCAAGCAGATAATTTTCAAGCCAGCGGATAGACTCCATATCTAAGTGGTTAGTCGGCTCGTCCAGTAAAATAATATCCGGTTTGGAAAGCAGAAGCTTACCAAGCGCAACGCGCGTCTTCTGACCGCCGGAGAGGGTATTGACAGGCAGGGAGAAATCATCTTCTGTAAATCCGAGACCCTTTAAAACACCGACAATCTCACTTTGGTACGCATAGCCGTTTTCCAGTTCAAACTGGTGGTTCATTTTGGTGTACTGGTCTAACAGTGTATCTAACTGTTCACCTGTGGCATTTTTCATCTGCTGTTCGGTTTCACGGATTTTTTCTTCCAGTGCGATAATGTCTTTTTTTACGGAAAGCAGTTCGTCATAAATTGTACCGTCAGAAGAAAGATTCTGATGCTGTGCAAGATACCCTAAAGTCTTATCTTTAGAAATCGTGACCGTTCCGTCATCTGCGGGAAGCCTGCCCATAATGATTTTTAAAAGAGTGGATTTACCGGCGCCGTTTGGTCCGACAATCGCCGCTTTTTCCCGTTCTTCTATATGAAAAGAGCAGTCGGAAAGAATCGCATCCGTTCCGAAAGTCTTTGTGATGTTGTTGCATGATAAAATCATAATGCAAAGATTCCTTTCGTATCGTAAAGTCTTTTATCATTTATTATACATGAAAAGACAGGGGTTGTCATGTAAAAATATTTTGACTTTGCACGCGTTCTTAGTATATACTTATAAAGTTGCACATTCATTAAGTAGAAACAGATAGAGGATTATAGATGAAATTTGAAGAATTAAATATCGATGAGAGAATATTAAGAGCAGTGGAAGACATGGGATTTGAGGAAGCATCACCGATTCAGGCAAATGCGATTCCTGCGGTGCTTGAAGGTAGGGACGTTGTCGGACAGGCACAGACCGGTACCGGTAAAACTGCCGCATACAGCATTCCGATGTTACAGAAAATCGACCCGGATTTAAAAAAGGTGCAGGCAATCGTACTCTGCCCGACCAGAGAACTTGCTGTGCAGGTATCTGAAGAAATCAGAAAGCTTGCCAAGTACATGAGCGACATTAAGGTACTTCCGGTTTACGGCGGACAGGAAATTGTCAAGCAGATTAAGTCATTAAAAGCAGGCGTGCAGATTGTAGTCGGTACACCGGGACGTGTAATGGACCATATGAGAAGAAAGACCGTAAAGTTTGACCACGTTTCCATGGTTATCTTAGATGAAGCCGATGAAATGTTAGACATGGGCTTCCGTGAAGATATGGAAACGATTCTTACCGATACACCAAAAGACCGTCAGACCGTGCTTTTCTCCGCAACGATGCCGAAAGCCATTATGGATATTGCAAAACGTTTCCAGAATGATGCACAGGTCATTAAAGTTGTCAGAAAAGAACTGACGGTAGAAAATATTGAACAGTATTATTACGAAGTTCGTCCGAAGAACAAATGTGAAGTGCTTTGCAGACTGATTGACATTTATAATCCGAGATTATCTGTCGTATTCTGTAATACAAAGCGCCAGGTAGACGAACTCATTTCCGATTTAAAGGGCAGAGGATACTTTGCCGACGGAATCCACGGCGATATGAAGCAGGCACAGCGTGACCGTGTGATGGCAGATTTCAGAAACGGAAAGACTGAGATTTTAATTGCAACAGATGTTGCGGCAAGAGGCATTGATGTGGATGACGTGGATATTGTATTCAACTACGATTTACCGCAGGACGAAGAATACTATGTACACAGAATCGGAAGAACAGGCCGTGCGGGCAGAGAAGGTCTGGCACTGACATTTATATCAGGAAAAGAAGTTTATAAGTTAAAGGATATCGAGCATTACTGTAAAACAAAGATTAAGGCAAAGCCGATTCCTTCATTAGATGATGTAAAGAATACAAAGCTGGAAGTGCTTTTTGAAAAAATTAAGGAAACCATTGCAGAAGGCGGAATTTCTGATATGATAGAAATGGTTGAAAATCATGTCAATGATGAAGATTATACTTCAATGGATATGGCGGCGGCGCTTTTAAAAATGGTTATTGGCGATTCGCTTGACAGAGATGATGATGTGGAAGAAGTCCATTTTGATATGTATGAGGACGATAACCGCATGGTACGTCTGTTTATCAATGTGGGTAAGAAAGATAAAATCAAGCCAGCCAATATTTTAGGTGCGATTGCGGGCGAGAGCGGTATGCCGGGTAAATTAGTCGGTGCGATTGACATGCTTGACAATTATACCTTTGTAGAAGTCCCTGCAAAACATGCCGATAAAGTATTAAAGGCAATGTCCAATGCAAAGATTAAGGGCAGAAGCATTAATATCGAAAAGGCACAGGGCGGCAGAAAGAAGAAGGGAAGACGCAAGTAAATCATGAATGCGGCAGAGATTGAAGAACTGCTGATTAAGCTGGTGCAGATTCCGGCGCCGACAGGCAGGGAACAGAAAAGGGCAGAATACATTACAGACTGGTTAAAGGAATTGGGATACCACCCGTTTACAGATGCGGCAGGCAATGTCATTGTGGAAATGAAGGTGCAGGAGGGCGGTTATACCGTACTTATGGCACACATGGATACCGTGTTTGAAGATGTAGACATTTCTGTAGTAAAAAATGCAAACATCCTGAGTGCGCCCGGAATTGGCGATGATACGTGCAATGCCGCCTTTTTAATGGCGGTAATGAAGACACTTATCGGGCAAAAATGTAGACCTTTAAAGAATCTGCTGTTCGTTTTCGACACCGGTGAAGAAGGACTTGGCAACTGCCGCGGAACACGACAGCTCATGCAGGATTATAAGGATAAGGTAGATGAGGTTATTTCATTTGATTTAGGCAGTGATGCGGTTTGTGTCAAAGCGGTCGGCTCAAAACGCTACCGTGTGACAGTGACGGCGCCGGGCGGACATTCATTTCACGCCTTCGGACAAAAAGGTGCGATTGAAACGGCGGCAGAAATTATTCATGAAATTTACCGCATAAAGCCCTGCGAAGGCACGCAGACAACGTATAATGTCGGAATGATAGAAGGCGGTACCTCGGTCAATACGATTGCACAAAAGTGTACATTTCTTGCAGAAGTGCGCTCCGATGATGCACAGGCACTGCAAAAGATTGACGGACAGCTCTGCAATATTTTTGATTTTTTTAATAATGCAGAGGGGTTTGCTAAAGTGCAGATATCGTATGAACTGACCGGTTTCCGTCCGACAGGAAACGGTGTACCCGAAGCGGCACAAAAGGCACTTGCGGATACGGCAGCAGAAGTCATCTGCCGGTATACGGGTCGAGAGCCGGTACGGCGCAGTGGTTCAACGGACTGCAATATCCCGCTGTCCATGGGAATCCCGGCGGTCAGTTTCGGCGGCTACAGAGGCGGCGGTGCGCATACAAGACAGGAGTGGGTTGATGCCGGCTCATTTGAAGAAGGCTATAACATTATATTAGCATTTATAGGAAAATATTTTATATGGAAAGACTGATACAATTAGACAATCTGAACAGGCAGGAAGCTCTGCGGTATCTTGGAAGCGGCGGGCAGACTCCGGATGATGCGTTTATGGCATTGATGAAAGACTGTGAAAAAACGGTGCTTGCACAGGCAAGACCGCGTTATGTCTACCGCATTTTTGACATCAGGGAATGTGAGGAGGGCGTGTGTGCGGAAGGCACGGATTTTATACTGCGCGGCAATTCTATAAAAAAGCATTTAAAGGGCTGTGAAAAGGCAGCATTTTTTGCGGCAACCATATCGGACGGAATCGACAGACAGTTACGGATTGCACAGGTATCCGACATTACGAAAGCATTTGTAATGGACAGCCTTGCAAGCGTGGCAGTCGAGCAGGTATGTGATAAATTCGAGCAGATTTTAAAAGAACAGACACAAGGGTATTATCAGACGTTCCGGTTCGGGCTGGGCTACGGCGATCTGCCGATTGAACAGCAAAAAGATTTTGTGGCACTGCTCAATGCTTCAAAGCAGATTGGATTAAGTGTTAGCAGTTCATTTATGCTGATTCCGACAAAGTCCGTGACGGCCGTTATCGGGCTGTCGAAAGAACCGGTAAAAGGTGTGGCAAGAGGCTGTCAGACCTGTAATATGAGAGAAAAATGTCAGTACAGAATAAAGGGTGGTCATTGTAATGGATAAAAATTTTAGGGAACTCTTGAAAAAAGAATACGTTGTATTTGACGGTGCAATGGGAACAATGCTTCAGGCAGCAGGCATGAAAATGGGCGAAACACCGGAAGTATTAAGTATTACCCAGCCACAGCTTTTAGTCGGGATTCATGAAAAGTATCTGCGTGCAGGTGCAGATGTCATCTATGCCAACACATTCGGTGCAAACCGTTATAAGCTGGAAGAATGCGGAAAAAGTGTTGATGAGATTGTAAAGGCATCCATTAAAAATGCAAAGCAGGCATGTGAAAATGTCAATCCGCAGGCACTTGTCGCTTTAGATGTTGGTCCGATTGGACAGCTTTTAGAGCCGACCGGTACACTTTCTTTTGAAGAAGCTTATGATATGTACCGTGAAATCGTTGAAGCGGGCAGCGCGGCAGGCGCAGACCTTGTCGTTTTTGAAACCATGACCGATTTGCTTGAATGTAAAGCGGCGGTACTTGCGGCAAAAGAACATTCGGATTTACCGGTAGCGGTTACAATGACTTTTGAAATCAATCAGAGAACTTTCACAGGCTGTTGTATTGAATCCATGGCACTGACCCTTAGCGGACTGGGTGTAGATGCGCTGGGTGTCAACTGTTCGTTAGGACCGGCAGAATTAGAGCCGGTCGTTGCAAAGCTTTCCGAGTGGACAAACCTGCCGATTATCGTGAAACCGAATGCGGGACTTCCCGACCCTGTTACCAATGAATACAATGTATCGCCGGAAGAATTTGCACAGATGATGAAGAACCTGCGCAAATACGGCATTAAAGTATTCGGCGGCTGCTGTGGTACAACACCGGATTTTATCCGCTGTGTATCCGAAATGCTGCATACGGACGGCAATGCAGGTTTCTGGCATGAAAAGGAAATTCCGGCAGCAGTCTGCTCACCTACAAAGGCAGTGACAATTACGGAACCGCGTATCATCGGGGAACGTATCAATCCGACCGGTAAGAAGCTGTTTAAGGAAGCCCTGCTGCGCGGCGATATGGACTACATTTTAAATCAGGCATTGGAGCAGATTGGTGCGGGTGCGGATATTCTCGATGTAAATGTCGGACTGCCGGGAATTGATGAAAAAGAAATGATGATTTCTGCCGTAAAGTCTATTCAGGCAATTGTTGATGTACCGTTACAGGTGGATTCCACGATTCCGGAAGTGTTAGATGCGGCACTCCGTGTATACAACGGAAAACCGATTGTCAATTCGGTCAACGGCGAGGAAAAGTCCTTAAAGGCAGTGCTTCCGCTTGTAAAAAAATACGGTGCGGCAGTTGTCGGTCTTACACTCGATGAGAACGGAATCCCGCCAAAGGCAGAAGACCGTTTTAAGATTGCACAGCGTATTTTAGAGCGTGCGCAGGCAATCGGTATTCCAAAGGAAAATGTCTATATTGACTGTCTGACACTGACGGCTTCCGCGGAGCAGGAAGGTGTTATGGAAACGTTAAATGCAGTTTACCGTGTAAAACATGAGTTAGGCTTAAAAACCGTACTGGGCGTGTCAAACATTTCCTTCGGTCTGCCAAACAGAGTGTTAGTCAACCACATTTTCTTAACCATGGCGCTGCAAAACGGCTTAGACCTTCCAATTATCAATCCGAATATTCCGGAAATGACGGGGGCGGTCAGAGCTTACAAACTGCTTGCCAATATTGATAAAAATTCAGTGGATTATATTAAAGCCTATGCCAATATGCCAAAGGTTGAAAAAATCAATCCGGCGGCAAAACCGGCAGCGGGAAGCACAGGTGCGGTACCGGCGGGGGCACAGACGGCAGCTGTACCGGCAGGTGACTGTAAAGAGCAGTTATTCCATGCGGTTTATGCAGGCTTAAAAAATGAGGGTGCGAACCTCACAAGAGAACTGTTAAAAGACAATGACTCCATGGTAATTGTCAATGAAGTGCTGATTCCGGCACTGGATAAAATCGGCGAGGACTTTGAAAAGGGAACGCTGTTCCTGCCGCAGCTGATTATGGCAGCTTCCGTTGCACAGGCGGCGTTTGAAGTCATTCGTGAACATATGGTGCAGAGTAACGCCGCACCGGTCAGCAAAGGCAAAATCGTCATTGCAACTGTCAAAGGTGATATTCACGACATCGGTAAAAATATTGTAAAGGTTCTGCTTGAAAATTACGGTTATGACGTGATTGACCTCGGAAAAGACGTGGAATATCAGGCGGTCGTTGATGCAGTCCGTGAAAATGATGTCAAGCTGGTCGGACTTTCTGCCCTGATGACAACGACACTCGTTTCCATGAAAAAGACGATTGAACTGCTTCATGAAAATGAGCTGGATTGCAAAATTATGGTAGGCGGTGCGGTTCTGACACCGGAATATGCCAAAGAAATTCATGCCGACTTTTATGCAAAGGATGCCAAGGAATCCGTAGATATTGCAAAAAGAGTGCTGGGGTGATATAATAAAAAGTATTATAATAATCACGGATTGTTTCGTGCTGCGCACTCTCACAATCCGGCCCGCTATTCGCATATCGTGGGATTTCATCCCACTTTTATGCTCATAGCGGGCGGGTCCCAAGGTCGTTCACCCACATATGAGCAAGCTCATGTGGGTTCAGATCTTTTGACTCTGGTATCCGAAGATACATTGAAAAGAAAGCATGGTGACATGAGTATGGAAGAAACAAAAAAGATATCAGCTGCGGTAATCAGACGTCTGCCACGATATTACAGATATCTGGGCGAACTGAATGAGAGCGGAGTACAGAGAATATCTTCAAAGGAATTAAGTGCAAAGATGAAAGTAACCGCTTCACAGATTCGTCAGGATTTAAACAATTTTGGCGGCTTTGGACAGCAGGGTTACGGTTATAATGTGAAGTATCTTTATGATGAAATTGCCAAAATTTTAGGAATTGACCGCCCGCATAATATGATTATTATCGGTGCGGGTAACTTAGGTCAGGCAATTGTCAATTATGAGGACTTTGAAAAACGTGGATTTGTGATTAAAGGAGTCTTTGATAACAATCCGGAGATGGAAGGAAAGACAATCCGTGGAATCCCGGTGATGATGATGGATGCCGTTTCTGATTTTATTAAGAGAAATGAAATCGAGATTGTAGCACTGACGATTCCCAAAAAAGCAGCAAAAGAA
>UMAF01006205.1_pt1 | contig 14669 bp, 15 predicted proteins | sample 1963641 | NCBI WGS metagenome assembly UMAF01 (sample SAMEA4835909, study PRJEB28245) | human gut metagenome | biome: gut microbiome; material: fecal sample | place: Denmark | collected 2008
CATGCTAGTCAATACGCCAATTTTGGAAGCTTACTCTTCAAATGGCTCAAGCAGCACCTTAAAATAAAAAGATTCTGGGGCACAACGGAAAATGCTGTCCGCATTCAAATCAGTGTAGCAATCATCACTTACTGTCTAGTGGCTATTGTCCAACACGATATGCAATTGAAGCGCTCAACTTATGAAGTTTTGCAGATTCTAAGCATCTCTCTAACGGACAAAACTAACTTGCGTGAACTGTTCGATAAGACTGATTTCAACGATGTCAAAGAACTCGATTATCCCCTTTTTGAAGGACTATTTGATTAATTTTTTAACTCGTCCATTTTTATTGGACACTAATGATCTCAAGTATAATATATATTTTTTTTCTTATGAGAGCTATTTTTCATTCAATAGGTTTAAGTGTAAATTTAAAAAGCATTGAGAATTTTTCTAATCATTTTGAGGACTGTGATACTTCTGTATCAAATCTGAGATAAAAATTTGTTCTTTTGAATCTATAAGCTTAAGATCAGGTAAAATTTGATAGTTGTTATCAATAACTTCAGGATAACTTACCATAAATTTTGCTATATACGATCTATTATTCTCATCCATTATTTTGCCAAATTTTATATCATAATGATCACCTTGTAACAGAATCATTACTATTTTATCCCAAGACTTGCTATAATTTAGTATTATAATGTAATTGTTATATATATATTTATGTCTAAATATAATGGTATCAGTTATTAATGTCATATTTTTATTTGTAATTAAGTTTATCTAATTTTTGGATTTCCGCCTGTATTTCATTCAGTTCTTCATCTTTTTCATCCGTCGCTTCACCTTCTCCCCAATACTGCATTTCGAAAGCCATACGGCTTTCCGGAGTCAGGGTAGGCAACAGAGTGCGGATGCAGGCACGCACTTCGCTCTCAATGGCCTGCAGTTCGGCCGGAGAAAATAGGTCATGCAGCGGTAGGCTGAGATGATTCCAAGCGTATTCTTCCACCTGATTCAGGCTCAGCATACTGATCGAAAACAGGATTTCCCGGAGCAGTTTTTGCTGGAAAGGGTGATACACAGCGGTCGGGATGTCTTCATGCAACCAGTCCAGACGGTAATACAGGATACCGCAGTAGTAGGAAACACCTTTGGCTAAAAGTTGGGTTTTATCGCAGTAGTCCTGAACTTGAAATAGGGTAGTGGTAAGTTCTCTTATCATAATCTATTATTTACCATACCCATATCCGTAACCATAGCCATATTTTTTCCCATAGCCATACTTTCCGTACTTACCATAACCATAGTAGTAGCCATTCTTGCGCTGATCCATATCAATACCGTTGATCAGGGTACATAGGTTCGGCAACTTGTTTTCACGTTTCAGGTCATTGATCAGTTCATAGTCGCTTTTATGGGTATAATCAGCGCGGCAGACATAGACGCTCAGATCTGCTACACGGGCAATCAGCTGGGTATCGGTCACCATACCGATCGGGGCGGTATCCAGCAGGACATAGTCAAAGGACTGTTTCAATTGCTCAATGGCTTCATCCAATGTTTTCCGTGCCACCAGTTCCGTGGGATTGGGAGGAACGGTGCCGCCTGGCAGGATAAAGAGGTTGGGGGAGATGGCAGAGGGCTGGCAGAGGCTCAGCAGATCGGTGTGTTTCGGATCGGCCAAATATTGGGTAATACCTCGTTCCTTATGAGAAATCTCAAAGACTTTGTTTAGTCCGGGTTTACGGATATCCAGACCGACAATCACCACCTTCTTACCCATAAAGGCAAAGCTGCATGCCAGATTGCCGGCATTGAAGCTCTTGCCCTCGCCGGAGGTGGTGGAGGTAAAGAGGATCACTTTCTGGCCTTCTCCCAGCATATACTGTAAATTTGTACGGACGGAACGGAACACTTCTTCCATCAGACCGTTGCGGTTTTCCTGCACCACAATGGGGTGTCCCTCCGTATCGGTCAAAGGAATATCTCCGACTACGGGGACATCGGTAATCTTTTCCACATCAGCCCGGCTTTCAATCTTAAAGCGGAGCAGGTTGCGAAGGTATATTACAGCAACAGGTAAACCTAATCCCAGAACTAAAGCGATAAGATAGAACAATTTTCCTTTTGGCCCGACAATTCCTCCATCCAGAGGTTCTTCCACCATCCGGCCATTGTTTGCCGTAGCTGCCAAGGTAATGGCGTTTTCCTCCCGTTTCTGAAGCAGCATCAGGTACAGACTGGCCTTGATTTCCTGCTGGCGGGAGATGCTGAGCAGTTCTTTTTCCTGCTGGGGGGCATTGCTGATCCGGTTCGCAAACTGGGCAGCTTCGCGGTTCAGGTCGTTGCGGGTGATTTCCAGTCCTTTCAGAACGCTTGCCACGGAGGTCTGGATATTCTTTCGGGTAGCCTCCAGAGAAGTATCCAGATTGACCACGGCCGGGTTGCTTTCGCTGGAAGTGCGGAGCAACCGTTTGCGTTCGGTCAGCATCTCGTTATACTGTCCGATCAGGGTGGACAGCCCGTTGTCGCTCAGCCCGATATTGGCCGGAATAATTTCCATCCGGTTCTCGGGACGTTCGATGTATTCTTTCAGGAATTCTACAAGACGGAGCTGGGTGGCATTCTCTGCCCGTTTCTGTTCATACTCAGCATTGCCTTCTAATGCTAACTTCGCATCACTGGTCAGGTCGGTCAGTCCGGCCTTTTGCTTATACTGTGCCAGCTCGCTTTCCGTGGTGCCCAGCTCGTGATTGATGATGCTGATGCGTTCATCAATAAATTCGGCTGTCCGGCTGGCCACCTCGTTCTTGTCATCGTTGGCATCGGCATTATAAAGCGCTACCAGCGTATTCAGGAAATCCAGTCCCCGGCCTACATGGGTATCGTTGTAGTTCAGTCGTACAATGGTGGTCTGTTTGCTGGTCGGCTCAGCAGACAGATTCTCCTGGCACATCTTGGCGGCGGAGGTAGGGGATACAATCTGTACCTGAATGCTACGTTCTTCCTGGATCTTTGTACTATCTTTCGCGTTAAGCGTCAGGGTTCCCACGGGAGTGACGAGTACACCGGGCAGACGGTCAAAGGTCTTTCCAGTGGTGTTCTCATTCTCATTCTGAATATATGTTGCAGTAGCCTTGACTCTGCCGTCAGGTGTATAGTCCAGTTGTAAGCTTAGGGGGGCAGTCAACCTTTCCGCTTCTTCGGGAGTCATCCAGACCTTGATGGGAGTATCATGCTTATAAAGCGGAAGGGCATAGCCGAAGCTGCGGGGCTCTGCATAGCGGATGTTCAGTCCCAGGGTATTGACAACCTTTTTGATTAAAGTGCGGGAACGGAGAATTTCCATTTCATTGTCGAAATTGCTGGCCATGCTCAGCATGCCCAGATCCTGCATGGTGGCAAGCGGACTGTTGGCATTGCCTTTTCCTTTGTCATCCTGCTTGATCAGCACCGTCGCATTCACATTGTAAACCGGAGTCTGATAGCGCAGGTAGCCCCAGGCTCCGATCAGGCAGAGAATGAGACAGGCCACAAACCAGGGCCAGTACATCAGGTATTCAAACAGAATCGCTTTATAGTCGATGGGCTTTTCGTCTTCAGCCGTAAAAAGATCGTCGTATTTTTCGTTGCTCATGATAACATTACTTAAAGATGGTGACTAACAGGCTGGCCAGAGAGACCAGAATAGAGGTCGCAGAAATGGCAATGGTAGTGGTGTTACCAATGTCGGAGTTGCGGGACTTGGTTTTGTTGGGAGTGACATAGAGAATGTCATTCTGCTGGAGATAGAAATAGGGAGAACGGATCAGATTGGCATCGTTCAGGTTCAGTTCCTGAATGTCGCGTCCTCCGTCTGCCGTTTCGCGAACCAGCTTCACATTGTCACGCAGACCGTAAATCGTCATATCGCCTGCCATGGCCAGCGCTTCCAGTACATTCACTTTTTCATTGCTGACCGTGAAAGTTCCGGGGTTTTTGACTTCACCCAATACGGAGATCTTATAGTTCACCATGCGGACATTCACAATCGGGGTTTCCTTCAGGTAGGGGGCCAGCCGGTCGCGGAGCATGGCTTCGCATTCATTCTTGGTCATGCCGCTGATCTTTAATTTTCCCAGGACCGGGAAATCAATTTCACCCTCGTTGTTTACCAGATATTGCTGTAGAGTGGGCTGTGAAGTCAGGCTGGTAGAATTTTGAGAAACACTGGTGGGAACAGTAAGATTAAAAGGAACACTGGCCTCAGGATCGGTGGTACTGACGGTAATGGTCAGCAGATCCTTGGGCATGATCCGGGCGTCGTAGAGCGGAATTTCTCCGGCCGGTACATTGACTGTCGCAGAATTCTGCAAATAGGGTACCTTCTTATAAGAGGTACAGCCCGACAGCAGGAAGGCTGCTGTCAGGAAGCAGAGAATGTTTGATTTGAATGTCATAATGATTTTAGGTTTCCTTTGATGTTACTAAGCCGTCGCGATTCCGGGGGCCGGAATCTGACTGACTTTCCGATTTTTTGCTGAATAGATTCATTGTTGACCACCACGCCCCGGGGGCCGGAACCGTGGTCACTTCCTCGTCCGGGGGCCAGAGCGAAAGGAAGCTACGTTTGGGGTGCGCTTCGCGGTTACCTCTCCCAACCGGGGACCGGGAAGAAGGGATAAAACCGGAATTTTTTGGCTGCAGATGCAATCGTTTTTCACAATTGCGAGACAAAGATAAACATTATGTTTTAATTTAAAACAAAATTTCAAATATTTTTCGAAAACAACTATTAATTTTGTGTTGGATTTCTTAAGAAAAAGAATTTCAAGGAGATTTTATGAGAATTTCAATTGGATTTCATTCTCGATTTTAACTGATTTAAAGAATCTTAAAATCGGGCATTTTTTTTCATTTGGCCGGTAAAATATATTCACCCATGAGACAAAAAGAAGTAAAAACAGAAAAACGGGAGCAAAAGACAGAGAGTGAGAAACCGAAAAGATGGCTGCGCCACACGCCCGAAGGGTATCAGTTTACGGAGGCCGAGTATGCACTGAATGCACTGGGGAATTTCCTGACCCTGATTGCCTGCGGGAAGATCAAGCTGAGCTGGTCGGACGAGATGCAGCTCAAGCGGCTGACCAAATATCTGGTCCGGATGCTCTTCAAGGGGCCCTGGAGAAGCGTACGGAAGAAGATCCTGGAAGATTAGGGCTCCGCGGACAGGCCGGAAATACCTGCCCGGAAAATAAAAAAAGGCTTCGGCGTTTCCATGCAAACGCCGAAGCCTTTTGACTGAAACGCCGAAACGTTTTCAGGGTCCACCTGGGTCCACTTTTTCTATATGGACCCTATTCCGTGGAATGTACCTTGCGGTAGATGCCGTTGTCGTATGCTACCAGGTTCTGTTTCAGCATCTTCTTGAGCCACCGCTTGGCCGTGGAACGGGAGATGTCCATGGCAGCTGTCGCGGTGAGATATTCCATGTAAGTGAAGCTCTCGGGCAGCTTCTTGTAGCACTCCAGCACGCGGTGGAAACAGGTCATCTGCGAGCGTTTCCGTTCCGTTCCGGGCAGGATGGTGGAGAGGGAGAGGCTGTGTTCCAGCAGCACCTTGACCAGCTCGATGGTGATGCTGAAATCCTCGTCGCTGCAGGTGACGTCCTTCATGTTCCAGCCGGCTTCCCACTTGCGCAGGGCGGTGAGCACCATGGCGATGCGCATCGTCAGCAGTCCGTGACGTCCCACAATGGCCTCGTTGCCTTCTCCGTCCTCCAGCGAGACATTCCGCATCATGTGTCCGAACAGCTTGTTGTGGATCTTCCACTGTTCGCGGGTGAAATGGACGGAGGTGGGGGAGTTGAGCAGGAAATGGTAGGCCTGAAGCACATCATCTGCCAGATTCTCAAAGAGTTCGTCGCCGTCGATCCATTCGTCGTCCGAATCGGGAGCCGCTGAAATCCAGCCGCTTTCACCCTTTCCCGTGAGCAGGGCCAGACGGCTGTACATACCGTCTTCCTTCGATGACACGAAGTTGACCAGCTGTTGCAGGGTACCGGCCATGCAGATGGCCATGCGGGGGCGCTGGATGAGAATGGGGTGGCCGTCGATCTTGTAGTTCTGTCCCACGGCTTCGTGGTGGTAGATCATACGCAGTTCGGAGGCATGCTTGCCGTAGTCCGTTCCCAGGGCAGCGGTGAAGGAGTCGATCTCGGTGGTGTTGCAGATGATTCCGATCTCGCCGGAGTTGTAGAGGTCGGTCATCAGCTGGCTCTTGGAGGTGTTGGGCGGTACGTTCAGCACGTGCCACCGGGGCTCTTCGGGCTTGAGACTGATGTCGGGCTTGCGTTTCTCGCGGAAGGCCCGTTTCTGTTCGGCCTCCCATTCCAGCATCTTCTGCTCGTATTCCTTGCGCTCCCGGCGGTTGTTTTCCTCCATTTCGCGGTGAATCTTGCTGCCGAGCAGGGCTGACAGGGCTACCACACCCTTGCCGGAACCTGCGGGGGCGACGGCTGCGAAGAAGAAATGGGGGGAGTAGAGACGGTGGGCATAGAGGGTGCGCACCAGCGGAACGCATCCGCTGAGGTTGGTGAGTATGGACATGAGAAGCATGTCGCGCTGGCGGCCGGAGCGGGCGGCTATGATGCCGCGCCGGATCAGGGGCGGGAGCTTGTCGTAAATCCATTCGGGAAACAGGGGTGCATGACTCATCAGATCATCCTCGTCGGATTCTTTTCTCTCGGTGGAGGGTCCATTAGGGTCCATGTGGACCCATGGACCCAAATCGGCATGATTGTAGCCCCAGTCCATCGCACTGCAATATTCGCTGTAAGGGAGCTGGCCCATCATGCGGAAAGCGCTGTGTTTCAGCCGTTCAAAGTCGTACGGATTGAACCTCCGCCAGCGGATGTTGCGTCCCAGACGGAGCAGGACATTGTGCCGCTGACCCTCCTGAAACTTGTTTTTCCGGAAAAAATTCGCCAGAAAAGCTTCGGGGTCACGGAGGGGTACATAACGGCAGTCGTCGTTGGGATCTTCGGGGATTCCGAAGGGCCTGAAACCGGCGTTTCCGGAAGCATAAGCAGCCGGATTCCCGGGAGCATAACCGGGTGTGTTTCCGGGAGCCGGTCCGCTGGCATTCCCTGCATTCTGGGGAGTGTAACCGGGCATATTTCCGGGAGCCGGTCCACCCAAATTCCCTGCGTTTCTGCCGTTGAACCGGTAATCCTCGGAAGAGTCGGTTCCCGTGGCCGGCTGATACAGGAGCGGATTGTTTCCTTCCTCGTAGGGAAAGGTGAGGGGTTCCGGTGCCAGATAAGCTTCGGGGTCATAAGACGCGAGCGTGAGGCGGCAGAGATCCTTGCACTGCATGTCGCAGGGATGTCCGGCAACCTGTTCAAGGGCATGCGCCACGATCTCATAGGCCCGGCGGTAGACATCGGGATGTACCACTCCGATGCAGACGAAGATGCGGAGGCCGGTTCCGGAGACGGTGACATGACAGGCTGCCACCCAGGGAATTTCCTTCAGCCGGGCAAAAGCATTCCGGAGCACGTCGGGCGGCATCTTGTCCATGTCGAACATGGCATAGCCGGTGCGGTTGGTGAGACACTTGGGATAACGTCCGCGCAGGCAGTTTCCGGCAGGTACGAGGGCAGGCAGCTGTTCCTTGACGGAGGCAGCTTCCTGTTTCTTTCCTTCGGCCATCAGCCTGCGGTAGTTCTCCACTTCATTTTTCCATTGTCCGTTGCGGACATTCTCGATCCAGGCAGACAGTTCCACGAGGGAGTCTCCCTGCGTGTGGAAGATGCGCGTGAATACGGTCATCAGATTGTTTTCCATCTTTCCAAATTTAAGGTTGAATGAAAAAGTAAATAATAATTATTTTACAGAAGCAAAGTTAAGGCAACCATCCGGAAAGGTGAAATGTTAAAACAAAGAAGCGGGATTTATGTATTTATAATATGTTGAAAAATAGGGTTTATAAGCATATTTATTTAAAGTAAAGCCTGAAGTTAATTCAGAGGGAATTTTTGGGAATGTGATCAATAAATTGGATTCCTTACGGGCGTTTTATGTAAAAACAATTTGGAAATACATGTGAGGATACATGAGGATCCCGGGGATGGATAAATTGTCTGATAAAAATAGTATCAGCTTAATTTATAAGTTAAGTTTTGTTTGCTTATTTGGAAACAAATGGTTACCTTTATATTTTGTACAGACTGTTCGCTTTTTGGGATACAGAAACGGAAACACTTGTTGTTGCCACACACGGGATCATAAAGAAAACGCAGAAGACCCCGCAAAAAGAAATACAACGGGCAGAAGAAATAAGAAAAGAATATTTTAACGAAAAAAAATAATATATTATGACGAAAATGAAGTTTACCCCTGCAGACCATTTGGTGGATGAAGTATGGGGAAAAGTAGGGACTCTTGAAAGAGATGTGATGGAAGCGCAGCTCAAAGACGAGGTAGATGCTTACTTCGTAGGGGAAGCTATCAGGAATGCACGCCTGAAACAAAACCTCACGCAAGAGGAACTTGGTGAACGTATAGGTGTGAAGCGTTCCCAGATATGCAAACTGGAAAGCGGAAAGTGCTCAATCACTCTTTCCACTATGGGAAAGGTGTTCCGTGCTTTGGGAATAGCTACTGCCACCTTAGACTTAGGTGTGGAAGGGAAAGTTGCTTTGTGGTAGATATCAAGTGTTTCATGCACAGATGAAATAGCTGACATGAGAGGATGTCCCCTTTTCGTTGCGGGCCATCAGTTCTTCCACTTCGGAAACCTTGACCATGTTGTAGTCGCCGGAGATGGTGTTTTTCAGGACGGAAGCGGCCGTAGAGAAATCCACTCTTTTCTGGTTGTCGGTCCAGGCTGACTGGGCATAGAGAAGGGCACCGCAGAATGCGTCTCCCACTCCGACACAGTCGATGACATTGTTGATGTCGTACACGCGGGTGTGGTACATGGTGCCGTCGGCATAGAGTATTCCGGCGAAGGTGTGGTGTTCGGAGTTCATCACGTTGCGCAGGGCGATGTAGATGTAGCGGCACTGGGGCACTTCCCGGGCGATCTCCCGGCAGAATGTTTCGTAGGCTGCGGTGTCATACCGGTCGGCTGCGCTTGTGGCCTTGAATCCCGGAGCCTTGAGCCCGAAGAGCATGGCATATTCGCCTTCGCTGCCGAACATGATGTCGCTGGAGGCAATCAGCGGGCGGAGTACTTCCTGGGCTGTCTTGCCGTACTTCCAGAGGTTCTTGCGGTAGTTGATGTCGTAGGAGACGGAGATTCCCATTTCCCTGGCGGTTTCAACGGCTTCCCGGCACACTTCGGCCAGTCCCGGAGTCAGGGCTGCGTCGATACCGGACCAGTGGAACAGGCCGGCATCGCTGAAGATCTCTTTCCAGTTGATCATGCCGGGTTCGAGTTCGGAAAAAGAGGAGCCTTCGCGGTCGTAGATGACGCGTGAGTTTCTCATGGCCGCAGCCTTTTCCATGTAGTAGGTACCGAGGCGTTTTCCTCCCGTGAGGATGTGATCCGTACCGATGTTATGTGAGCGGAGTTCGGCGATGCAGGCTTCTCCCAGCGGGTTTTCGGGCAGGCGGGTCACATAGTCCACCTGGCCGCCGAAGTTTGCCACCGAGATGGCTACATTGGCCTCACTTCCTCCGTAATTGACTGACAATTCGCGACTTTGCTGGAGTCTCAGGTTTCCCGGAGTGGTCAGTCGCATCATAATTTCCCCAAATGTTACAATTTTTTTCTTCGTGAACTACCGCTAAACTAAAGATTTAGCGGCTTCGGAGATACCAATACCTCCTCTCTTTTCCTGCTTCTTCCTGCCATTGCTTTTTAGGACACGAGGTCGGTCATCCACAAGAGGACAGTCCACAGGCTTGACTTTCCCACGCTCCGTGGGTAGGGCTTTCAAGCCAAATTCCTTGATGTTGCAAGCGGCATTGAAGTCCCGGTCGTGATGTGTACCACATTCCGGGCATGTCCAACTGCGCTCGCTAAGATTCAATTCTTTGTACACATAGCCGCATTTGCCGCAGGTCTTCGAACTTGGGGCAAAGCGGTCTATCTTAATGAGGTTCACGCCATACCAACTGCACTTGTATTCAAGCAAAGTTAGGAACATACCGAAAGAAGCATCTCCTACGGCTTGTGCCAAATGGTGGTTACGCTGCATCCCTTTCACGTTCAAATCTTCCATGCAGATAGTGCGCACTTGGCTGTCGTGCGTGAGTGCATGGGTGATTTTGTGAAGGCTGTTCTTACGGCTGTTAGCTATGTGTTCCTGTAGCCGGGCTACACGGATGCGTGCCTTGTTGCGGTTGGCAGAACCTTTCTGTTTGCGGCTCAACCGCTTTTGTAGCAACTTCAAGCGGTCTAAGCTTCTCTGCAAGTTCTTGGGATTGGCAAACGTGCGTCCGTCAGAACATACGGCAAGCGACTTGATGCCCAAGTCAATGCCGACGGTCGTGTCACGCATCGGTTCGGAAGGCTTCATTCCTTGCATGGACGTGTCCACCAGAACGGAAGCAAAGTATCTTTCCGAAGGGGTCATGCTGATAGTGACAGTCTTCACCGTACCCTTGAACCTGCGGTGCAGCACGGCAGGAATATCTTTCGCTTTGGGGATTGTGATTGTTCCTTTTTCAAAATCCACACGGCAATGCTGTGGGCAAAGGAAGCTCTGCTTGTCCTTGCGGCTCTTGAAGCGTGGGAAACCGACAGCCTTGGTGTTGCGAAAGAAATTGGTATAGGCTGTATCAAGATTACGCAAGGAACTCTGCAAGGACTGGGAGTTGACTTCAGAAAGCCACTCATGCTCCACCTTCAGCTCGCTCTTCATCAAATTGGTCAAGTATACGTTGCCGAGCGTTTCCTTGCGTTCCTTGTAGGCTGTGATTTTCAGGTTCAATGCCCAATTATAGACAAAACGGCAGCAGCCGAAGGTCTTTGCAAACAAAACCTTCTGCTCATCTGTCGGATAGATTCTATGTTGTAAAAACTATTCAAATTATTAAAATCTATTCTGTTTTTTGCATAAGTCACGCAACCCTGAAAGGACTGCTGTACCTTATCGGACGCAACAACCGCCCGCTACCGGTTATCTGACTGATACAATCAGAATCACCGACTACTTTTCTTAAAATGTTTACTGCTCCATTTACATCGGCATTGATGTATCTGCCTGTAGAAGAACGGAACAGTCCACGTTTTACTCTCTTTCCGAGATACGACTCATGTTTCCCGATTTCTTCCTTTGCAAGCGCATCACACTTTGATGTATAGGATTCTTCATTTTCCACGAACCGTATGCCAGCCATTCCACATTTATATTTCAGATAGGAAGCCAGTCTCGCAAACGGAATCTGCACAAACTTCTGATTGTTGCGCTTTCCGATGTTTACCGACTGCTTCCAGCCGGTGTTGTAGCCTACAACTAAGTTTCCTATTCTGTTTTCTATAAGATGATTGACTATCATGCGGCTGTATTTATGAAATGCGTCCTCAAAGTATCTGTCACGCTTTCCATAAAGGTTCTGCATCCGCTTTGTAGCTTTCTTTATTCCCTGCTTGTCCTTTATGCTTTGCAGTTTGGCAAGCTGACGGTTAAAGTTCCTGTTGTAAGATTTCAGGAACTTTCCGCTATAAAGAAAGCTGCCTTTATCCGTTACCATCGTAGCCAGATTATCGATGCCCAAATCTATTGAAGCGTATCCGGACTTGTCTGAATCTGTATCTCTAACCTCGTGACGGTAAACTATTTCAACTTTTAGTTTCTTGCCGTAAGGAAGTATTCTTACTTGCTGGAAATCCTGAATACGTCCCTTATACTTCTCCCATTGAGGAATTGGGATAAAAAGGTCTTTAGCAAGACAGATTATTCCATCCTTGATTCTTGCCGACTGATTAGGATAATACAGATTAAACAAACCGCCGCGCTTTCTGAAAGACGGAAGCTGCGGCATAGCCTTGTATTTAGCAGGGTATGCCTTAAAGTCCTTTATAACCTTGCAGTATGCTTTTATGTTCTTATCCAATACCTTTAGTATTTGCTGCGATACCTGAGCTTTGAGGAGCCTGTAGTTTATATCTCCCTCAAGATTAGGCGTAGTTTTCATCAGCTTGTCCATATCGGCATACCACAGCCATCTGTTCTCATTCTTGAGAGCCTGACGGAACAGGTATAAAGCCTGATTGTAGAGGTCGTTTGAAACCTTGCACAGGTTTACAAGCTGCCCTGTCTGCGGTATGTAAAAACTATAAATCAAGTTCATTTTTCAAGTCCTCCTTTATCAGTTCCATTTTCTTTTTCCGTCTTCTTGAATACATCTTCATAGCAAAGCAGTGAAGCATTGATATGATGTCGGAAAAGATTTCCTTTTCATCTTCCTCGGCGGTGGATTCGGTTTTGTTGATTACAATAATCTTGCAGTTATACTCCAAAAACAGACGTTCAAACATATCAAAGGATATTCTGCTGAAACGGTCTTTATAAGTAATGTATATGCTACTTATTCTATAATTCAAGACATCTTCCAGCATCGAGCGGAACTGTTTTCTGTCAAAATTCATTCCGCTTGCTATATCCTTATACACTTTATCTACTTTCACCCCATTCGCATTACAATAGTTTATAAGAGTTTCTGCCTGATTCTCTAGGTCTCTTTTCTGTTTAGAAGTTGAAACTCTCGCATAAACCACATTCACACGATTTTCAGAAAGTCCGGCTTTTCGATATACATCTTCTTCGTTGTAGTCGTACTGCTTGTTTGTCTGCATCACTACACGTATATCGCCATTCTTTACATATTTGACAAGCGTTTGCCTGCTAATATTTAATATCTTTAATACCTTTGATGATTTCATATTACAAATATAACCTAATAATATGAAATATCAAATATATTATAGAATAGTTTTAATATTTTTTTGTACTATATTTGTAGGCACGTAACATATGGCAAAAGTAACGATTTAAAATGAGACCATGATACAGAAAGATTACATTTCAAAGAACCACTCGAAGTTTCTCATCAAATATCACGTGATATTTGTATGCAAATACAGGAAGAAGCTACTCATTGGAGCAGTGGAATATGACATGAAGCAAATCATGCAGAACATATCAGACCTGTCAGACTTTAACATTGAGGTCATGGAAACCGACAAAGACCATATTCACATGATGATATGCAGCGAACCAAAACTCTCTCCGCTGCAAATCGTAAGGAGGCTAAAACAAATGTCAACAACTGCCATTTGGAAAAGACATGAAAATTACCTTAGACATGTATTTTACTGGGAAAACACATTTTGGACGGATGGATATTTTGTGTCATCAGTCGGAAATGTCAGTCAGGAAACCATCAAAAAATACATCGAAAACCAAGGGTAGCTGCGCTACCCCGCATTTTTCATCCCCTAAACTGAAGATTTAGGGGTTTTCAAATGCGAGTTCCTATAAATTCTGTTGTTCATCATTGCTTTCAGAGTGGTATCTTTACGGATATACATATAATTGTTTCCTGTTTTGGAAACTTTGTTGTATATTTGTTTGCGTGTAAAAATAGATCGTATGACAAACAGGTTGGAAAATATAGGTTTGATGATTCGGAATGAACGTCTTCGCAAAGGACTTACTCAGGAAGAGCTCGGTGAACGGGTAGGAGTCGGTAAAGCTCAGATTTCTAAGATAGAGAGAGGAAAAGGGCTTACGATAAAGACAGTTACAAAGGTGCTTGATGCCCTTGGCATGCCGGCATCTGTCGTTTTAAAAGGTGAGCAGGAAATTGACAAAAATGTAATTGCATATATTGTTGCTGCCATTAGTGAGTTTGCTGAAATCCATCATCTTTCCGTTCGTGAGGCGAGCAATTATCTGATACGCTTTAAAGGTATTGATTTTCTTACGGAACATTATGATGCGGAGCATTTGCTTTCATTCGATGACAGTGTGCAGGATCTTACACAAGTTTGTCTGAATAACGGAGGAGGTATCCAATGAAACTATACCATGGTTCGAATATAATAATTGAGCAGATAGATCTGTCAAAATGCAAACCTTTCAAGGATTTCGGACAGAAGCCGTTAAATACTTACACAGGATATGAACAAACGAATGCAATATCTGGTAGAAGGCATTGCCAAAGATATCATAGCTTATCTTATGGAAGATAACGGGTGCGACCTGTCAACGGCGCTCAGGGAGTTTTATAATTCGGAAACATTTGCGAAGCTTTCGGATGAGTCTACGGGGCTTTATATTGAAAGCTCGGCTTACGTGTATGAGATTTTGAAAGAAGAATTGTTGCATGGAAAGCTTTGATAAAAAGAGATTTTAAAGATATATGATTACCTTTGTTGTGGAAGCTAAATTTATTTCCACAAAGGCTCTTGTTCCCAGTTGTAAGGGAAGCCTAACAAGTGCGGATTTACTGATTGATGTCTTGCCAAAAGCTGCTTGAAGTCAGTTACAAAAGTGTTGTCAGTAAAAATGGAGTTAAGCCAATACACTACATAGCAGAGTTGAGGATAAAGAGTTTGTTCGCGAAATGAAAAATCCGTTATCCAAGTGTTCGGCATACGCTCCGGCATCATTGGCTTGACAGGAAAGACACGGTTTGACAGTCTTGAGGGATCAACGTAAAAACCTGAGGAGTAATTCTGAT
>UMAF01036879.1_pt1 | contig 14238 bp, 10 predicted proteins | sample 1963641 | NCBI WGS metagenome assembly UMAF01 (sample SAMEA4835909, study PRJEB28245) | human gut metagenome | biome: gut microbiome; material: fecal sample | place: Denmark | collected 2008
GTCCCTGTGACGGTGACGGCGCGCGCCCTGCGCACGCTCGACGGCTTTGAGACCTCGTTCGCGACCGCGACCGGCACGCGTGCGATGCTCTCCTACAACAGTGAGATGACCCGCGTGCACAACGGCTACGCCTCCGCACGGCTTGACTATGCGACCGGCAGCGAGGGCAACGCCTACATCGGCCTCAACTATGCCATTCCTTCAAATTACGACCAGCTCAACTTCTGGGTCTACGGCGACAATAGCGGCGCGCAGCTCGCGCTGGTGACGGATACTGGCAGCGTGAACCTGGGAGCTCTCAACTTCTCCGGCTGGAAGCTCCTGACGGCGAAGCTCGGCACGGCTACGGCCGTGACGGGGCTGACGGTCTCGTCGGCGTCCGACCTCATCAGCGCGATCTACCTTGACCAGCTCGTGCTTTCCTACGGCGGCCTGACCGACACGACCGCGCCGAAGCTCTCGCTCCAGTACAATGCGGCGAGCAACACTGTGACTGGCACGGTGAAAGATGACATCGACGGCGCGGCCATCCCGACCATTCGCGTGACCTACGACGGCAAGAGCTACACGTCCTACACCTATAACCAGTCCAGCGGCGCGCTGAGCATTACGCTTCCCGCGGCGGACGGCGCACAGCACCGCGTGAATGTGGTCGCGGGCGACGCGAGCGGCAACCTGAGCCGCGCGGGCATGAACGCCGGCACGTCGAGTACGACGCCGGCCTTCAACGACATGAAGGACCACTGGGCAAACGACGCGGTCGCGTACCTCAAGCGCAGCGGCATTTCGAACGGCTCGAACGGTAACTTCCTGCCGGATACGAACATCAGCCGTCAGGAATTTGCCGTGCTGCTCGCGCGTTACTTAGGTTCTTCGCAGGATCATTCCTCCGTGCAGCTCCCGTTTGCCGATACGAATGAGATCGCATCCTGGGCGATGAACGGCGCGAAGGCGATGTACTCGCTCGGCATCATCAAGGGCAGTTCCGACGGCTCGGGCAAGCTCTACTTCAACCCCACGGCCAACGTGAGCCGCCAGGAGGCGGTGACGATGCTCGGTCGCCTGACCGAAAAGGGCTACGCCCAGGGCACGCTCAAGTTCACCGACAACAGCGCAATCCAGTCGTGGGCGGCGGAGTACGTGAGCACGCTCAGCGAGATGGGCATCCTCACGGGCTTTAACGACGGCAGCTTCCGCCCCAACGGCGCGATGACGAGGGCACAGGTGGCGACAGTCTTATATAAATTCTAAAACGAAAGGGAACGGCAAAGCCGTTCCCTTTCATTTTAGAGAGGGATTGCACTCTGCTTCGTGCCTTGCCGCCCGCAGGGCGGCTGCGACACGCGCAGAGCGAGAAGTGTAAATCGCCACGCGCATGTCGCGGCGATTTACGGTCAAAATTATTTCGCGTCTGCGGACGCGAAAGTCTGCGACGCTTGGGTGCGGTGGGCTGTTTCGCGCCCGCAGGGCGCGAAATGCGCTGGGGGAGTGCGTGCGGGGCACTGTTTTGCGCTCGAAAAGCGCAAAATGCGCGCCTGGGGTGGTGCGGAGACACTGTTTTGTGCTCGGGGAGCACAAAATGCGTGCTTTTTAGAATGCTGTTTTGCGCCCGGTGGGCGCAAAAGGCGCATCTTTCGCTTTGATGAGGCTTAGATAGGACATTGAACGCTGCTTTTTTGCGGAAAATGCGCAAAAAGGGGCTACCTTTTTGCGCGGCGGCGTGCTATGATAACTCTGTATTGGTATCTGTATGAAAAAGGAGGCGGAGAGAATGAAGCGCGCGGGGAAAATGCTGGTGATCGGATTATTTTCACTGCTGCTTTCGGGCTGCATGTTCACGACGCCGGAGACGTCGCTCTACCGCCTGCCGAAGCTCGCGGGCGAGTATGAGTCGCTCGAATCGCAGATCGACGCGCTGCTCACAAACGGCGCGGAGTATGCCGCGCCCACGTCGGGCAGCAATTTGCAGAGCGTGCAGATGATCGACCTCGATGGTGACGGCAGCGAAGAGGCGGTGGCCTTCTTCCGCCGCGCGAGCGACAAAAAGCCGATGAAGATCTACATCTTCAAAGCCGACGGCGACAACTACGAGCGCTACGCCGTGATCGAGGGCACATCGAGCCAGATCTACAGCGTGAACTACGCGGATCTGGACGGCGACGGGCTCAAGGAGATCCTGGTCGGCTACAAGAGCAGCTCGGATGTGCAGGGGCTTGCCATCTATCCGCTCTCTCCCGGCACGTCGGAGTCGCTTTTGACGACGGGCTATTCCCGTTACGCGAACCTCGACATGAACGGCGACGGGAAGCAGGAACTTTTAATTATTTGCAGCGACGAAGAGAGTACGGCGCGCGTCGATTACTACGACTGGGATGACGGCGCGCTGCACGCGAAGTCCTCGCTGCGCCTGTCCGCCTCGGTGGCGGAGCTGAGCCGCCTGACGGCCGGCACGCTGACGGGCGGGGAGAACGCGCTGTTCGTGACGGGCGTGACGGGCGACAACCTGACCGTGACGGACGTGCTGGCGCTCAAGGGCGGGCGGCTGCAGAACATCGCCCTCGGCGCGGATGCAAATCAGGTACCCGCGGAGGAAATTTTCCTCGGCCTTTTCCCGCGCGATGAAAACAGCGACGGCGTGACCGAAGCGCCGAAGACGCGTCCCTTGCAGCGCTTTGACCGCGAGAGCGAGCTGCAGTATTACGTTGTCTGGGAGCAGTACAGCATCGACGGCACGGTGACGGACGTGCAGAGCTGCTTCCACAATGTGGCGGACGGCTGGAGCCTTGTGCTGCCGGACGAGTGGGACAAGGACCATCTGACCGTCGAGCGCAGCGCGGGCAGCGGCGAGACCGCTGTGTCCTTCTACCGCGCGGGCGAGGGCGGACTGAGAGAGAAACTGCTCACCGTCTACACCCTGACGGGCGAGGCGCGCGAGGGACTTGCCAACATCGGCAGCCGCTTTGTGCTCACGCAGCAGGTGGAGGCGGTATACGCCGCACGGATCGGCGATGCATGGAATATCACGCTTGATGAGCAATCGCTGCGCGAGCGCTTCTCACTCATCACGGCGGAATGGACGATGGGAGACAACTGAGAGGAGAAACGATATGAAAAAAGTGCTGGTGCTGGAGGATGAAGCCAGTATCCGTAGTTTTATTGTCATCAATTTGCAGCGTGCGGGCTACGAGGTCGTGGAGGCTGAGTGCGGCGAGGAGGCGCTTCAAAAATTGCAGGAAAATCCCGACACGAAGCTGTGCTTGCTCGACATCATGCTGCCGGACATCGACGGGTTCGAAGTCTGCCGCCGCATCCGCATGTCGAACGCGCAGGTCGGCATCATCATGCTGACGGCGCGCACGCAGGAGATGGACAAGGTGACGGGCCTGATGACCGGCGCGGACGACTATGTGACAAAGCCGTTTTCGCCCGCCGAGCTCACCGCGCGCGTGGACGCGCTGCTGCGCCGCATGGGCGAAAACACGCCGGCCACGCATACCGGAGAGTTGTATCAGCCGCCGTTTCTGCTGAACCTGACGAACCGGACGCTTGAAAAAAACGGCGAGCGCGTCAAGCTGACGCAGATCGAGTACGCGATCGTCAAGCTCTTTATGGAAAACAGCGGCAAGGCGCTCGCGCGCGAGGAAATTCTCGACGCCGTGTGGGGCAAGGGCTACTTTGGCGAGCTCAAGATCGTGGACGTGAATGTCCGCCGCCTGCGCCTCAAGATCGAAGATGACGCGCAGGAGCCGAAGTACATCTCCACCGTGTGGGGCTTTGGTTATAAATGGACGGTGTGAGCGCACCGAACGAAGGAGGGGCAGTGATGCCGGACAATCGAAAAGGCTTTGCTTCGGCGCTGCACATCCGTGGCCTTCGTCAGCGGTGGATGTTTTCGGCGGTGCTGCCGATCTTGCTGCTGCTGGTGCTGGCGGTGGCGCTTTTCAGCGTGGGCGTGCAGGAATACTATTACAATGCGATGCGCTCGGGCCTTGAGAGCCGCGCGCGTATCGCGGCGGAGACCTTCACGGGCTACGGCGTGAAGAGCTACAGCGAATATTACCGCCTCGCGTCGTACTCCGCCGAAACGTTTGAAGAAAAGGACACGATCGAGCTCCAGTTCATCAACACGAACGGACGCGTGCAGGTCTCGTCCTACGGGCTGACGGCGGGCACGCTGCCCGGCACGAGCGACGTTGACAACGCGATCGGCGGCAAAATGGCGTCGTTTCAGGGCCGCGATCCGCAGACGGGGGAGAATATCCTCGCGGTGTCGTATCCGCTGTTTTTTAACTCCCGCGTCGTCGGCGTGCTGCGGTATGTGACATCGCTGCGCGAGGCGCAGCATCGCGTGTTGGTCGAGTCGCTGCTCGCTTCGGCGGCGGCACTCGTGTGCATGGCGCTGATCGCGGCGTCGAATGCTATTTTTATCAACAACGTCGTCCAGCCCGTCGCAGTCGTGAGCGACGCGGCACGCCGCATTTCGGGCGGCAGCTACGGCATCATGATCGAGAACCACTACCGCGACGAGCTCGGCGAGCTGGTCGACAACATCAACGACATGTCACTCAAGATCAGCCAGGCCGAGAAGATCCAGCAGGAATTCATCTCGTCGGTCTCGCACGAGCTGCGAACGCCGCTGACCGCCATCAGCGGCTGGGCGGAGACGCTTTCCGCTGACCCAGGCGCGAATATCGACCAGACGAAGCGCGGCCTCGGCATCATTTTGAAAGAGTCCCGCCGCCTGACGACGATGGTCGAGGAGCTGCTCGAATTCACGAAGATGCAGGACGGGCGCTTCACGCTGCGCGTGGAGAGCGTCGATCTTGCCAGCGAGCTCGAGGACGCAGTCTACACCTATTTCGAGCTCTTCCGGCAGGAGGGCATCGAGGTCAGCTACAAGGGCCCTGACGAGGATGTGCCGCCGATCGTGGCAGACAGCGAGCGCATGAAGCAGGTCTTCTGCAATGTGCTCGACAACGCGGCCAAGCACGGCGGCGCGGGAAAGCGCATCGACGTGAGCGCCGCGTGCGAGGATGGAAAATTTGTCATCCGCGTGCGCGACTACGGCCCCGGCATCCCGGAGGAGGAGCTGCCGTTCGTCAAGCAGAAATTCTACAAGGGCTCGTCGAAGGCACGCGGCAGCGGCATCGGCCTTGCCGTGTGTGACGAGATCGTGCGCCTGCACGGCGGCACGTTCGACATCGCCAACGCCGAGGGCGGCGGCGCGGTCGTGACGATCTCGCTGCCCATGTCGTGAAAAATAGAACGGGTGTTGCATTCTTGCAAAACCCGTGGTATGATATCGCATAGAAAAAGGAGAACCATTCATGGCAGAAGAAGCAAAAAACAAGGCTTCCGCGTCCAAGTTCCGCACGAGCATCGGCGGACAGGCGTTGATCGAGGGAGTTTTGATGCGCGGTCCGGGCAAGCAGGCTATTGTCGTCCGCTCGCCGGACGGGCTGGTTGAAAAGGTCGAGGAGCTGACGCTCGTGCGCGACAAGTACCCCGTTTTGGGCTTACCCATCATCCGCGGCGCGGTGACGTTCGTCGATTCGATGGTCAAGGGCGTCAAGGCGCTGATGTTTTCGGCGGACTATTTCCCCGACGAGGACGTCGCCGAGCCGAGCAAATTCGACCAGTGGCTTGAAAAAAAGCTCGGCAACGAAAAAATGCAGAAATTCATCACGGCGCTGGCGGTCTTTCTGTCGCTGGGGCTGACGATCCTGCTCTTTTTCCTGCTGCCGACGTTTCTGGCCGGCTTTATCGACCCGTATATCAAGAGCGCGGCGGTGCACAATCTGGTCGAATCCGTCATCAAGCTCGTGATCTTCTTCGCTTACATGATCCTGTGCTCCAAGCAGAAGGACATCTACCGCGTGTTCCAGTACCACGGCGCGGAGCATAAGACGATCTTCTGCTACGAGGCGGGGCTGCCGCTGACGGTCGAAAACTGCCGCATCCAGCCGCGCCACCATCCGCGCTGCGGCACGAGCTTTCTCTTTGTGGTCGTGGTCGTGTCGATTTTAGTCTCGAGCCTTGTCTTCAGCTTTGTCAACTGGCGCAACATGTGGGTGCGCATGGCGCTGCACCTGCTGCTGCTCATTCCAATCGTGGGCGTGACGTATGAGTTCAACCGCTACGTCGGCGGGCACGACAACAAGGTGACGCGCTTTCTGGCGCGTCCGGGCCTGTGGCTGCAAAACTTTACGACCAACGAGCCGGACGACAGCATGCTCGAGGTCGCCATCCGCGCGCTCGAGCTGGTCATTCCCGAAGAAAAAGGCAAGGATGCGTGGTAAGCATGGCAACGACATATAATAATCTCTATCTGGACCTGCGCACGGAGCTGAGGCGCGCGGGCGACGAGGAGGCGACGCAGTCGGCGCGCGAGCTCGTCTGCGCCGCGGCGGCAAAAACGCGCGAGGAGCTGGTGCGCGACGGCTCACTCTACGCCTCGCCCGAGGTGGAGAAGAGTGCGCGCGAGCTCGTCAAGCGCCACTTGGCGGGCGAGCCGGTGGCGTATCTCATCGGCGAGTGGGAGTTCTATGGTCTGCCGCTCGACATTTCGCCCGCGGTGCTCATCCCGCGCCCGGATACCGAGGTACTGGCGACAAAGCTCATCGACGCGGCGCGCGGCGCGGGGACCTGCCGCATTCTGGATCTCTGCGCGGGCAGCGGATGCATCGGCCTTGCCGCGGCGGCAAACCTGCCGAACGCGCGCGTGCTGCTCGGCGAATATGACGAAGAGGCGCTCAAGATCTGCCGGCAGAACATCCGCCGCAACCGCTTGACGGCGCGGGTGGCAAGCCTGAAGATCGACGCGCGGGAAAAGCCCGCGCGCACGCTGGGCGAGTTCCAGTTTCTGGTCAGCAACCCGCCGTACATCCCGAGCGCGGACATCGACACGCTCGACGCCTCTGTGCGCGAGCACGAGCCGCGCCTTGCGCTTGACGGCGGCGCGGACGGGCTCGACTTCTACCGTGTGATCTGCGAAAAGTGGCGCGATGCCCTGTGTGAAAACGGCATGCTCTTTTTCGAGGTCGGCATCGGGCAGGCGGATCAGGTGCTGCGCATCATGCGCTCGCACGGCTTTGGCGACATTCAGATCGTCAAGGACCTCAACAACATCCCCCGCGTGGTGTACGGCACGCGCGTGGAGACCATTTGAAGCAAACTTAGTTTACATAAAGAATCGGGAGGAACGCGAACATGGCAGAAAAGTCTCAGACGAAGGCAGCTGCGGCGATGGCCGACGACAAGAAGCGGGCGATCGAGACCGCGATGCAGCAGATCGAGCGCACCTACGGCAAGGGCTCGATCATGCGCTTTGGCGACAACACCGTGAGCAATGTGGAGGCCATCTCCACGGGCTCGCTGGCGCTCGACCTGGCGCTCGGTATTGGGGGCCTGCCCAAGGGCCGTATCATCGAAATTTACGGGCCTGAATCCTCCGGTAAGACGACGCTGGCGCTGCATGTGCTCGCCCAGGCGCAGAAGGCGGGCGGCGAGGTCGCGTTCATCGACGCCGAGCACGCGCTCGACATCACCTATGCCCGCGCGCTTGGCGTCAAGGTCGAGGATATGCTCGTCTCCCAGCCGGACACCGGCGAGCAGGCGCTTGAGATCACCGAGGCGCTCGTGCGCTCCGGCGCGATCGACGTCATCGTGGTCGACTCCGTCGCGGCGCTCGTGCCGCGCGCGGAGATCGAAGGCGAGATGGGCGACAGCTTTGTCGGTCTGCACGCGCGCCTCATGTCGCAAGCGCTGCGCAAGCTGACCGGCGCGGTCGGCAAAACGAACACCATCGTCATTTTCATCAACCAGCTGCGCGAAAAGGTCGGCGTCATGTACGGCAACCCCGAGGTCACGACCGGCGGCCGCGCGCTTAAGTTCTATTCGAGCGTGCGTATCGATGTGCGCCGCATCGAGGCACTGAAAAACGGCAGCGAGATCATCGGCAACCGCACGCGCGCCAAGGTCGTGAAGAACAAGATGGCGCCCCCGTTCCGCGAGGCGGAGTTCGACATCATGTACGGCGAGGGCATCTCGCTCATCGGCGAACTGATCGACCTCGGCGTCAAGCTCGGATTGGTGCAGAAGAGCGGCTCGTGGTACTCGATGGGCGAAACGCGCATCGGTCAGGGACGCGACGCGGCCAAGCAGTATCTGAAAAACAATCCCGAGATCGCCGATAACCTCGAAGCGGAGATCCGCCGCAACTTCGACAAGCTGATGACGGGCCAGTCCCGTGTGGCGGCGAAGGCCGCGGGCCGCGCCGTGGACGTCAGCGCCGACGATTTCAAGGATGAAGATTGAGAAGATCGAACGATCGAAGCATAAGCAGGAGCGCGTTCTCGTGTATCTGGAGGGGGGAGACCTCCTCCGGATCACCGAGAGCGAGCTTCTGCGTTTCGGTTTATGTATAGGACTGGACATTGACGATAGGACTGTGGTAGAATTGCAGCAGTCCGGCGCGCGGAGCGAAACGCGCGTGCGCGCGGCGAATATGATCTCAGCGCGTCCGCTCTCGCGCAGAGAGCTTGTCAAAAGGCTCCGGGAGAAGGGCACGGCGGAGTCCGACGCGGAAGCGGCGTGCGACTGGCTCGAGGAGATCGGCGCACTCAACGACGCGGAGTATGCCGCGATGCTCGTGCACCATTACGGCGGCATGGGCTATGGCGAGGCGAAGATTCGCGACGAGCTCTACCGGCGCGGCGTGCCGCGCGAACTGTGGGAGGACGCGCTGTCGCAGTCGCCCGACGCGCAGGAGGCCATCGCGCGCGTGATCGCGCAGAAGACAAAGGGCCGCGTGCTCGATGAAAAGGGGCGCAAGCGCCTGTCCGACATGCTGCTGCGGCGGGGCTTTGCGTGGCGCGATGTGCGCGCGGCAATCGCCCAAATCAGCGAGAATGCGACGGAATTCGATTACGAAGGGTAGTCGTTTGGCTATTTTTTACAATTAGTTTACGATCAGGAGGGGTCCTATGCCCTATAACGTTTCTTTCATTTCCCTGGGCTGCGCCAAGAACCAGGTCAACTGCGAGCAGATGATGGCCACGGTGCAGCATGCGGGACACAACGTCGTCCTCTCGCCCGAGGGGGCGGACGTGGCCGTGGTCAACACCTGCGGATTTCTGGCCTCTGCCTGCGAGGAGGCCATCGATAATATCTTAGAGATGGCGGAGCTCAAAAAAGAGGGCAAGCTCAAAAAGATCATCGTCACCGGCTGCATGGCGCAGCGCTACAAGGACGATGTGCTCCACGAGCTGCCCGAGATCGACGCGGTGCTCGGCACCGGCAGTTACGGCGAGATCGCCCGCGCGGTCGACGAGGTCATGGCGCCCGGCGGCCTGCGCCCCTGCTACATGGGCGACATTCAGAACTGCGCGCAGGGCGGCGCGCGCATTTTGTCCACGCCGTCGTGGTATGCGTACCTGCGCATCGCCGAGGGCTGCGACAACTGCTGTGCCTACTGCGTCATTCCGCGCCTGCGCGGCCGTTACCGCAGCCGCCCGATGAACGAACTTCTGGACGAGGCGAGCGAGCTTGCGTCCGCGGGCGTGAAGGAACTCATCGTCATCGCGCAGGACATCACGCGCTACGGCACGGACTTGAACGGCGAGCACCAACTTGCCGCACTCCTGCGTGAGCTGTGCAAGCTCGATTTCCACTGGATCCGCTTACACTACCTCTATCCCGATGACATCACCGATGAGCTCATCGACACGATCGCGCAGGAAGAGAAGATCGTGCCGTATCTCGATATCCCCATTCAGCACTGCAACGACGATATCTTGAAGGCGATGAACCGCCGCGACACGAAAGAGAGCATCCGCAAGGTTTTCCACGACCTGCGCGCGCGCATCCCGGGCCTTGTGCTGCGGACGTCGATCATCGCCGGTCTTCCCGGCGAGGGGGAGAAGGAGTTCGAAGAGCTCTGCGACTTCCTGCGCGAGGAGAAGATCGAGCGCGCGGGCGTGTTCCCGTTCTCGCCTGAGGAGGGGACGAAGGCCGCGACGATGGAGCACGTTCCGATGGAGGAGGCCCAGCGCCGCACGGAGCTTTTAGTCGACGTGCAGAGTGACATCATCGATGCATACAACGACTCCGTCCTCGGCGACGTGCGCGAAGTGCTGTGCGAGGGCTGGAGCGAGGAAGCGCAGTCCTTTGTCGGCCGCAGCTACGCGGAATCCGTGGATATCGACGGAAAGATTTACTTTTCCGCAAATTGTGATATCATGGCAGGCGAGTTCGTCAATGTCCGCCTGACCGGCACGATGGACGGCGAACTGACCGGCGAAGCGGTCGAATAAGTAAATGCTCTGCAAGGCAGGAGGAAAGAGAGATATGACAACTGCAAACAAATTAACGATCATGCGCATTGCGCTGATCCCTGTATTCTTAGTGGTGCTGTACCTGGACTTCGCGGGTGCGAGATGGTGGGCGCTCGGTATTTTCATTGTCGCGTGCCTGACGGACTTTGCCGACGGCTACATCGCCCGCCACTATAATCAGATCACAAATTTCGGCAAGTTCATGGACCCGCTGGCGGACAAAATGCTCGTCATGGCGGCAATGTGCTACTTTGTCGAATGTGGGCAGATGCCCGGCTGGTGCCTCGCCATCGTGCTGCTGCGCGAATTTGCCGTTTCCGGTATGCGCCTTGTCGCCGTGGAGCAGGGGCGCGTCATCGCGGCCGCGTGGTCGGGCAAGGTGAAGACCGCCTCGACCATGGTGTGCCTGTGCCTGATGCTGGTGTTCCAGAGCAACCTTTTGAATGTCGTGTGCATCGCGGTCATCGTGGCGACGACCGTGTACTCCGGCATTGAGTATTTCGCAAAGAACCTCGACGTCTTCAAAGAGGCGGACTAAATCCGTTATTTCATCTTCTCAAAGGAGATCTATCATGTATTTATACAATTCCGCGACCCATAAAAAGGAAGAATTCAAGACCCATACGCCGAACCATGTGGAGATGTACACCTGCGGCCCGACCGTGTACCACTTTGCCCACATCGGCAACCTGCGCTCCTACATCATGGAGGATGTGCTGGAAAAGTACCTGCGCTTTTCGGGCTACAGCGTGAACCGCGTCATGAATATCACCGACGTCGGCCACCTGACGAGCGACGCCGACGAGGGCGAGGACAAGATGGTCAAGGGAGCCAAGCGTGAGCACAAGACCGTCATGGAGATCGCCAAGTTCTACACCGACGCGTTCTTCGCCGACTGCAAGAAGCTCAACATCAAGCGCCCCGACGTCGTCCAGCCCGCAACGGGCCTGATCGACGATTATATCAAGATCATCACGAAGCTGCTCGACACCGGCTATGCCTATATCGCCGGCGGCAATGTGTACTTCGATACGAGCAAGCTCTCTCGCTACTATATCTTCAACGACCACAACGAGGAAGACCTCGCCGTCGGCGTGCGCGAAGGCGTGGAGGAGGATGAGAACAAGAAGAACAAGAATGACTTCGTTCTCTGGTTCACCAAGTCCAAGTTCGAGGATCAGGCGCTCAAGTGGGATTCCCCCTGGGGCGTGGGCTATCCGGGTTGGCACATCGAGTGCTCCGGCATTTCGATGAAGTACAACGGCGAATACCTCGACCTGCACTGCGGCGGCGTGGACAACGCCTTCCCGCACCACACGAACGAGATCGCGCAGAGCGAGAGCTACCTCGGTCATCCCTGGTGCCTCCAGTGGTGCCACGTGGCGCATCTCAACACCTCGCACGGCAAGATGTCTAAATCCAAGGGCGAATTTTTGACGGTCTCGCTGCTTGAGGAAAAGGGCTATGACCCGCTGGCGTACCGCTTCTTTTGCTTACAGAGCCACTACCGCAAGAGTCTTGTCTTCACGTGGGAAAACCTTGACAATGCGGTCGCCGCGTACAACAAGCTCATCGCGAAGATCGCGAACATTAAGGACGAGGGCGGCGTGGACGAGGCCGTGCGCGCCGAATACCGCGCGAAGTTCATGAAGGAGATGGACAATGACCTCAACACCGCCATGGGCGTGACCGCGCTCTACGATGTGCTTAAGGCCAAGACCACGGGCGCGACGAAGCTCGCCATCATCGGCGACTATGACACGGTGCTGAGCCTTAACCTCCTCAAAAAGGCCGAGGCCGAGCGCGAGAAGAAGGATAAGGCTGCGTCTCAGCAGAGCGCGGGCGGCTTCACGGTCGTCTCTGAGGACGGCACGGCGGACGAGGGCATCGAGAACCTGATCCGCCAGCGCGCGGAGGCCAAGAAGGCGAAGAATTTTGCCGAGGCCGACCGCATCCGCGACGAGCTCAAGGCGCAGGGTGTCGAAGTGACCGACATGCCCGGCGGCGCAAAGTGGAAGCGCGTGTAAAAGGAAATTTTTAGAAAACGCAGGCGCGGCGGATCATCCGCCGTGCCTGTTTGCCTCTTTGGGGCAGAATAAGAAGCAGCGAAGCAGCATCACGGAGGACGCCATGAGCAGAAAAGCGAGAAACCGCATGACAAGAGAGACCATCCCCGAGGGCTTCAGCGCCCCGATGGCACTTGTCGATTTGATCCCCGTCGTATTTTTCGGCCTTTCCGCGGTGAAGGCGGGGAGTCTGTTCCATAGCACACTGTTCATGGCGGGCGCTGTCATTTGCCTGCTCTCCGGCGTTGTGAAGGTGGGATGGAAGCTCATCGCGGCCGTCTCCCAAAGGAACATCTGGCCGATGTTTGTGCAGATGCGCGTCCTGATGCCGGTCGGCTTTTTGACGATGTTCGCGGCGCTGATCGTAGACCGCGCAGGGCTGAACGGGGAAGCGATGCTTGCAAAGCTGAGCGGTTTTCCGGCATGCCTTTTCTTCCTTGCGGGCGCGCTTGGGATGATTTTGATGCTCGTTTTCGCGTTCCGGATGGATTCGAGCGATCCGAAGGTGAACTGGATGGAGCAGACCGTCAACAGCCTTGCGCAGATCTGCTTTTTCATCGGGCTGATGCTGGCCTGACGCTCTGCATCGAAAGAAAGAAAAGGGCCGCCTGTGGACGGCTCCCTTTGCATCAGATTATGAAGAAAAATGAACGTGAGCGCTGTTTCAATGAATATCGAAAATGAATCAAGGTAAAGGATATTATTCAATAGTCGCAATGCGCGGAGCGGAATTTTACTCGCTTTTTGGCGGCGGATATGATATGCTTTTCCCAAATGATGGTCAGAAAGGACAAGGTTTCCATGATCAATATTTTCGATATGATGGGGCCGGTGATGGTCGGTCCGTCCTCGTCTCACACGGCGGGCGCGGCGCGCATCGGCAATATGGGAAGAACGCTGCTCGGCGAAGAGGTGGCGCGCGCGGACATCGGCCTGCACGGCTCGTTTGCTGAAACGGGCTTCGGCCACGGCACGGACCGCGCGCTTTTGGCGGGACTTCTCGGCATGAAGCCGGACGACCTGCGCATCCCGAACGCCTATGAGGAGGCGAACCGCGCGGGTATGGCGTATTCGTTCCGCACGGTGGAGCTGCGCGACGCGCACCCCAACACCGCGCTTTTGGAGCTGACGGGCAAAAGCGGCAAAAAGCTGACGCTTCAGGCGTCGTCCATCGGCGGCGGCGCGATCGTCGTCAACAAGATCGACGGCATCGACGTAAACTTTACGGGCGACTTCAACACGCTGATCGTCCGCAATCAGGACGAGTCCGGCTCGGTCGCGGCGATCACGTCGATTTTAAGTCAGGTGCACATCAACGTGGCGAACATGAGCGTGAACCGTCACCGCCGCGGCGGCGACGCACTGATGGTCATTGAAACGGATCAGCACATCAAGCCCCGGCAGGTGGAATTTCTCTCGGAGCTGCCGGGCATCCTGAGCGTGACCTATTACGATAAGGAGGACGATGAAGATGGCGCTGGATTCGATGAAGGAAATCTTTGAGCGCTCGGCGCGGGAGAATATCCCGTTCTGGGAGATTGTTTTGCAGTATGATATGGAGGAGCGCCAGGTGAGCCGTCAGGCCTCGATGGCGAAGATGCTGTCGACCTGGCAGGCCATTCAGGATGCGGCGGACTCCTATACCGGCACGCAGCGCAGCGTGAGTGGTCTGGTCGGCGGCGACGGGCTCAAGATGCGCCTGTACGCGCGCCGCGGAGAGAGCATCGGCGGTGAATTCATGGACGAGGTCATCGTGCAGGCTATCTCCATGGCGGAGTCGAACGCCTGCATGCGCCGCATTGTGGCAGCACCGACGGCGGGCTCGTGCGGTGTGGTGC
>UMAF01012445.1_pt1 | contig 13967 bp, 9 predicted proteins | sample 1963641 | NCBI WGS metagenome assembly UMAF01 (sample SAMEA4835909, study PRJEB28245) | human gut metagenome | biome: gut microbiome; material: fecal sample | place: Denmark | collected 2008
TTCTCTGCGTTCCACTCAGCGGTCTGCTGTGTTACCAGATTGAATCCGTCGTTTGCTGCTGCGTCATCCAGAGCACCGGTACGTCCCTGCTGTGCTGCGGAACCCATAACACCCTGTAAGTGGATAATGTTGTATTCACTTAAGTTCTGGCTCTTTAACCAGTCAACTGCGGTCTGGCCTTCCTTTGCCATATCGGATACGATGGATGCCTCATACAGGCTCTCATCTGCATCAATGGTACGGTCGAAGAGGATAACTCTGATACCTGCATCCTGTGCATCCTTCAATACGGAATCCCAACCTGCGGTATCTGCTGCGGACAGAAGCAGATAGTCAACGCCATCCTGAATGAACTTCTGTGCTGCAGTGATCTGCTCATCGTTCTTTAAGCTGTATGCGAAAGATGCTTCGTAGCCGTTAGCCTCGGTAAAGGTATTCTTCATATCCTTATCGTTTGCGGTACGGTAACCGGACTCGTTGGGGTCATTGTTGATGATGCCGACTTTGATCATATCTCCGGAGGAGCTGGAGCTGGTCGTTCCTGCGCTTGCACTTTCGGTTGCTGCGTTTGCACTTCCGGTTGCTGCGTTGCTGCCTGCATCAGAGGAGCCGCATGCTACAAGGCTGAATACCATGGTTGCTGCCATTACTGCTGCTAAAATTTTCTTCTTCATTGTGTAACCTCCCAATTTGTTTTTGTTCCCCAAAGAACTATTTCTTTGATGATCTTATTGTAAAGCGGATCCGGGGAAAAAACCATGAAGATACCTCACGGAAAAGTTGAAATTTTTATGGTAAAAAAAACCACCGGCGTAAAAAGTTGATTTTTTTACGATAGTGGTTCATTTTTTTAATACTGCGGAAGCCGGACCGTGACGCAGGTGCCCTCCCCGTAGGTACTGGTAATGGTGATACCATAGTTTTCACCGAAATTCAGACGGATACGTTCGTTCACATTGTACAGGCCGTAGATATCGGTCTCCCGGACCTTCCGGTTGCGGATGCCTTTCCTCACCTGCTCCAGCCGCTCCGGCGTCATCCCCTTGCCGTTGTCCGTGATCAACAGAATGCAATCCTCTCCGTCCAGTTCTCCTTCGATCCGTATCATGCCCTTGCCACGTTTGTTCTTGATTCCGTGGTACAGTGCATTTTCCACCAGAGGCTGCAGCGTGATCTTGGGAATCTGGCAATGGTTTAATTCTTCCGGAACACAGATCTCATATTGAAGGATGTCCTGATAACGCATCTGCTGGATCTCCAGGTAGCTGCGGACGTGCTGCAGTTCTTCTTTTACATCCAGAATATCCTGTCCCTGATTCAATGAGATCCGGAAAAAGTCCGACAGGCTGCCTACCATGCTCACGACCTTTTTCTGTTCTCCCGCCTCCGCCAGCCATACAATGGCATCCAGCGTATTATATAAAAAGTGCGGATTGATCTGGGACTGCAGCAGTTCAAATTCCGCCTTGCGCAACCGGATCTGCTCCGTCTTCACCTGCTCTAACAGTTCGTTGATCTTGTCGATCATGGTATTCAGTGAATCGCTGAGCACCTGGGCCTCCACGCCCCCCGTCACGTCGGAGCGCACCGTCAGGTCACCTTTTGCCACCTGATCCGTCACCTGGGTAAGGCGTCTTATGGGGCTCGTGATACTTAACGGTATATAATAGGATAAGAATAAAAACAGAACCAGGATCAGTGTAAAGGCAATGATGGAGAAACGGATCATATTCACGAAGAAATCCTGATATTGCTGCCTGCTCTCCTGAATCCCCCGGATCTCGTAATAGATGTACTGGGACATGGTATCACCCACCAGAGACGTCACAATCTGCACATCATTTTCCCAGATTTCCATGTTGTCCTCGTAGCGGTTGCCTTCCCGGATATTGTCCTCGATCCTGCCGATATAGGTCTCCAGATTGTTCAGATATTTTTTGACACTGGTCAGTCGTTTCAGGTTCTCCTGAGATTCCGTCAGTTCTTCCAGACCGGCCACGATGTCATCTGCCTCCACCAGCATATCATGCAGACCGGACTCTTCCAGCGTCTTGTTCCCTACGATCAGCAGATAAGTCTCATAATCGAAATCCTTCTGGAAATCCAGGCTGAACTGACTGGCCATGACGGAGGAATTGATCATATCCTCGTATCTGCGGTTATTGTTCCATAAATTATAGAAGCAAAAGATCAGGAACAATACAAAAGGCACCAGAAGGCAAAGATAGGAATATCTTATCTTTGCCACCAGTGTCGAATGTTCATACAATTCTTTTATCTTTTTTCTCATAGGAATCCCCCTTATCCATGGCCACGGCTAATTGGTGCCGCCCCGGTACTGGGTAGGGGTCATTCCCTGGGTCTTCTTGAACAGATAGGAGAAATAGTGTGGATCCTTGTAGCCCACCTCCTGGCTGATCAGGCTGCTGCGCTTGCCGGTGCAGCGCAAGAGTTCCTTTGCCTTGTTCATACGATAGTCTGTCAGATATTTGATAAAGCTCTGTCCGGTCTGCTGGCTGAAGATCATGCTCAGATGGTTTGGTGAGAAATTCACGTGGGATGCCAGCAGATTCAGGGAAAGTTCCTCGTCTGCATAATTCTCATCAATGTATTTCATCACCTGTTCCACCACATCATCATACCGGCTGCTGGCAGCCTTATCTCTGACCGCCAGTGCTTTCTGCAGAATTCTGGTAATGTAATGGATCGCACTATCGCTGTCCTGCAGGGTCTTCTCGTCCTGATTGGGTGTTTCCAGTTCCTGCGTATCCGTCTGCAGGCTTTCCAGAAAATCTGCCACACAGAAATAGACATCCATGGTAATATACTGCCTGAAAATATTGGACTGCAGTGCCTTGTTGCTGAGATCCCGGAAAAATTCTTCCACGAAGTAGACCACTTCCTCCCGGTCACCCTGTTTTAAGAATTCCTGGATTCTTGTGCGGTCGATCTGCTTTGGATTGACTTCCTTGATGTCAAAATTATCTTCCTTCTGCGCTTCCTCCGTCATATGTCCGCTGTCCAGGATCCGGCTGTCCTGCACCAGATATCTGTGGGCAAAAGCATGACTGGCCTGTTCAAAAGATGTCGGAAGCTCCCGCAGACGGTTCACCGGCTTGCCGATACCACCGAAATACCGCACATGCTCATAGCCTTCCATAATGTCCTTGATCTTTTCTATGTATTCCTGTTGCAGCAGCAATAGCTGTTCCTCGGAATCGGCTTTTAATAAGAATGCTTTTCCTTCCAGATTACGATCAAAGGTGATCACCGTCCTGCCGTCTTCCAGTCCCCGCAGTTCCTGTTCGATCCGGATCAGGCTGCCGGAATACTCATCCTGCGCATGACGCAGAGACTGGGTCTTGAACAGAATAATATTGTACCAGGGTGCCGACAGATCGATCCCCAGAATCTCTGCCGATTCCAACAGTTCTGCCACGGTGCTTTCTCCGGTGACCAGTTCCTGGAACAGTTTTTTCCGCTCTCTGAGATTGTTTTCCTCCATCTCCTGCAAATACCGCTCTCTGATCTGAATGGCTCTGTGCTTCTCCTCGATCTTCGCCGACAATTCATCCAATTCCGCCAGCAGTTCCTCACCATTGATGGGTTTGGACAGATACTGGGCCACTCCCAGCTTGATAGCTTCCTTAGCATATTCGAATTCCTGGTAACCGGACAGAATAATGATTTCTGTGTCCGGAAGCTCCTTGCGGATCAGACGGCTCAGTTCCAGGCCGTCCATAAACGGCATCCGGATATCGGTGATCACGATATCCGGACGCAATTTCTGGATCATGGGATAGGCCAGTTCTCCGTCACCGGCCTCCCCACAGAACTCATAGCCATGAGCCTTCCAGTCAATATTATTTTTGATTCCTTCACGGATGACAAATTCATCCTCCACCAAAAACACTTTTAACATTTCCACGATACCCTTCTTCTATCTGCAGGTAACTTCTACCCGCAGATTCTGCCTGCAGATTTTTATTTCGTTCTCTGCAATACTATTTTCTATTATACACGAAAACAGATTTTTCGGGTAGCATATTTTAGCGGTAGAATACTTCTCCCAGCATCAGGTCTCTCTTCAGATCGCGGATCTTCGTATCCTTGTCGATGTATACAGCCTCGATGCCCATCATGGCTGCCCAGTCACCCATCTGCTCTGCGGTCAGATCGTAGGTAAATGCGGTATGATGTGCACCTCCTGCCAGGATCCATGCTTCCGCGCCGGTATACAGATCCGGTTCGGGAGTCCAGAAGTTGGTAGCGGTAGGAAGCTTCGGCATGGGTTTCTCCACTTTCTTGCAGTTCACATCGTTGATGATCAGACGGAAACGATTGCCCATGTCGATCAGGGAAGTAGCGATACCATGACCTTCCTTGGAAGTAAATACCAGTCTTGCAGGATCTTCTCTGTCTCCCATGGACAGGGGCTGGCACTTGATGCTGATGGGACCGTCCGCAATGGTGGGGCAGATCTCCAGCATATGGGCTTCCAGAATACCTTCCTTGCCCTTGATCAGATTGTAGGTGTAATCCTCCAGCATGGAAGTACCCTTGGCATCCTTTTTGCCTGCGGTCATGATCTTCATCAGACGTACCATGGCGGCTACCTTCCAGTCACCTTCTGCGCCGAAGCCGTAGCCCTTCTCCATCAGTCTCTGAATGGCCAGTCCGGGCAGTTGCTTCAACGCACCCAGATCTCCGAAGTGGGTAACGATGGCCTGATAATTCTTCTCTTCCAGGAAACGTTCAAATCCCAGTTCGATCTGTGCCTGTACAGCCACATGTTTTTTAAACTCTTCGGGGTCTCTTCCCTCTAATAAAATATTATATTTCTCGTAGTACTCGTCTACCAGTGCATTGACATCGGATGCAGATACGGCATTTACACTCTCTGCGATCTCGTTTACAGGGTAAGCGTCTACTTCCCAGCCAAACTTGATCTGTGCTTCTACCTTATCACCCTCGGTTACCGCTACATTGCGCATATTGTCAGCCACACGCATGACACGGATATGGCTGCTCTCCACCACGCCGACTGCAGTACGCATCCAGGATGCGATCTTGCCCTGTACCACAGGATCAGACCAGTGACCTACCACAACCTTACGCTCCATGCGCATGCGGGTCACGATATGACCGTACTCTCTGTCACCGTGGGCAGACTGGTTCTCATTCATGAAATCCATGTCGATGGTGTCATAGGGCAGTTCCTCATTGAACTGAGTATGGAAATGCAGCAGGGGCTTACGATACTCCTGTAATCCCAGGATCCAGGATTTTGCCGGAGAGAAAGTATGCATCCAGGTGATAACACCGGCACAAGTGTCATCCAGATTTGCTTCATTAAAAGTACGGCGGATCAGTTCGTTAGTGATCAGGGTCGGCTTCCATACCACCTCATAAGGTAACACACCGGAAGCGTTCAGGGCATCCACGATCTTGTGAGAATGCTCCGCTACCTTTGCCAGGCACTCGTCCCCATACAAGTCCTGTGATCCCGTACAAAACCAGAATTGATATTTTTTTGTCTGTAACATAAGTAATACCTCCTGTAGTTGAATACAATGATGTCGGGGTCAAAAGCCCCCGACTTTGATGCCTACGGATTGTTCCGTGCTACGCACTCCCACAATCCTACCCAATATTCGCATATCGTGGGATTATCATCCCACTTTTATGCTCATATCGGGGCGGGTCCTAAGGTCTTTCACCCACCTATGAGCAAGCTCATGTGGGCTTAGACCTTTTGACCCTGGCATCATACAATTTCGATATTACCATATTACAACTTGTATGCTTCTGCTAACAAGTTGTATTTCCTACGACAAGCTCCGGCTGGATGAGAATCTTTCTCTCTTCCGGTCCCAGAGATTCCCCATGAAGCAGTGACAGTAACAGCTGTGCCGCCATTTCTCCCAGTTTTTCCTGGGGATGAACGATAGTGGTCAGTTGAAAACCTCCGCCGATGGCCATGTAGGAATTGTCATAACCGGTGACGGAAATGTCCTCCGGGACGCGAATCCCCCGGGCCGTCAGCGTCGGGATGACCTGCATGGCGATCTGGTCATTGTAACAGACCACACTGTCGAGTCTGGTTCCCTTGGAGATCAGACGCCGGATTCCCTCCTGTGGGTGGACTTTACGATCCTCGGTATGGAACCAGATCACCTTGTCCGGATCGTAGAGGACACCTGCTTCCTGCAGGGCCTGTACATAGCCCCGGTGACGGTTCTGTCCCTGGATGTCATCTGCCTTGAACACTCCGGCAATATCGCGATGCCCGGTATCCAGGAGATATTTTGTGATCAGATGACCTCCCCTGCAATCGTCCATCAGCACCTGGGGCTTGTCTTCCATCTGGTCGAAGCAGCCTTGAATAAACACATAGGGAATTCCGTATTCTTCCAGCCGCTCATACAGATGCAGATGTCTGCAGCTGATCTGGCTCTTACTGGGTTCGATGATGACCCCGTCGATATCCTTCTGCAACAGTTCCTCCAGACACCGTGCCTCCTGGCTCCGGGAGTTTCTTGTATTTTTTAATAAAATGCTATACCCCTGTGCCGTAAGAACTTCATCGATGCCCTGAATAACCCGGGGAAAAATATAATCCGACAGATAGGTGGTCACCACGGCAATGTTGTGAGACTTATGCTCCGGGCGGACCCGCTCCGACACAAAGGTGCCTTTCCCGTGTACCGCATAGATGTATCCCTCCTGTTCCAGAATGGCCAGTGCCTTGCGGACGGTCTGGCGGCTCACCTGATAAGCGGCAGCCAGCTGGTTCTCCGAGGGAACACGGTCACCGCTGCGCAGTTCTCCCAGTCGGATCTGTTCCTGTAAATCATGATGCATTTTATAGTATTTCAGCTGTTTTTCTTCCATACGTATCCGTCCGCCCCGCTCCTTCTCTATCCGGTTTTGTACAACTCTATTCCGTTTTCCGGGTATCGCTCCCCGGTACATTTCAGTATTTTTCGCCTTCCAGCAGGATCAGCCGCCGGATTTCTTCCGCTCCGCTGACACGTTCCCCTTCTATGGTATCATTATGGATCACATAATCACAGATCTTGCGATTACGCTTCTCCGCATCGATAGACAGGATCCGAAGTGTCTTTTCCTCGGTGTCATAGTCGGAATCAATGATATCGGCGATCAGCTTTTCTTTATCTCTCGACACATAGATAATATGGGTGGGAAAGGAACGCTTCATGGCAATGGCACCGCACATATCCACGGGGATCACCGCAAACTTTCCCTGATCCAGCAAGGTCTGAATGTCTTCCTTTCTGGTGCCGTACCGTACCCCGGCATAAGCCGTTTTTTCAAAAAAGTTCATCCGGTCGAAGGCTTCCTCCGGAACGTACTTGTGGCCGTAGCGCCCCGGTTCCGTGCAGTAGTTCACCGGGCGGACAAAAATCTCCCCACTCTCTGCCCTTTCGCTCGCGCCTGTCCCGCGGCTACCGCACAAAGCTTCCGTAATCTCCCGTTTGCCGGAGCCGGACGGCCCCACCAGGGCCAGCACCGCCGGAGCAGTGATCTTCTCTGTCTTAGAAGTGGATGCTTTCATGATCTGCTTCACCAGAGAGACAAATTCCGCCATGGTATTTACGGACAACAGCCCCGTCATTTTGGCATTCCAGGGCTTCCGCATCAGCACCGGATACTCCGCCTTGCTCTCCAGAATATTGTGGATGGCATCATCCAGCACAATATCAAAATGGACACGATCCTTGGCACTTCCCAGAATAATATTTTCCGGTGGAAGCTCCGGGAACTGGGTCATGATCTGTTCTGCCCGCACTCCCATAAAATGTGGTGACACCGCAGTAATGAAAAAAACATCCGCGATCTGCATCAGTCTGCGTATCCCTCGTTTCGTCTCCTCGGTCGGGATCTGCCTCCGGTACAGTTCCGGATCGTTATAGAATTCTTTGATCACCGAAGTCCGCCCTTCGTTGGCCCAGGAAGTGATTTCCTCCATGCGATAGGGTTCCTTCGGATGATATTTTTCATTTGCCATACGGATGGCGATACTGTTAAACGGGGCGGTAACATCGTCCCAATCAATACCGATGCTGGGTCTGAGCATGCTGTAGTCCTCACTCTTTCTATGTTCAATGCGATCTATCACACCATGTGATTTTAGTGCATTATGCTTTTTGCACATTGTGCATTCCCATTTCCGGAATACTTCTGCTATTTAGCATAGCATAAACGAATACGCAGTACAATCCATACCGTAGCCGCTCTCTCTGGCTCTTCTACCGTTCCAATCGGCATTGTTTATTTTGCCGTACTCTTTTTCCTTGGGTATATCATGTTTTTGGGGCTTATCATCCATTTATCATATTTTTTGTTGTAATAATGCACAATCGCTTTTTTCTCTATATTGCCCAATTGTCAGCACTTTTGAACTGTGCTAGTATACATGTACAGGAGGAGAATTCATGACCAACCGGGAATTATTAGAGACGATAGTAATTAAATTAGAAAGTATAGACCAACGACTGGGCAGGGTGGAGCAACGACTTGATAAGGTCGAACAGCGACTCGACAGGGTGGAGCAGCGACTTGATTCACTGGAGCAAAGATTCGATTCTTTGGAACAACGTGTTTCCAATCTGGAATCCGGTCAGATTGCCATGGAACAGCGCCTTACCAATCTGGAATCCGGTCAGATTGCCATGGAACAGCGCCTTACCAATCTGGAATCCGGTCAGATTGCCATGGAACAGCGCCTTGCCAATCTGGAATCCGGTCAGCTCTCTATGGCGAATCGCCTTACCAATATAGAGTTGACTCTTGAGAATGAAGTCAGTCGTAATATCTGTACAATTGCAGAAGCTCATTTAGATTTATCCAGAAAATTCGACCGGGCCTTAAAAGTAAAAGAAGATGATGAACTGGTTCGCATCCGGCTTAATGTATTGGAAAATGATGTCCGAAAAATAAAGCAGCGGCTGGAAATTGCATAGTTTATTCTTATCAGTACCTTATCTTAATGGATAAGGTATTTTTTTGCCCTTCTTTTTGTTGACTTATCAACATCCATGTGTTACACTTCATAAAGTTGTTGCAGTGTCAACATTTTACAGGAGGAACCTTCATGCAGGATCGTTTTGAAAGATTTGTGGTATCTATCACAGAATTGCACCGTTATCTGCAAAAATTGAAAGAACTGGAAATGGGACAGATGGACTTAAAAGCCGGTTATACCATGTGTCTGTATTATCTGGGAAAGCACCCGGAGGGGCTGACCGCCACGCAGCTGACGGAGCTGTGTAAGGAAGACAAGGCCGCCATCTCCCGTACCTTAAGCCAGTTGAGTTCCAAGGGGCTGGTGTCCTGCGAGCTGCCGGAACATAAACGTTCCTACCGCACACTGTATTATCTGACAGAAGAAGGCAATACTGTAGTCAAAAAGATCAGTTCCCGGATCTATTCCGCACTGGCTCACGGCGGTGATGGCATGACGGAAGAACAACGGTTGAATCTCTATGACTCTCTGGAACGGATCTCCCATAATCTGGAGCAGTATCTTACAGAGTTTTCTGTCAAGCATCCCACAGAGAAATGATCCATCCGCAACTCACCCTGACTGGCTTTCCAACAGAATTAACAGCAAGGTGACATGAACGATGTCGTATGCCCATCCCGATGGATGCCCCGGCGCATTTCCGCCCGAAAGAATATTCATCATAACTATATATAGAAAGTACAGGAAACAATTATGGAAAAAATACGTTTTATCACGGACTCCGCATCCGATATGAACAGTTCAAGAGAGGACGTCACGATTCTCCCCCTGCATATCCGCTTCGGTGAGGAGGAATATGCAGACGGTGTCACCATCAGTCATAAGGAATTCTATGAGAAACTGATCGAATGTGATACTCTGCCCACCACCAGTCTGGTATCTCCCGCAGTCTTCGAAGAAGCCTACGAAAAAGCTGTATCGGCCGGAGAAACTGTCATTGTGGTTACTATTTCCAGCAAGCTGTCCGGCACCTGCCAGAGTGCCCGGATCGCTGCCGAGGATTATGAAGGCAAAGTCTTCGTCGTAGACAGTCTGAATGCCACCATTGGGGAACAGATTCTGGTAGAATACGGCCTGCAGCTGAAAAAGCAGGGAATGACCGCGGAAGAGATCGTAAGCGTTCTGCAAGAGCAAAAGCATAAGATCCACACCATGGGACTCTTAGACACTCTGGAATACTTGAAAAAAGGGGGCCGTATCTCCCCCACTGTGGCATTCATCGGAGGTGCTCTGGCCATCAAGCCCGTGGTAGCAGTCGTAGACGGTGAGATCATTATGCTGGGAAAAGCCCGTGGTTCCAAAAACGGCAGTAACTTCCTCATCCGTGAAATTGAAAAAGCGGACGGCGTGGACTTCTCCAAGCCCTTCTGTCTGGGCTATACCGGTCTGAGTGACGAACTTTTACAGAAATACATTCACGACAGTGAGCATCTCTGGAAGGATTATGCCAAGGAGCTTCCCGTCAGCACTCTGGGTGCCACCATCGGAACCCATGTGGGCCCGGGTGCTGTTGCCGTTGCATTCTTCGAACATTAAATCTATTACAATTTTTCCCATTTGCTCAAAATAGGACTAATTTCCCACAGCTGCTCCACTGACAAATTTCTCCTCTTATGGTATATTGTAAAATCATTTTATATTGTTTGTTCATTTTCTACATTACCAGAGAGGAGAATTTTTATGGGGTTGAGCCTGTTACTATCCACAAATCATATCGTCATCCACAGTTACTCTCCCGTGGCAGATTTTCTGTTGGTGGTTATGTGTCTTCTGGCATTGTTACTGATCCGACAGACTTTCATTAAACAGAGCCGGACCTTTCGGATCTTCAAGTCCTGTTTTGCCCTGCTTTTCATTGCCGCAGTTTCCAATATCGCCTTTTATTATGCCGACCTTTTTTCCAGACAGAACACCCTACTCTGGATCCTCCGGGCCGTCTACCATATCAGTCTTCTGTCCCTGTTCTGTCTCTATATTGCTTACCTGAAAATACTGATCGTCTTCCCGAAAAATATCGGCAGGAAATATACCTTTCTGTCCTTCGCCATCCTTGTGGTGACCGGAGTTGCCGATCTGGCATCTCCTCTGACCGGCTGGGGATTTCATCAGGATCATTACGGAATCTGGTATGAAAATATCCTGTCCACTCCTTTTATGGTCGGATATCTTCTGTATCTGGCGGTGATCCTCTTTCTGTTGGTTCGCTACCGCCGCAGACTTCCTACCGCACTGTTCCATATGCTGATATTTACTGAGACGGTCTGTGGATTGATCGTAGTCATGGAAGCTGCCATGAATACGACTTCTTTCCTGGCCACAACCTATTTTCTGCCGCTTCTGGTGGTATTGTACATGCTCCATGCCAACGCCTACGACCCGAAGACCGGTGCCCTGGGTTCCGCATCCTTGGATGAATATCTGCGCCAGCAGCGGCAGACCGCTCAGGATACCTACTACCTGTGCCTGCGCTTTGACATGGATTTCGAATACGTCATGACAGAGGAAATAGGAAAGCTGTTCTACAGCTTCTGGACGGATTATTTTCGAAAGGGTATGTTGTTCAATCCTTCCACCAGCTTCTTCGTACTGGCAGTGGACAGCCACAATATCCCGGATGCCACAGAAAGGGCAGTATCCCTGATTAAAAAGGTGTTCCAGAAATATTATGAAGAATATAAGCTTCCCTACAAGCTGGTACTCTTCGACCATCTGGACTTTTGTGAGAATCTGGAACAGTTCTACGAAGTATTCAATTACTTTTCCGAAAAAGTAGCGCAGAATTCCTATCGTGTCTTCGGGGAAGAAGATTACCAGACTTATAAAGAAATGCATTATATCAAGTCCCAGTTGAAGGATATTGCGGAACACGGCTCCTTAGATGACGAACGCGTTCTGGTCTATTGTCAGCCGGTACGGAATGTCCACACGGGTACTTACGATACCGCAGAATCCCTGATGCGTTTGCGTCTGCCACAGACAGGACTGGTATTCCCGGATCGTTTTATTCCTCTGGCAGAAAAATACGGCTACATCCACCGCCTCAGCATGATCATTCTGAATAAGACCTGTAGGCAGATCAAGCACATGCAAGATGAGGGCTATCAGATCTCCCGTGTATCCGTAAATCTTTCTGTGGAAGAGCTGGGCGAAAAGGACTTCATGGAAGAATTCAAATCCATCGTACGAGCCGCCGGAATCGACTTCCACACCATTGCCGTTGAGTTTACGGAGTCCCAGAACGATACGGAATACGAACTGGTACAGGAATGCGTCAGTGAGTTCAAACAGTTGGGGGTATGTACTTATCTGGATGATTTTGGAACCGGTTATTCCAATTTCGACCGGATCTTAAGCCTGAAACTGGATGTGGTCAAATTCGACAGAAGCCTTTTACTGATGGCGGATCAGGATGCCAATTCCCGCTTCATGCTGGATTACTTCTCTACCGCCTTTGAGCGTCTGGGTTACAAGGTACTGTACGAAGGTGTAGAGACCGATGCCCAGGAAGAACTGTGTATCATCAGTCATGCAGATTATTTACAGGGCTATAAGTTCTCCAAGCCGATTCCCATTGAAGAATTGCCCCGGTTCCTTACGCGGGGCTGATATTGCGATTGCCGCATCCATTATTATTCCGGACACCGCTTCTGCGGTCCCCGCATACACAATAAAAATCCCGAAGGCCTTTCACAGTCTCCGGGATTTCTCTTTGCTTAACTTTATTTATCTTTTGTATCTTGCGCTTATATTAAGCAGCCTTCTTAGCCTTCTTCTCTTTCATCTGCTTAGCGAAGGTCTGTGCGCCTTCCACTACCAGGAAGATTGCCAGCACTGCCATTGCAGTTGCGAAGAACAGCTGGAACCAGTCACCCCATGCAGCGGTGCCGGCGCCGATAGCCTTACACTTGTTGATTACAGTGATCACCAGGCTGGTCAGGGTCGCAGCAAGCATGAATACCATAGGGAAGTAGAACATCTTGTTGTTCTTACCAACTTCACCCAGCCATGCAGCTACTGCCATCAGTGCGATACCTGCCAGCAACTGGTTGGCTGCACCGAACAGACCCCAGATCTGGCTCAGAGACAGACCACCCAGGATACAACCGATCAGTACCATAGAAACAGTACCGAACAGAGGATGAGCCAGCACTTTACGTGCGCCCTTGGCATCCTTGTAGGTAGCCTCGCCTTCCTTCAGGAACAGCTCGGAGAACATGAAACGGCTCAGACGGGTACCGGTATCCAGACTGGTCAGCGCGAATACGGATACAGACAGAGTTAATAGTGCGTAAATGGTGCCATATGCCTTGGAAGTCTCGGTACCGAACATGGATGCGATACCTGCAGCGAATGCAGCTGCGGGAGATCCGAACTCACCGTTTAAGTACTTCTGATATACTGCACCGACTGCTACCAGAGCGATGATACCCAGAGCAGACTCGATCAGCATGGAGCCGTAACCGATTGCCTTGGCATCCTTCTCGTTAGCTAACTGCTTGGAAGAAGTACCGGTAGCGATCAGGCTGTGGAAACCGGAACATGCACCACATGCTACAGTGATGAACAGCATAGGGAACAGGGTCTGTCCTGCCTTGGGCTCCCAGCTAGTGAAAGCTGGAATATCGAAAGCAACAGTACCGGTGAAAGCACCTGCAACCACACCGATGAATGCCAGACCGATCATAGCGTACAGCAGGAAGCTGGACAGATAGTCACGGGGCTGTAACAGGATCCATACGGGAACCAGGGAAGCTACAGCGATGTACACACCTACGAATACGATCCATGCGATACGGTTCATTGCAAAACCAACGTTCAAGCCAAGAACAGTGATCAGTACGATACCGATGATGCCACCGATGGTAGCGGGCAGAGTCTTGACACCCATTCTGTTGGTCACATAACCATAAATAACAGC
>UMAF01027791.1_pt1 | contig 13084 bp, 9 predicted proteins | sample 1963641 | NCBI WGS metagenome assembly UMAF01 (sample SAMEA4835909, study PRJEB28245) | human gut metagenome | biome: gut microbiome; material: fecal sample | place: Denmark | collected 2008
AGTACGCTCGAAGAGGATGTCGATTTCGGAGTGCTCACCCAGAGCCGGGTGATAGTGTATCCCAACAACGATTACAGGGAGATGCCCTATACTGACTGGGATTTCATTTTGTGGGACGAGGGTATCTCATACGACGGGGTAAATGTGTTTGCAGGCTCCGGCGATAAGATGTGCCTGAAGGTTGCCGGCGAGGTATTGACTCAGAACGATGACAACGAATATTATCTGGCGGACGGAACCTATACGGTAGTCGCCAACTTCGACAGCGGAACGATAACGCCTGAAATCGGTCAAATCAGCGGCGGTGCGTTCGGTTATTCCCATCCGAAGTTTCCGAACGGTACGTGGTATATTCGGATGCAGGATGATGCCGTAACGGGCGATGCCTGCATCAAGGAAGGTACGATGACCGTGGCCCGCAGCGGGGAGACCTACACGCTGACGTTCGACTTTACGAGCGATGCCGGCTACAAGGTGACCGGTTCGTTCGAGGGTGCGCTCAATGTTCATGCCCAATAATTGCAGGACAATCCGAAAGTATTCTGCATGGAAAGGGAAGAGCCTTTGAGGCTCTCCCCTTCCGCTTTTATGCAGGATGGACGGAGATGGGATAATAACAAGGGGTAAATGCCGTGGCTGAAAGCTGCGGCATTTGTCGTTTACGGCCCTGCGGCGGAGATGCATTTTCGGGATGACCCCGGCAGCCCGTGTCATTCGGCGAGGTTGTTCCGGATGCGTGTCCGGGCATTTCTTGTTCCGATTGGCCGGCTGTCCGCTGCATCCGCCGTAATGCCGCCGCCGTCCTGTCCTGCATGGCATCGTATGGGGGCCTGTATATATCTATTTTTTTGCATATATGCAGAATTTTTCGGATATCGCCGGGACCATGGCGGCGGCGAAAGGTACCGCGACAATTGAATGCCGTGGAAAGCGTGAAAAAAGCGATGATATGTACGCTGTCTGTTGGATTTAATGAATGTTGTTGCGGGTAATTATACATAAATGTCGCTTGTTCGGTGGCGGTTTGTTTTAAAAAACTCTTTTTGGTAAATATGAAAATGTTATAACACCGAATATTATTATATTGTTTTATGATTAGATTTGCATTCGTAGGGTGACAACAGCGTCGCCTGCGGTTTAAGAAGAGTAACCTAACAAATTATTCCAAACGACTTATGAAAAAAAATGCAATTCTGATTCGATTGGCGGCCGCCGCCCTTGTGCTGTCGGGCGGTTGTACGACCAATCCGGCCGAGGAGGTTCATTACGTGAATGTCAGCCAGGCGGCCTGTTCGTTCCTGGGCGAGGGGAGCAAACCGCTCGCCATTGTCGTGGATGCGGCTCCGGCCCAGTAGACGGCCGAGCCCGGCGCATCCTGGGTGAAAGTGGAACGTACCGATGCGACTACCCTTACCGTTACGGTGGATGACAACGATACGGGAACGGAGCGGAGTGCCGATATTACCGTGCAGGCGGGTGAAGCCGTAAGGCCAATCCGGGTTTATCAACTTCCCAAGGACAACAGCATCGCCCGTTACCGTACGACGAATACTTTCGACAACGGAACTGCGGTGGTCTCCCCGAGCGGCAGGTATGTGGGCGGCTTCGAATCGACGCTGCTGGAGGATGGCAATACGTTTGAGTTCTGGCCGGTCATCATTGATGTGGAGGCCGACGAACGGATTGTGCTCGGTCCCGTTCACCAGTCGCTCCACATGCTTCACGAGCCCCACGCGATAAGCGACCAGGGACTGCTGTTCATCGCCGACGGGCAGAACGGCGGGCAGGTCGCTTTCGACATCACGGGCAATTCGTTCGTGCCGGAGATTCCTGAGGGGTATAAGACGCTTCCCGAAATACAGGCGGTTTCCGCCGACGGCAGGTATTGGGTCGGCTATTCCAAAAACAACGACGGACTGCACTATACATTGGTGTGGGAGGACGGCGTATTGGCCAAACAGCTCCCCATGCCGGACAAGAATTTCGTCGGAGAGGATTTCTGGTACGGTATTCTGGGGCGCGGCATCTCCGCCGACGGTTCCGTCATCTACGGTACGACGTGGGAGAACTGGGACTTCGGCATGGTCTATTGGAAGGATTGGCAGAACGGCGGCCAGGCGGAATACGTCGGAAAGGATGTGCATGTGCGGAAGGTCGAGAAGGCACTGGACAGCCAGGGGCTCGAATACGATTACTATTGTGCGGACGGCATGATTTGTCAGGCGAACCGCACCAACATCAGCCCCTCGGGCAAATGGATAGCCGGGTCGTACCGGACGTGGACCCTCGCCGAAAACCGGATGGATGCGGTGACGTCGCAGGTTGCCGCCTTCTATGACGTCGAAACGGAAACCACCGTCATCGTGGACGAGTACGGTGCATCGACCGGAACGCACGTGACCGACGACGGCATCGGATTCATCGGCCTCGGTTCACTCGGCATCTCCTCCGGCCGCGTTTACGACTGCAATACGCGGACCGACCTCGGTACAACGCAGGAGTGGGTGTACGATAACTACGGCATCATCATCCCGAACTGCTATGTCACCAGCATCTCTCCCGACGGAACGGTAGTCTTCGGCCGGTATCTGGAGTCTTCGGCCGGCGGACACATGAAGTTCCCCGGATGGTACGTGGCTCCGCCCGTGGCGGAGTAATGGAATGACGAAATGTTTTCATCGCTAACCTAATTGATTCGGACCATGAAAAAGTTTTTATATCTGGCGGCAGCCTGCCTGCTGGCCGCCTGCAACGGCGGGGATGAACCCGAACAGCAGCCGTCGCTGGAGGTAAAGCCGCTCCAGCTCGATTTCGCCGCGGCGGACGCGGCCCCGCAGGAAATCACCGTAACGGCGGTCGGTGTGGAGTGGGAGTACATACTCTCCGGAGGCGCTTCGGAGTGGGTGACGGTGGACGACAGCCGGGAGGGTGTCCTGACCGTTTCCGTGGCGGACAACCCCGCACAGGAGAGGCGCACCGCCTCCCTGGCGGTGAATCCGCAGGGGAATATCAAGGTCAAACCGCGCAGCGTGACAATAGCCCAGGCCGGGAACGATACGCCTGTCGTCTATTCGCTGACGGTGGAACCCGCCGCACTCACCTTCGAGCCTGAGAACGCTCCGGCGCAGGAGGTGAAGGTGACCACCGAAGGCGAGGGACTTATGTGGAGCACCGAAGTGGAGGAGGTCGCACGCGGGTGGATTACCGTTACCGAACGTGACGGCGGATTCACGGTGGTTGTTGCGGACAATCCCGGACAGGCCCCCCGTTCGGGGAACATCACCGTCGTGCCGGACAGCGAGGCAGCCTCGCCGAAGGTGGTGCGGGTGACGCAGCAGGAGCTGGTACTGCCTCCGTCGCTCGACATAGCGCTGAATAACGGCGCATCCCCCGAGGAGGGATTCGTCCTCGATTACCGCGGACAGACGGACGGCGATTACAATATTCTGGTCACTGCCGTCAATGTCGAGTGGCGTGTATCGGTACGGTACGAGTCCGGTACGGACGAAGGATGGATTAAGGCTAATGCCATTGACTTTGATGACGATACCCGTGTGAGTATTGTCGGCGGTATCGAGAACGAATCCCCTGAGCCCCGTGTCGGCTGGGTGGGCGTCTCTTCCGATGCGGAGGGGGTGGGCTCCTATGAAGTAAAGGTAACGCAGGAGGGAAAACCCGACTTCATCAGTACGCTGGAGGAGGATGTCGATTTCGGCCAATTTACCAAGAGCAGGATTATTGTCAGTCCGAATGACGACTGGCGTCATGACGAGGTGACCGCATGGGAGATAATGTGTTGGGATGAAGGCGTTGAATTTATAGAAAATCCGCCCTTCCCGGAGCAGCCTCGCTTCGAAGGCACGGGAGGCAGAATCTCTTTCATGTTAATCACGGAAGTGTTGGAGAAGAATGACGACAATGTGTACATTCTGCCGGACGGCATCTATACCGTCGTGGCGAACTTCGACGACAATCCCGACCTGAAGCAGCCCGGCAATATCAGCGCCGGCGTCGCAGGGACTTACCTGCACCCCATATGGCCGCGCTACGCATGGTTCGTCCGCATGGAGAACGGCGTTCACAACGGCGAGGCCTGTATCCGGAGCGGTACTATGACCGTGACGAATATCGGTGAGGATGAGTACGAAATCGTGTTCGAGTTTGAAAGCGATGCCGGATACCGTGTAGAGGGTTCCTATAAGGGAACGTTCGATATCCGGGTAGGTTGAGAGCGAAGTGTTAGTTAGTTGATAGGTTCTTTTCAGACGGCGCCGTACCGAGTGATTCGCTGCGGCGCCGTCCGTCATATCGGAACCGCACGCTTGCCGGGACAGCACGCTGTCCCGGCGAAGAGGCGCTAACGGCCTTCCGTATAGCCTTTCATCAGCCGGGCGATGTATTTGCCGATGATGTCGAATTCGATATTGACTACCGACCCCGGCCGGATATCCTTGAAGTTCGTATGCTCGTAGGTGTAGGGGATGATGGCTACCTGAAAGGAGCCGCTGCGGGAGTTCACTACCGTGAGGCTGACGCCGTTCACTGCTACCGAACCCTTTTCGACCGTCACGTTGTCGCCGTGCTGTTCGTATTCGAACGTGTAGTAGTAGCTGCCGTCGACACTCTCCACGGCGGTGCAGGTGGCTGTCTGGTCCACATGCCCCTGCACGATGTGTCCGTCGAGCAGGGCGTCCGGCCGCATGCTGCGTTCGATGTTCACCCGGTCGCCCGGCCGGAGCAGGCCGAGGTTGGATTTGATGAGTGTTTCGTATATGGCGGTCACCGTATAGGTGTCGTTCGCAATGGATTCCACGGTCAGGCAGACGCCGTTGTGGGAGATGCTCTGGTCTATCCGGAGCTCTTCGGCTATCTCGCTCCGCATGGTGAAGGTCTTGTTCTCTCCATCTTCCCGGATGTCCGCGACGGTGGCCATCCTCTCTATTATCCCTGAAAACATAATCGTATGGTTTTTTATCGGTTGTCGGGGTCGGCCGCATGCCATCCCCGTCGTCTTTGCCTAACGGTTGTAATGTATGTGTCCCCTGACGAGGAACAGTTTCCGCAGCCGGTACGGTTCCACTTCGATGTCGCCGAAAGCGGGATTGGCTGCGCGGAGACGGAGCGTTCCGGCCTCCGGATTGCGGAATACGTTGCGGACGGCGGTCACCCTGTCGCTTACGACGAGATAGGGATAGCCCGGTATCAGCGCACTCTCCTCCGTTTCCGACAGCAGTAGCGTGGCACCCACCGGAATTTCCGGTTCCATCGCCTTGTTCAGCATCAGTGCCGCGAATGTCACATGTTCCGCTCTGGGCAGCGAAAGGACGTATGATGCCTCGGGAAACCGTTCCATGCCCGCCAGCGTCAAGGCGTCGATGTCGTAGGCCGGAATCAGATTCCGCTCCTCCGTGTTGCCGATGAACATCCCGCCTTCGCCGGTGATTATCCATGCGCGGCTTATCTCCGGATACCTGGCCGCTATCAGTTCGGCGAGCTCCTTGCTGATGCCGTTGTCGCCCCGTTTTATCCGGTAGAGGTTTTCGCTCCTGTTCAGCCCGATACTCAGGGCGAACGAGTTGACCGAAAGTCCCGTCCAACGGACTATTTTCTCTATTCTCTGCCAGTCGTCCAGCAACATAACGGTGTGCGTACAAGTGGTGCGCCGGAATACGGCAGGCGGATTTTCCGCTTCCCTTACCCCGTCTCGGGGGCGTTTCCTGCCTCTTCAGGCCAAAATTAGGCAGATTCTCCCTATTTTTATTGGAAAATACCGGAAAAAAATCGCAAATTTGCAGACGCAATCGACTTCGGTCCCGTAGTTCAATGGATAGAATATAAGATTCCGGTTCTTACGATATGGGTTCGATTCCCGTCGGGACTACTTTTTTGAATGAGAAACCGCTGTTATTCAGCGGTTTCTTTCGTTATCGGCGGAATCCTCGCCGAGTGTGCGTCGTTGTCCGGCCGTCTGTTCCCGTCCGTTCGGGGGTGTGTCCGTCCCTGCAGGTCGTGCTCTCCCTTGTGTCGTATCTGTTTCGAGCGGCGGATGTGCATTTTTTCAGGACGTTTTCCGGCTGTTTTTCCATAGTTCGTTCCGGGTTCCGACGGCATGGCGGTATCGCATTTCCGGCATGAAAGAGATACGGCGCATGTTGCCCTATCCCGTTCGTTTCCTTGTACGATATGCCCGGTGTTTTTGAAAGGAACGCAGGCTCTTGTGAACGAAACGGTTCGTCGGTAATGTTTCCATTCATCAAATTTGCACTCGACGAACGGGGTGCTCCTGCTCGCCTGCGCGGTGGGGGACCGTGCAGACCGGCCGCGGACGTGGAAAAGGGGAAAGTTTGAGCGGGCGAGCACCCCCGCCGAAGCGGGTTTGTAGACATTCGAATCACAGGAGAAGGCGGGTTGCCTTTCCTATCGGTTTGCGAATATTATTGAAAAAACTGTACTGAAATGAAAAGATTGTTATTGCTTATGCTCCTTCCGGCGGTGGCTACCGTCTTGGGGGGATGCCGAAAAGAGAGGCAGGAAGCCATGACCTTGTCCATTACTCCGTCCGGGCCTATCGTGTATGAAGCGGAAGGCGGAACGACGAAAGTAACCGTGACGACGAATCAGAAGACATGGGAGGTACAGGCCGCTCGAAATCAGAAGTGGTGCACGGTCGAGGAGGTGGAAGGTTCGAGTTTCGTGGTGAAGGCCAGCGTCAATAAGAACAGAGAAGAAGAGAGGCAAACGAAAGTTACGGTGACTACTGGAACAGGTCGTGATGCCAAACGAGTCGTATTGGAGGTAACCCAACGGAAAGCTCAGGCGCCGTTTGATATAAAAATCACCGAGATTACCGATACGGAAGCGACCATAACGGTTGTGCCGCGCGATAAGGAGAACCGTTACTTCTGTGATATCATAGAAAAGAATTCGCTCCAGTATTTTAATGATGATATAGGTGAGTTTGTGAGTCAGTTGATGGATTTCGCCGCATCGTGGTATGGAAGCATGGAGGCCGCGGTTTTGATACTAACCGGTAAGGGCGAACAGACGAAGACGATTAATAAATTGCAACCGGGTGTCGAGTGTGTGGGTTATGCGGTCGGATTGAGTGAGGACGGTAAAATGAATACGGAGATAGAGAGCGTCGATTTCTGGACACAGAAAGCGCAGACGGATAAGAATGGGCAGCAGATAGAGGCTGTCGGTGATAGAATATGGTGGGAAAATAGAATCGGTAAAGAATAATTCGGTTGCTCTCGGCAGAAATTTTACGAGTGATGGCGGAAGGTCTCATTCGTGGAATGAGGTGGGTTTGGCGAACGCATCTGTCAGCAGCGAACGCCGACCGGTCATCGAGAGATTAGTTCTTTAGACGATAAAAACGGGAGTTGCCGTCCCGTCGGTGAATTTGCCGGCGTTCGGTTGCGCATGCTACGGTCCGGATAAGAAAATTGCAGACTTCCTATGGTGGTATCGCCGTTCCCGCCGGTTTCGGCGAAGGTCGCAGGGAATACATGCAGAAGTAGTTTTTTCATTTTCATGTTTTTCGGGCGATGCCCGAAGAGTTAATGGGTTAGTTGAAGGGAAGGGGATGGTCGTGATGACCGTCCCCTTTTGGTATGACGTTGCCTCTTTATCTGTCGAATGCACGGCGGTCGTATGTCGTTTCGTATGTATTGTTTGCATAATTATTGGCAAAATACCCCTTTTCGGGGGAAGATTTGGTCGGGAAAATGGAAAATTACTCCATAAAAGAGTCAGGAATGTTTGCAATATATGGTTTTATATATTACATTTGTTGTTGCAGGCGTAGGTGGGGAGAGCTGTTTGTTTTTTTATATACTTATAGACGTGTTTTTATTGCTAATCTAAAACCTATGGAAATGAAAAAAAATTTATTCTTTTCGACACTCTTGCTGGTGACGGCGGTCCTCATGGGAGGATGCCGGCAAGAGGAGCCAAAGACGGCTCCTCCGACCCTCTCCATCGAGCCTGCCGAAGCGCTCGTCTTCGAGGCGACCGGAGGGACGCGGGTGATTGCCGTCACGACGAATCAGGATACGTGGCGTGTGCTTTCCGACCAGACGTGGTGTGTCGCGCAGGCAGCGGATGATGCGAGCTTCACGGTGACTGCGGGTATCAACGAGAGTCCGGACGATATGCCGCGGGCGAAAGTGACGGTTACTGCGGGGACGGGAAACAATGCCAGGACCGTCGTTCTGGAGGTGTACCAGCGGGGTGCGGAAGAGGTGGTGCCTGAGGAGCCGCCTTTCGGGATAACCCTCTCCAACATTACGGCTACCGGGGTTGACATGCGGGTCGTTCCGCTCGATGCGGCGGGCAGCTATTACTTCGACGTAATCGCCAAGGCCACCCTCGACGAACATCACGGCGGAGATATAGGCCGGATGATGGAGCGTATGATGGCGGAGGCCGAGCAGATGTACGGGAGCATGGAGGAGGCGCTCGCCAACCTTGCTTCACGGGGGGAGCAGGAGCATTCCTTCACGAGGCTCTCGCCGGCCAGCGAACATGTGGCTTTCGCCGTGGGGCTCGGAGCCGACGGTGCGGTGAATACGGAGGTGGTCAGCGAACCGTTCCGGACGGAGGAGCTCTCCGATGCGGTGACTTTCGAGGTGGAGTTCACGAACCGTTATTACGACGGCGCGGACTTTACCGTGACGCCTTCCGACGATGAATTTCCGTACTATTGTACGATACGTCCCGCCTTCCAGTACGACGAGCTCTCCGACCAGGAGCTGCTCGAAAAGGTGGTCGCCGAGGACGGTTTCATGATAGATTTCTATGCGACGACAGGTGTTTACGAATATGAGAACGAAAACGTATGGCTGACCGATACGGGTTATCTCGTGTTGGTGTTCGGATGGGCCGACGGCGCAGCGACCACCAACATCCACCGTTTCCCGTTCCGTACGCTTGAACCGAATATCCCGCCATCGGAGTGCCGTTTCGACGTGGAGGTAACCGGACTTACTTCGCGCAGCGCGACCGTTGCGATAACCCCTTCGGACGAAACGTCGGTCTATATGTGGGACCTGATAGCGGATGCCGATTACCAACAGTTCAAAGGGAACATGAAACAGTATGTGACGGATTATGTGGCAGCTGATATCGAATCGCTCGACTACAACCGCGAACGCGGTGTGGGAGGCAACATCTTCTCCAAGATGCTTGAGCCCGGAACCACCTATTACGTCTGGGCCGCCTGCATCGACGAGTTCGGGAAGCCTGCGGCGGACGTCGTCGTCAGCGCCCCCTTCGAGACGCTGCCCAATCAGGTGAGCGATGCCGGGGTGAGCGCCGTTATCGGCAAATATTTCAACGGCGACGACCTTTATGCCCTCGATTCCGAAAAGTATGCCTCCGGTCGGGGAATGGCCTATGTGGAGGTGACGTTCAGTGCCAATGACGAGGCGGTGGTATGGTACGGCACGATGGTGAAGGAGGACCCCTCCGACCCGACAGGGGCCATTTCCGATGCTGAGATAGCCGAAACCCTCGTGGCGTCCGGTACCTGGTGCCCGACGGGCAAACTCTATTGGTGCGAATGGGATGCGGAGTACACCGTGCTCGGCGTGGCCATTGGCAGCGACGACAACAGCGGGCCCGTACTGCGGCTCAGCAAAACTTTCACGAAGGAGGGGGCTTCGCCCGTTTCCGAATTCGTGGAACCCGCATCCGCGGCGGCTCAGTATATTTACAACGCTCCGTTCGTGCGTTACGATGCTTCGGTGAAAGTCTACCGGGAACGCGCGCAGAGATAGTTTTTTCATGCGTCCGGGCAGTGCCCGGGACAGGTTGGGTTAAGAGGGGGGCGGTCTCAGCAGGCCGCCCCTGTTTTGTTTGTAGGGGGGCGCCCGGCTGTTTTGGTTATCTTCGGGCGTTGTGGTATATTTGTGCGGCAGGGGTTCCGGATGCACCGGGAACTGCCGCAGGCATTGAAAAGGATTTCCGGATATATTCTGAAAACGGCGGTACGGGCCCTTCTGTGCGGTGCCGTCTTCTCGGTGGGCGGATGTATGAAGTACGGCCCCGTACCCGAGGAGCACTTCTCGTATCCGATGCCTCCGGGGGAGGAGCCCGAAGGGGTCTTCATCGTCTGCGAGGGTAACTTCATGTACGGGAACGCGTCGCTCTCTTTCTATCTTCCTTCCTCCGGCGAGCTGCAGAACGAGGTCTTCGCCCGGGCCAACGGGATGAAACTCGGCGACGTGGCGCAGTCGATGACGATACACGACGGGACGGCCTACATCGTGGTGAATAATTCGGGCATCGTTTTCGGAATCGACCCGGAGACGTTCCGGATAGAGCGGGTGATACGGGGTATCGGCTCGCCGCGCTATATCTGTTTCAACGACAGCGTGGCTTATGTGACTTCGCTGTATGAGCCCCGGATTGCGGTGGTGGATGTTGCAACGGCTGCCGTGGCGGATTATATCGAGACGCCCGACCACACCTCTACCGAGCAGATGGCCATATGGGGCGATACGCTCTATGTGTCGTGCTGGTCGTACGACGATGCCGTTTTGATGGTGGATTTGACCTCCGGTGAGGTGGCGGGAGAGATAGGGGTGCGGAGCCAGCCGCGCCAGATTGCACTCGACGGCGATGGCCGGTTGTGGGTGCTTACCGACGGCGGATACGGCGAGGGCAGTTCCCCGAAGCCGCCCGCGCTTTACCGCATCGATGCGGCTTCGGGGAGCATAGAGCGGGAATTCGTCTTCCGTATGGGCGATACGCCGCGGGGACTCGCTGTCGGAGCCGGGGGAGATACGGTCTACTTCCTCAACGGGGATGTATGGCGCATGGATACGGATGCGGAGGAGCTGCCCCGGGAGCCTTTCATCCCGGCGTCGAATACCATTTACTATGCGCTGGGAGTGGACCCGCGCCGCGGCGACATCTATGTCGGCGACGCCATAGACTATCAGCAACAGGGGGTGGTTTACCGCTTTTCGGCCGACGGGCGTGGATTGGATACGCTGCGGGTCGGGATTATTCCGACGGATTTTTGTTTCAGATGACTATGGAAAAGATACGTTGCGCATATTGGATGTTGTTGGCCGGAATGCTGCTCGGATGCAACCGTTCCGGCGTGGTAATGCCCGAAACTTACGGGCCGCGGCCACCCCATGAAGGCAGTTCGCCTTACAGCGACCGGGTAATCGCCTATGTTCCCGCTCCGGGACAGTTCATCAACGATGCGATGGTCGGGTTCGACGGAAACGAGACGGGCCCGCAGTCTGCATTGGAGTATGCCGACCGGAGGCTGCATTCCGTCGATGCTTCCCTGCGGGGCATGGTTTCTCTCGGCGGATTCGGCGGTTATATCGTGGTCGGGTTCGACCACAGCATCCAGGCGTCGGGTGGGTATGGCGGGTACGATTTCTCGATAACCGGCAACCAGTTCTCCGGGAGTTCCGAACCGGGCGTGGTGTGGGTGATGCCCGATGAAAACGGCAACGGAGAGCCCGACGACGGGCCGTGGTACGAGCTCCGCGGAGCGTATTCCGACAGCTCCGTCCGCAGCTATTCGGTGACCTATTACCGTCCTGACCGGGAGGATGCGGCAGTCAGGTGGCGCGACAGTGAGGGGCACGAAGGGGAGATAGCGCGGGTATCGTCCCATCCGCAGTCCTATTATCCGAAATGGATGACGGAAGAGTCTTATACGCTCTCCGGCACGCTGCTTCCCGACCGGAGCGGTACGCTGGAGAACGGTCGTTTTACGACGGGCGATTACGGATGGGGCTATGCCGACAATTGGGGAGAGGATATGCTGGAGGCCCCGAAACAGAAGAATTTTTTCCGTATCTCCGATGCCGTGGATGCTGCGGGCGAAGCGGCCGGATTGGATTATATCGATTTCGTCAAGGTACAGACCGGCGTGAACATACAGGGCGGTGCGGGTATCGGAGAGCTCTCCACGGAAGTGTCGAGGTTCCGGGACGAAAACCTTTGAAACGGAGATTCGCCGGGCCGGCGGCCTGCCGGTAATATGGGCTTGAGGGAGAATGAAAAGGGGAAGATGGATTGCATGCCTGCTGCCGTTGCTGGCGGTTTGTCGGCCGGAAGCGGCCGGTGCGGAATATGCCGCCTTCGCCGCAGCCGTCGTCTGCGGAGTTGCCGTCCCCCCCGGCGGAATGACAGGCGAGACGGAGGAGCGCAGCGGAGCCATCGATTCGGTGACGGTGACGGCCCGTCGGCCGCTCTCCGACATCGGTATTCAGAAGACGGTGTTCGATGAGACGCTCCTGCATGAAGACGTTACCTTCTCCCTCGCCGATATGCTGGCCCACAGCACGCCGGTATTCATCAAGTCGTACGGCCGGGGAACGATGGCTACCGTGTCGCTTCGCGGCACGGGTGCTTCGCATACGCGCGTGACATGGAACGGCATGCGGATGAACTCTCCCCTGTTCGGCATGATGGACCTTTCCTACATCCCCTCCTACTTCATAGACGGTGCGGCGCTCTATAACGGGGCCAGTTCGGTGGGGGTGGCGGGCGGCGGACTCGGCGGCGCGATAGCGCTTGATACGAGACCCTCCGATTCCGACGGCTTCGGAATGAAATACATCCAGGGTGTCGCGTCGTACTCCACCTTCGACGAGTATCTCCGTCTCTCCTACGGCGGAGGGCGCATGCGCAGCGAGACGAGCGTGCTGCTGACCACCTCCGAGAACGATTTCACCTACCGCAACTACGCCAAGAAGGATTTCGTGCTGGACGGCAACGGGAATGTGACGGGCTGGAGCTATCCGCTGGAGCGTAACCGCAACTGCAGTTACCGGGATTTCCACATTCTGCAGGAGCTCTATTACGATGCCGGCCGAGGCGGCGATTTCGGATTGTCGGCCTGGTATATGGACTCCTCCCGCGGACTGCCGCTGCTCAATACGGACTATACGGAGAGCAATACCTCCTTTTCTCGGCAGACGGAGAAGACCTTCCGGGGCGTCCTGCGGTGGGACAAATACGCCGGTCGGGGGAGAGTATCGGCCAAGGCGGGTTACCATTACAGCGACATGCGCTATCTGGAGCAGTCGCGGCGCAGTTACGGCGG
>UMAF01026106.1_pt1 | contig 12776 bp, 10 predicted proteins | sample 1963641 | NCBI WGS metagenome assembly UMAF01 (sample SAMEA4835909, study PRJEB28245) | human gut metagenome | biome: gut microbiome; material: fecal sample | place: Denmark | collected 2008
TGCCATTCCATTGGCAGTTAGCATTATCTAACTATTGAGCCTTTGAAAAACCGCATCCAATGCGGCTTTCTGGGGGCGGGCGAATAGGCGGCGAGGCGCGTGACGTTCCGCGCCCGGCAGCCTTGACACTATAATAGCAATGATTCCTCGAAAAAGCAAGAGGGAATGGATGGATTTTACACAAAAGCGGCAAAAGTTTCTTAGCACAAGTGCCCAATTTTCCGGAAAAAAACTTTTTCCGAAAAAAGTTCAAAAGGGGGCTTGACAGTCATGACAAACTATGGTATCCTGTTGTCACGGCAAGGTTAGTTAAATCTAACCGAGGCTGCGGGACCTTCTGCAAAGGGTTCCGATTCCTCCATTCCATACTCTCTTTTTCTTTTGGCAGGGCGCGGCATTCTGGTTTGCTCCGCTCCCTCCTGCGCGGTGAAGGCGGCTCTGGTACGGCAGCCTTCACGAAAACAGAAAACAAAAACGGGACATGTCGCTTGACCACCGACGTGCCCCGATTTTTGTTTTTGCCCTTACTGTAGAAAATCCAATGGCCAAGTTCAAAAATAATAATATAGCTACGTTCTATATTCGATGTTGGCCATTTAACTTGCTTGTCTAGGAGGCTGGCTGAGTTCGCGGGGAAGCGAACCGCGCCACTACGTCAGCGGGGCTGCTCCTCCAAATGCTTCTGGGCGAAGAGGGAGACAACGGCACTGAAGCCGAAGACGAAGTAGTAGCTGGCGATGCGGAAGAGCATCAGGGTGCTCATGGCCTCGCCGTTGGACAGAAAGGAGCTGAAGACGAGGAGAAAGGCCGTTTCGATGGAACCCATGCCCGCCACGTTGGGCAGGGCGTTGGAGAGGAAGAGCATCAGGCTGGCAAGGAGCTGCACCTGCCAGAAGCTCAGGCCGCAGGGCAGCCCCATGAACCGGATGCAGAGGGATGGCAGGGTGAACAGCAGGAACAGCTTGACCGTGTGCAGGGCGAAGATCTTGACGCAGCGGCCCTTGTCGGCCAGCAGGTGACGGCTCTCGGTGCCGAGGGTGTCCAGCTGCTCCAGCCACGTTTCCCGGCGGGTCTGCCATTGTTCGGTCTTGGGCAGACAGCCCAGCGCCCAGCGGGCGAGCCGCTGGATGAGGGGCGAAACGCAGAGCAGCACCAGCCCCACGATGATCGCCGCCACCACGAAGTAGGCCATGGGCAGGTAGTTCATTACGCCGGAGGTGTTGGCCGCCAGCCACCGGCGCTGAAGCAGCAGCATCCCCGTGGCGTAGAGCAGAACCGTGGTCTTGTGGAAAACGTATTGCAGGGTCATCAGGCCCACGCCGGGGCCCAGCGGCAGCCCGCTGCGGTAGAGGTAGTAGGACTGCATCGGCATGGACCCGGCCCCAAGGCAGATGACGTTGCCGAAGCTGCCCATGAAGGCCGATTCCAGCGCCTGACGCAGGGTGAACCGGGGCAGTCGGCTCCGGACGATGACGTAGCTGACAAGGCCCTCCAGCACCGGGTAGGTCAGGCCGACGGCCAGCACCACGGCCACCTGCCAGAACTTCAACTGCGCCAGCGCCGAGGAGATCTCGGCCCAGTGGCTCTTGAAGATCCAGAAGACGACGCCGGTCAGCACCACGAGGATCGTGATGGACAGGGCCGCCTTTTTGCGGGATGGCTGCTGGGGGGCGGGTCGATTCATGGATCAGGAGCTCCTTTCGTACTGTTGGTTGAAGTATACCACGCCAGCACCCCGGTTTTGTGAACTTGTATCGAATTTTTCTCAGCAGTTTGTGGGAAATGATAAAAAATCCTCCGTACAACCTCTCAGTCTCGCTACCGCTCGACAGCTCCCCTAGTAGGGGAGCCTCTGGCGAAACCGGAAACTTTGCATGGACTGCCAAGGCCTCCCCTACAAGGGGAGGTGGCAATGCGAAGCATTGACGGAGAGGTTGTACGAAGGAAAACGTAGATCAGTGATTAGCAGTCAAGTCCTTCACCGCTGCGGTGAGGGTCTGTTCGAAGGACTGCTTGGAGTAATGGGTCTCGTAGAGCTTCCGGCAGGCGGCCTTCATGGCGGCCAGCTTCTCCGGGTGGAAGATGGCCCACTCCAGCAGCGCGGCCAGCTTCTGCGGGTCGTCGTCGGGGTAGGTGAAACCGTCCACCCCTTCGGTGATGACCCCGGCGGTGCCGGTGTGCTCCGACACGATGGAGGGCTTGCCGAAGATGAGGCCCTCGGTGACGAAGGTGGGCATGGGGTCGTCGCGGGAGGCGCAGACCAGACAGGTGCACTGCTCCATCAGGTTCTTGATCTCGTCCCGGCTGAGCCGCTTGCAGTAGAAGACATTCTCCGGGCAGTCGGTGGTCAGGGAGCGGACGGCGTCCATCATCTCCTTGTCCGCCGCCATGCCGACGAAGAGGAAGGTGGCCTTGTTCCGCACCTCTTCCGGCAGCAGCCGGATGGCGGCGCAGAAGATGTCGTGGCCTTTCCGGCGCTCAAAGGAGCCGACGGTGGCAAAGAGGGGCTTATCGGCGGGGTAGCCGAGGTCGCAGCGGGGGAAATCCTCCGCCGCATAGTCGGGCAAGCCGTAGATGAGCTGGCCGATCTGGAAATCGGGCCGGACGGCGTGCATGGCGTTGGCGGCGTGGTGGCCCACCGAGTACAGCCGGACATTCTCGGCCAGCTTCGTGGGGATCTGGTGGGCGATGTGGGGGTAGCCCGCAAAGGCATCGTGGAGCCACCACAGCACCGGCACGGCGGTGCCGCTGAGGGCCCGCACCGTCCGGGCCATGACCACGGTGTTGACGAGGACGAGGTCGGTGCAGAGGGCCAGCCCCCAGAGGTTCGGGGTGGCGCGGATGCCCGGCCGGGTGATGACGGCGGCCCCGGCGTCCACGAAGAGCTGCAGCGCCCCGCCATCGCTGGGGCCCAGCACCACCACTTCGTAGCCCATGCTGCGCAGCACCGGCACGGCGCTGACCAGCACGATGGGAGCGCCGGTCATGTCGAGGACATGGCTCATGAGGAAGGCCCGCTTGCCCGTGGCCGAGAACGCATCCTCGGCGCAGATGTCCCGCTCGTAGTGGAGCAGAGCCTGTGGGATGCGGGCGGGGTGGGCGCAGAACTGCGCGGCCAGCGCCAGCAGCTCCGTGACGTTTTCGGGGTCCTTGGCGGCGGCGCGGCAGCGCTCCAGCAGGGGGCGGCTGACGAGGGCGCAGCGGTTCTGGGCCAGATGGGCCCGGCTCTGGTAGAGGGCCGTGGCCCCCCCGAAGCCGAAGACGGCGTTGCAGACCGCGTAATCTGCGCCGTCCTGCAAGGCTTTTGCAAAGCACATCAGGGCGGTGGACATGCACTCCACGTCCTCGCTGACGAGGAGCACGCCGTCCACCCCCTCGGTCAAGGCGGAGCCAAGGGTATCCGCCAGCCGGAACTTGCGGTGGAGCTGGTCGGCAAGGGTGGCCCGCAGCGCGGTGTTCCGCCCCGGCGCGTAGACCAGCAGATAGGTGCTCTGGGTATCGTAATAACCCTGCGCGGCCAGTTGGCTCTGCTGCAGGGGGCTGTAACTGCTGTACATGGCGTCCCTCCCGTTAATGGCTGCGGCGGAACAACCCCAGCAGACGGCGCAGCGGCAGGGTCAGCTTCCAACTGCTGCTGTTCAGCACGCCTTCCAAGGAAGTCTCGTAGGACTGGCAGCGGGCGGCGACCTCGGCGTTTTTCTGGTGCAGTTCGGCGATCTGCTGGTGGAGCAGGACCACGGTCTGCTGCTGGGCGGCCACAGCCTGTTCCAGCTCGGCGATGTGCTGCTTTTCGCCGTCCTTATTCTTCTGCAGGAGCTGGACGCTTTCCAGCAGGGCGCAGAAGAGAGGCTCGTCCGCCAGCTTTTCCAGCGGGTAGTAGCAGTAGCTCACCACCAGCTTCATCCCGGCGGGGTACTGGCTCAGGCCCTCCAGCCGGTAGTTGGGGTCATCGCCGAGGAAGAGGGTGGTGTCCCCCTGCAGATTGGTGCCGTTGGCGGGCTCCCAGACGATGCGGTCGTCGGAGAACAGGAGCTGGGTCACGCAGCAGGGCAGCTCGCCCGGATCGAAGCGGAGCTTCTGGGCCGCCACCGGCAGCTCAAACGTAGCCGTCACGGCCCCGGTCAGCTGGTCGGTGGTGCAGTCGGGGGCGGTCAGCGTATCCTTTTCGGAAAAGCCGAAGCCTGTATCGTAATAGAGCAGCGGCTGCAGCAGGGTGGGCGAGTCGGTGCGCATCTCGCGCTGGGGGTGGGCGGCGGCACAGGCCTGCACCTCCTGTTCCAGCGCAAGGCACCGCTGGGCCAGCCGGGAAACGCCCTCGTCCGAGAGCTTGAGCTGCTGTTCGAGGTCCGCGATCCGGCCCTGCAGGGCCGTCGTGGTGGCAGGAGCTTCGTTGGTCATGACTGGATTCTCCTCATCATAGTTTATTTCACTTCAGCGGGAAAGACCCGCAAAAAAATCAGTGTTTTGCCGCATACTGCCGGGGCTGTGCTTTCCGGCTCTTGGCTGCCACGGTGCGCCGGAATTTCCGATCCTTCCAGCGGAGCAGCAGCTCACAGAACAGCAGCACCGACCCCATGGAGAGCGTGAACTGCAAGATCACGCCCAGCACCGGGTGGGCCGCAAACTTCTGGGGCATCAGATACCACGGGATCGCGGTCAGCTCAACGGTGTGGATGCAGAAGATATACAGAGACCGGCGGCCGATGGCTTGGATGCCGCGGGTCACGAAGTTGTCCACCCGGCGCTGGAACCAGATGACCATGGACAGGATGCCAAGGCCGGCCCCGGCGTCCAGCAGGATGCTCACGGGGCCGAAGTTCCACTGGGCCATGGAAACACAGTCGGTGCTCTGGGTGAGCAGCACAAGAACCGCCACGGCGGCCACGCAGCCCATCAGGGTGTTTTTCAACCTGCGGGACAGGGGTTTGTCGAAAATTTTATGTTTCTTGGCGAGGTAGCCTACGTAGAGCGTCGGAACGGTGACCATGCCCTGCCCGATGCAGAAGGGGGCCTCCCATGTGATGCAGATGCCCCAGCCCAGCAGCATGGTGCCCAGCACTGCCCAGTTTGTGTAGGCTTCGGGGAAGATATTCAGGATCAGGTCCAGCAGGACCCACGCGATCATCAGGGAAAGTAAGTACCACATGGGCCCGCAGGAGAAGAAGGTCTGGCCGAAATACTCCGCCGTGTGGGGCAGCCCCAGCGCAAAGCCGCCCAGCACCTTGCCGGTCTCATAGGTGGCGTTGTGGAGGGAGCCGTAGCAGAGATAGTGGATGAGGAAGTGGAACACCGTGGTGGCGATGCCCGTATAAATGTAAGGCTTGAGCAGAGTCGTCACCTGCTGGTCGATGCACTTGCCGATGGAACGCTTGCGGAAGCCGTAGCCGCTGGCGATGTAGAACGCGGCCATCAGGGATTCGCGGTAGGCGAACATAAAAAAGGTCAGCAGGTTGATGCTGCCGGAACCCATCGGATACAGCTCACCGGTGTGCGCGAACACGATGGTCAACATACCGATGCCCTTGAGCAGGTCGAACATGCCAAGCGAATTGGCCGTGCGGGGTTTGGTACCCTCCATGAAAAGCCCTCCTTTGCGCCAGATCACCTTGGAGGTGGCTGATTGCCGAAATTCGGGCGCAAGATGTTAAAAGTTACAAAATCGTTATAAATAAGTATAATGCTTTTCTGAGGTTCTGTCAATGAAAGCGGGCAGAACAAAAAAAGCCCCCAAGGCTGTGCAAAGTGTACCACAGCGGCCGCCTCTGCGCAACGAATGGGAGCAAATCCCATCTCCCTGCACAAGTCGAGCGCAAGTTTAAGTTGCATATTTGTGCAATTAAAACTTGCATTTGCCCCCGCCATGCTGTATACTGGGAGACGAAAGCTGTGCTGCCGCTGAAATTGGGCGGCGGCCGGGGAACACCGAACGAATAAGGAGTGTGCAAAAGATGACCAGAGAAGAGTGCTGTGCCGTGGTTTCGGAAAAAGAGATGCCGATGACGGTTTATGATATGGTCGCTGCCATGCAGGAGAAGTTTGCTTCCCGCCCGGCGTTCCGCTGGGTGGACGACGCCACCACCACCGTGAAGGAGAAGACCTACGGCGAGTACGTGGCCGACATCCGGAAGATGACCGGCTATCTGCAGGAAACTGTTGCCGATCTCAAGGGCCAGCGGATCGCGATCCTGAGCCGCACCAATTATGAGTACGGCGTGGTGGCCTTCGGCACCATGATGGCCGGGGCCGTCATCGTGACCCTGAACCAGAAGAAGACTTGGCCGGAGCTGGAATATGAGCTGGGCCTCAGCGAGCCCGCCCTGATCTTCACCGACGGCATCGACTATGGCTACGCCGAGGAGCTGAAGGCTGCTTACGGCGACAAGCTCCGCCCCATGAACGCCTACGAGGGCAGCGCACCCGCCGCCTTTGAGAACCGCATCGACCCCGACGGGCTGCGGATGCTGCTATTCACCTCCGGCACCACCGGCCGCAGCAAGGGCGTCATGCTCAGCGAGAAAAACTACTTCACCGCCATAAAGATGTACATCGACGGCCAGAAGGTCATGCCCGAAGTGGCCCCGAAGGAGATGGATCAGCTCTTCAGCCACTTCACGCTGGTGCCCATGTTCCACCTGTCCGGCTTCATCTGCTACTTCGCCTACGGCATTCAGGGCTGGACGCTGAACCTCTGCGCCGACCCCCGCGATCTGCGCCGGGACATGAGCATGATGCACAGCGACGCCATGTCCACCCCGCCGGTGCTGGTGGAGATGATCTACAACGAGATCCGCCGCGGCAATCAGGAAAAGCTGAACGGCCTGTGGAACCTGAGCTGCTCTTCCGCCATCCTCGACCCGCAGATCCTGCGCTACCTCGTGGAGCACGGCATCTACATCAACCAGTGCTACTCCATGACCGAGCTGGCCGGCTACGGTCTGCTGAACGTGGTGCAGGAGGGCGAACACCTCCGGGCACTGGGCAAGCCGGACGGCTTCTGCGAGGTCAAGCTGGACGAGACCGGCGAGATCTGCGTCCGGGGCGGCGCGGTCATGCTGGGCTATTATAAGGACCCGGAGGCCACCGCCGAGGCCATCGACAAGGACGGCTGGCTCCACAGCGGCGACCTCGCCCGCGTGGATGAGGACGGCTTCTATTACATCACCGGCCGCAAGAAGAACCTCATCATCCTCGACAGCGGCGAGAACGTCAGCCCCGAAGAGCTGGAAAAGCTGCTGGGCAAGTGCGCCGACATCAAGGAGTGCATCGTGAAGGAGATGGGCAAGAAGATCGGTGCCGTCATCTGCTGCGAGCCGGAGAAGGAGCAGGCTGTCCGCACCTTCGTCACCGAGCTGAACCGCACCCTGCCGCTGTACAAGCGGATCAGCGCTGTGGAGTGCACCGCAGAGCCGCTGCCCCGCAACGCGCTGGGCAAGCTGCTGCGCAGGTAAGAAACGCTTTTGTAGAAAATCTGTAAACCTGACCGGCGAAATGTTGCAATTGCCCCGGAAAACGGGTATTATAAAGCTGTGTGACGTCGGGTAAGGCCGGGACCAGAATGGGAGACCGGGCCGCAGGGGGCCGCGCCGGAGAAGTGCGCCCTTGCAGCGACGCTGAAATCCATCATGGAAAGGAAGATTTTTTGATGCAAAGAGCAGAAATCGTGTCCCAGATCCTCGCGATCCTTGAGGACGTGGCAGAGATCAGCCCGGAGGACGTGAGGGAAGACAGCGTCCTGATGGACGACCTCGACCTGTCCTCCATGGAGATCCTGACCGTTGTGGCGGATCTTGAGGAAATGTTTGGTCTGCGCATCCCCGAAAAGGAACTGCGCAATTTCGTGACCATCAGCGATGTGGCAGATTATCTGGAGGCTAACGCGGGGTGAACGGATTCCTCGCGGACGGGCGGGGCTTTTCCCCCCTTCATGACGCTGGTGCTGATGCCGTACTGCAATCGAAGGATAAAGAGAAAGACCGGTTTCGCAAGCTGCGAAACCGGTCTTTTTGCGCTTTAGAAGGAGCCGCCCGACGAACCGCCGAAGCCGTCGCTGTCCACCGACGAACCGCCGGAGGAAGAGCTCTCCTCGTGGGGCGGGTCGTAGACCTCCACGCGGTCGGTGTGGGTGTAGTGGTCGCGCTGGACCCGGAGCTTGAGCCCGGCCCCGATGTAGTCATCGGCTTCGGTCTTCCGCTTGGCCGTCTTCATCTGAGCATAGAGGATGCTGCACACGATGGCGGCGATGAGGGACGGGATGCCCACCACGATGAGGATGCCGAAGATGCCGAGGTCGCCGTCCGGGTCGTTGTCGTAATCCAGCGGCTCGCCGTTCTCGGCGTAGAAATCCAGCGTATCGGCGCACAGGTCGATGTAGGTCTGGGCTGCGTCGGCGTAGTCGCCCTCCGACAGCATGGGCACGACCTCATCTTCGATCTGCTCGATGCGGTAATCGGTAAAGGCCGTCACGCCCCCGCCGTAGGTGATGGTGACGTACTTGCGGGAGCCGAGGGCGATCATGAACAGGATGCCGCTGCGGTCGCTGCCGGAGCCGAGATCGTTGTCGCGGTAGTAGTTTTTCGCGTAGGCACGCTGGTCTTCGTCGCCGATGCTGTCCACGGTGAGGAAATACACATCGCAGTCGTGGCCGTCGGCGGCCTCCTCGGCGCCAGCTTCCAGCGCGCTGAGGGTGTCGCCGTCGAACAGGCCGTAGTCATCCCGCACCAGCGGGGCCGAAGCCATGGCCGGGAGGCTGAGGCAGACCGCCAGCACAGCGGCGGCCAGCGCCGCACCGAGGCGGCGGAGAGAACAAGTCAGAGTTTTCATTCCGCGCACCTCCTTATAAGTACAGCAGCCAGATGAGGATGGCCATCAGCGGCAGGGCGATGCGGGCGAACCACGCGGCCACCCGGCCCTTGTCCACGGGCAGATCCCCGATGAGCCGCCCGGTCTGGCCGTTCATGGCAAAGAGGAAGTCCTGCTCCTTCCACCGGGTGTGGAGCATCCAGACCGGCAGCAGGGTGTAGTGCGCCTTTTTCATCCGGACGTTGATGTTCTCTTCCAGCGTGTCCACCACCGCGTACTCGGACAGCGTCTGGCGCAGGGCCTCGGCGGTGGAGTTCTCGATGCGGGTCTTGGCCCGGTCGGCGCAGGTCTTGGCGTCCTCGTCGTACCGGTCGGCCAGAAAGCCCGGCAGGTAGGCCGTGGAGAAGGGCTTCAGCTCGCTGTAGTCGAAGGGCTCGATGGAGTCCATGTGCTCGTCGGGCATCTTGCTGGAGCCGTCCACCGGCACGCGGGCAAAGGTGGCCGTGCCCTCGCGGCGGACGTCGTAATGCTGGGTGGTGGTAACGCGGTAGTCGCCCTCGCGGTGGCTCTCGCTCACTTGGCCGTCGTAGCTGCCGCGGGCGTCGGCCTCGGCGTCGAACAGCCAGAAGGGCACGTAGACGCCCTGAATCTCGGCGATGTGGTTCTGGCTCTTGAACGCCTTGGGCAGGAAGGCTTTGCCCTTATAATATTTGGTCAGTTGGGCGATGGCGGCGTTCTTGTCCATCTTGAAGGGCAGGATGTATTCGGGCTTCAGCTTGCCCGAAAGCTTGCCGCCCAGCACGGTGGGGTTGCCGCAGTAGGGGCAGGTGGTGGCCGCCGTGGTGGCGTCGCAGACCAGCTCCGCGCCGCAGGTGGTGCAGGAGTAGCTGGAAAGGCCGCTGGCCTCCGCTTCGCTCCAGACCGGGTTTTCGCCGGCCGCTTTTGCGCGGCGGGCCGCAGCCTTCTCCTCGTCGGAAGCGGCGGCTGCGTCGGCTTTCTGCTGCTTTTGGGCGTATTGGGCCTCGATGTCGGCGACCTCATAGGCCGAGCCGCAGTAGTCGCACACCAGCTTGCCGGTGGTGCTGTCGAAGTGCAGTGGGCCGGTACAGGCCGGGCATTGGTAGTTCGTTACTTTATCAGCCATGGACAGTTGCCTTTCTTATGCGCCGAAGGGCTTGCCGCATTCGGGGCAGAACTTCGGCGGGTTTGCGGGGTCGGCGGGCTCAAAACCGCAGTTTTGGCACTTGGCGGCGGGCTTCGGCTTGCCGCACTCGGAGCAGAATTTGCCGCTGTTCTTCGCGCCGCAGCTGCACACCCAGACCGTCGGGGCTTCGGGCTTCGGCTTGCCGCAGGAGGTGCAGAACCTGCCGGTGTTGCCGCTCTGGCCGCAGGAGCAGGTCCAGCCGTTCGCCGCCGGGGCAGCGGGCGGAGCAGGCTGCTGGGCGCCCATCTGGTACAGGGTCTGTGCATTGACGCCGCCCGCAGCGGCAGCCTGATTCATCCCCATAAAGGCCATGGCGGGGCCGGCGGAGGTGTTGGCGGCAGCGGACTGCATGGCCGCAGCCTGTGCGCCGACGGGGTGGGCAGCCGCGCGGGTGGGGTCCATGAAGGCGGCACTGCGCTGTAAGTCCTTGATCATCTGCTCGTCTTCCTCGCTGGCTTTGACGCCGGACACGCCGAGGGAAACGATCTCGATGCCCCGCAGCTTGCTCCACTTGGCGCTCAGGGCCTGATTCAGGGCATCGGCCAGCTCGGTGGTGTGGGCGGGCAGGGAGGAGTAGCGGATGCCCTGCTCGCTGATGCGGGCGAAGGCGGGCTGCAGCGCGGTCATCAGCTCGGTCCGGAGCTGGCCGTCCAGTGCGTCGCGGGTGTAGGCGTTTTCCACATTGCCGCAGACATTGGTGTAAAACAGGATGGGGTTGACGATGCGGTAGCTGTACTCGCCGAAGCACCGGATGGCGATGTCGATGTCGATGCCGGCCCGCTGGTCCACCACCCGGAAGGGCACGGGGTTGGGGGTGCCGTACTTGTTGCCCACCAGCTCCTTGGTGTTGATGTAGTACAGGCGCTGGTCGATGGCGGCCTGACCGCCGAAGCCGATCCGCTTGCCCACCTCGGCAAAGGCGTCGTCGATGTTCTTCAATCCGCCGCTGAGCAGGGAGGGCTGGGTGCCGGTGCTGTAGGTGTACTCGCCCGGCTCGGCGCACAGCTCCACCACCTTGCCCTGCTCCACGATCAGGGCACACTGGCCGTCGGCCACGGCCACGATGGAGCCGTCGGAGATGATGTTCTCACTGCCGTGCTTGTTGGAGGAACGGCGGTCCGTGCGCTTCTGGCCTTTGACGGCCAGCACGTCCGCAGGGAGGGCGTCGCAGTAAAAATATTCCTTCCACTGGTCGGCCATCACGCCGGAAGCTGCGCTGATTGCTGCTTTTACAAGACCCATAAACCAAATCTCCTTTGTTGTAGTATCAACGCCCTCAGCCACGGCATTCGCCGTGCCAGCTCCCTCAAAGAGGGAGTCTAGGCCCTCTCCCAGAGGGGGCTGGGGGAGCAATTCTACCACCCAGTATAGCACAGTTTCCCCCCGAAGGGAAACTCCCTCTTGCAATTTCAGCTCGAATGGTGTAGAATACACCCGACAACAAAATACAGGGGAGCTCGTGACGCGGGCTGAGAGGAAGTACCCGAACTTCGACCCTTTTACCTGATGCGGATAATGCCGCCGTAGGAAGTCATAGGGTGTATGAGTTTTTACAGGAGTTTCCGCAGCGGGAACTCCTGTTTTTTGTTGCCGGAAAATCGAAAGGAGCGATCCCTATGAAAAATCTCTCGGTGAAAAAACTGGCTCTGGCCGGAATGCTGTGTGCGCTTGCTGTGGTGGGCAGCGTGTTCAGCTTCCCCATCTTCGGCAGCAAGTGCGCGCCGGTGCAGCACATGGTCAACATCCTGTGCGCGGTGCTGCTGGGGCCCTACTGGGGCCTCGGCGTGGCCTTTGTGGCCTCGCTGCTGCGCAACCTGCTGGGTCTGGGCAGCCTGATGGCCTTCCCCGGCAGCATGTTCGGCGCGCTGCTGTGCGGCGTCGTCTACCACAAGACCCAGAAGCTGCTGCCCACGCTGGTGGGTGAGGTGTTCGGCACCTCCATCCTCGGCGGCCTGTGCGCCTACCCCGTCGCCATCCTGCTGATGGGCAAGAGCGCGGGCGACATCGCGTTCTACGCCTACATCGTGCCCTTCCTCGTCTCCACGGCGGGCGGCGCGGTCATCGCGGGCGTGCTGCTGGCGGCGCTGCAGCGCTCCGGCGCTCTGCACTCGATGCAGACCAGCCTGAGCTGAGGAGGCCTCTGTGGAAACTGCGTTTGGAAAGCGGCTGGACCGGGTGCGGCAAGCCTCCCCTCTCGTCCACTGCATCTCGAACCTCGTCACGGCCAACGACTGTGCCAACATCGTGCTGGCGGCAGGGGCCTCGCCCATCATGGCGGATGCCCCGGAGGAGGTCCGGGAGATCACGGCCCTGAGCCGGGCGCTCTGCCTGAGCCTTGGCACCCCCAACCCCCGCAAGGCCGACGCCATGTTCTTGGCGGGGCGCAAGGCCGCTGAGCTGGGCCTGCCCGTGGTCTTTGACCCCGTGGGCGTGGGCGCGTCCGCGTACCGGCAGGAGATCGCCCAAAAGCTTTTGCAGGACGTTCCCCTGACGGTGCTGCGCTGCAACGCTTCGGAATTGCAGACCCTGAGCGGCCAGAGCCTCGTCTCCCGCGGGGTGGATGCGGGCAAGGCCCCGGAGCTGGAAACGCTGCTGCCGCTGGCGGGGCGCTTCGCCGCCGCCCACCACTGCATCGTGGCGGTGACGGGGGCCGAGGACATCGTAACGGACGGCACCACGGCCTACGGCATCCGCAGCGGCACCCCGCTGCTGCGCCAAGTCACCGGCACAGGCTGTATGCTGTCGGTGCTGGCGGCGGCCTTCGTGGGGGCAA
>UMAF01004333.1_pt1 | contig 12464 bp, 8 predicted proteins | sample 1963641 | NCBI WGS metagenome assembly UMAF01 (sample SAMEA4835909, study PRJEB28245) | human gut metagenome | biome: gut microbiome; material: fecal sample | place: Denmark | collected 2008
CAACGGAATATCCACGTCTACATTTTTAAGATTGTTTTCTCTTGCTCCCTTGACCGTAATCCAGCCTGTCGGCTTTTTGCGCTCCTTCGGTACAGGAATCTTAATTCTACCGCTTAAATACGCACCTGTCACCGATTCCTTACAGCGCATAATATCCTCAGCCGTTCCGACTGCCACGACATTTCCACCATTCTTACCGGCACCCGGACCGATATCCACAATATAATCGGCGGCACGCATCGTATCTTCATCATGTTCCACCACCAGCACGGAATTTCCCAGATCACGCAAATGCAGGAGTGTCTTTAACAGCTTGTCATTGTCACGCTGGTGCAGTCCGATACTCGGCTCGTCTAAAATATACGCAACACCTACCAGCCCCGAACCAATCTGTGTTGCCAGACGGATTCTCTGTGCTTCCCCGCCGGAAAGTGTTGCCGTTGCACGGGACAGTGCCAGATAATCCAGTCCGACATCCATTAAGAACTGGATTCGTGCTTTAATTTCCTTTAAAATCTGACTGCCGATTGCAAGCTGTCTTTCCGAAAGCTGCATATTCTGTAAAAACTCCTGCAATTTAACAATCGAAAGATTGGTAATCTCATAAATATTTTTATCCGCAACAGTCACAGCAAGGGAAGACGGCTTTAAACGCTGACCCTTACATGCCTTACACGGTGTAATCTGCATAAATTCTTCATACTGCTGTTTCATTGTATCCGAACCGGTTTCACGGTAACGCTTCTGCATATTGCGGATTAAGCCCTCAAATGCTATATCGTACACACCTTCGCCGCGCTGTCCGCGGTAATGCACCTTTACGGAATGTCCGTTTGTTCCGTGAATAATAATATCGCGGATTTCCTGCGGATAATCCTGAAACGGTGTAGAAAGGCTGAAATGATATTCTTCCGCAAGTGCTTTCATAATCGCTCTTGTAAAACTGCCCTCGTCCGTCACCGACTGCCAGCCCATTGCCACAATCGCACCTTCATCAATGCTTAACCGCTCATCCGGTATCATCAGTCCGACATCAAATTCCATTTTATAGCCCAGTCCGAAACACTCCGGACACGCACCGAACGGATTGTTAAATGAGAAGCTTCTCGGTTCGATTTCTTCAATACTGATTTCACAATCCGGGCAGGCAAAGCTCTGGCTGAAATGCATCGGCTCACCGCCAATGACATCCACTGTCATCAGACTGTCTGCCAGTTTCAGTGTGGTTTCAATTGAATCGGTCAGACGCTTCTGGATTCCTTCCCGCACGGATAAGCGGTCCACTACAATTTCAATATTGTGCTTTTTATTCTTTTCCAGCTTAATCTCATCGGTCAGTTCATACATATTGCCGTCTGCAATTACACGGACATAACCGCTCTTTTTAGCCTGTTCAAACAACTTGACATGTTCACCCTTTCGTCCGCGGACAACCGGCGCCAGAAGCTGGATTTTCGTCCGTTCCGGTAACTGCATAATCACATCTACCATCTGGTCAACCGTCTGTTTCTTAATCTCCCTGCCACACTTCGGACAATGCGGAATGCCGACTCTTGCATACAGCAGTCGAAAATAATCGTAAATTTCCGTCACCGTACCGACCGTTGAACGCGGATTGCGGTTCGTAGATTTCTGGTCAATGGAAATCGCTGGAGATAAGCCTTCAATACTCTCTACATTTGGTTTTTCCATCTGTCCGAGGAACTGTCTTGCATAAGAAGACAGGGATTCCATATATCTTCGCTGACCTTCCGCATAAATGGTATCGAATGCCAATGAAGACTTTCCCGAACCGGACAGCCCTGTAAGCACAACCAGCTCGTTTCTTGGAATATCGACCGAAATATTATTCAGATTATGTTCATTTGCTCCGCGTATTTTAATAAACTGCCTGAATTTTCCCTTTTCCATTGTTCCCTCCATTTTCTGACAATGTTTTTCATTTTTTTACTATCATTTACTTGTTTTCATAAAGATACTGGTTAATCTCTATCATCTTATCACGCAGGGCCGCAGCTTCCTCGAAGTTTAATTCTGCCGCTGCCTTGTGCATATTCTTTTCAATTTCTTTCTTTACCTTTTCCAGTTCCTTGACACTCATGGATTCATAATCCTTCTTTAACGTGTCGGACGGTCTGTCATCTGCCTCTGCCGCTCTTGAAATACTGATTAAATCACGCACTGCTTTGCGGATTGTCTGCGGCGTAATCCCGTGTTCTTCATTATATGCCTGCTGAATCTTTCTGCGGCGCTCTGTTTCCCCGATTGCCTTTTCCATAGACTCCGTAATCTTATCCGCATACATGATAACGTGTCCTTCGCTGTTTCGTGCGGCTCGTCCAATCGTCTGTACCAGTGAGGTTTCCGTTCTTAAAAAGCCTTCCTTATCCGCATCAAGAATGGCAACCAGCGAAATTTCCGGAATATCCAGACCTTCTCTTAAAAGGTTAATGCCGACCAGCACATCAAACGCATCCAGGCGCATATCGCGGATAATGCGCTGTCGCTCCAGTGTATCAATATCCGCATGCAGATATTTTACACGGATTCCCAGTTCTTTCAGATAATCCGTTAAATCCTCTGCCATGCGCTTTGTCAGTGTTGTCACAAGAATCTTGTTATGTTTTTCAGTTTCTTTGTGAATCTCCGATACCAGATCGTCAATCTGTCCGTCAATCGGACGCACGCTGATTTCCGGGTCTAACAGACCTGTCGGGCGGATAATCTGCTCGGCAGACAGCAGTTCGTGGTCCCGCTCGTATGCTGCCGGTGTTGCCGATACAAACAGCATCTGCGAAATCTTATTTTCAAATTCTGTAAAATTCAGCGGTCTGTTATCCTTCGCAGACGGTAGACGGAAGCCGTAATCCACCAGTGTCGACTTTCTGGACTGGTCGCCTGCATACATGCCGCGTATCTGTGGAATCGTGATATGCGACTCATCGACAATAATTAAAAAATCATCCGGGAAGTAGTCCATCAGTGTATACGGCGGCACCCCTGCCGGAAGTCCCGCAAGATGTCTGGAATAATTCTCAATACCCGAACAAAATCCCGTTTCCTGCATCATCTCAATATCAAAATTCGTCCGTTCCGCAATCCGCTGTGCCTCAATCAGCTTATCTTCACTTTTAAAGAACTTTACACGCTCCTCTAACTCCGCTTTGATATTCACAATCGCCTGTTCCATTTTTTCTTTCTCAACAACATAATGGGAGTTTGGGAAAATGGCAATATGGTCTAATTCCAGCTTGACCTCACCTGTCAGTGAATCAATCTGTGCAATCCGGTCTACTTCATCCCCGAAAAACTCCACACGGACCGCGTCGCCGCTGGATGCTGACGGATACACCTCCAAAACGTCCCCGCGCACACGGAATGTACCACGCTTAAAATCCGTATCGCTTCTGACATACTGAATGTCAATCAGCTTGCGGATTACGTCGTCCCTATCCTTTTCCATGCCCGGTCTTAACGAAATCACCATGTTCTGATAATCCACCGGCGCACCTAAACCGTAAATGCACGAAACCGAAGCTACAATAATCACATCCCGCCGCTCTGACAGTGCGGCAGTTGCCGAATGGCGCAGTTTATCAATCTCATCATTAATTGCCGAATCCTTTGCAATATACGTATCACTGGACGGCACATAAGCTTCCGGCTGATAGTAGTCGTAATAGGAAACAAAGTACTCTACTGCATTTTCCGGGAAAAACTCCTTCATCTCCCCGTACAACTGTGCCGCCAGCGTCTTATTATGCGAAATAATGAGTGTCGGCTTCTGCACCCGCTCAATAATATTTGCCATTGTAAATGTCTTGCCCGAACCGGTAACACCTACCAGTGTTTCAAACTGGTTTCCCTCCTCAAAACCCTTCGCCAGCTTCTCGATTGCCTGCGGCTGGTCGCCGGTCGGCTGATATTCTGATACTAATTTAAAACGCTCCATAACCTCTATCCTCTACTTTCAACACTGCGGCTTCTTTTCTAACTGGATTATACCACACCCATTTTTTAATGTACAGCATTTTCAAACATTTGTTCTATTTTTATTTTCTTTCTATTATAAATGTACTTCATTTAATTATTTCAACATAGGCCACACTTTATACGAATCCGTTTCATCTTCATTTTATCCCGGTTTCTTTCGGCACACATTTCATCTCCACCCGCATATCATAATAAAAACAAGCTCAAGGATTTTCCTATGTACATTTTCTTCGGCATTTTCATCCTGATATGCATTTTTTTTGCGGTCTTTTTTCACCGGCGCAGAAAACGGATTATCCAAAAAATCCGCAATATGAGCCCCTGTGCACAGAAAAAGCTGCTTGACGAACTGATGCAGCCGTTTGGATTTCTCTCCTGCCCACAGCAGAATATTATCACATCCGATATTGATTCGTGGCAGCGCACCTTTGGCTATACACGCCTTTTTGACTACTCTGCACCACATTTTAAAATGGTATTTGACTGCGAACCGGTTTATTTTGACTATGATAACAGAACATGGCTGATTGAATTCTGGAAAGGTCAGTACGGTATCAGCTGCGGCGCCGAAATCGGCATCTACCGTGCCGATACAATTTTGTCACCGGACCGGCTTACCAATGCCCGCTTTGAAAGCATTTCCAATTCCCTCATGCTGCCGCTGTCCATGCAGCTTTTTTATCAAGGCAGACCACTGTTTTGCATCGGACAGACCCACTGGTGGCTGACGGGCTTCCGTCCGGGATTTTTTGCCTATCCACAGGATTTGTCACTGCGCATTTCCATCACCTTTTTAGACCGTGAAATGGCGGACAGCTTCGCCGATGCACTGATTGCCAAAGGGTACTGCCCTTACGATATTGAACTGTGCAGTGCTTCCGTTGCCTTTACCTTCGGCATACCGCACAGCTTCCAGCCGCGCTGTAAACGTCCGTTTATTACGCACATGGCACAGCACGTAAACCGCATTTATTGTCGTATTTTTAATAAAATCACACGACCTTTTGCCGACTGTTATGAACAGATTCTATATCTGTACTTTTATCTGCCGTTTGCCTTCCGCCGCCTGCTGCGGATGAAACGCCACAAAACGCAGAAATTCCACCGATGCCGGAGGTGACCTGTCTATGAGTGCCAATTCACGTATTACAAATGCCTATGAAAACGCTTTCTGCCTGCCCTTAAATCCTTCATCAAAATATGTACTGTTTAGTGACTGCCACCGCGGAACCGGCAGAAGCAATGATAATTTCCTGAAAAATGAATATCTCTATCTTGCTGCCTTAAAATACTACTTTTCCCACGGCTTTACTTATATTGAACTGGGTGACGGCGATGAACTTTGGGAAAACCGCTCCATGTGCCCGATTCGCGAAATGCATGCCCAAAGTTTTGAACTGCTCTCCCGCTTTTATGCGAAACACCGGTTTTACGCCGTCTACGGTAATCACGATATTACCAAACGCAGTGCCCACTTTAGCGGACGTTGTTTTTCTTCGTGCTTCTGCTGGCAGGAGCAGTGTGAAATCCCGCTGTTTCCCGAAATTACATTTTATCCCGGAATTATTTTAAAAGACTGCGCCAAAAGAAAAGACCTCTTTTTACTGCACGGACATCAAAGTGATTTGTTAAACAGCACCCTCTGGCGGCTTTCACGGTTTCTTGTCCGCTATGTATGGCGTCCTTTGGAATCCCTTGGAATCCCTGATCCAACCAGTGCCGCCAAAAACCACACAAAGAAAAATGCTACGGAAAAGAAGCTGTCCGCATGGGCAAAACAGCACGAACTGATTCTGATTGCCGGTCACACCCACCGCCCCGTTATCGGAAACCGTACCTCTCCGTACTGCAACACCGGAAGCTGTGTATCCCCCGCCGGCATTACTGCGATTGAAATCGAAAACCGTTGTATGACACTTATCAAATGGTCACAGGGCACACGCAGCGATATGTGTCTTCAGGTCTTACGTGAACCGCTCGGCAGCCCGCTGTGCATTGACGATTTTTTGTAATAATTAAAGCCCCTGCAGCAGTCCGGGTTCTTTGTACCGCTCTCCAAAAGATTAGATTTTTACGTCTAACCTTTGGAACCGGTACAATTTACCATGTCTGCCAAAGGGGCTTATTCTTTATCTACTATATATTCATTTTATTTATTTTGTACAGGTTGAAAATTCATATCTATTTCTGCATTTCCTCCATCAGATATTCAACCGCTGTATTCCACTGAGCGTCCTCATTTTCATCTGTTCCCTGTTCTACCGTAATATCCGGTGTCACACCCTGTCCATGGATATTCTGACCGTTTGGTGTGTAATATTTTGCCGTTGTCAGTTTTATGGCACTTCCGTCCGTCAACGGCTTAATCGTCTGAACGATTCCTTTTCCAAAGGTCTGTGTTCCGATAATTTCACCCTTGTCGTAATCCTGCATGGCACCTGCAAAAATTTCCGAAGCACTGGCACTGTTGCCGTTGACTAAAACTGCTATCGGTATATCCAGTTCATGACCGTCTGTCCCCTTATACTCTGTCCTTTTGCCGCTTTTGTTTTCTGTATACACAATCAGCCCATCCGGAAGTGTATAATCCAGCATTTTGACAACCGTATCCAGCACACCACCCGGATTATCCCGCAAATCAATCACAAGTCTCTGCATGCCTGCATCTTCCAACGCCTGCAACGCATCCTTGTACTGCTGCGTCGTAACATCGTCAAATTCCGAAATTGACAAATATCCAATCTGATTTTCCCGCATTTCATATTTTACGGTCTGGGTATGAATTTCATCCCGCACCACATCAACGGAAAAAGCTGTTTCATCACGGATTGCATCCAAATGGACACTGGTTCCCTTGTCACCTTTTATCAACGCCACCGTACTGGTTAAATCCAATCCCGTAATATCCGTGCCGTCGACTGTCGTAATGATATCACCGTTGCGTAGCCCCGCAGCATAGGCTGGTGCATCTTCATATGCATCCATAATTTCAACCGTGCCGTCATCATTTTTCCGGCAGACAGCACCGATTCCTTCAAACTTTCCGGTTGTGGATTCCACCAGACTCTGATATTCATCCGGTGTATAATAAACCGTATATTTATCACCGTAAGATGCCAGATACGCCTTGTAAATCATCTCTTTTGCCGTGTCCGTATCCACATCTTCCATGTAGAACAAATCCATTAAAGAATCCATTGCATTCAGCTTTGCTTCTACCTCGCTGCCAATGCCTTCATCTTCTGTCGTTGCTGTATCCTGCACATAAATTTCACCATTTACGCCTATATGGACAAATCCTTTGTGATAAAAAACGTTTAAAAGAACAACACCTGCCAGTATGGCAATTGACAAACCGGCTATCGCACCGAATATCAGACCTCTGCCAAATCCGCTCTTTTTCACCGTCTGCTGATTTTCTTCTAACTCATTCATGCGCTGTCTAAATCCTTCCTGCTGTTTTTACGGCTTCCTTCCTTATAAATATGCTGTTCTGCAGCTATATATCTTCACCTATGCCGTTCTTTATAAGTAATTTTCTTTACAAATACGACTGTGGATTCACATACGTTCCATTCTTAATCATTGCAAAATGCAGATGGACACCATATGAATTTCCTGTTGTTCCCATCAATCCAATGGTCTGTCCCTGCGTTACGGTATCACCGACCGAAACCTTCAAAGCCGAACAATGCATATAAACCGTACTGAATCCGTTTCCATGGTCAATCGTAATATAATTGCCCGCAGTTGCACTATATTTTGCAATAATAACAGTTCCTGATGCTGAAGCATAAATCGGATCACCGGCAACACCAACACTGACTGCACCGATATCCAGTCCCTTATGCGGCGAACTTCGATCCTCCGTATCACCAAACGGCGATGTAATACGCTTTGAAACCGTTGGCCAGATAAATCCACTGCTTGACGGTGTTGAACTATTTCCGCTGTTACTGCTGCTATTACTGTTACTATTGCTATTCTGTCCCGAGCTGCTGTTTTGATTCTTCTTTTCTTTCTCGGCTTTTTTTGCTGCCGCATCTTCCTGCTGCTTCTTCGCTACAAGATTTAAGATTTCATTCTCCTGCTCCTGCATCTCTTTTTCAAGCTGCGCCTTTGTCGATGCTGTCTGTGTCGTCTGTGTTGACAGCGCCGCAAGTTCCTGTTCCTTTGCCTGCTGTACCAGAGCCAGCGCTGACTTCTGATCTTCAAGTGAAATCTTCATCGTATCCAGTTCCGCATAATCGCTTTCCAAATTCTGTTTTGTCTGCTCAATATACTGAATCGTTTCTTCATACTCCTGAAGCTTCTGTCTGTCATACTCTGAAATTTTTGTAATATAATCCGCTTTATTTAACAAATCCGCAAGACTCGATGAAGACAGCAAAATGTCCAGATATGTATCTTCATTTCTCTCATACATAAACTGGATTCTTAATTTCATCGAATCATACTGCACATCTGCATCAATTTCAGCCTGTTCCAGATTGACCCTGGCTTCTTCTATCTGATTCTGCATATCCTCAATCTGCGTATTCAGTGACTGCAGACTGCTATCCAGCGTTGACATTTTTCCGTCCAGCTGTTCGATATAACTTTTCGTATCCGCAGATTCCTGTTGGAGCTGTTCCAGCTGTTTTTTCGTATCTTCATACTGACTGCTTAACTGTTCCTGCTTATCTTTTGCCTGATTCAAATCTGTTACTGTATCCCCAAATGCGCGGATTCCGTTTCCAAACGGCGCATTGACATAAATGACCAGCATAAACAGAATAAGAACTACGGAAATCCCTCTTTTTATTCGCCTATGTGCCATACTTTCCTCCATTCTTAAGCGACTATACCCATCAGGGTATATGTTTCGCCCCAAAAACGAAAGGTGCCACGCAAGAGTCATCTCGTGGCTTTCCTGCGACAGCACCTTGTTGTTCATTAAACGTTTGCGTGCTTCCGTACAGCAAAGAAACTGCCCAGTGCACCAATTCCAATACCCAGCGCGATTGCAACCGGTGTAAGAATCCGGAATACTTCTGATACCGGGAGAAATGCCAGAATGTTATTCAAAATTGAGAATTTATTCAAAACATATGCAATAACATTCTGATACATATAACGGAAAATCACAATCGGAATAATCGCACCGATGATACCAATTGCAATACCCTCTACGAAGAACGGTGCATTAACAAACGCATCCGTTGCTCCGATAAATTTCATAATCGAAATTTCCTCTTTACGGACTGTAATACCAATGACAATCGTATTGGTAATCAGGAAGATGGAAACTGCGAGCAGAATTATAATCACTGCAATTGCCACATATCCAACCAGCTTTGCCGCACTTGACAGACCGCTCGCTGTTGCTTCGGAACGGTTGACCTGACGCACGCCGTCCAGATTTTCAAGATATGTAACCAGCGTTCCCTGCATTCCCGCATCACTTAAATAAACTTCATAGGATGCCGAATTAATCAGTGGATTATCCTTAAAGCCTTCCGCAAGATCCGGATATGCTGCAAAATATTCTGACTTAAAGTTATTCCATGCTTCTTCAGCCGATGTATAATGAACGCTTGAAACCTCTACACGGTTGCTGATTGTATCACCCAGCTTCTTAATCTCTGTATCCGAAAGTCCTTCATCAAAGAACACCGTAACACAGACTTCATTTTCAGCTTTCTTTACCATATACTCAAAATTCATCATAATAGAATAAAAAACGCCAAACAAAAATACACACGCTGTAATGGTGGCAATTGAAGCCAGGGAAAACAGCCTGTTTCTATAAATATTTTTGAAACCCTGTTTCAAATGATAAAATATTGACCTAATCTTCATAGAAATATCCACCTTTTTCCAAATCGCTGATTATTTTACCTTCACTCATGGTAATTGTTCTCTTTTTCATCTGCTGTACAATTTCCATATTGTGTGTTACCACAAGCACCGTTGTTCCCTGCTTATTTGCCTGATTTAAAATCTTCATGATTTCGGCCGAATTAGCAGGATCCAGATTACCGGTCGGTTCATCGCACAGTAAAATCGCCGGACGATTCACTAACGCTCTGGCGATCGCAACTCTCTGCTGTTCACCACCGGATAATTCATTCGGATATGCCTTATACTTGTCCAGCAGACCAACCATGGAAAGCATGGACAATACACGGCTTTTAACCTGTCTTGTCGGTGCTTCAATGACCTGCTGTGCAAATGCAATATTTTCAAATACGTTTCTGTCCGGTAACAGACGGAAATCCTGAAAAACAACACCGATATCCCTTCTTAAATAAGGCAGCTTCTTTCTTGTAATTTTATTCAGATATTTTTTATTAACATAAATCTTTCCTGTTGTCGGGTCTAATTCCTTTAACAACAGCTTAATGAGTGTAGACTTACCAGAACCACTCTTACCTACTATAAATACAAACTCACCCTTCTGGACATGCAGATTAATCCCGTTCAACGCCGGGACACCAGAAGAATACGTCTTTGTAACATCCTCTAAGATTATCATCCGTAATCTCCTCCATTAAAATGTATCAATACTTTCCATATACTTCATATATTTTACAACCATCAGCGCAATTTTAAATGTAATCGCATCATCAAATATACGCAGATCCAGTCCTGTACTCTTTTGCAGCTTATCCAGACGATACACCAGTGTATTCCGGTGGATATAAAGCTGTCTGGACGTTTCTGAAACATTCAGGCTGTTTTCAAAAAACTTATTGATGGTTGACAGTGTTTCTTCGTCAAATTCATCCGGCGATTTGCCATCAAAAATTTCCTTAATAAACATCTGGCACAGCGGCATCGGCAGCTGATAAATCAGGCGTCCGATTCCAAGGCGGTTGTATGCCACCACATTCTTGTCGCTGTAGAAAATCTTTCCGACATCCAGTGCCATCTTCGCTTCCTTATAAGAACGCGAAACTTCACGGATATCATTGACAATCGTACCGTATGCAATATGTGCAGCACTCATCGCTTCCGTATTGAGCATATCAATAATAACCTCTGCGGTCTTATCCAGCTCATCGTAAGTTTCCGTACCTTTGACTTCCTTTACGAGAATGATATTTTTCTCATCGACCGCTGTGATAAAGTCACGCACTTTTCCCGCAAACAATGTACGCACTGTTTCCAGCGCACTCGTATCCTTTTCATGTTTTGTTTCAATAATATATACGACACGTTTCACATCTGTTTCAATATGAAGCTTTTCAGCTCTTGTATACATATCTACCCTCAGCAGGTTATCCAGCAATAAATTCTTAATGAAATTATCTTTGTCAAACCGCTCCTTATATGCCACAAACAGATTCTGAATCTGAAATGCTGCAAGCTTTCCGAGCATATACACATCGTCGCTTGTTCCTTTTGCTAAAAGAATATATTCTAAATTCTGGTCATCTAATACCTTGAAAAACTGATATCCATTCACTACCTGGCTTTCTGCCGGAGAGTCCATAAATGCAATCGCATCTGCAATGCAGTTTTGCGCATCCTCAAATGTTTTCGCTGCCACTTTACCATCAGCATCTATTACACAGAAATCAACTCTTGATATAGCCTTCAATCCATCAACTGTCGTTTGTAAAATCTGATTCGATATCATCCCAAACTTCCTTTCCTTTGATTTTAGCTAGTTCTTTTACTATTGTAATGCAATTTGCCAAAAAAAAAAAGAGGAAATGCACAATTTCTATACATTTCCTCAAAAATTTCATGAATTTTAGATTTACATTACGATTCTTGGAACCATTTCTACAGATTTCATATCACGTAACTTATTCAAATTAGTGAGTGATAACCTGTTCTGTTTCCTTATCGAATACGTGAAGTCTTGCAATATCCATCGCAAACTTAACTGTATCACCAGGACGAGCTGTTGTACGAGGATTAACCTTTGCTGTACATGTTGTCTGTGCAATATCATAGTGAAGGTTAACTTCTGCACCGAGAAGTTCATATACCTTAACCTGAGCTTCAAATGTATGATCAGCATGAGCTGCAACAAACTCTTCATCATCCTTGATATCTTCTGGACGGATACCAACTACTACAGTCTTACCAACATAGCTCTTAAGCTTTTCACTCTTTTCAGCCGGAAGTGTAATAGATACTGTATCGCTCATCTTTAATGTTACCTGTGAACCGCTCTGAACAACTTCAGCATCAATTAAGTTCATCTGAGGTGATCCGATGAAACCAGCAACGAAAAGGTTGTTTGGTGTGTTGTAAAGGTTGCTTGGTGTATCTACCTGCTGGATGATACCATCCTTTAATACAACGATTCTTGTACCAAGTGTCATAGCTTCTGTCTGGTCATGTGTTACATAGATGATTGTTGTTTCAAGTCTCTGATGAAGCTTAGAGATTTCGACACGCATCTGAACTCTTAACTTTGCATCAAGGTTTGAAAGAGGTTCATCCATAAGGAATACCTTAGGGCTACGAACGAT
>UMAF01032980.1_pt1 | contig 12125 bp, 10 predicted proteins | sample 1963641 | NCBI WGS metagenome assembly UMAF01 (sample SAMEA4835909, study PRJEB28245) | human gut metagenome | biome: gut microbiome; material: fecal sample | place: Denmark | collected 2008
CAGCCGCAGAAAAATAGTATTGATGGATGTCTGCTTTTCCAAGCGAAGAATACACATTTTTCTGGAAAACCGAAGTGCGGTCAAACGCCTCATAAATATAAAGTTCGGAGATCACATCCCCAATCTGATCCCTTGAGATTTCCGCCTGATAAATCTGCGCGGTATCGTAGGTGGCATAGACACCAGCCTCCGTCGTCCGAAGCAGGGAGACGCCGTCCGCCACAAGTTCACCGAACACTCTCGTGTTTAACGGAGCATTTTCCGGGAAATAAATGGTTGCCGGTGTATTTTTCCCGGAATCCACATCCTCGTAAAACTGTTCCGGCAGTGAGAGCACCGCATCTAATGTGCCTTTTTCCAGCGATGCCATCGCTTTATCCTGATTCAGGTACTGAAAGTGGCAGACACTTTTCACGCTGTCCATCGCAGAGATAAACTGTGCCACCATCTTCGTCTGTGCCTCATCCTCAGGGATCACAACGCCAATCTCCGCCGTTTGGAACACACCTGCATCCTTCATAACGAGACTGACCGCAAGCACTCCGCCTGCGATCAGTAATAACATTACTATAAACTTTACCATGCTTTTTCTCGCCGCTATCAGGCTTTTTTTACCCTCAAGTGACAGATATCGAAGAAAAAATCTCATGAATTAAAATCCACCTAACATTGCTGCAAAGATTTCATGAAGAAGATCCTGCCATTCCTCTTCCGTTGCATTTCCAAGGTCAAAGACATCGCCGGAAACTTCCTCAAACTGGGCACCTTTTTCCCATGTGATACTTCCGCTCACATCTTCAGAATCATTTCCGAGATCATCAATGGTAATGACCATCCTGTTCTTATCGACTGCAAGATTTCCTGCAAAATCATAAGATTCCTCATCATATTTTGCTTCCATTGCGATGTCTCCGCTGTCACTGTCATACGTGAACTTTACGGTATCGTTTTCCTCTGCGGTCATCATGATTGTCTCGACACTGCCCTCGTTACTGCCCTGAACCTCGATCACTTTTTCTCCGTCTGCAAGGATAAGCATGTTCTGCGTTCTCCTGTCCCCGCCGAGGAACTGGATTTCAAATGAGACATCATTTTCCGGTATGATATCAATGGCTGCATACTGACCTTTGTATAAGTAGAATACAAGCGTTGTGCTGTCATCAAGTTCTTCCACTGCCTCTCTCATAGATGCAACAAAATCTGCTGCGGTCAGATCAAGCGCATCCATCAGTTCCTGATAATCTTCCCCGTAAAGTGTCTCAAGTCCATCGATCACATGATTCACGTTGTCTTTGGTCACAACCGTCTGATATCCCTTACAGCTGCGCTCTGTTCCGTCGATGGTAAAGTCTTTTTCGTCCACTTTGGAAAATTCCAGCGTATTGTATTCATCCGCGTAAACTTTTAACATTTTCTTGCGGAACTCATCTGAATTCTGGTTATCATAAGCAGCCTTAAGCGTCGCATCCACTGCATCGAGCGTATCCTGATCTACCATTTCCAGAAGATATCCGCTCTTTTCATTTCTGTAATCATAGGTAAACAGGTGGTCACTGATCGCTGGAACTTCCACCTGCACACTGTCTGCGCCGATGTCAGCCAGAAAATCGATCGAAGGCGCACCGGAAATATTGAGATTTCCTTTTATCTGCTTCTGTTCCTTCGAGCAGCGTCCCTCCATGGAAATATCGCCCTCGTTCATGGAAAGATCCATTTTGAGTGTATACTCATCCGAATACAGGGAAACACAGTCTTTTAATGTCTCTCCCAAACTTCCCATGTCACTCACAGTCTTTGCACCTGCAAGCAATACCTTTTTTGACGGGCTTAAAAAAGCTCCTGTTTTGACCGCTGCAAATACGCCAACGCCGCCCGCGACAACCACTGCTGCTGCCACGCCTGCAATAATGGCGGCTTTGTTTCCTTTCTTTTTTGGTGTTTCCATCTGGTTTGCCGGTGTCACAGTATTCTCCACCGGATTTTGTGTTTCAAATTGTCCGTTCATAACGAATCCTCCCTTGTTTTCTCTGTTTCCTTAGTATTTGTACTTGATTGTCATTCTGACATGCCTGCAAACTTTTGCAAAATATCTTCTGCATCTAATTCCTGCACTTTGCCCTCATCCATAAAAAGGCATCTGTCCGCATTGCGTATCTCGCTCTCATCATGCGTCGTCATAAGGATGATTCCATTTTTCTGCTGATAGGTTTTCATCCACTGGTGAATGCTCTCTTTATAATAAAGGTCAAGAGCTGTCGTCGGTTCATCCATCAGTAAAAATGACGGGCTCTCCACGAGTGCACACGCAATGCTCAAACGCCGTTTCATACCACCGGAAAGTTTGCTTACCTCTGTTTGCAACAAATCCTCCAGTTGAAACTGTGCGACCAGCTCTTTTGTGTTGGCGTTGTGGCTGCCGCCCCAGAGTTTCAGATTATCCTGCACCGTCAGTTCTTCCATCAACGGATTTTCCTGCGGCACATAACCGCAAAACCGGCGAAATGTACTGCTTTTGTAGGCTGCTTTTTTCCAAAAATAGCATAGTTCACCGCCATCCGGCTTTAAAATGCCCGCCATGATCTGCATTAAGGTAGATTTGCCGCAGCCGTTTTTCCCTGCGATTGCAACGCACTCCCCCGGCTTTACCTGAAAGGTGATATCGGACAGTACTTTCTTTTTTCCATAACTTTTTCGAATCTGTGTTACCTCTATCATGCTATCTCAATTCTTCTTAATCTGCTTTTCATTGTCTTTTTGTGATTTTTCAGTACTTCACAATTACGATTCGTAACTGTTCAGTTCTACTTTCTTTACAATCAGAATTTTTTCCCCTCTGCGCAGATCCTCATCCGTCCGGTGATTATCCCGCAGAATATCTTCCACCGTTGTGTGATTCTCCTTTGCGATACTCCAAAGCGAATCCCCATCTTTTGCAATGTAACCGACCAGTCCCGGACGCTTCTGTAACTGCTCCATATCCAGAGCCTCCTCACGCATATCAGTAATATTATCTATCTGTTCCTGCTCAAATGCAAGCAAATCTAATCCGATCACCGCTTTTATTTCCACATGATCCTGATCGAGCATGACCGCGGACAACTGGCTGATCCTGCAATCAAGCTCTGTCTGCAGTTTATTTTTCCGCTCCAAAGCCTCCAACTCTTCCGGCTTATTGCGCTCTGTCCGCGCCGTCTGCTGTGGGATTTCAATGAGCTGTTCAAATGGATAAATCTCTCTGGCAGAACCGATTGGCATCTGATCGTCGGTCGTGATATAAAGCAGTTCTGTGACCAGAATCCCCTCTGCACGCACGCCCTGTTCGGTCAATTCCGTGCTCTCTAAATGAACCGTTCCCTCACAGGAACAAATCTGTAAAATCTTCTCCTGACTTTCCGCTAACTCCATCTGCTCGGTCAGGCGGCACTGGCTGTCATTTTTCACAGAAATATGATGTAAAGTCACGCCTGTGCAGACCGGAATGATCTCCTTTTTCAGAGAATAAACGTCCTCTAACATGGAAATCTCCTGTTCTTTCCACACCCGGATATCCAGATTCATCACAAGTTCCAGGACCAGAACGCGCTCCTCACCGTCGTAGTCCGGCTTTACCTCAAGTTCCATGGAAGCCGGTCTTGCCTTCACTTTATAAATAATATCTGCCTCCGTTCCTGCGTCACATTCCACACCGCAGTCCAATGGAATCACCGTCTCATACCACTGCACGCGGTCTGTTTCCTCTTCCTCCTGATACAAAACGGAGATGAGCACTTCGCCACTCAGTTTTACACCGTCCTGCCCCATTTTTGTATCCAGATTGCGGATTTCTAAGCTTTTCCATAAAATTTCCTGCACATTTGGTTTGCTTGACGGCAGTGTGATCTCGCTTTTCTGGCGGCACTGATCGCGCTTCATACATAAAAGCTGTAAGATATTTGTGTTCCGATAACGTTTTTCACATCCGTCATCCGCCTCTATCCCAACACAGAGTTCATCCTCTTTTTCCTGCGGTTCTTCTGTCTTTAACAAAATGACTGCCCGCACGCTGATTTTTCTGGAATGGATGACTCCGATCGTGAGATCCTCAATCTCTCCGGATGCCTGTATCACATCATATTCCTGTACACCGTCCATGTTGAGTTTTTCCTGAAACGGTATCTCTCCTTTCAGACAGCTTATTTTTCCATTTTCCTGATCGCTGCGGTACAATACCCTGAAAACAAGGCGTCCCTTTAACCACGCTGCGCCTGCTGCCGCCTTCACCTCATCAAAATGAAGTTCTCCCTTTTCTTTTAACACTTTCACAATATCCGGCCGGTAGTCCGGCACGTTGTAATCGTCATCTAATGTAATCTGGCTCTGTGCACTGGCAAATGTCGTGCAACTATGTAATTTTATTTTATTTAACTGCAAAAAAATTCCCCCGATCCGAAATCCTTTTTTTCATTGTATTCGAATAGAGGGAATTTTATACACGCTTTTATCACTATTTGCTCACAAAATAGCCATCTGCACACTTTCTTAGCAGAGTTTCATGCGAATATCTTTTGTAATAATATCATTGTAACTAAAGGATAATAACTGAGGTTGATTGTCATCACGCTCATCATTTACCAATATCGTGAAAACACTTGGATATGCATGCTGGATCACGCCCTGCTGGATATCAACCTTATTACGCCCACGATCAAGCTGGATCATAACTTTACTGCCACACTGCTGGTGTACGGATGCACGTACCTTACTGATGTCTGCCTGTTGCATTTTTCTACCTCCTTATTTCACGCTTTACTTTAGCACTGTAATAAAATTTTGTCAAACGGATTTGCGTGTTTTGTACAAAATTCATGAATATTTGCAATTTTTCTCTATTTTTGAATGTTTTTTCATACAAATCTACTCAAACACTACATTCTCATCCCGCAGCTCCACTTTCACCACAATATATGGATAACTTGGGCTCTTACTGATGGTTTCCCCCTTGCGCGGACCAATCAGTTCCGTATCAAAAATGATCGCATTCGATGTCAGATACAGATCGCGGATACAGATACTATACCCTCCGGTCTCCTGTTCTCCGTAGCCTCTTACTATGTATAAAAATTCGCTGTCTTTGTACGTCATTTTAAAATCTGCAGCCTTTTTCTCCTCAATATCATTTTGCAGTTCTTCCGGTATGTCTGCCTCTGCGGCGATCGTGTAATCAAGATCACTGATTTTTGTCCGGTTCGTCTGTTCCACACTGCATCCGGCAAAAAGAAGTGCTGCAAAAAAAAGTGTTGCAAAAAGAAATCCCGGTTTCCAAAAACCATACCTGCTTTTTTCCATTTTCGTCTGCATACCCGCCTCCAGTTCCGTGCCCTGCGGCACAGCATTTTTGCTCTTATAGTTACTGTTCACCCGTACCTCATTCCAGTAACCTCTTATACCATTGTATGCCGGCATACCTTTCTATATTCCTAATTTATGAGTTGTTTTTCTCTTCCCCAACCCTTATAATGAGATGAGGCTGATATTTCAGTGTAATATGTATCATTGTATTTTTTTAAATTTTATAGACAATTACGAAACTCCTGAAAACCTAAATTATATTGTGAAAAATCAACAAAAGACATGAAAGACATTGGGGAATCGTTGCGAGTGACACATAGCGAGAGCGTGTCTTGAATGTTTTTGTTGATTTTGAACAATTAAAAGAAGAATAGGAGGAGTTTCGTAATTATCTATAAAACATTTTATTAAGTAGAAAGGAATTTTCCTTATGATAAGATTAATCCTTGCATTACTCTTTGCAATTCTCTACCTCATCATCGGAATCCCGGTGCTCGGCGTGGAATGGATCATTGCAAAATTCAACAAACAGGCTGCCGACTTAGGCCAGCTTCGCATGGTGCAGTGGGCATTCCGTGTGATTTTATTTATCTGTGGAACGAAAGTGACCGTCATCGGTGAAGAAAATGTCCCGAAAGATCAGGCGGTCTTATACATCGGAAACCACAGAAGCTATTTCGATATTATCATCACCTATGCACGCTGCCCGCGTCTCACCGGCTACATTGCGAAAAAGGATATGGAAAAAGTGCCGTTGCTGCGCACCTGGATGCGGCGTCTGCACTGTCTGTTTATCGACCGTGAGAATGTAAAAGAAGCGTTAAAAACGATCCTTGCCGGAATCGACAATGTAAAGAATGGAATTTCCATGTGTATCTTCCCGGAAGGCACAAGAAATAAAACGGACGATCTGATGCTCCCATTCAAAGAGGGAAGTTTCAAGATTGCGGAAAAGAGTGGTTGTCCGATTATCCCGATGGCGATCACGAACTCCGCAGATGTGTTGGAGGCTCATATGCCTCGTGTCAAAAAAGCACATGTAATTGTAGAATACGGAAAACCAATTTATCCGAACGAGCTGGATAAGGAACAGAAGAAAAAAATCGGAGCTTACTGTCAGAATGTGATTGCTGAGATGTTAGAGAAAAATAAATCTATGATTTAGGTATCTGTCAGACCATATTAGAACATAAAATAATCTATTTTGAAAACCCCCAGTGTTTCGGCACTGGGGGTTTTGGCGTGTCGCATCGGACATTCCTATTTTTACTTCGTCAATTCCTTCACAATCTCCGGGAATCCCATAAAATGTGACGCTTTCACAAGCACTGTATCACCGCTCTGTACCTCTTTGACAAGGTCTTTGATCAGGTCTGCTTTGTCCTCATAATGATGGACTTCCGTCTTGCTGCTGCATGTACGCACTGCTTTAGCGATCTCCTGCGAGAGTGTTCCCACACAGTAAAGTGCGTCAATTCCTTTTCCTGCAAAATGTTCTCCAACCATATAGTGAAGCTGTTTTTCCTCTGCGCCAAGCTCGCCCATATCTCCGAGTACCGCGATTTTTCTGCCCGGTGCGTTGGACAATACATCGATGGATGCTTTCATGGAAACCGGATTTGCATTGTAGCAGTCGTCGATGATCGTAATGCCATTTTTGTGGATCAGATTACTTCTGCCGCCGATCGTCTGCACTGATTCAATCCCGCGCTTCATCTCGTCACAGGTCAGCCCTAATTCTCTTGCCACGCTCACCGCTGCCAGCGCATTGTATACATTGTGTTCTCCGGCGATTGGAATCGTGACTTCCATCGTCACTTCCCCGCCTGTCTCTTTCGACGGATAATGGATCGCTGCTTTTGTTCCGGTCAGGTCAACTGCCTCTACATTCGTTGCGTAAACCGTTTTCTCGGCAAGCGTCTTAGTTCCTTCCTCTGTTTCAGCCACTTTGGCAGCCTTTTCGATACCATAGAACACTGCCGGTTTTCCATTGACAACTTTCTTATCGCAGAGCTTGTCGTCATCTCCGTTTAATACCGCAATTCCATCCGGTGTCAGATGCGCAAAACTCTCTGTCTTTGCCTTTAAGATTCCATCTCTTGTGATGAGATTTTCCAGATGGCAGAGTCCGATGTTCGTGATCACGCAGATGTCCGGGTTTGCCATTGTGGATAACTGGTCCATCTCACCAAACTCGGAAATTCCCATCTCAAGCACAGCCACCTGATGTTCCTCCCGGATTTTAAAAATCGTGAGTGGAAGTCCGATCTCGTTGTTCAAGTTTCCCTCTGTTTTTAACACGTTATATTTCTGTGCCAGAACAGATGCGATCATCTCTTTAGTGCTCGTTTTTCCAACGCTTCCTGTGATTCCGACTACTTTAATATCCAGACCTCTGCGGTAATCTGCTGCGATCTTCTTCATCGCATCTAAGGTGTTTTCCACGAGAATGCATGGACCTGCCGGATCCTCCAACTTCTCTTCAGAGAGCACTGCCAGTGCTCCTTTTTCAAAAACTGATGGGATGAAACTGTGTCCGTCCACCTTTTCTCCACGTACCGGGATAAATAAGTAATCTTTTTCCACAAGGCGGCTGTCGATCACTGCTCCTTGGATCTCACGCGTTTTATCCGCTTCATTTCCTATGTAAGTACCGCCGCAGACTGCTGCGATATGCTCTAAGGTCATATTTTTCATATCATACTCCTGTTATTATAGAACAAACTGCCACCGGTTCTGCAAAACTGGTGGCGATATGTCATTCATCATTATTTCTCATATTTTTTTAAGGAAATCTCAATCAGCTTCTCACATAACTGATTAAAGTTGATTCCCAGAACGCCTGCTTCCTGTGGAAGAAGGCTTGTCGGTGTCATGCCGGGAAGTGTGTTTGCTTCCAGACAGTAAATTTCGTTATTCTTATTTAATAAGAAATCCGAGCGGGAGTAAGTATCCAGTCCTAACACCTCTGCCACGCGCTCTGCGTAATGCTGCATCCGCTTTGTGATCTCTTCCGGTAATTCTGCCGGACAGGTTTCAACTGCACTGCCTGCTTTGTACTTATTCTTGTAATCATAGAATCCCTGAATTGGTGCGATCTCAATGACCGGAAGCGCCTTATAGTCAATAACGCCGATGGAAAACTCACGTCCCTCTACATACTCCTCAATGATGAGGTTATCTTCCCATTTGAACGCCTCATCCAAAGCGCTCTTGAATTCATCCTCTGTGCGCACGATCGTAACACCGATGCTGGAACCTCCACAGCATGGTTTTACAACACATGGAAGCTTTAAGCCAAGTTCTTTTGCAGAATCTTTCCGGTTCTCTTTCTTCATGGAAATACCTTGTGGTGTCGGGATTCCACCAGCGATAAATAGCTGTTTTGCCATTCCCTTATCCATTGCAAGCGCACTGCTCAAATAACCGGTTCCGGTATACTTGATTCCAAACAGATCAAAAGCTGCCTGAATCTTGCCATTCTCTCCGTTTTCTCCGTGTAATGCCATGAAAACAATATCCGCCATGCGGCACATGTTGATGACATTCGGTCCGAAGAAGCAGTCCGACTGGTCTTTTCTTGACGCTTTTACCTTTGCAAGATCCGGTGCTGTTTCCGGGATATCCTTTACCTGTACGCTGACTTCCTCTGTGCGGTCAAAAATTCCGGTCAGATTTTCCTCTTTGTCACTGTATCCCATAAAAACATCCAGTAAAATAACATTATGTCCATTCTCACGAAGTGCTTTGGATACCATATCCCCCGTCTTGAAAGACACATCTCTCTCTGTACTTAAACCACCTGCTAAAACAACAATATTCATGGTGTAATCTCCTCTATTCTGATTTTATTTTGGATTTTGCTCCAACTTTTTAACATTATATGTCTGCCTATCAAATCTTTATTATAGTAACCCTTTTTCCAACTCATGACAAGATAAAAAAGAATAGTCTCACCGGAACATCCGGTAAGACTATTCTAAAAACTCTCCCCTTGTGTAGTAATACTTTCTCCTCCCTTGTTATTCTGAGCCGAACTACAGACTCTTTTTCCATCTAAAAATCCACACGGCAATTCTGTGCCTTACACAGAACTCTTTTGTAAAAAATCTTTTGTTATTACGATCTGCAAATCATTTCCTGATTATCTGTTCCTGCTCATCTAAGAGAATCAATAAACACAAAAAAATCTGTCTTGCCAGTAAGTCCTTTTTTCCGATCAGACTACCATACTGAAAGATGTCATTTCTGGTATCCGTAAACTCCTCCCTGTCAATCGCATAGAGAATCTCATATAAGATTTCCATTCGCTTTTCATCTAACATACCGCTGCACATTAACGTTTTTCCGAATACCGGATTTTTCTGTACAATTCTTAAAATATCAAAAAATTTTTTCTCCATCTCTCTCGAAGTTACTACACATGAAGTAATTCCATTATACGCCACCGATATCTGCAGCACAATTCGCTTTTTCCGCACGTTTTCCTGTTTTTACAGAAAAAGCAGTTCGGCATATCCATCCTGTATACCGGCACTTTACAGTAATTTCATGCTGAATCTAAAAAGAGGAGAGCTGCCCGCTCTCCTCTGATCTCACTTTTAATATTCCGGCTCGATCAATCCGTAAGTATTGCCTTTTCTCTTATAAACAACATTGACATCCTCTGTTTCTGCGTTGATGAATACATAGAAATCATGTCCTAATAATTCCATCTCTACACATGCATCTTCCGGATACATTGGTTTCATATCAAACTTCTTGGTTCTGATGATCTTGATCTCTTCATCATCCTCTGACTTCTCATCCAGGAAATCCTGTTTGAAAACTGCTGCAGCGTTCTGCTGTTTTGTTACAAGTTTTGTTCTATACTTTTTAAGCTGACGTTCAATGACTTCCTCTACCAGGTCAATGGATACATACATATCACTGCTTACCTGTTCGGAACGGATATAACTTCCTTTCATTGGAATCGTAACTTCAACTTTCTGGCGTTCCTTCTCTACGCTCAATGTTACATTCACTTCTGTGTCCGGAGTAAAATACTTCTCAAGCTTATTCAGCTTGTCCTCCACTGCGGCTTTCAGTCCTTCTGTCAATTCGATGTTTCTTCCTGTGATCTTAATTCTCATGATGTCCAACCCCTTTGTCGCTTATTTGATATAATGATCCAATTCCATGCTATGTCAGATAGCTTTCTGAATGCTTATTTATATCATGACTTTATTATAGCATGTTTTTATACATTATCAACATTTTTTTGTCTTAAACCGAAAACTTTTTATATATTTTATATAATTTCTGAAAATTTCAGAATTTCAGATTGGTCTTTACGCCAGCGACAGCGCAAAATAACCATCTGCAAGCAGTCTTTCCTGCCTGTCCTGGTCATCAGAAGAAAGCACCATGATACCCTTTCTGTCATATACCAGACGTTCTGTTTTTGTCTGCGCCATAAGTTCCGGCAGAAGTTCCTCAAACTGTTCTTCACCCAGTGTCGTTTCGATAATGTGCAGCGTCCCATTCTCCGGGCAGTACATTAGAATATCAGCGTCCTCTGCACTCTCGTCTCTGGAAATATCATCACTCCACACTACCTTCACCGTTCTTCCGCCACAGAAACAGTTAAAATCCATCGCAAAACGGATTGCCGCCTCATCCCATGCAATAAAACCATCTCTCATCAATTTCTGCTCCCGGATTTTTTGATATTCTGCCGCAGTGATCTCCTCCACAGAATAACTGTTTAATTCCGCTGCAAAAAGTTCCGGCACATCCTGTTTTTCCAGTAAACGCTCCGATGGATACGCCTCTGTGAACCCAACCTTACGGTAATAACCGACAAGCTCTTTTTCGGCCGGGACTAACACCAATGGCATATTAAAAATCTCTTCTGCCTTCTTTAAGATTTTCCCTGCATAACCTCTGCCACGGTATTCTGGAAGTGTCGCCACTGCATAAACATATTTGGCCGGCTTCCACTCCTCACCGTCCCTGACATTAATATCTAAAAAGCTTGCCATGGAAACCGCATGCCCATCCTGCCAGATGAGCAGCATATTATCCTCTGTCATCCGTTTATCCAGATAAAAATCTACCAGTTCCGCCTCGTCACCAAAACAGGTCTCCCATATTTTGTGGATTTCTTCCCTGTTTCTGTCCTTATCTGCAAAAATGACATCACTTGAAATCGCCACATATTTTTTCAGCAGGATTTCCGGATAATAGGACATCTTAGCCTTTCGCAGTCCCGGATCCCCCGTATCCTCCTCGCGGTTTACATAAGTATAATCTTCACACGCATGTAAAACAAACTGCTGGTTAATCATCGGATATGCGCCCTGCATATCCGGAAATGCTTTTTCGAAGTGGACAACATAAGTGTCACTGTTTAACGGTTCCCCGATAGAAAATGCAACAATCTGTCCTGCCTTCCGGATAATCCCACCAACAAGCCCGAGTTCTTTTCTATGGTCAAATGCCTCATGAAGCACTGACATCTCAAGTTCCATCTCTTCATTCCATTTCTCTGCCCTCATTTTGATCCATGTGTATGTCATATTGCGGCATTCTTCTATATTTGAATCATTCAGTTCCTCATAGCACCAGTCATCCTCATCCTGAAATCTCGCAATATGATTTCTCTTGCCATGCATCTTTTTTCCCGCAAGCGTTGCTAATTTTTCTCTGGAATAAATGTAATCATAATCGTTCCGGTCTCCCTGGATCAAAAACTGTTCCGGATACCATGTAAGCATCTGCTCCCGGTCTGCTTCGCTCAACGGGCTCATGATCAA
>UMAF01003412.1_pt1 | contig 12061 bp, 10 predicted proteins | sample 1963641 | NCBI WGS metagenome assembly UMAF01 (sample SAMEA4835909, study PRJEB28245) | human gut metagenome | biome: gut microbiome; material: fecal sample | place: Denmark | collected 2008
GACTCCGCCTGCTTCTTTCCCGCTTCCACGCGAATGCTTGCGTGCTTGACTGCGCCGTTCGTGTCGAGGAAGGCGCGCGAAAGGTCGGCGACCGTCTGGCCGCGCCAGTGCATGACCATGCGGGGACTCTCAGTCACGACGGCCACGCGGTAGGCCTCCAGGTTTTCGGCCTGCGCGGCGGCGATGAACTTCGCCTCATCCTCCGGCGCGACGACGACGGCCATGCGCTCCTGCGATTCGGAGATCGCAAGCTCGGTACCGTCGAGGCCCTCATACTTCTTGCGCACGGCGTCGAGCTCGATCTCGAGGCCGTCGGCCAGCTCGCCGATGGCGACAGACACACCGCCCGCGCCGAAGTCGTTGCAGCGCTTGATGAGGCGGGTGACCTCGCCGTTTCGGAACAAGCGCTGGATCTTGCGCTCTTCGGGCGCGTTGCCCTTCTGCACTTCGCTTGCCATGGTGGTAAGCGACTTTAAGTCGTGGCTCTTCGAAGAACCGGTCGCGCCGCCGATGCCGTCGCGGCCGGTGCGGCCACCGAGCAGGATCACAACGTCACCCGGAGCGGGACGCTCACGCACAACGTTATTGGCAGGCGCCGCGGCAACGACCGCGCCGCACTCAAGGCGTTTGGCAATGTAGCCCTCGTGGTAGAGCTCGGCGACATGGCCCGTGGCAAGGCCGATCTGGTTGCCGTAGGAGGAATAGCCCGCCGCAGCGGTCTGCGCGAGCTTGCGCTGGGGGAGCTTTCCGGGAAGCGTCTCCGCGAGCGTCTTTCGCGGGTCGCCGCCGCCGGTGACGCGCATCGCCTGATGGACATAAGCGCGGCCGGAGAGCGGGTCGCGGATGCAGCCTCCGATGCAGGTGGCCGCGCCGCCGAAGGGCTCAATTTCGGTGGGGTGGTTGTGGGTCTCGTTTTTGAACATCAGCAGCCAGTCCTGCTCCTCGCCGTTCACCTTGGCGGGAACGTGGATAGAGCAGGCGTTGATCTCCTCGCTCTCGTCGAGCTCGGGGAGAAGGCCGCGTTTCTTGAGCGTCTTGGTGCCGATGGTCGCGATGTCCATGAGCGTCTGGGGGCGCTTGGCGGCCTTCTCGAGGCCGTAGACCTCCTCGCGCGCGGCAAGGTAGCGGTCATACGCATCCTTGACGGCGGGATTCTCGATGCTGACCTCGTCCAAATGCGTAGAGAACGTCGTGTGGCGGCAGTGATCGGACCAGTAGGTGTCGACGACGCGCACCTCGGTCACGGTGGGGTCGCGGTGCTCTTCGTCGCGGAAATAGGCCTGCAAGGTCTTGAGGTCGTCTAAGTCCATCGCAAGGCCCATGGACGAAAGAAGCGCCGAGAGCGCCGATTCATCCATCGCGATAAAGCCGCCAACCGACGCAACAGGCTTGGGTTCCGTCAGGTTTTCGGCAAGCGTCTCGGGCTTTGCAAGCGAGGCCTCGCGGCTCTCGACGGGGTTGATAACGTGGTGCTTGACGGCCTCGACGTCCTTTTCAGAGAGCGTGCCGTAGAGCGCGTAGACCTTCGCCGTGCGGATGCGCGGGCGCTCGCCCTGACTCAGGAGCTGGATGCACTGCGCCGCGCTGTCCGCGCGCTGGTCAAACTGGCCGGGCAGCGGCTCGACAGCAAAGACGGCGGCAGCGCCGCTCGCGTCGATCTCCCCGCTCGTCAGGTCAAGCTGCGGCTCGGAGAAAACGGTGTTTGTTGCATAGGCAAACAGAGTCTCGTCGATGCCCTCAACATCGTAGCGGTTCCAAATGCGCACGCTTTCGAAACCCTTGAGGTCCAGAAACGAGCGGCAGTCGGAAAGAAGGCTCGCGCACTCGGGCGCAAGGCCGGGCTTTTTTTCAACACAGACGCGATAGACCATTTACTCTCTCTCCTTTTGCGCGGCGAGGGCTCGGCGGCCAATGTCGCTGCGGCAGTATTTGTTGGCAAAATCGACCTCGGACGATAAGCGGTAGGCCTCCTTCACGGCCTCCTCGAGCGTGGGGGCGACAGCGGTAACGCCGAGCACGCGGCCGCCCGCGGTCAGGAGCCTGTCTCCGTCTTTCTTCGCGCCCGCGACGTAGGTGTGCGCGGCGGCCTCCTCGCTCATCGTGATGGGGAAGCCGCTCTCGTACTTCTTGGGGTACCCGTTCGAGGCGAGGACGACGCAGCAGGCGGAATCGGTCGAAAATTCGACGGGGACGTCCTTGAGCGTGCCGCTCGTCGTGGCCTGCATAACCGTGAGCAGATCGGATTTGAGAAGCGGCAGCACGACCTGCGTTTCGGGATCGCCGAAGCGGCAGTTGTACTCCACGACCTTCGGGCCGTCCTTTGTAAGCATCAGGCCGAAGTACAGGCAGCCCTTGAAGGGGCGGCCCTCGGCCTTCATCGCGCGGATCGTGGGCAGGAAGATCGTCTGCATGCACTCGTCCGCGATCTTTTCCGTGTAGCAGGGATTTGGGGCGATCGTGCCCATGCCGCCGGTGTTCGGGCCCTTGTCGCCGTCCAGCGCGCACTTGTGGTCCATCGAGGACACCATGGGGATGACCGTTTCACCGTCGGTAAAGCTCAGAACGGAGACCTCGGGGCCTTCCATGAATTCCTCGATGACGACGCGCGCGCCGCTCTGACCGAAGGCCTTGTCCTCGATCATGGAGCGAACGGCGGCTTTCGCCTCCTCGACCGTCTGCGCAACGACGACGCCCTTGCCGAGCGCCAGACCGTCGGCCTTGACGACGATGGGCGCGCCCTGAGAATCAATATAGGCACAGGCGGCGTCCACCTCGGTGAAGAGCTCATACTTTGCCGTGGGGATGCCGTATTTTTTCATCAGATCCTTGGAAAATGCCTTGCTCGCCTCGATGACGGCGGCCTTTTTGTCGGGGCCGAAGCACGGGATGCCCGCCTCGGTCAGCGCGTCCACCGCGCCGAGGGCCAGCGGATCGTCCGGCGCGACAACGGCGTAGTCGATCCGGTGCACTTTCGCAAATTCGACCTGCGCGGGGATGTCCTTTGCGCCGATCTCCGGCACACAGACCGCGTCGGCGGCGATGCCGCCGTTACCGGGCAGGCAGTAAATTTCCTCAACTGCGGGATTTTCTTTTAACTTTTTGATAATGGCGTGTTCGCGGCCTCCGCCGCCGATGACCATGAGTTTCATTCGTTTCGTTCCTCCTTTTAGTGATGGAACAATCTCTGTCCGGTAAAGGCCATGGTGATGCCGTATTTATTCGCGGTCTCGATGACGTTGTCGTCGCGGATCGAGCCGCCGGGTTCCGCGATGTAGGTGACGCCGCTCTTTCTCGCGCGCTCAACATTGTCGCCGAACGGGAAGAACGCGTCGGAGCCGACGGTCACGCCGCTCTGGCGGGCGACCCAATCCTTGCGCTCCTGCACCGTCAGCGGCTCGGGGCGCTCCTTGAAGACGCGCTGCCATGCACCGTCGGCCAAAACGTCGTCACACTCGTCGGAAATATAAACATCAATGGCGTTGTCGCGGTCAGGGCGGCGGATACCGTCCACAAACGGCAGCGCAAGCACCTTCGGGTGGCGGCGGAGATACCAGTTGTCCGCCTTGCTGCCGGCAAGGCGCGTACAGTGGATGCGGCTCTGCTGGCCGGCGCCGACGCCGATGGTCTGGCCGTCCTTGGCGTAGCAGACGGAGTTCGACTGCGTGTATTTGAGCGTAATGAGCGAAACGATCATGTCGCGCTTCGCGTCATCGGGAAGATTCTTATTTTCGGTGACGATGTTCACAAGCAGCGACTCGTCGATCTTGCAGTTGTTGCGGCCCTGCTCGAACGTGACGCCGAAGACGTCCTTCTGCTCCTGCGGGGCGGGAATGTAGGCGGGGTCCATCTGCACGATGTTGTACTTGCCGCCCTTTTTCGTCTTCAGGATGGCAAGCGCCTCCTCGCTGAACGAGGGGGCGATGATGCCGTCGGAGACCTCGCCTTTCAGATATTCCGCCGTCGCGGCGTCGCACTCGTCGGAGAGCGCCGCCCAGTCGCCGTAGGAGCAGAGGCGGTCCGCGCCGCGGGCGCGGATGTAGGCGCAGGCGATGGGCGAAAGGGCCTCGTCAGGCTCAACAAAGTAAATCTGCTTGTCCACCTCGTCGAGCGGCAGGCCGAGCGCCACGCCCGCGGGAGAGACGTGCTTGAAGCTCGCCGCGGCGGGCAGGCCCGTGGCCTCCTTAAGCTCGCGCACGAGCTGGAAGGAGTTGAAGGCATCGAGCAGATTGATGTAGCCTGGCTTGCCGTTCAGCACGGTGAACGGCAGGTCGCCGCCGTCTTTCATAAAGACGCGCGCAGGCTTCTGGTTGGGGTTGCAGCCATATTTGAGTTCGAGCTCGTTCATATCGTTCTCCTCAATCGCCTAAATTCTTGTTGAACAGCTTGACTTCGCCGTTCATGTTTGCGTAAAGGGACACCTTGTTGTCCGCGTTGAGCGCAGCCCAGACCTCTTCGGGGCTGGGGACGCTCACCTCCATCGGCTCGCCCGCAAACGTCGGCAGCGGCGTGCCGTCGCCCTGATAGGTGCTGATGAAGTAGGCCTTGTCCGCGTCGCAGCCCTCGTAGCAGAAGAACTCGCGCAGGCACCGGCCGTTGTTATGCTTGAGGATGGACATCTCGAACGAGCCGTCCTCATGCACGATGGCGGAAATACGCGGCGTCCAGTTCGGGCTGTCGGGCTCGTATTCACGGGTCATGAGGCCCTTGCGGAAGTCGCCGTGTGCGCAGATCGTGTCGGTCTGGTCGCCGTTCGTCACAACGAGGTCACTGCCCATCGTGCGGACGGGGTGATAGATGATGAGGCTCGGGTCGGCGAGCTTGGCGGGGTCATAGGCCTCGGTACGGATGCCGTCGTCGGTCTTGACGAAGACGCGGTTGCGGCTGTTCTCGCTGCGGCCCATGATGAAATAATAGACGCGGTCCTTGCCGACTAAAATGCCGCGGCCGGGATAAGACGTATTTTTCAGAAAGTGCAAAAAGTCGACCATTTCAGTTCTCCTCTTCTGTGATGGCGCGGCAGACAAGCTCCGTCGCGCGCGGCAGGAGCTTCCATTCGGCCTGCTCCATCACGCGGCGCTGTAAGGTCTCGGGCGTGTCGCCCTCTTCGATCTCGACGGCCTTTTGCAGAATGATCTCGCCGCCGTCGGGGATTTCGTTGACAAAGTGCACCGTCGCTCCCGTGACCTTCACGCCGCGCGCGAGCGCAGCCTCGTGAACCTTTAAGCCGTACATGCCCCTGCCGCAGAACGACGGGATCAGCGACGGATGGATATTCAAAATGCGGCGCGGCCACTTTTTCGTGAAGTTCTCGCTCAGGATGCTCAAAAAGCCCGCGAGGACGATAACGTCGATCTTGTACTGCTCGAGCAGAAGCTCGATCGCCGCCTCAAAGTCGTACTGGATGAGGCTCGACGGCACGGTGTGTGCGGGGACGTTCGCCTCTTCCGCGCGTTCGAGCGCGTAGGCGCATGCCTGAGAGGAAATGACGAGCGTGATCTCGCCGTGTGGAATTTTGCCGTCTCTCTGCGCGTCGAGCAAGGCTTGTAAATTCGTGCCGCCGCCCGAGACGAACACCGCGATGCGCGCGCTTTTCAGCATAGTGCGACCTTCTCTTCCCCGCTCACGACCTCGCCGATCACGTAGGCGTCCTGGCCGTTTTCCTTGAGGGCAGCAAGCGCCTTGTCGGCGTCATCTTTGGCGACGATCATCGTCATGCCGACGCCCATGTTGTAGGTGTTGAACATGTCGTGCTCGGGGATGCTGCCCATGCGCTGGAGCATTGAGAAGATCGGCGGCGTGCGGAGAGCGGATTTGTCGATTTTTGCGCACAGACCGTCGGGGATGCAGCGGGGAATATTTTCGTAGAAGCCGCCACCCGTGATGTGGCTGACGCCGTGGACGTCGGCAGCGTCCATCGCCGCGAGGACGGGCTTGACATAGATCTTCGTCGGGCGCAGCAGCTCTTCGCCCAGCGTGCAGCCGAGCTCGTCGACATACGCGCCGAGGTCCGCGTGCTCGACGTTGAAGACCTTTCGCACGAGGGAATAGCCGTTGGAGTGGATACCGCTTGAGGTAAGCGCGATCACAACGTCGCCCGGACGCATGCGGTCGTGGTCGATGATCTTCGCGCGGTCGACAATGCCGACGGCGAAGCCCGCAAGGTCGTAGTCGTCGGCAGACATGGTGCCGGGGTGCTCGGCGGTCTCGCCGCCGATGAGCGCGCAGCCGGACTGCACGCAGCCCTCGGCCACGCCGGAAACGAGCGTCGCGACCTTCTCCGGCTCGTTCTTGCCGATGGCGATGTAGTCGAGGAAGAAGATGGGCTTTGCGCCGCAGCAGATGATGTCGTTGACGCACATGGCGACGCAGTCGATGCCGACGGAGTCGTGCTTGTTCATCAGCTGCGCGATGCGCTGCTTCGTGCCCACGCCGTCCGTGCCCGAGACGAGCACGGGCTCGCTCATACCGGTAAGATCAGGCGCAAACAGGCCGCCAAAGCCGCCGATATCGGACACAACGCCCGGGATCATGGTGCGCTGGACGTGCTTTTTCATCAGCTCGACGCCCTCGTAGCCGGCCTCGATATTCACGCCGGCGTCACGGTAGCTCTCAGAAAAACTACGCATTCTTCTTTTTCTCCCCTTCACTGATTTTGCACTCAAAGCGGTCCTTGCCGCCGTCTTTCGGGATAGAGGTGGGATAGCCGCCGCCGAAGCAGGCCGTGCAGAAGCCGTTTTCGGTGTTGTCGGCGAGCTTGACGACGTCCTCGATGCTTAAGTAGCCGAGCGAGTTGACGCCGATGATCTTCGCGATCTCATCGACCGTGTGGTGCGTGGCGATGAGGTTGTTCTTGTCGTCGATGTCCGTGCCGTAGTAGCACTCGGAGACAAACGGCGGCGCGCTGACGCGCATGTGGATCTCCTTCGCGCCCGCCTTCCACAATAGGTCGATCGTGCGGCGGCAGGTCGTACCGCGGACGATGGAGTCGTCGATCAGCACGACGCGCTTGCCCTCGACCACGGAGCGGATGGGGTTGAGCTTGATGTTGACCTCGTTTTCGCGCATCGTCTGCGTGGGCGAGATGAACGTGCGGCCGATGTACTTATTTTTGATAAAGCCGATGCCGTAGGGGATGCCGCTCTGGCGCGCGTAACCGAGGGCTGCATCAAGGCCGGAATCCGGCACGCCGATGACGACATCCGCCTGCACAGGATGCTCGAGCGCGAGGAACGCGCCTGCGCGCTGGCGTGCGACGTGGACGCTGCTGCCGTCGATGACGGAGTCAGGGCGGGCGAAGTAGATGAACTCGAAGACGCAAAGCTTCTTCGGCGCTTTGCCGCAGTGGCTCGTGTCGGAGCGAACGCCGGCCGTGTCGACGACAACGATCTCGCCGGGGCGGATGTCGCGCTCAAACTCGGCGCCGATGGCGTCGAGCGCGCAGGATTCAGACGCGAAGACAACAGAGCCGTCCTTCAGATGCCCCATGCAGAGGGGACGGAAGCCGTGGGGGTCGCGCGCGGCAATGAGCTTCGTCGGCGAGGAGAGGACGAGGGAATACGCGCCCTCGATGCGGTCCATCGCAGCGGAGACAGCCTCTTCGATGGAGCCGCGGTTGAGTCTTTCCTGCACGATGATATAGGCGATGACCTCGCTGTCGGTCGTGGTCTGGAAGATGGAACCGCGACTTTCAAGCTCCTGCCTCAGCTCGCGGGAGTTCGTCAGGTTGCCGTTGTGCGCGAGCGCCATACGGCCCTTGAAGTGGTTCACTAAAATGGGCTGGACGTTGCGCTTGTTGTCGCTGCCGGTCGTGCCGTAGCGCACATGGCCGACGGCGATGGTACCCTTGCCGAGCGATTTGAGCTGCTCGGGCGGGAAGACCTCGCTCACAAGGCCGGTGTCGCGCAGCGAGCGGAACAGGCCGTCGTCGTTGACGACGATACCCGCGCTCTCCTGTCCGCGGTGCTGGAGGGAGTAGAGCGCGTAGTAGGCATAGGACGCGACGTCCGCCTCCTGAGGCGTAAAGATGCCGAACACGCCGCATTCTTCGTGAATGTGGCGCGCCGGGATGATGTTGTGATTCTCTGTCATATTTGATCTTACTGTGCGTCGTGAGCCATCAGGCGCTTCATGACTTCGGCGTAGGCGTCTTCCACGCCGCCGAGGTCGCGGCGGAAGCGGTCCTTGTCGAGCTTTTCGTTCGTCTTGCTGTCCCACAGGCGGCAGGTGTCGGGGCTGATCTCGTCGGCGAGAACGATCTGGCCGTCGACGGTCTTGCCGAACTCGAGCTTGAAGTCGACGAGCGTGACGCCGCACTCGCTCCAAAATGCCTTGAGCGTGTCGTTGACGGCGAAGGCATACTTCTTGATGAGCTCGATTTCCTCCCAGGTCGCGAGCTTGAGGGCAACGGCGTGATAGGCGTTCATCAGGGGGTCATGCAGATCGTCGTTCTTGTAGGAGAACTCGATCGTGGGCTCGGAGAAGACGATACCCTCCTCCACGCCGTAGCGGGAGGCAAAATGACCGGCGGAGATGTTGCGGATGATGACCTCCAACGGGACGATGGAGACCTTCTTGACGAGCGTGTCGCGCTCGCTGAGCTCTTCAACAAAGTGGGTCGGGATGCCGGCCTTTTCCATCTTGGCCATCAGACGGTTGGTCATCTGGTTGTTGATGACGCCCTTGCCGACGATGGTACCCTTCTTTGCGCCGTCAAAGGCGGTGGCGTCGTCCTTGTAGGAAACGATGACGAGGTTGGGATCTTCGGTGGCGTAAACCTTCTTGGCCTTGCCTTCGTAGAGCTGTTCTTTCTTTTCCATGATGACTGTTCTCCTTTTATTTTATATTTTTGTTGATTGATATGGATGGATGGTTTCTCAGTTTTTGTAGCGCTCGCGAAGCTCTTCGTCCGCCTTCAAGACAGCGGCGGTGCCCTCGTCACGTGCGGCCTGGAGCTTGTGGGCAAGGCCCTCGTCGCTCACAGCCATGATCTGGACGGCAAGGATGGCGGCGTTTTTCGCCCCGTCGATAGCGACGGTGGCAACGGGGATGCCGCTCGGCATCTGGACGGTCGAGAGCAGCGCGTCCATGCCGTCGAGCTTCGCGCCGCTGCACGGCACGCCGATGACGGGAAGCGTCGTATTCGCGGCCATCGCGCCGGCCAAGTGCGCGGCCATGCCCGCGAGCGCGATGATACAAGAAAATCCGCTCTCCCGTGCCAACGCTGCAAATTCTCTTGCCTCGTTCGGGCACCGGTGGGCGGATAACACGCGGACCTCGGTCTCGATCCCATATTCCTTGAGCGTCTGGATCGCCTTCTCGGCGACGGGCAGGTCGCTCGTGCTGCCCATAATAACGGCTACCTTTCGCATAGTTCTGCCTCCTTAAAAGCAAAAATGGGCGCTCCACTGCCTCGATGTGCAGTTGAAGTGCCCAGACGGTCGGCTGCTGAATTTCAGCAAGAAACGCTCTCTGCTCCCCTGTGGTGACCCACGTTTCCGTCAGTTACAAAGAGCTCAACTTGACAAGCAATATGGTATCACAGAGGGCTCTTTTCGTCCATGCGGCAAAAGAGAGAAAGGCTTCGCCCTATTTATCAGTTTTTTGATAATAATCTACATATCTATAAGTTATGCTAATACTTATCAGTAAAAATCTGCCGTTTCGGCAGCGCAAATAAAAATCGGAAGGCCGCGCACTCCCCGTACGCGGCCTTCCATCGCATCGTGTTTTCAAAAAGGCAGGCATCCGCCGATGGCAAGACTCAGCAGGATGACCGCAAGCGCAACGAGCACAGGTGCTTTCCGCCTGAGCTTCCTCATCGCGCGCTTTTCGTCCACAGAGGAATCCTCACTTCGCCAGCTCCTTGCCCAGCGCGCGGCAGGCGTCCAGCGCGGCGTCATCAGGCGCTTCGCAGCAGGTCACGCTCTCGCACACAAGGCGGATGCCGGAATCATCGCAGTCCTTTTCCCAGCCGCGCATCCACTCGCCGTCGCCCCAGCCGTAGGAGCCGAACAGCGCGGCGCTCTTGCCGCCAAGGCTGCGCTTGACCTCGTCAAACATGGGCTGGAACTCCATCTCCTCGAGCACTTCGCTGCCCATGGCGGGGCAGCCGAAGGCGATCGCGTCATAAGCGCTCAGCTCGCTGGCCTTGACCTGGTCAGGGGTCAACATCGTGACCTGCGCGCCCGCGCTCTCCATGCCCTCAGCGACGGCCTTGGCCATGGCCTCGGTGTTGCCCGTGCCGCTCCAATAAACAACAGCAGTCTTTTTCATATTAGTATGTTCCTTTCATAAATCAGTATCTATCACACTGCCACGGCAAGCTGCTCGATGCCCGAGCCGGCCTCCCAGAGTGCGCAGTAGATCTCCGTGCATTTTTTGAAGCGGGCGAACAGCTCGCGCGCCTTCTTCTCGTCGCCGTAGACCTTCCACAGCCCCGCGCATTTGAAGTTGCAGGCGCGGTGGTCGATGAAGCCCTTGACGTCCTCCGGCGGATACGAGAGGAAAAGCCCGACCTCATGGGGGAATTCGCCGCCCTCGCGGAATCGGCGGATGAGGTTTGCGATGCAGCGTCCGCAGTGGCCGCTATTGTAGCCCGCGTGGTGCAGGATCTCGGCCGCCTGTTCGTTCTCCAAATCTCTCCGCAGTTCAGAGGGGCGGTACAGGTACAAAAGGACCTGTCCTTTCAGAAAACGGATCGGCAGCAGACACAGGCCCTTTGGCACAAGCAGACGGTTCAGGCGGCGGATGTCCGCAAAGAGCGCTTCCTTATCTTCGCAAGGACAAGGGAAGAGGCTGCCCGTTTTGATACCTGCCAACGTCGGCGCACCCTGCCGCACCAGGATCTCTTCAGACATGCCCGTTTCCCTCCCCTTTGGTTTCGGTGGTGGCTCCCCAGAAGTTAGATTTCTCTAACTCTTAGAGAGCGGCGTCCTCGCTCTTGACGTGTCTTAGGATACCCGAAAAGAAGAGCCCCATCCGCTCCAAATTGATCGGATGAGGCTCCAAAATATTTTATTCTGCCTTTTCCGCCGTCGGCGCACAGCTGTCGCTGTCCGCGCCCGCGCGGTACGCGCTCGGCGACACACCGATCACACTGCGGAAGGCCTTGGCAAACTTGCTGGCGTTGTCATAGCCGAACTGCCCCGCGATATCGAGCACCGTGCGGTCGCTCGTGCGCAGGAGCTGCGCGGCACTGTGCATCTTCTGCGCGCGCAAAAATGCTGCGGGCGTCATGCCGTACACGCCGCGAAAGCTCGCGGCGAGCTGCGAAGGCGACGCACCGAGCTCCTGTGCAAGCGCGGAGATCGTAACGTCGTCCTCCGTGCTTGCAAGCAGCGCGTCGCGCGCCGTGCGCGCAAGGCGCACCTGCGCGGCGGTATAGCCGTGCTTTTCATGCGCCACGTCGAGCGCACTCAAAAAGAGCAGAAGTTCGAGCACCTTAACCTTAAAGTAGCCGCGTCTGATGCCGGCGGGCACGGCGTAGAGCTCAGAGAAGATGTGCTCCACGCGCGCCGACGAACGCGAGACAAAGCACTCCGAGTCGGCGAAGAACTTCTCCGCCAGCACGCTGGGGCGGACGTCGACATCCTGCAAAATGCAGGACAAACAGTCAGGTGCGAGGGCGGGGTCGAGCGTGACGGTGATGCCGTGGTAGTGTCCCGTGGGGAATTCCACCTCCCCCTCGATGGCGGCGCGGCGCACGACAGAGAGGTCTCCGGGGGCCAAAAAGTAATGCTCGCCGCCGCAGCAGTATTCCGCGCGTCCCTCGCGGCAGTGCTGGATCTCGATGAGTCCCGCCGCATTCGGCTCTGCCAGACGGTACGACGGCGCGTGCACATCGTGATAGGCAAGCTCAATGCCGGGGAAAACGGGATAGGCCGTGATGCGCACCTCTCCGTCCGTCTCTCTGAGGCGGTAGACGGTGCGTTCCTCGTTTTGCTGCAAAATTTCTGCGTGGGCGCTGCATTTCTTTACCTGAGACTTTGGTTCGATCAAGGAAGCTTCCCTGTCCTTTCTTCTACATATAAAAGTAGAAAACGCCGCAAAGCGCAGATCCCGC
>UMAF01029008.1_pt1 | contig 12041 bp, 6 predicted proteins | sample 1963641 | NCBI WGS metagenome assembly UMAF01 (sample SAMEA4835909, study PRJEB28245) | human gut metagenome | biome: gut microbiome; material: fecal sample | place: Denmark | collected 2008
GGCAGCAGGAGGCGTTCGAGTCCCGATGCGTCCCGTTCTACCGATACCGGAAGAAAGGTTTCCGGCTCCGTCCATGCCTCGACGATTCCTGACGGGAATACGAGATGCGGGGCCGAATAGTAGGGCTTGTCTCCCTTTCGGAAAGCGGCTCCGAAGGAGACTCCCGCCGTACCGTCGCGCAGTATGAGGTGGATGGTGGCCGTCGCCCCGCCGAACCCCTGTACGCCGCTGCCGGCGATGCCCGTGACGGCATACCCGCCGTTTTCGCGGGCAATGGTCGCCGTCCCGGAAAATTCGGAGGTATTCGTCCAGTCCTCCGTAGTGGCGGAGAGCGAATGCCACTGCCATGTGCCGGAGAGGTCGGTGATGGGGGTACCCTGCTGCGATACGGCCACGGTTGCCTCGCTTTCCTCCGCCGAGCGTACCGTGACGGTTCCGCTCCGTACGCCGCTGCCGCTCCATGGTGCGGCGGTCACCTCCAGTGCCGTTCCGGTCACGGCGGCCGAGAGCCATGCGGTGCTTCCGGTGTCGGTTGCGGCCGTCAGTTCCGTTCCTCCGGCGGTGATTCCGCAGGTGCGGCGGCCGCCCTCCGGCCCGAATGAAAGCTGTGCCGGTTCGACAGCGATACCGGTATCGCCGGCCGCCTGCTGCGTAACCTCCAGTACCGCGAAGGCCCCTTCCGCATTGGTGACCGTGACCTCTCCGCGGCGTTCGCCGCCGTCATTGACGGTTGCCGTCACAAGGAGTCGTTTCTCCACTATCTCCGCCGAGAGCCATTCGGCCTGGTCGGACGTCACCAAAGCGGCGGGAACACTTCCTTGTGTTACGACGGAGACGGTTTTGGTCAGCCCGTCGCCCGAGGAGGCGAAAGTCAGCGAAGCGGGTTCGAGGGTGATTCCGTAAGCGGCGGGAATTCCGGCCTGCCGGATAGTCAGCACGGCTTCACCGCCTTCGGCATTCGTGACCGTTGCTGCTCCTTCCCGTGCCTCGGCGGAGGAGTTGGGCGCGGCCGTTACGATGAGCCGCTGTTTTTCGATGCGCACCTCGTACCACGTATCCCCGGCGGCCCGTTCCGCCCGGAAGCTGCTGCCGGCGGAGATGATTTCCGCCTCTCCCGTCAGGGTACCGTAGGCGGGAAGTTCGAGGCTGTCCGGCGACAGTACGACGGCATAGTCCGTCCCTTCCCCCTCGCTACCCTGCGTGACGACGACGGTACGGGAAGCCGCCCGGTCGGCACTTACCGTGAGGGTCGCCCGGCGTTCGCCGTCGGAAACATTCCGGCTTGCGGCCGATACCGTGATACATGTTTCTTCCTGTGCCGTTTCCAGCCAGTCGGTCTCCTGGCCGGAGTAGCTCACCGAAAAACTGAAAGACGGAGCATCCGTTTCGACGTCTATCCGTTTGGATATGCCGGTTTCATCGAATGCGAACGACAGGACGGCAGGGGCGACTTCGAGCGTATGGGTGACGAGTCGGGGTTCCCGGTTTTTGCATCCGGCGGCGAGCAGAAGCACTGCCGAAAGGCAAAGAAGACGTATCGGACGGTTTGTGCGCATGGTATGGAGAAGGGTTATGATTTGCAGTTTCGGCATTTGTCGGGCAGGTTCCGCTTCCCGGTTACAAAAAGAACGGTTCATCCTATGGACGGATGTTCCGGCCACCGGTCCATTCGCCTCTTTTGTCCTGTCGGATGCGGGCGGCAGCGGCTTGCGGTGGACAACCCTTTTCCTTCTGGAGACGGGAGCGTGTCGCCGTCTGTTTCGGCTCCTCGTCCGGAGGAGCCGGTTATCGCGGTTCGGAGACTTCGGGGCGGGTACCCTGCTCTTCCCTCTGTTCCTCCTGCTCTTCCGTCGGCGGAGGCGTCGTGTCCCATCCGCCGCCCAGTGCCTTGTAGAGTTGTACGAGCGCGATGTATTCATCCCGGATGGCATTGCTGAGTCCTATCTGTGCATCGAAATACTGGCGCTGTGCGTCCAGCACGTCGAGGTAGTTGATGACGCCGTTGATGTATTGCAGCCGGGCGAGCTCCACGTATTTGCGCGAGGCCTGTTCGAGATTCCGTTTCAGGACGCACGCTTCGCGGGCGCTGTTGTAGCCCACGATGGCGTCGTTCACCTCCTGAAAGACCGTGAGTACCTTCTTTTCGTACCGTGCGCACTCCTGTTCGTAGGCGTGCTGCTGGGCCCGGTATTTGGCGCGTTTGGCGTTGAATGAGAAGATGGGAGTGGTCAGCGTCCCACTCAGCAGACCGTAGGGGGACTGAAGGATGCTCTGTATGGCGTCGCCTTCGAGTCCGTAGGCTCCCGTGAGGCGTATCCGCGGGAAGCGGTCGGTGTAGGCCATGCCTACCGCGGCGTTGGCCGCTATGAGCGCCTGTTCCGCAGCCCGGACATCCGGACGCCGGAGCAGTAGTTCGGAAGGCAGTCCCACCGGCAGCTCCTGCGGTAGTTTCATGGCGTTGTCGAGCGACGAACGTTCCACGGGCCCCGGATACCTGCCTGCCAGCAGTGCGATTTCATTCTCTTTGGCGGCCACTTTCCGTTCCAGCTCCGGTACGAGGGTGGCGGTACTCGCAAGTTCTACCTGCGACTGCTGGTAAGAGGTTTCGGAGGTCAGGCCCCCCTCGAAACGTATCTTGGCCTGCCGTACCCCCTCCTGCCGGGTAGCGAGCGTCCGGCGGACAATGGCCAGTTCGTTGTCCAGAGCGGCCAGTTCGTAGTATGCCTGTGCCACTTCCGCAATCAGCGTCATTTGCAGTGCCCGCTGCGCCTCCACCGATTCGAGGTATTCCGCCACTCCCTTGCGGCGTGCCCAGCGGAGATTGCCCCAGAGGTCGAGCTCCCAGCCCAGCGTGAGTTTGGCTCCGAATTCGGGGCTGACGTCGGGATTGTTGCCTCCGTAATTCTCCCACTCCCGTTCGCCGTAGGCCGTCCCTCCTATCTGCGGAAGCATGGCGGCGTTGTCTATCCGGCGCAGTTGGGCAAGTTCCTGTACCCTTTCGGCCGCGATGCGCATATCCTTGTTGTTGGCGAGCGTGGCGGATATGAGATTCCGGAGAGTAGTGTCGGAATATACTTCCCACCACCGCATGTCGGCGAACAGCAGCGAATCGTTGTCGGGGGCCGAGTCGGAGAGGCGGTCAGGAAGGTTGAGCTCGGGACTCTGGTATTTTCTGCCGAGTACGCACGACCCCATTGCCGCCGCTACGGCGACGAGCAGCAAGGCCCGGAGGATGTGTTTTACGGTCTGCTTCATGCCCTCTTCTTTTTAAGCCTGTCGGTGAACTTGTGTATCATGACGAAGAAGAACGGTACCAGAACGATACCCACGATGATGGCGACTATCATCCCGAAGAAAACACCCGTGCCGATGTCCTGCCGGCTCGAAGAACCGGGGCCGCTCGCAAGCACGAGGGGTACCATGCCGAGGATGAAGGCCAGCGAGGTCATGAGGATGGGGCGGAAACGGAGCCTTGCGGCGTGTATGGCCGCCGTGGTGACGTTCACGCCGCGCTTGACTTCGGCCTGGGCGAATTCCACGATGAGGATGGCGTTCTTGGCCACGAGGCCCATGAGCATCACCAGGCCAATCTGGAAGTAGGCGTTGTTCTCCAGGCCGCATATCCATACCCCCAGATAGGCGCCGAGGACGGCTACCGGCAGCGAAAGCATGATGGCTATCGGTATCGACCAGCTTTCGTACTGTGCGGCGAGAAAGAGGAATACGAAGACGAACACCAGTCCGAGGATGTAACCCGTCTGACCGCCCGCCTTCTTCTCCTGATAGGAGAGCCCGCTCCAGTCGATGCCGATGTTTTCCGGCAGCTTCTCCCGTGCGATTTCCTCTATCACCTCCATGGCCTGTCCGGAGCTCTGTCCCTGTGCCGCTTCGCCGGTAATGGTGGCCGAGTTGAACATGTTGAACCGCTTGATTACCCCCGGCCCCGTGGTGTAGTAGGCCGTGCCGAGGGCGGTGAGCGGTATCATCACTCCTCCCGTGCCGCGCACGTAGAACATGTTGATATCGTCCTTGTGCGCCCTGTAAGTCCCTTCGGCCTGTATGTAAACGCGGTAGATACGGTTGAACATGTTGAAGTCATTGACGTACACCGAACCGGTAAAGGTCTTCATGGTGGAGAAGACGTCGGCCAGCGGGACGCCCGACAGTTTGACCTGGTCGCGGTCCACGTCGAAGTAGAGCTGTGGGATTTCGGGCTGCAGCGAGGAGGATACCTCGTTCAGCCTGCGGTCGCGGCCCGCATAGTAGATGAGGGTATCCGACGCCTGCCGCAGGTTGTCGAGCGTGGCTTCGCCTCTTGCTTCCAGTACCATTTCAAAACCGCCCGACGTACCGAGTCCCGGGATGACGGGAGGGGTACGGAGCACCACCTTGGCCTCCGGATAGCGCGACAGTTCGCTGCGTACCTCGTCCATGATTTTGTCCAGTTTCCCTTTCTTGCGCTCTTTCCACGGTTTCAGAATGACCGTCAGCTCGCTGCGCGACTGGCTCGTTCCCACTCTGGAACTCGACCCTGCGACGCTCTGCACGTATTCGACGTCGGGGCGGGCCATGAGGTAGGCGATGGCGCGGTCGGTCACTTCGCGTGTCCGCTGCAGCGTGGCTCCTTCGGGCAGTTCGAGCTCCACGGTGAAATAGCCCTGGTCCTCTTCGGGGAGGAAGCTGCCCGGCACGGCATAGTTCAGCAGCCAGATGCCTATCACGATGATACCCAGCCCCGCGAATACACGTTTGGGTACGGTCAGACTCTTTTTAATCATCTTCTCGTAAGTCCGGTTTCCACGGGCGAGGAAGATGTTGATGTATCGGAAGACGATATTCTTTTTACGGCCGTTATCCGGTTTGAGCAGCCGGGCGCACATGGCCGGACTCAACGTGAGGGCCACGACGGTGGAGATGAGTACCGACGCTACGATGGTGACGGTGAACTGGCGGTAGAGCATGCCGGTGATGCCCGAAAGGAAACTCACGGGGACGAATACCGCGCAGAGTACGAGCGAGGTGGTAATCAGCGCTCCGCTGATGCCGTGCATGGCCTCTTTCGTCGCTTCGTAGGCTCCGATTTTCTTCTCCTCCATGATGCGTGTGACGTTCTCCACCACTACGATGGCGTCGTCCACCACGATACCGATGGCGAGGATGAGGCCCAGCAGGGTGAGCATGTTGAGCGAGAAGCCGAATATCAGCATCACGCCGAAGGTACCTATCAGCGAGATGGGGACGGCGATGATGGGGATGAGCGTCGCCCGCCAGCTCTGCAGCGAGAGGAAGACGATGAGGATGACGAGGAAGAGCGCTTCGAAAAGTGCCTTGTAGACCTCGTGGATGGATTCGGAAATGTAGGTGGTGATGTCGAACGGGATGAGGTACGAGATGCCCTCCGGGAAGGAGGCGCTTATCTCTTTCATCGACTCCCGGACGAGCTTGGAGACCTCCATCGCATTCGCACCGGGCAGCAGACGGATGTTCATCACGGCCGCATTGCCGCCGTTCAGCCCGCTCTCGGTGTTGTAGCTCTGTGCTTCGAGCGATACGCGGGCCACGTCCTTGAGGCGGATTATCGAACCGTTCGGGTTGGCGCGTACGACGATGTTCTCGAACTCCTCCACGGAAGAGAGCCTGCCCTGCGTGGAGATGGGGATGGAAATATCCACACCTTCGATGGGCTGCTGGCCGAGCACGCCGGCGGCCGATTCGCGGTTCTGGTCCTTCAGTGCGCTCTGCAAGTCCTGAACGGTTACACCGAAACTGGCCAGCTTGTCGGGCTGTACCCAAATCTGCATGGCGTAGTAGCGGCTGCCCACGTTCGATACGCCGCCCACGCCCGGTATTCTTCGCAGGATGTCCACCACGTTGAGTGTTGCGAAGTTGCTCAGGTATATTTCGTCGAATTTGTCGTCCGAAGAGAGCAGGCAGACGGTCATGAGTTGGTTGGAGGCCTGTTTCTCGACGCTGATGCCGTTCTGCACCACTTCGGCGGGGAGGCGGGCCTCCGCCTGTTTCACGCGGTTCTGTATCTCTACGGCCGCGAGGTCGGGATTGACCGATATGTCGAACGTCACCGTGGCACTGAAACTGCCGGTATTCGTGCTGCTCGATTCCATGTAGAGCATGCCGGGCGTACCGTTGAGTTCCTGTTCGATGGGCGTCGCCACGGCCTGGCTGACGGTCAGTGCGCTGGCACCGGGATAGCTCGCGCTCACCTTGACCGTCGGCGGTGTGATTTGCGGATACTGGTCGATGGGGAGCATCGTGAGCCCGATGAAGCCCACGATGACGATAACGATGGAGATGACCGCCGAGAAAACCGGTCTGTCTATGAAGAAATCGGCTTTCATGGGCTATTCCTCCGCATTGTTGTCCATGCCCTCCGCGGCGGCTTCCCCGGCGACAGGTTCCACGATTTCGACCGTCATGCCGGGCATCAGTTTATGATATCCCTCCACGACAATCCGTTCCCCGGGGATGAGCCCGCGCTCCACTATCATCATGTTGTCGGTTTCGGGACCGAGCTCGATGAATCGTCTTTCGGCTACATTGTCGGGTCTGATGACGTAGATGAATGCGCCGCCCTTCTCGATGATGACGGCCTTCGAGGGTACCACCACGGCTCCCTCGCGCACGTCGAGCAGCAGCTTGACCTTGGTGAACTGTCCCGGCAGCAGCACATGGTCGGGATTGGGCATCTCGGCACGTACGGAGAAAGTACCCGTCTGCGGGTCTACCTGCGGGTCGGCGAAATCCACCAGTCCTTCGTAGGGATATACGGAGTCGTCGGCCAACGTGACGGTGATGTAGGGGTTCCATCCGCGTGTCGGGTCCTGATGGCCGAGGTTTACGTTGCGTTCCTTGCTCCGGAGGTAGTCGAGGGCGGTCATGCTGAAGTCCACCCGTACGGTGTCGCTTTTGACGATGGTGGCCAGCAGCGATTTGCCGCCCGGGCCGACGAGCGTGCCGATATCCACGTTGCGTTCGCTGATGTATCCCGAAATAGGCGAGCGTACCGTCGTATAGCCGAGCGCCAGTTCCGCCTGTGCGAGGTCGGCTTCGCTCATGATTACCGCCGACACGGCGCTTTCGTACGAGGCGATGGCATTGTCCAGGTCGAGCTGGCTGGCCGCATTCTGCTCGAAGAGCGGACGGATGCGGTCCAGGTCGCGTTTGGCCTTGAGTTCGAGGGCCTTGTCTTTCTGCAACTGGGCACGTGCGCCATCCACGCGCGCCTTATAGAGTTTCGGGTCTATGACGAAGAGCACCTGGTCTTTCTTGATATAGGTACCCTCTTCGAAAAGCATCTCTTCGAGGTATCCCTCCACGCGGGCGCGTATCTCGACGAACTGTTGGGCCCGTATCCGGCCTACATATTCGCCGTAAATCTCCATGTCGTCCGTGGTTACGGTCTCCACTACGACGGTCGGATGGACCTCGGGCTGGGGACGTTTACGGAAAATGAAATAGAGGGCTACCGCTATTATTGCCAGTACGACGGCTCCTGCAATGGCCTGGCGTTTCGTGAGTCTGAGTCTCTTCCTTTCCTTTTTTGCCATGGTTGGGCGTGTTTGTTGTTGCCGGTCATCTGACGTCCGGTCGGATTTTAAAACATACAAATATAGGGATTGGGGCGTAATTCCCCTCTTTCCCCCGCTCAAAATCTGTTTTCGCGACCGGGACTGTCCCGTTCCGGCGGGCTTCCTTTCCCGCGGACGAATATGTATCCATCTCTCTTCCAGCGGATATTGGTCAAAAGGAACGGACATCTGCCGTTCGTCGCGATTTTTTGTCGCACCGGGTTTTTCCGCTCTTCCCCGGACCGCAGAAGGGGATATGCCTTGCAGACTAATGATTATAACGTGAGTTCGAGTGCTTTATTTTGCGGGTTGGACGTTATCGGCCGGGGCACAACCTCTTTTCCGGCCGTTCGGCTGCGGCCCTTCTTTCCGAAACGGTCCGATTTCGGAAAAACTCTTCTATCTTTGCCAAATCTTTTGCGGCGGGTAGATGGATTTTGCAGCGATATGGGACGCACCGACAATTTTAAAGGGATAGTTTACGCGATACTTTCATCTTCGACGTTCGGTTTCGCACCGTTTTTCACGCTGATGCTGATAGGGGGCGGCCTCTCCTCGTTCGAGGTGTTGTTTTACCGTTGGGGTGTCGCTTCGCTGGCACTCGGATGTTTTGGACTCGCCGTGCGGCAGAACTTTCGCATCGGGTGGCGCGACCTCGGGACGGTATGCCTGCTGGGAACGGCCCGGGCCATGACCTCCCTGAGCCTCGTGATAGCCTACCAGAACATAGCTACCGGGGTGGCTTCTTCCATCCACTTCCTCTATCCGCTCGCCGTGGCGTGCGGCATGGCCCTTTTCTTTAGGGAGCGTATCTCGTGGCAGGTCGTCGTGGCGATACTCGTATCGCTGCTGGGTGCTGTCCTGCTTTCGGCGGACGACCTGAATGCCGGCGGGCGACACGCTTTGGTCGGCATCGGGGCGGCCTGCCTTTCGGTGGTCTGTTACAGCACTTATATCATAGGGGTACGTAAGACCCGTGCCGCCCGGATAGATTCGGCGGCCCTGACGTTTTATGTGACCGCTTTCGGGGCGCTGCTTTTCGGCTGCTGCGGATTGCTGTTCGACGGCGGCATACGCCTCGTCACCGGCTGGAAGATGTGGCTTTGCGTACTGGGCATCGCCCTTCCCGCCACGGCCATCTCCAACATCACCCTCGTGCAGGCCATCAAGTATATCGGGCCGACGACCACGTCGCTTTTCGGCGCCATGGAGCCGCTGACGGCCATGGTTATCGGCATACTCGCTTTCGGAGAGCCGTTTACGTGGATGACTGCCGCAGGAATGGTGCTCGTCATAGCCGCTGTCAGTTGGGTGGTGCTCAACAATGCTTCCGGCAGCGGTGTCCGCAGGCGGGCCGGAGCTGCAGGAGACCGGTAGGGGCACTGTTTCGCTATCCGTTCGGCGGTACCGCGGTAGGACGGACGTTCGGCCTTGTCAGTATCGGTTGCGGCCGTATATCTCTTCGAACGGCTTGCGGACTTTCTGCCGTACCGGGGCATCGGAATAGCCGAGCGTTATCAGCAGCGGTATCCGGCGCTTTTTGTCCACTCCGAGAAGTCGTTTTACCTTGTTTTCGTCGAACCATCCCACCATGCAGGTGCCGAGTCCGAGCGCGGCCGCCTGCAGGCAGAGCTGGTTGGCGGCTATGCCTATGTCCAGCAGCCTGTACTCCTTGTCCTGTATGACGCTTCCGACAGCCGAAAGCATGTTCTGTTTTTCGAGTACGACGGCAATGATGACGGGGGCTTGCCGGACGAATTTGTTCATCCCCATTCCCGCTGCCGCATCGGCGATGCGGTCTCTGAGTTCCGGTTCGTCCACGACGACGAACCTCCATGGCTGGGAGTTGTTGGCCGAGGGCGACAGACGTGCGGTTTCGATGCATTGCATCAGTTTCTCCTCTTCGACGGCCTTTCCCGAATAGCTTCTTACACTCTGGCGTATTCCGGCCAGTTCTGCGAATTCCATCATAGTGTCGTTAAGTTTTCATTTTTGCCGGGCGGACGAAGGGGCGGCCCGGTTGCCGGCGCTCCTTCGTCCGCGGTGCAGGTAAAGGTAGGGACAATTTTTTAAAAGCGAAATCACTTCGTATTTGCGCTTCCGGTTTTTCGGACCTGCAGGGAGAGATACGCGCGTAACAATCTTTTAACCTCGCCTTAACGCTTCGTTAAAGTCGCCGCGGTTCTTTTGCGGCGTATTATTCAAGAACGATGCAATGAAGAAATTTACGCTATTGGTGATATGGACCGCTTTTTCGTGCTTCGCAGGTTTCGCACAGGAGGATATGCCTGCCCGCGCTTCGTTTCGCAACGGCAAACTGACGTTCGAGACGCGCGACAGGGCGTTCAGACTCTGGTTCGACAACCGCATCTATGTGGATGCGGCCGCCTATCTCCCCTCGGAGGATGTCTCCGGACTGATGTCCAAGCCCAACAAGGACCTCGAGTACGACGACGGGGCGTTCCGTTTCAGCAACGGCATGTCGATACGGCGGGCCCGGTTCGCAGTCAAGGCCATGCTCTATGAGAAATGGTTCGGCGAGCTCGACCTCGATTTCGCGTACAACGAGGTGGAGTTGAAGGATATGTTCATCGGGTACCGTTTTTCCGACCGGGTTTCGGTCAAAGTCGGTCATTTCAAGGAACCGATGAGCATGGAACGCCTGACGAGTTCCAAATATCTCATCAACATGGAGCGTCCGATGGCTGTCGAGGCGTTCGCCGGCGGGCGGCGGCTCGGGGCTGCGGCCACCGCATGGGGGAACCATTGGTGGGTGTCGGGAGGCATCTTCGGTCGGCAGGTGGACATCATCCAGAAGGAGAAGAACCGTGGCGGCGACGGTTACGGCTTTACGGCGCGGGTGGCTTTTTCGCCGCTGGCCGACAGGGACTTGACGCTCCATATCGGCGGTTACGGTACCTGGCGAGTCCCGGAGATGAGCGGCAAAACGGAGCGTTTCGTCGAATTCAGAACCTTCCCGGAGAGCCGCACGGACCGCAGGCGTTTCGTGAGGGCCGAGATATTCAATGTGAAGAGTTACTATACGGTGGGTGCCGAGCTCGCTTTCAGATGGCGCAAGCTGCTCGTCTACGGCGAATACATCTTCACCGAACTCTCCCGCTACGGGCTTTCGGGCGGGGAGCGGATACCGCTGAAGAACGCCTCCTTTAACGGCTGGTATGCCACGGCCTCCTACATGCTGCGCGGCGAACAGCGTCGTTATGCACCCGAAGATGCCGAATTCGGGCCCATGGAGGTGCGTCGGGGCGGGAACCTCGAACTGGCTGTCCGGGCAAGCAACATCAACATGAACGATTTCCATGATGCACGGGCGGTCATTACCGGCGGAGCGGCCACGAGCTATTCCGCGTCGCTGAACTGGTACCCGAACCGGAACGTACTGATAGGATTGAATTATACCTACATGGACAACGACAAGTATGCCGACGACAAGGGACACATCACTCTCGACGGGAAACCGCTCAGTCAGATGCTTCCTTCGGGGCTCGACTTCAGCATCCTGCAGCTGCGTCTGTTGCTGTCGTTCTGATACGGAAAATTTTATAAACAGACAGATAAGAGCATGAGAAAGATTGTTTTCGCGGCGCTTTGCGCATTTGCGGCGGTGGCGGTATCCTGTAAGAACGACAGGGAGAGCGATGTGAACCCCGGCGATTCGGATATCGACGGGCTCTACATCAATGAAGTGTATTCCTGCAATCCCGACTGGGTGGAGCTTTACAATGCGGGGAATGAGGAGCTGCATATCGGCGGCTTCATCCTGCAGGACGACAAGGGGGCGGAAGAGGAGTACGTCATACCGGAAGGTACGACGATAGGTGCCGGGGAGTTCCTCGTATTGGAGGAGTTCTCGTTCGGCATCAGCTCCTCCAAAGGCGACCGGGTGACGCTGCTCGACGCATCGCGTAACGTGGTGGACGACGTGATGCTTCCCGTAATGGAGGATGGCAGTTCCTATGGGCGCAGGAGCGACGGCGGTTCGGAATTCGCCGCTTTCACTGCGCCTACGAAAGGGCGGAGCAATACGGGCGGCGGCGACCCCCTTCCGGAACCGGAACCTTCGGATGCGAAGGTGTATATCAACGAGGTGCTGTCGGCTCCCGCGGGCGATGACATGGATTTCATCGAGCTCTATAACGGCGGCGAGGCGGATGCCGATATCGGCGGATTCGTTCTGCAGGACGATAAGGGGGCTGCCGAAGAGTTCGTGATTCCGGCCGGAACGGTCATCCCGGCGGGCGGATTCCTGGTGTACGAACAGGTGTCGCCGGGCCAGGGCGAAAGTTTTACCTTTGGTCTGAGCTCCAAGGGAGACAAGGTGGTGCTGCTCGATTCCGAGCGCAAGGTGGCGGACGAGGTGGATACGCCCGATTTCGGCGATACCAAAGGGGAGTCCTACGCCCGTACCGTCAACGGCGGCGGGGAGTGGCGGAT
>UMAF01004558.1_pt1 | contig 12011 bp, 9 predicted proteins | sample 1963641 | NCBI WGS metagenome assembly UMAF01 (sample SAMEA4835909, study PRJEB28245) | human gut metagenome | biome: gut microbiome; material: fecal sample | place: Denmark | collected 2008
TATACTTTTTTTCTTCAATCTTCTGATTCTTATAGTGGAAAATTTTTGTCTCAAAAATTCCAAACGGACATTCCAAGATCCCGGACAGCGGAATTTCAAAAAACATTTCCGCCGGATTCCCGGAACCTTTTTTTTCTGCTGACACACCTTCTGTGGTCCCCGGTCCGGAAACTGTCTTTTCCAGGCGAACGCCTCCATAACTCCGGACAGCCTGAATATTCCCCGGAAGCTTTATATAGCGTCCGGTTTCTTTTTTTTGGAGGGAAAAAACCTGCCTTACATGAAGAGACGTAAAATCCTTTCGTTTTCCCGACAGCCGCTCAAAAGCTTCCATAACCGCATACTCCCGGACAATATCCGGTTTCTCAAAAAATGCACCATCCAGCAGGTATCCGGTTTTCTGTCTGCATTGTTCCAGAAGTTCTGCGCCCTTTCTGCGAAGGTATCCGTCTGCTTCTCTCAGTATTCTGGCTGTTTCCGCCATATGTTCTACCGTTTTTCCGTTAATTTCCTTTTCCATGGCAGGAAGCACATGATGCCGGATCCGGTTTCTGGTATATCCATCAGAAAGATTACTGCTGTCCGTAATATAGGAAATCTCGTTCTCTTCCAGATAATAGACAATTTCCCTGCGTTCTAAACATAAAACCGGACGGATGATCCCGTCACTGCAGGGATGTATCCCGGAAAGTCCCCGAAGTCCGGTTCCCCTTGCCAGATGATGCAGCATGGTTTCTGCCAGATCATTACGGTTATGAGCCAGCGCAACGCAGAACCGACGCTCATTTTCTTCCGGGAATTCCGAAAAGGCAATGCGCTGTTTTTCCTTCGCAAAAGCCTGTTTTCGGACGATCCGTCCGGTTTCTTCTTCTCCCAGCCTCCATTTTCTGGAAAGTTCCGGAACCGGATAATGATAGGACTGAAAAGGAATCTTCCACTCCTGGCAGATTTTTTTTACAAGGTTCTCATCTCTGTCCGCCTCATCTCCCCGGATTCCATGATGAACATGGACTGCCTCCAGGAAAAATCCAAATTCTTCCTGGATACTTTTCAGGATATGAAGCATGGCAATGGAATCTGCCCCTCCGGAAACTCCTGCCGCAACAATGTCTCCTGCTTTCAGCATCTGATTTTCTCTGATATATTTCTTTACACGTTCGATCATTTTTTCTCCTGTGTTTAACCAAATCAAGTAAGTCCCCTGCTTCAATTGCGAATATCCACTTGACTAATCCTATTTTTTCCATAAACCAGCCACAACGACGGTCATATCATCCCGTGCACGATAGTCACTGTATCCCAGAACCCTCTCCAGAATTCCACGACCGATCTCTTTTGGTTCTTTTTCATGGACATCCATGATGATCTCTTTCATGGTCTCTTCCTCATGTTCTGCTGGCAGTGCATCCAGGACGCCATCCGTCATCATGATCAGATAATCTCCATGATACAGTTTTCTGGAAGCCGTATCAAAATCCAGCTGCTGGATCAGGCCCGCTGCCAGACTTTCGGAAGCAATGGACTCTACCCAGTGATCTCTTTTTATAAAAGTGGAAGATGCTCCCGCTTTCAGGAAATTACAGATTCCCGTATAAAGATCTACCGCACAGATATCCACCGTAGAAAACATCCCTTCCCGTCCTTTCAGAATCAGGGCGGAATTCACCATTCTGGCCGCTGTCTCCTGGGAAAGTCCGGATTCCATAAACTGTTCCAGAAGTTCCACTACGATCTCACTTTCCCGGAAAGCTTCCATTCCGGATCCCATTCCATCGGACAGGCAGAGAAAAAACCTGCCATCCTCTTCCTGACGGCAGATATAATTATCCCCGGAAACCTTTTCTGCTTCTCTTGTAAGCCTGGCTACCCCGTAAAGCATCTGATAGCTGACATCTTCCACAAAATGTACCGTATGGAAATCTCCATTTACAATACTCCTGCTTCCCTGTTCCGGCGTCATGGGGCTGCCACATATTCTGGATAAAATCTGTGCGATTTCTGTCATAGAAACACACTGCCCGCTTCTGGCACGTAAACTCAGAAATATCTGCCGTCTTCCCTCAATCTTATCCATCACCCAGACATTTTTTATGAGTACGTGTTTCCTGCGGAAGGCTTTTCGAAGTTCTTCCTGAAACCTGGGATCTGCCGGCATAATATCATAAAGCTCTTCTGCCATATGATCCATGATCCTGGAAATCTCTGTCAGCTGCTGAGCCACAGCAAGCCGGCTTTCGATCATCCGGTTGTCCCACACAAGATTCTGCCGTTCTTCCCGGAATCCTTCGTTCAAAACCTGAAAATACTGGGCAGAACGCCCACAGGCACTCATCCATTCACTGCGAACCTGACGAACAGCCTCTTCATCCCCCTCCTCCATGACTCTTAGCATATGCTCGCTGTTCCTCATGGTTTCTCCTGCACGCTCGCCCCAGCAGATCTCTCTCTGATAACATCTGGAGCACACACAGGCGCTAGTATCCGAAATGATTCGGTTCAGCTGTCCTCCACTCAAAAATTCCTTTCTGTAAGGCATTCCATAGAATGTATCCGCAAGTTTCCGGAAGGATGCTGCATATCGTTCCACCTTCTCCTTCTGGGGATGGCTTTCACTGAGCGGCATCATCTCTTCTTTTGCCTGTGTTCTTCCCGAAAAGACAGTTTTTGCCATGTCCCGGAGTATCAGCAGAATGCTGACTACGAGCATGGCAATGATCCATTCCTGCATATTTTCCCCTCCCCTTATAACCTTCACTGACTGATTATTATAAAGGAGGTATTCTGAAATATCTGTCAAAGTAACACGAAACTTATAGAAAACTTTTCGCCAAAATGCTTCTGCATTCGCTGTGCTAGTTTTCTTCCTGGAACACGATCTCGTTATCCTTCACAAGTCCAAGCTTCTCACGTGCTGCTTCTTCCACGTATTCATCGGTTTTCATATATTCTTTTTCGGCTTCGATCTCCTTGGTGCGTTCTTTCTCACTGTCAATGGATTTCTCCAGTGCCACAGCCTTGGAATCGTAGTAATCCAGACGTTGCTGTAAAGTCTTGCTCTGCACCATAAGGCTTCCAAGCAGAACCAGTGCGATCACAGCAATGCCTGCCATGCCAAGGTAATTGTATCCGATTTTCTTTTTTTCTTTTCCCTTTCCTGGCTTCTTCAATCTGTCTGCTCCTTTTTACCTTTTTTGGTTTTCTTTTCCTGTTATGAGCTTATACATCCAGATTTTACAACTTCTGCAAAAAAATATCAACCAGTTTACTGTCTTTTTTTGTCTTTAATGAAACAGTCTTTTTATAAGGGATTCTTCCTGTTTCTCTTTCTTTCTGCCCAGATACGCAAGGCTGTCAATTCTGCCTTCCAGGCTCAGTTCTCCATGTTCCAGATCCAGATGTTTCACATGAAGAGTTTCGCCTTTTATGGATAGTTTTCCATCTTCTGTATGCAGCAGGATCTCTTTTTCGTCGAAAGAGATCACATCTCGGATTCCTGTGATCGTGCCGCCTTTCTGCCGTTCTAGCATCAGTTTGTGGATCGCTGCGGATTTTTTTTCCTCCAAAGCCAGATTCTCCTGAAGCGATTTCTCTTTTAATTTATGAAAAAAGCTGCGGAAATAGACCTCTTCCCGGATGCTGTGGTATCAGATATAGCGGAACATACTCTCTACTTCATCTTTTTTTACGATGTCTTTCACTTCCAGGACTTCCACCTTTACGTTACGGCTTCCAAACTGGATTTCCACAGTATCACCGGTCTTTACCTGCACGGATGCCTTCGCCGGCTTGTCATTTACCAGAACTCTTCCCGCATCACATGCCTCATTGGCTACTGTACGGCGTTTGATCAGTCTGGATACTTTCAGATATTTGTCAAGACGCATATTTTTCCCTCCTTTAACAAAACTTTCATAGTAAAAAAGCAGGAGAAACCGGTTTCTGGTTCCTCCTGCCGTTATCACTGAATCAACAGATTATTTACCGTTAACAACGTCCTTTAAAGCTTTTCCTGCTTTGAACTTCGGAGACTTGGAAGCCTCGATTGTCATGGTCTCACCAGTCTGAGGATTTCTTCCCTCTCTTGCAGCTCTTGTGCTTACCTCGAAAGTTCCAAATCCAACAAGCTGAATCTTCTCGCCTTTTTTCAGTTCATCAGTTACAACATCGATAAAAGATTTCAGAACAGCTTCTACATCTTTCTTGGAAAGATTGGTGTCTTTCGCCATTGCTGCTACTAACTCTGTTTTATTCATGGTGTTTCCTCCTATAATTGATGTTCTCTTATTTTTTTGGCTTTGCCTTATATATATAAACCTTTTGGCTTATAATGTCAAGGTTTTTCGCATATTACAGGCGGAAGGACGCCCCATTTATTTCATGGAATCAACCATTTCAAGAACTGCCTTGCCCATTGCGTCGGATTTCTCGTCTGCATCTGCAAGAGAGGTTCCTTTTACTCCATAGTAGAATTTCACTTTCGGCTCTGTACCGGACGGTCTTACGCATACCCATGCATCGTCTGTAAGCTCATAGTAAAGAACATTGGAATTCGGAAGGCCTGTCGGTTTCTTCTCTCCTGTAGCAAGATCTGTGATCTCATCCAGCTTGTAGTCACGGACAGCAGTTACTTTATGTCCTGCAAACTCTGCCGGCGGATTCTGACGGAGTGTTGTCATAATCTCCTGGATCTTCTGGAGTCCCTCAATGCCTTTCATGGTAACTGCCTGGATCGCATCTTTATAATATCCAAACTCCTCATACATGTCGATCATTGCATCCCAGAGAGTCTTGCCCTGTGTCTTGTAGTAAGCTGCTGCCTCACAAAGTGCCATAGTTGCAACGATAGCATCTTTATCTCTTGCATAGGTTCCGATCAGGCAGCCGTAGCTCTCCTCAAATCCGAAAAGATATGTACCCTTGCCACTGTTTTCAAATCCAAGGATCTGCTGTCCGATGTATTTAAATCCGGTAAGTACTTCGATGAGGTTTACACCGTATCCCTTGGCGATCGCATCTGCCAGGTTTGTTGTAACAATAGTCTTTACAAGAGCTCCATCCTCCGGAAGGCTTCCGTTTACAGCCTTTCTCTGGCTCAGCTCATAGTTTGCGAGAAGGCATCCGGACATGTTTCCGGTAAGGTCATGATACTCGCCGTTCCTGTCTTTTACACGAACGCCAAGACGGTCTGCATCCGGGTCTGTCGCAAGTACGATGTCTGCATCTACTTCTCTGGCAAGCTTCAGGCCAAGTTCAAATGCCTCTGCTGCCTCCGGGTTCGGATAGCTGACTGTCGGGAAATCTCCATCCGGAAGTTCCTGTTCCGGTACTACGTATACGTTCTCAAATCCAAGCTCTTTAAGGATTCTTCTGGCCGGGATATTACCGGTTCCGTGAAGCGGTGTGTAAACGATCTTGAGGTTCTTGCCCTCTGCCTGGATAGCATCCATATGGATGATCTGTTTCTTAAGCTCTGCCATATAAGCATCATCAACAGCCTGTCCAATCACTTCGAAAAGACCTGCCTTCACTGCTTCTTCCTTGTCCATGGTCTTTACGGTATTCCAGTCGGAGATTGCCTTTACCTCGCCCATGATCCCTGTATCATGAGGTGGTGTGATCTGTGCGCCATCTTCCCAGTAAACCTTGTATCCGTTGTATTCCGGCGGGTTGTGACTGGCCGTTACGTTGATACCTGCCACACATCCCAGATGACGTACTGCAAAAGAAAGCTCCGGTGTCGGACGAAGTGTCTCAAAGATATACGCCTTAATTCCGTTAGCTGCCAGGCAAAGCGCTGCTTCCTGGGCAAACTCCGGTGACATATGACGGGAATCATATGCGATAGCAACGCCCTGGGATTTCTTGTCTACTTTTGCAATATAGTTGGCAAGACCCTGTGTTGCTCTTCTTACTACATAAATATTCATGCGGTTGGTACCTGCGCCAATGATACCACGCAGGCCAGCCGTACCAAATTCAAGATCCATATAAAAACGCTCTTTGATCTCATTCTCGTCGTCTTTGATCGCTTTCAGTTCTTCTTTTGTTGCCTCGTCGAAGTATGGGTTTTCAAGCCACTGATTATAGATTTCTTTATAATCCATGTTCCAAAATACCTCCCTGTTTCTTTATATAAGATAATTAACATTATATAACAATTTTCTGAAAAAGGGAAGTTTTGTTTTTGCCTTATTCAGACGCATTACTGCCGCAGGCATCTTTTCGGAAATTCTTCCCACTGCTTTTTCTGCCGGATCATCGTATGCAGCTTTTCCACATTTTTCCCGGATATGACTGCTTTATTGTGGGTGTAATAATGGTTGGCAAGTTTCCAGTATTTTTCCGGATATACAAATCTTACTTTCAGGTTCTGCCATTCTGACATGGAAATAGGGCGGATGGAATCATATGTGGAAAGCATTTTTTCTGCAATATATGGATCCCAGCAGTATTTTTCCAGAATTTTCCTCATAAATCGATACAGATCTGCCATCTGCACATCAAAGTTCCAGTGGCTGAAATTGGTCACTGCCGCATTTTTTCCAAGGATCAGCACATTATGCTGATTATACTCTCCATGACAGACAGTACCTTTTTCAAGAGATTGCTGCCGCAATGTCTGATAATCCGTTTCATCCAGCATGGAAACCGCCTTTTCTCCTTTTTCCAGAAACCATTCCACACTTTTAAGATAATCTTTTTCAAAAGGGCTTGACACTCCTTTTTTCCGGATAAAACGTCGGATCTTCCGCATTTCCTGATTGTGCCGGATATATTCTTCTTTAAGATTCCTTGCCGTGTAGTCTTTTTCCAGAGGAAGCTGCATTCTCCCGTGGATCTCCGCCAGCATCCGCACACTTTTCAAAATGTCGGTTTCGGATTTTGTGTCACACTCCCGCCCTTCAAACCATACCTGTGCCGTATAGGGAATGGAATCTTTGTCTTTACTCACCAGAGCACCTTCCCGGTTTTCCAGATAGACATCTACATGGCATCCCTGCTCCTTAAGTTTTTGCAGAAGTTTCTGCTGCATGGAAAGCTTTTTTTCCGATCCGTGAAATTCCCGAAGTATGACAGGACCTCTTTCTGTCCTGCAAAGAAGTGCGCCTCTCACTCTGCCGGAAGATAACGCATTAAGCCCATACTGCTCCAGCACACTCAGACCATAATCATACAAACAAGTTCCCCCCTGCCTTATTTTACGTTCTATCTTATGCAGGGGGGATTTTTGTTATTCTATTCGGTTTTTATGCCATCTTTTTCCGCTATTTCAAGAAGTTTTTCTTTTGTATTAAGGGACGGATCTTTCAGCACACAGTCAAGAAGTCTTTCAAGAAGATCTCCCAGTTCCGGTCCGGCCGGGTGTCCGGCATTTATAAGATCTTTTCCGGAAACTGCCAGCATTTTCAGAGATGTACATTCTCCTCTTTTAAGGATTCCCTGATAAGTTTCCGTCACGCCGCTTAAGCGTGCCAGCTTATCTTCTCTTTTGTAAGTACTCTGAGCTAAAAGGTCTGCCTTCTGCACTTTCAGATACAGTGGAAAAAGATCTTCTCCTATGAGATTCACAGACCGTCTTACATCCTCAGCTGCCGGTGCAGGTCGAAGATCATGATACCGGATCAGACGACAGGTATTTCGGATCGTTGCATTGTCAAATTTCAGGCGGCGCAAGATCTTTCCTGCCAGTTTCTCACCTGCCGGGCCGTGAGTCTTGAAGTGGTCTCTGCTGTTCCCGTCCGTCTTTTTCACGACTGGTTTCGCAATGTCGTGAAGAAGCATTGTGATGCGGAGAAGCCTGTCATTCTCAATCTCTGTAAGACTTTTCAGAATATGCTCGCCCACAGTATAGCAGTGGTGTGGGGTATTCTGCTCTGTCTCCATGCAGGCATCAAATTCCGGAAGAAATTCTCTTGTAAGCCCGGTTTCCCATGCAGTACGGAGATAATCCGGATGATCAGATACCAGAAGCTTCACAAGCTCGGTCTGGATACGCTCTGCACTGACATGTTCCAGATTTCCTGACATTCGTGCCAGTGCCGCCTTTGTATTTTCTTCCACGGTAAATCCAAGCTGTGCGGAAAAACGCACCGCGCGGAGCATACGAAGGGCATCCTCTGTAAAACGTTCCACCGGATTGCCGACGCACCGGATGATTCTCTTCCCGATATCTTCCATTCCGCCAAACAGATCCACCAGTCCATGTTCCGGATGATAGGCCATGGCATTGATGGTAAAGTCTCTTCGCTTCAGATCTTCCTCAAGGCTTCTGGTAAAGGTCACAGCATCCGGATGACGTCCATCATGATACTCTCCGTCCACACGATAGGTGGTCACCTCAAAACCCTCTTTATCCATCATTACCGTTACTGTTCCATGCTGGATTCCCGTATCTACGGTTCTTCGAAAAAGTTCCTTCACCTGCTCCGGAAGTGCTGACGTGGTGATATCCCAGTCTCCCGGCTCCCGGCCCAGGATGGAATCCCGGACGCATCCGCCCACAACGTAGGCCTCATAACCGGCAGCATTTAAAGTCTTCAGGATCTGCGCTGCTTTTTGTGGTATGTTTATCTTCATAAATAACTCCTCTTACTGATTGCTGCTGTCCAGATCAAGCATTCACATTTCACTGTATTATCTGCGCTCAGCAGCCGGATGATATTCTGATATGGTTTCAGTAACGATATTATAGCATAAATTCACAAAAACAGCGGAGCTTATTTCGCCCCGCTGCCTTGTTTCCTGTATAATCTGTTACTGTTCACCTGGTGACCGGTAACTATGATTTTTGCAAAACTGCCTCTGTCCCACACAGGGCTTATGCATTTTAGTATGCACGTCCCCAGTAAACCATCTTCTTGGCAGGTTTTCCACAGCATACACAAACGTCGCTCAGCTGCTCCTGCTCAAATGGCATGCATCTGGAAGTTGCCTGGAAATCTTCTTTGATCTTGTCTTCACATGCACGGTCACCGCACCACATAGCTTTGATGAATCCAGGTTTGTTATTTACGATCTCACCAAATTCCTCATAATTTCTGGCTACATAGGTATGAGCCTCTCTGTGTGCACGTGCGCGCTCCAGCATATCATGCTGAATAGTATCCAGAAGCTCTTTTACCTTATCTGCAAGCTCATCGAAGGATACAGTATATTTCTCACGGGTATCTCTTCTGCAGAGAACTGCCTGTCCATTCTCGATATCCTTCGGACCACACTCAACACGAAGCGGAATACCACGCATCTCCTGCTCAGCAAATTTGAATCCCGGGCTCTTATCTGTAGCATCAACTTTTGCACGGATACCGGCTGCCTTCAGTGCTGCGAGAAGCTCATCAGCTTTCTCCATAACACCCTCTTTACGCTGCTGGATCGGAATGATCACAGTCTGTACCGGAGCGATTCTCGGAGGAAGAACAAGGCCGCTGTTATCACCGTGAACCATGATGATGGCACCGATCATACGGGTTGTCATTCCCCAGGATGTCTGATGAACATATTTCAGTGTATTATCTTTATCTGTGTACTGGATTCCGAATGCTTTCGCAAATCCGTCTCCGAAATTATGGCTTGTACCGGACTGAAGTGCTTTACCGTCATGCATCAGGGACTCGATGGTGTAAGTAGCCTCAGCACCTGCAAATTTCTCTTTGTCTGTCTTCTGACCTTTTACAACCGGAATTGCCAGAACCTCTTCGCAGAAATCTGCATAAACATTCAGCATCTGAATGGTACGTGCCTCAGCCTCTTCAGCTGTTGCGTGAGCTGTATGGCCCTCCTGCCACAGGAACTCTCTGGAACGAAGGAATGGACGGGTTGTTTTCTCCCAGCGGACAACAGAGCACCACTGATTGTATACTTTCGGAAGGTCTCTGTGGGACTGGATCTCTTTCTGGTAGAAATCACAGAACAGAGTCTCGGAAGTCGGACGCACGCAAAGTCTCTCCTGAAGCGGATCAAGACCGCCATGAGTCACCCATGCAACCTCCGGGGCAAAACCTTCTACATGATCTTTCTCTTTATCAAGAAGAGACTCCGGGATAAAGATCGGCATATAAACATTCTCTACACCGGTCTCTTTAAATCTGCGGTCAAGCTCATGCTGGATATTCTCCCAGATCGCATAACCTGCAGGTTTGATCGCCATACAGCCCTTAACACTTGTATAGCCACAAAGCTCAGCCTTCTTAACAACGTCTGTATACCACTGAGCAAAATCCTCATCCATAGACGTAATGGCCTGTACTAATTTCTTTTCTTTTGCCATGATAAATCTCCTTTTTCTTGTGATCTGTTACATATTGCCAGCCGCCAGGCAGCCACGACAATCCGGAATCCCTCCGGCTCACTCTTCTGTCCCATAAATCGTACACTGCATTTACAGTCCCGTTTTACGGACAAAAAAATAAGCCCTCCGAATCCCTCACAAGGGACCGAATGACTTCGGCGGTACCACCCCAGTTAACAGCGCACCCGCTGCTCTCTCAACACCCGTTAACGCCGGAAACACACGCCACGCTTCAATCACGCAGAGCTCCGAGGCCGGTTCCACAGTTCACGCACAGGACCCTTCCACCAAAACAGGCCCCTCTCTGAGATAATTCCCTGTGTACTATTCTCATCATCGCCGTATCTTCGATACATTTTAGGCGAAAACCCCTGCAATGTCAACCCCAAAACTCACATTTTCAACCCAGAAAACCAGGAAAGAATCCATTCCCAGGAATTAATTTCCAGGGAACAGAGCCCATAATCCGTCCTCAAAAATCATTTTCTTGACACAAGAACAAAATCATTTTCCAGGGAACAAGGCCCATAATCCATCCAAAAGAATCATTCCCTCAGAACAAAATCCATTTCCAGGGAACAGGGCCAACGGCCCGCCTTCCCGTCCCTCCATCCACACATCGGCTCAACCTGACACAGCCAATACAGAAGCATACAGGCACAAGTTAACAACCTCACACATTTCTCAACCGAAGCACTACTCAAAAAAGCCCAAGGGGTGTGCAGAGGGGGCGCGGCTTTGCGGCCCCTTTGCGGTTTTCACTTTTACAAAAAAATACTGCACCCCGTTCGCCAGGAACGAAACACAGCATTTTTTCAAAGAGTTTTTCTAAGATCTTGTTACTCTATTTAACAACACGCACCCTATACATTCCCTCAATCTCCTTGAGCTCGTCAAGTGCCTTGGCAGAAGCCGCACTCTCAAGATCGATAAGAGTATAAGCAAACTCCCCTTTACTCTTATTGGTCATATCCGCAATATTCAGCCCCTCAGATCCAAGGATCTTGGTTACCTGACTGATCATATTCGGTGTATTACTGTGTGCAAGAGAAATTCTACCCACAGCCACACAGGTACCCATATCACAGTTTGGATAATTAACAGAGTTCTTGATATTACCATTCTCAAGGTAATCACGGATCTCTTTTACAGCCATCTCCGCACAGTTCTCCTCAGATTCCTCTGTAGAAGCACCAAGATGTGGGGTTACCAGAATGCCCTCGCGTCCTGCAACTGTCTCGTTGGCAAAGTCTGTTACATATTTTTTAACCTTACCACTCTCAACAGCCTCGATCAGTGCCTCCTCATCAACAAGAAGATCTCTTGCAAAATTCAGAAGAACCACGCCATCTTTCATTTTCTCGAAAGCTTCTTTGTTGATCATCTTCTTTGTGCTGTCAAGAAGGGGCACATGAATGGTGATGTAATCGCACTGGCTGTAGATCTCATCCAGGCTCTTGCTGTGCTTGATGGTTCTGGAAAGATTCCATGCCGCATCAATGGAAAGATACGGATCATAACCATAAACTTCCATTCCAAGTCCGCATGCTGCGTTTGCCACCATGGCACCGATGGCACCAAGTCCGATGATACCAAGCTTTTTGCCGCTGATCTCGCATCCTGCGAACTGTTTTTTCTGCTTCTCGGCAAGCTTGCCGATGTGCTCTTTATCTTTCTCCTGTGCAACCCACTCGATACCGCCAACGATATCTCTGGATGCAAG
>UMAF01034349.1_pt1 | contig 12006 bp, 9 predicted proteins | sample 1963641 | NCBI WGS metagenome assembly UMAF01 (sample SAMEA4835909, study PRJEB28245) | human gut metagenome | biome: gut microbiome; material: fecal sample | place: Denmark | collected 2008
AGCACAGCAACCAAATCAGGCTGAACAGAATGAGGAAAAGCCAAAACGGCATCACATCGCCGATGGCATCGAAAGCAGCACCGTTGATTACAAGGCTGACGGTCAACGAAAGCAGCATCACTGCCAAATCGATGGCGATCAGGCTGGCGACGAAGGCGAAACGCCACCGGGGAGTCGATTCAGCCTTGCCGCGCCTATGTCCTTCCTTTTCCGCAGGAAACGGGGTATTGGAAAAAGTCATCGGCTCGAACTGCTTTTGCAGACGCTGATTCTGCATGGACGCGTATGCCTGTCGATGCGCATTGGACGAGACGATATGAATCTCTTGAGTCCTCATACCTTGCTCGCCGTTTGGTGCGCCGGATTCACCGGTATTCACGCCTTGCATGTATCTCCCTCCCCTTCAGCTGCATACGGCAAACAATTTACCCCCCCCCCCCCCAGAAATTAAGAGGGACCTATGGGGGTACCATTCACTATATCCAAATCCTTCTCCGGTATGGCTTATTCGCCAGCAGTACCTGTATCTGAATCGCCGTTGCCGTTGCCGGTCGAACCACCATTACCGTCATTCGAATCGCCGTTACCGCCGCCGTTTGAATCGCCGTTGCCGTTGCCGGTCGAATCGCCATTACCGTCATTCGAATCGCCGTTACCGCCGCCGTTTGAATCGCCGTTGCCGTTGCCGGTCGAATCGCCATTACCACCGGTTGAGCCACCATTGTTATTGCCACCGGTCGAACCACCACCGTTCACACCGTTTCCAGAGCCCGGACCAAATTGCCACGTATATGTGTAGCGCCGGTTCGTAGTGCCGTTATTGGTATTCGAATTGGTATTCGACTGGGCATTGGCCGCAGTTTGCTCCGCCACAGACTTGTTTACGCCGTCAGAAGTCGAGGAAATCACCTTCGAAGCGTTCTGCATGGCCGTAACATCGGCGCTTTTGCCATCGAGGAGTTTCTGGGCAGCGTCAATCGCCTTGGCAAGCGCGTCACGTGTCGACTCGTCCGCAACTTGGCCTGCAGAACCGTCAAGCAACGTCTTTGCGTCGGCAATGGTCTTCTGCAACGCGGCAGTCGTCTTATTCACTTCCAAAGCTCGCTTGCTGGCGGCCACAGCTGTGGCTGCTGCGGTAACGGCCTTGGACTGTTCTTTGATATTGCTGATCTGCTTGCTCATGCTACGGGCGTGCGCACGCAGTGTGGTTTCGGACAGCAGCACCGAGCATCCGCCGACCGTCTTGAGGTTTTGCGCCTTGGTCACGGCCTGAGTGAGCTGGTCGATTGTGGCGGCATCCGCCACCTGGTTTGCCGCAGTGCCCTGCAAACTGGTTGCCTGTTCGATAGCGTTTTGCAGTTTTTCGTTGGCTTTAGAGTATTTGGATTTCGCCTTCTCACATACCACCACTGCCGCACGCTGTTCTTTCGAATTGATACGATTGCGTACCACGATGACACCGGCAATAGCAACCGCCACTGCCGCAATCGCAGCGACAATGGCAATAATCTTTCGCTTGTCCGCAGACGGCTCTTTCGGTGCGACCGGAATGGTTTTCAGCGGATCATGTTCCGGATCTTCCGCGGCAAGTTCCTCTAGGTCGGTTATGCCATCCGAAGTGTCAAAGGCCTGAGTCGCTTCGGCGTCCTGTTCATCTGTCGAAGAGACGAGGGGTGGCAAAGTGGCGGTTTCCTCGGCATCGGCTGGTGCAACCGCATCATCGAAATCGATGGTGTCGAGCGGCATACTGGGAATATCCGCGATTGTTGGCGCAGCCGAAACCGGCTGTTCCGTTTGCGCAGGCACGGAGGAAGCGATGGTGCGGGGCTCAGCAAGCGAAGCCTCATCCGCACCATCGGCTTCTTCCGAATCGGTAGGCTGCAATTTGGGGAAGGTCAGCGGAGGAATATCCCAGCTGGTGTCCACCACATCCCGAGATATGTTGGACAAAATACCGTTCATAGACTGGGAATCATCGTTCTCAGTTGCCATACACCCCTCATTCCGTGAAGAAGGAAAACGTCAGATCCTCTTCTTCTTGCCGTTTGCACGATGGCTGCTACGCGGAGCACCATCTTCATAGTAGTAGTAATAGTTGGAGTGGGAGTTGACCTTCTTCGGATCTGCACGGTTGAAGATGAAGCCAAGCACCGGCACCTGCGCGGTGGCGAGCGTGTCGGCCGCCTCCTGCAGGGACTTCTTCTCGCACACGTTGCGGCTGACCACCAGCAGAAGGCCTTTGGCCCAACGGCCGAATACCGCTCCATCGTTGGACACCGTCAACGGGGCGGTATCAATAATCACGTAATCGTATTGGGTGAGCGCCTGCTCCACCATGAGCTTCATGGTTTCGGAGTTCAGCAGCACGCCAGCGTTCGCCGGCCTCTTGCCGCCAGGCAGAATGTGCAGGTTCGTCTTCCAGTAGCTCTGCACCACGTCCTTCGGACCCATCTGCCCAGACAGCACGTGCGCCAGACCGGCGGCACCTTCAATACCCAAATGATGGGCGACAGACGGGTGGCGAAGATCAGCGTCGATAAGCAGTACTTTCGCACCATCTTCAGCAAGGGCCACCGCAGTGTTGATAGCCATGGTGGTCTTGCCTTCGGACGGCTGCGCAGACGTGATGACAAGCAGCTGGCCCACACCTTCGGTGCGGTCGGTCTGCAGGAACTCAATATTCGTATGGATACGGCGGAATTCTTCGGCGATGGCACCGTTGGGCTGGCTCACCAACACCGGGCGCTTATCATCAAGCGAAGCGTCCATCGGAACGGAGCCAAGGGAGGATGCTCGGACGATGCCGCGCACGTCGGAAGTCTCTTCAACCTTGGTGTTGAGGAGGTCTTTGATGAGTGCGGCGAACACGCCGATGATGATGCCGAGCACCACACCGACAGCCAAATACAGGGCAGTCTTCGGCGAAGACTTAGACGTCGGGACCTGTGCCTTCTGCACGATGGAAAGCTTCACCGGGGACTTATCTCCGGAGTACAGGTCGCTTTCAATGACGTTCTTCAGCGATTCGGCAACGGAATTGGCGATGTCCGCGGCCTGCTTCGGATCTCCATCCACCACGGCAATGTTCACGAATGCGGTGTTGGTCGGATTGGTGACGGTGACCTGGCCGGCAAGATCCGTCACAGTTTCGTCCAGACCAAGATCATCAATGACCGGCTTAAGCACCTTCGAAGTGGTGGCAAGCGTCGGATATGAGGTGATTTGGTTGGAAATGTAGCTGCCGCCAGCGGACTGCTGGTTAATGTCGACACCATTTTGAGAAGCATTGTAAGTAGCCATGGTCTGAGCCGTAGCCGTATACTTCGCCGGAGCGAGGAAGGTATAGGCGCTCACGCCTGCCACCACCACCACGAATGCAATAATCGCGGTGGCCAGATGCTTACGAATGATTTTGAGCAGATCCATCAGAGTGATGCCGTCATCCGCTTCCTCAACTACCCCTTGCGGTGCGGTAGGCTGCTGCACATTAGCGTTCTCTACAGAAGTCACTGAACTTCCCCATCTCACGTTGACAATATCCTTTCCAACAATAATCTTCCCCCTCGAACTATTCGGGCACTACCGGGAGAACGACAAGGCAAGCTGGAAGAATACGCTGTCCCGTCAGCAAGGCGTGTATGTAATTACCAATACCGATAACGGGAAACTGTATGTGGGAAGCGCCACCGGAAGGAACGGCATATACCAGCGTTGGCAGGACTACATCCGCGATGGTCACGGAAACGATACTGGGCTGATTGCCATTGTGAAACAGCACGGGTTGGAGTACGTGCAGGCGCATTTTCGCTACACGCTTCTGGAACATTACGACTTCACCGTGCCTAGAGACGTTGTTCTCGCCAGGGAATCCTATTGGAAGGAGGCTCTGGATACGCGCAAGCATGGGTATAACGGTAACTAGATATCTCCAATACGGCAACAATAAGCACAATGAAACCACCGCTTTTAGCAGAAAATTGCAAAACGCGTATATTTCTGGATATAATCTCAGTATCAAAGGAGCAAAATATACTTACGAGGCAACCCGATGCTGATTGATTTTAGTTTTTCGAACTTCAGGAGTTTCCGAGACGAGCAGTCTTTCTCCATGACTCGCGAAAAACGGTTCATGGAATCTGATGAGTCTCTCCATTCTCCAATCGCAGCCATATACGGCGCCAATGCATCGGGAAAGTCCAATTTTCTGAAGGCATTGCGCGCTATGCGCAACATGGTGGTAAATAGCTACAGCCAAGGGGATGCAAGCAGTCCTATTCCCAGGGAACCTTTTCTGTTACGAAAGGATCCTTTCTCGCATTCGTCCATGTTCTTCCTTGCATTCATCGCGAACGATGGACTGAAATACCAGTATTGGTTCCGCTATGACAATGAACGGATTCTTGAGGAAGATCTCATCTTCTTCAAAAAACTGCAAGGACGTTTTTCCACGCACTCCTCTCTGCTGTTTTCCCGTTCCTCAACGGATGGGGTGAAATTCGGTCCTTCCTTCAAAGGACCTCGCTCACAAGTACGCAAGACCATAGAACTCAGGCCGAATGCGCTTCTGCTTTCCGCAGCCGCAGCTGCCGGTATTGAGTCCATTCGGCCGGCATTTTCATTCTTCCAAAGTGGCATAGCCTATTACGAAGCAAGCGCTTTCGAACAGGAGCAGCCTACGCTGTTGGATGAGTTCAAGAAAGAGACACCGCTTTCGAAACATCTGGCCACATTGATTAGGTATGCAGACTTCGGCATCAGTGACGTGAAAAGCGTTCCTGTGGACGTCCCACCGGATCTCTGGGCTCAGTTCAAGGAAGAGATGCATAAGCAACTCGGCATGGATGAGAACAAAGTGGATGAGACATTCAATGTCAAGAACGCTTCCCAGCTGATGTTCACTCATACCGGCGAATCATCTTCCGCAGGATTCGGTCCTGATGATGAGTCCAGGGGCACCGTTGCTGCGCTGTCATTCTTCTCGCTTGCTCTTCGCCAGCTGTCGAAGCAGTCGGTGACGCTTATCGACGAGATCGATACCAGTCTGCATCCGGCTCTGGTGAAGGAGCTGGTGGCGCTGTATGCCGACGCGGAAACGAATCCTCACGGTTCCCAGCTTATTTTCACGACTCATGACGTGTCGCTGATCAATCAGTCCGGTTTGGCAAAGCGTTTACTGGCACCAGATCAGATCTGGCTTGTGGAAAAGAACAAGGAAGGCGTTTCGGAATTGTTCCCGGTGACCAATCTGGGTATTCGGAATATGGAAAACATCGGTAAGAACTATCTCAACGGCGTGTACGGCGCCATACCACGGCCTGATTTTCATACCGCTTTCGCCCAGATCGTGAATGTGGTTGATGCCTGATGTCGAAAAAGCGAAACGTTCCTGCACATGGACGTAAAGCCGCACGGTCGCGCCGACCGCGCAAGAGACGCTTTCTTGTCGTGGCCGGCGGAGCAGTCACTGAGAAACAGTATTTCAAGCAGCTTGAGTCCCTATACGATGTCATCATTGACTATCAACAGAAGAACAACAGCCCTAAGCAGCTCGCGAAGCTCGCTGTTAAGTTGAAGAGGGAAGACAAGCGAGATACTTCTACAGATTGTTATGAACGAATCTGGGTGGTGGTCGATGTTGACGATTTTCACGACCACGGCGAAGCAGCGAGAATCTGCAATGACAATGGAATCGAACTCATCATTTCCAATCCTTGCTTCGAGGTCTGGCTGCTCGACTATGTGACGGCTTGCCCGTCAAGCTATACACTGACACCTGATGTCGAGTCAGCTGCAGCAGAAGCTAAAGTTGTCGGCGGAAACCGTAACAAATACATCAACACCGAGCTCATTGACAAAGAACATCTCGATGCCGCCATACGCAATGCAGCCCGGCACAATACAACGGAAAACCGCCAGGGGCGTAACAGACTCGCGCCTAATCATGAGCAGGAATACGCCCCTTGGACCGATATGCCAAAAGTAATCGAAACGCTGAAATCTAATAAACAGAGCTGAAAGGAGAAACATGGCTCTACCCATCCGGGTAAATTTCGAAAACCCCTTCATAGATATTCACACTGGACGAGGTCAAGGTAGCTGCACATTCGCAAATGGATTCGACTGCATCTGTTCATGCGCAGGTATCGCACACGCCCAATTACTCAGAATGGTCCTTACTCTCGAAAACAGTAAGAAACTACCTGACAAATATAAGAAGGCTCTTGCTGATAAAATCCAAACTGTCCAAGCCCATATTGTCGATATTCCACACGATAAAGCAACGGCAATCATCCATGCGCAGAGACAACCTGAGCGCGTGTTCTTTCTTTGCGAGGATATAACTCATCCCATAATTGATTATTGCCGAGTAATTGATATACCTCACTGGGCAAAAGAGAATTCCATGACGAGTCAGCAAGTGTCAAGACTTTGCGCTTGTGTACAAAGACACGGCATTGATTCTTTCAAGGATTTAGCCCCTAAAGCCGGCGAATATTTGTCCCAAGCACACGTACTTTGCGACATCGTAGCTTCTATCGCATTCGCGCTCAGCGAAGCCGCAGACACGATTCCGGATGAAGATACGTTTATCAATGCCTGCAAAGCAGCATTCACTCTCTCACGACGTAACTCACTAGGATTCGGCCCATCGCGAAATAGACATAGGAAAAACACAGTCGCAGCACGCAAATCACGGCAGGAAAACGATGATGAGGAAAGCCAAAAACGATACTCTGATGGAGACTCCATCTCAAGTAATCTGCTCACCAAGATTTTAATGGATATCAGTAAGGACGTTTACGCCCTACTGATGGAGTACAAACCCCAGACGAAGCAATTCCTCCAAGCGGTTCAGGCCACAGCAATATTGTTTTGCCCCGATCCGGATAGCCATAAGCTCACATGGGACGTGTGCTTCATTCCACTATTCCAAACGGAAATCTGTGATGACCTGCGTAGCAAGTTGAATCAAGACATCATTACTGCACTTGAATATGGGAAAACGGATATCTGGGACAACGGGGCTAGGGCATACTGGTAGGCAGAGCTGACTTGATGTGGCGCCTTGAAGACGCTGCATCAAGTCAGTTCTTCTGGTTGGGGACGAGCATGATCTCGCCGTCGGCAATGCCCTTGAGATGCTGGCCGTAGGGGCTCTTGCCGTAACGATCCGCGGACTCCATGAGCTCGTCGCGCGTGATCCAACCGTTCTCGAAGGCGATCTCCTCCACGATTGCGATCGGCAGACCCTGCGCACGCTGCACGGTACGCACGAACTCCCCCGCCTCGAACAAAGAATCCATCGTACCGGTATCCAACCACGCGTAACCACGACCCAACGTACGCACGTTCAGCATGCCCGCATCCAAATACATACGGTTCAAATCCGTGATCTCCAACTCGCCACGCGCACTCGGCTCCACCCGCTTCGCGTACTCGACCACGTGCTCGTCGTAGAAGTACAGGCCGGTCACCGCGTAATGCGACTTCGGCTTCGCAGGCTTCTCCTCGATGGACACGGCCTTCCTGTCCTCGTCGAACTCGACCACGCCATACCGTTCCGGATCGTCGACATAATAGCCGAACACGCTCGCGCCCTCGCCGGACTCGGCCTTCGCGACCGCGCCACGCAGAGTCGCGCCCAGACCGTTGCCGTAGAAGATGTTGTCGCCCAACACCAGCGCGCACGGCTCGCCCGCGATGAACTCCTCACCCAACAGGAACGCCTGAGCCAACCCGTCCGGGCTGGGCTGCACCTTGTACGAGAACCGCACCCCGTAATGCGAACCATCACCCAGGAGCCGCTCGAAGTTCGGCAGATCCTTCGGCGTGCTGATGATCAGGATGTCACGAATCCCGGCCATCATCAGCACGCTCAGCGGATAGTAGATCATCGGCTTGTCGTATACCGGCAGCAGCTGCTTCGACGTGACCGTGGTCAGCGGATACAACCTCGTGCCCGAACCACCGGCAAGAATAATGCCCTTCATGTGGATTCCCCTTCTCTATTGCGTATTGTCAAATGCCGGGCGACCCCGCGAAGAGAGCCGCCCAAGCATGGTCCGCTACTTGTTCAGTTCCTTGGTAACGTATGCCTTGAGGGACTCCTCCCAATCGGGCACTTTCAACCCGGTCGCCTCGATCTTCGTCAGATCCAACGCGGAATACGTCGGACGCGGGCTCACCGGGTTCTTCGCGTTCGCGAAATACTCCGCAGTGCTGATAGGCTCGACCTTCTCGCCGTTCCCGTTCGCCAGATCGAACACCCCACGTGCGATATCCGCCCAGGACCTCACCGCGCCCGACCCGGTCAGATCATACGTGCCATACGCGGCGTCCGAACCGAGCAGGTGGAAGATCGCCTCGGCCATATCCCTGGTGAACGTGAGCCGCCCGTACTGGTCATCCACCACCGTCACCTTCGGTAGCTCGCCCTTCGCGACCCGGCCGGACAAGCCCATCATGGTCTTCACGAAGTTATGGCCCTCGCCGATCACCCAACTCGAACGCAGGATGTAATGACGCGGCGCGTTCGCGACCGCGATGTCACCCGCGGCCTTCGACTGCCCGTACACGCCCAACGGAGCGAACGATTCGGTCTCGTCGTGCAGCTCGCGCGTCCCGTCGAACACGTAATCCGAGCTCACGTGCACCAACGTGATGTTATGCTCACGGGCCACACGCGCCAACAACGCCGGCCCCTGCGCGTTCGCCTTCCACGCCAAGGCACGACCCTCCGGGGTCTCCGCCCTGTCCACGGCCGTGTACGCGCCCGCGTTGATGATCGTGCCATACAGGCTCCAGTCGAATTGGTCGTACTGGGCCGGATCGGAGAAGTCGAACGTGTCGATGTCGTTGAACTCGAACCCCTCCAGACCATGGCTCTCCACGTAGTCGCGGATCGCGTGGCCCAGCTGGCCGTTGCAGCCCGTCACCATCGTACGACGCGGCGCCATGGGCTTCGCATCCCTGAGCATCGGATGATGCAAATCCGCCTCGGACCGCTCGGACTCCTCCAACGGGATCGGCCACTGGATGTGCAGGTCCGGGTCGGCGAGGTTCACGAACGTGTACGTCCTCTTCTGCTCCAGACTCCAGTGCGCGTTCACCAAGTACGTGTACACGGTACCGTCCTCCAACGCCTGGAAGCTGTTGCCCACGCCACGCGGCACGTAGATCGCCTTGCTCGGATCCAACACGGTCGTATACACCTGGCCGAACGAGTCGCCCGGACGCAGGTCCACCCACGCGCCGAACACGCTACCGGCAGCGATGCTGATGTACTTGTCCCACGGCTCCGCGTGGATGCCACGCGTCACACCCTTCTTCGCGTTGAAGCTGATGTTGTTCTGCACCGGACCGAAATCAGGCAACCCCAACGCGGTCTGCTTCGCACGCTGCCAATTCTCCTTGAACCAGCCACGGTTATCGCCATGCACCGGCAGATCGAACACAATCAGGCCGGGAATGTTCGTCTCCACGGCCCTCAAATCCTTCTCGAAATCCATCACTCACTCCATCCTCAAAAAACATCAAAACACAGGCGGAAACCGGCACGCCCGGACCCGCGTCCCCCACGCGGACGGACAAGGAAAGGGAGCATGATCCGATTCCCCCGCCCGTCCACGCGGTCCGGGCCTCACTGGCCCTGCCGCTTGTAACGCTCCTCGGTCGCAGCCTTGGCCGGCTCCCACCAGGCACGGTTCTCGGTATACCATTCGATCGTCTGCGCGAGACCAGACTCGAAGTCCGTATGCTTCGGCGTCCAGCCCAATTCGGTGCGCAGTTTGGTCGAGTCGATCGCGTAGCGGCGGTCATGGCCCGGACGGTCCTTGACCCAGTCGAACGCGTCCTCCGCCTGACCCATCATCTTGAGGATCATGCGAAGCACGGTGATGTTATTCTGTTCGCCGTCCGCGCCGATCAGATACGTCTCACCGATACGGCCCTTCGTCAGGATCGTCCACACGCCCGAGCTGTGATCCTCGGTGTGGATCCAGTCGCGCACGTTCTCGCCCTTGCCGTACAGCTTCGGACGCTGCCCGTCCAGGATGTTCGTGATCTGACGCGGGATGAACTTCTCCACATGCTGGAAAGGCCCGTAATTATTGCTGCAGTTCGAAATCGTCGCGCGGATCCCGTACGTGCGCGTCCACGCGCGCACCAGCATGTCGCTCGCGGCCTTGGTGGAGCTGTACGGGCTGGACGGATGGTACGGCGTATGCTCCGTGAACCTGGCCGGATCATCCAACGCGAGATCCCCGTACACCTCGTCCGTGCTCACGTGATGGTAGCGGATGTCGTACTTCCTGACCGCCTCGAGCAGACGGAACGTGCCCTCCACATTCGTCCTCAAAAACGGTTCCGGATCCGCGATGGAATTATCGTTATGCGACTCGGCCGCGTAATGCACGATCGCGTCATGCCCCGGCACGATCCGGTCCAGCAGATCCGCATCGCAGATATCGCCCACGACCAGTTCCACACGGTCCTCGGGAAGGCCCGCGATGTTCTCCGGATTGCCCGCGTACGTGAGCTTGTCCAGCACGGTCACATGCACGTCCGGATGATGGTCAACCACGTAATGCACGAAATTCGACCCGATGAAACCACAACCACCGGTCACGATAATGTTCTTGGGAATAAACGTCTCTTCAACCATACCCCCGATTTTACAACGACCCATCCACCTCCACCCCATACGATGTCATGCGTAAATTTTCCGAAAAAAGAAAACGTTTTATGTATATATTTCATACAAACTTTACCCAATAACCCCGAGCTCACGTTTGCATACACTGAAAATTTTTGCAAACTCCTTTTCAACGCTCCTTCACGCCACAACTTGCAATCGTTACGCATTCCACCTCCACAAATTGCCATTCGATCGGGGTAACCCCTGCAAAGCTGACAGCAAATTTTTGCAACATCCATTGTTGTTTGCAGCAACGATTTTCATTGACATTCCGCCATTTTTCATACTTTGGTGCTCTGCAAAAGGTATAGAATATACGGCATACGTTCGCAAGAGAGCAAACGTTATCAGGGAAGATAAACCCCCGTCATAAGGGGCCGTCAGTAAGGAACAAAGGAGTCATGAAACATCGGAAACCCGCACCGACCTGGCATAGGCTGGGGCTGAAGATTAGCAAGAAAGTGGTGGTCGGCATTACCGCCGCGGCGACCGCCTTCGGCGGACTGGCAATCGCCAGCACCGCAGCACAGGCCAGCACCGATCGCGACAGCTACGCCGACACCGTTGAAAACACCACGTTCGAACAGGCGCGCAAGCATTACGGACTGGCGCAGCAAATGAGCGAGGGCGCCACCCTGCATGCATGGGAGTGGAGCTTCAAAACCATTGAGGAAAACATCCCCGCTATTGCCGAAGCGGGTTACACCTCCGTGCAGACCGAGCCGATTTCCGCTATTCATAACGGCGGCAAGGGCATGATCTTCACCGAGAACTGGTACTACGTGTATCAGCCGACCGACACCACCATCGGCAACTGGGTGATGGGTACCGAAGATGATCTGAAGAGCCTGTGCAACACGGCTCACAAGTACGGCGTGCGTATCATCGTCGATGTGGTAGCCAACCATATGACCGCGACTTGGGGCGCCATCGCCGATCGTTGGAAGAAGTCCGAGTACTACCACCACGACTGCAATGACGGTGATGTGCAGGATTGGAACAACCGCTATCAGGTGACCCACTGCAAGCTGCTCGGCCTGTATGACATCAACACTGAGAACACCGAAACCGCCAACATGATGCACGATTTCCTCGTGCAAGCGGTCAACGACGGTGTGGACGGGTTCCGTTTCGATGCGGCCAAGCACATCGAACTGCCGGACGAGTATAACGGCTCCCAGTATTGGAACATCATTCTTAACAATGGCGCGCAGTTCCAATACGGCGAAGTGTTGCAGGATTCCATCTCCCGCGATAGCGACTATGCAAAGCTGTTCTCCAGCCACAGCAAGAACGGCGGCGGCGTCACC
>UMAF01033222.1_pt1 | contig 11553 bp, 10 predicted proteins | sample 1963641 | NCBI WGS metagenome assembly UMAF01 (sample SAMEA4835909, study PRJEB28245) | human gut metagenome | biome: gut microbiome; material: fecal sample | place: Denmark | collected 2008
GTCTTAGGGCGTTTTTTGTTGCACCTTTGCATGGCTTCCGGTATAATGAAAGAAACTACCGCGAGGGAGATGAAACGATGGACTGGGTCATGTGTCTGCTGCCAATGGCAGTGTGCTTTGTGGGCGTTCTTTTGACGGTGAAGATAAGCAGAAATCATAAGCGTGTTCTGGCGGCTGCCGGGGTGGTGCTGTTTCTGTGTGTGGCGTTTGGCTCCCTTGTGGTGTACCGGGTGCAGAAGATTGCCAAGCCCATCCGGGAAAGCGATACGCTTGCCGTGGCGGAAATGAACCTGAACTCGTTCCGGGGCGATGTGGAGATGAATGATTTCCAGACCAACGCTTCGACGGAGCTGTATCAGGCGCTCGAAGAATATCTGGGCAAGAAAATCTACCTGCCCTGCATCAATCAGGATACCTTCGACGCAGGCGGGCAGGATGTGATCCTTCAATTCGGCAGCGATGACGAGGCGAAGGTTTGGCTTGCATTTTATGCGGACAGCCGAATCTGTTTGGTCCATGGGAAAAAGGCCTACATTTTTCCGAACGGAAAGGCAGTTTATCAGGAAATTGAAGAAATTCTAGCGTCAGTCAGCACCCATACGGCAGTTACCGTCACTGCAATTGACGAGGAAAATGATTTTCTGATGGCAGAAGAAGAAAACGGGAAGCTATATGCGTTCCACAAGATTTCGGAAAAGCTGCGAACAAAAAACGGCAAGCAAGCAAAGCTGGAAGACCTTGCGGTAGGGGATGAACTTACGGTGCTGTCGGATGGCAGGGTTCTGTTGAGTGACCCATATCAAATCGAAAATATCTATAAGATATATACAGAAGGAGGATAAATGGAAGCTTTACCGATTGAAACAGAGCGCTTATTGCTGCGGCAGTTTGCGGTGGAGGACGCCGAGGATGTCTTTGCGATTTTTTCGGATGAGCAGACAACGCTGGACTGCGGCGGCTACCACGCATTTGACGCTATGGACGACGAATACCGCCGCTTAATGCAGAAATTTGCCGGGCAGGTGCGGTACAGCGTTGTAGAAAAGGAGACAGGCCGGGTCGTCGGTGTGATCTCAATGATGGATGCCGAGCGGGCGGTGCCGGGCTGGGAGCTGGGCATTGAGATCGCGCCGGACGCCCGCCGGAACGGCTTTGCGCGGGAGGCGCTGGCGGCAGTGGTCGAAGCCTATTTTGCCCAAACCGAGACCGTGCTGTTCACGGGTGGACACTATGCCTACAACACCGCCTCCGGAGAACTACTGAAAAAGCTGGGCTTTGTCTACGAAGGCGTCGAGCACAAGGCGATGCACCACGCCGAACGCGGGCCGACCGATCTTGTGTGCTACTATCTGGAAAAAGAATAAGGCTTCCTTCCGCTGCCCCTGCAAAAGAGGCGGCGGATTTTTTCGGCAAAAGCCTTGCATCTGGCCCACCGGTGCGGTATGCTTAACCAATAGAGCACAGGCAGGGGAGGGAACCCGAAATGGACATGGAAGACATCCACTATCTGCTGGGCGGCACGATCTTTGCGCGGGCCGAAAATTACATGAAGCATATCGAATCCTTTGACTGCGAGACGGAGGAAAATGGAGTACGGCATCTCTGCGCGGAAATCGAAGGCAGCGGTGATCATCTGTATACCACGGAGGCGTGGCTGCGGCAAAATGGCAGTTTCGTCAGTGCAAGCTGTACCTGTCCGTATAACGATAATGGCAATGGGCTTTTTTGCAAGCACATCGGTGCGCTGCTGCTGTATGACCTGAAAGAACAAAAAGCGGTGAAGGTACAACGGCGCACACAGACTGAGCCGGCGGAGATCCCCGGCGTGGTGCGCGGGGTGGCCAACCTGCCCGAAAAGCCCGCAGAGGAGCCGGAAGCTCCCCGGAAAGACAGCTATGTTTCGGGCCTTGAAATGCTGTTCGGCAAAAAATGGCGGAGCGACGAGCCGGAGTCCGACGACGCAGCCCGTGCACTGCTGCGCACCTATCAGGAAGGGGCACTGGCTGAGCTGGAGGACAACACCCTGCCCCAGCGCACCGGTTTTGTGGAACTGGAACCGGAACTGACCTTGCTGCAGTACGGCACGCCGTGGCTGCGGCTCCGCATCTCCGGCGGCGGGCGGCAGTATGTTGTCAAAAGCATCGAACACCTGCTGGAAGATATCGAGGAGAGCCGGGTCGTCAGCTACGGTAAATCGCTGACGTTCCAGCACCGGTGGGATGCCTTTACGCCGGATGCCCAGCAGCTATTGGGGTTGATCCGGCGGGAGGTCATCAGCCGGAAGCAATTGGAAACGCGGGGCTACACCTACAGCCGCTATGCTGAGACCGGCCCGGCTGGGGGCATGGCGCTGACTGGGGAGCTGTTCGATGCGCTGGTGACGCTGTACGCGGACCGGGGCGAAGTGGGCGGTTATACCTTAAAAAAAGACGTTCCGGCCCTGACGCTGCAGGTGGAACGGCGGCGGGGCGGTGTGGAGATCGCCGTGGAACCGTCGCTGGGCTGGGTGAGCGGCTTGGATTTCGACTACCTGTTCAGTGAGGACACGGTCTGGCGGCTGGACCGTGCCGCCACGACCCGGATGGCTCCGGCGCTGAAGACCCTGTGCGGGAAGCGGCTGTTTTTCACCAGCAAGGACGCCACGGCCTTTTGCAGCTATGTGCTGCCGGAGCTGGGGCGGCATGTGACCATTGAGGACCCGGAGCGGCTGCTGCTGAACCAGATCCCGCTGGAACCGGTGACCCAGTTCTATCTGGATGCACCGCAGATGGGAGCCGTGAGCGCACATCTGGAATTTTTGTACGGCGAGGACCGTGTGGCACCCTTTACGCCCCCGCCGCAGGGCCTTTTGCGGGATGCCCGCGCCGAAAACCGGGCGGCCAAGCTGCTGGGGCGGTATTTACAGCCCGGTGAGCCGCTGCAGTACAGCACCTACGACGAAGAAGAGGTCTACCGCTTTCTGGACGAGGGCGTCCCGACGCTGATGAACGAAGGCGAAGTCTACCTGACCGACGCCTTCCGGAACTTGCAGGCCCCGCCGCCGAAGATCTCGGTGGGGGTGTCGGTGCAGGGCAGCGTCCTTGACTTAGAGGTGGACACCGGCGAGTTCCCGGTGGGGGAGCTGAAAGCCCTGCTGAAGTCGCTCCACCAGAAAAAGCGGTATCACCGCTTGCGGGATGGACGGCTGCTGAAGCTGGACGATGACCTTGAAGGGCTGGACGAACTGAACGAGACGCTGGAGCTTTCGGGCGCGAAGCTGGGCAGGAACCACGCTGAGCTGCCGCTTTACCGCGCCCCCAGTCTGGACTGGGCGCTGTCGGGCCAGAGCGGCATCCGCTTCAACCGGGACGATGCCTTCCGGCGGATCAGCCGGAGCTTCCACGCGGTGAAGGACAGCGAGTATACCCCTCCGGCCTCTCTACAAAAAGTATTGCGAAAATACCAGCGGGACGGCTACCGCTGGCTGCGAACGCTGGATGGCTACGGCATGGGCGGCATTCTGGCCGACGATATGGGCCTTGGCAAGACGGTGCAGGTGCTGAGCTACCTGCTGGCCATCAAGGAGCTGGGGGAGAACCCCCTGCCCAGCCTCATCGTCTGCCCGGCGTCGCTGGTGCTGAACTGGGCCGAGGAATGCGAAAAGTTCACGCCGGAACTGCACTGCGTGGTGGTGGACGGCGATGCGGCCCACCGCGCGGCGCTGGCGGAACAGTGGGAGGCCGCCGACCTCGTGGTGACGAGCTACGACCTGCTCCGCCGGGACGAGGCCCTCTACGAAAACCAGAAATTCTACGCCTGTATCCTCGACGAGGCACAGGCCATCAAGAACCACACGACCCAGAAATATAAGGCCGTCTGCGGGGTGAACAGCCGGGTGCGCTTTGCGCTGACCGGCACCCCGGTGGAAAACCGGCTGGGGGAGCTGTGGAGCATCTTCTCCTTCCTGATGCCGGGGTATCTGCCGCCTTACAAAGCGTTCTGCGCCCGGTTCGAGAAGCCCATTGTGCAGGAGGATGACCAGACTGCGGTGCGGCGGCTGAACCAACTGACTGGCCCCTTCATTCTCCGCCGGATGAAGGCCGACGTGCTGAAGGAACTGCCCCCGAAGACGGAGAACATCTACCGCATCGAGCTGGAGACCGAGCAGCGCAAGCTGTATCTGGCGGCGGTGGTGGACGCCCGCGAGAAGCTGCGGGCCGCAAAACCCGAAGACAAGATGGCCGTCTTTGCCGTGCTGATGCGGCTGCGGGAGATCTGCTGCGACCCGCACCTCATCGCCGACAACTGGGAGGGCGGAAGCGCCAAGCTGGACGCCTGTGGGGAGCTGGTGAGCTCCGCCGTCGAGGGCGGCCACCGCATCCTGTTGTTCAGCCAGTTCACTTCCATGCTCGACCTGCTGGCGAAGCGGCTGGACGCCGAGGGCATCAGCCACTTCACCTTGCAGGGTTCTACCCCGAAGCCGGTCCGCGCCGAACTGGTGCGGCGGTTCAACGGGGGCGAGGTGAGCGTCTTCCTCATCTCGCTGCGGGCGGGCGGCACGGGCCTGAACCTGACCGCCGCCGACATCGTCATCCACTACGACCCGTGGTGGAACGTGGCGGCGCAGAATCAGGCCACTGACCGCGCCTACCGCATCGGCCAGCAGAACCCGGTGCAGGTGTATAAGCTCATTGCGCAGGATACCATTGAAGAAAAGATCGTTGCATTGCAGCAAGCCAAGCAGTCCTTGGCGGAAACGGTGACAGGCAGCGCGGATGGCGCCATCCTGTCCATGAAGCCGGAAGAGCTGCTGGAACTGTTGGAGGTGCCGGAAGGATGAAATTTGCAATGTTTGCACGGCCGGTCGTGACCATTTACGACCTGCCGGAGACGACGAAGGAAAGCGATGCGGGCGTTGTGTCCACCATCGGGGACGAGGGGCTGTACGGGCAGTTGTGTCAGGTGCGCACCGAGCCCGGCGGCGTGACGGCGGACGGGATCACCCTGCCGGAAACCATGGCCGAAGTGGTCACATTTTACGGCTACCACGGGTATGTATTCGCGTCCGAATTGTATTTTTGCAGCGAAAAAGAACTGCGAGGATATCTTTCTGCCGAATTGGTGCTGGCGGGCCGGGCCACCGACGTGCTGACCCTGCCCAAGGTGCAGGGCGTCCGGCTGGCAGAGCTGGAACGCGGCGCGGTGCTGCGCCGTCTGCCGGACCCGGAAGCGGAAGCCCACACGGGCTGGGCCAAGGTGGGGCTGGTGGATGGCCGCAGCGGCTATGTCCGGGATGTGGCGCTGGAACCGGTGCGCTTTTCGATGACGGCGGTCTTCACGCAGGAAGCGGGGCGGACCTTTGACGAGGCCCTTGCCAAGGCCGAGGGCTGCAAGCCGGAAGAGCTGGTTCCCCGCGCCATTGACCGCTGGTTCGGCGGCAGCGAGGAGGCGTTCCGCAATGCGCTGGCCGAACAGGCCAAGAAGTATCTGGGCACCGAGTACCGCTGGGGCGGCAAGTCGGGCCGCGGCATCGACTGCTCCGGCCTTGTGAGCAGCGCTTATATGCAGTGCGGCGTCCTCATCTACCGGGATGCAAAGCTCGTGGAGGGCTGGCCGATGCACAAGATCCCGCTGGAACAGGCCAAGCGGGGCGACGCCCTCTATTTCCCCGGCCACATCGCGCTCTATCTGGGCGAGGGGCGGTACATCCACTCCACCGGTGCCGCCCGGAGCGGCGGTGTGGTGCTCAACAGCCTTGACCCCGCCGACCCGCTCTACCGGGAGGATCTGGTGAAGAGTCTGTATGCGGTGGGAAGCTTGTTTTAGCCCTCTCAGTCTCGCTTCGCTCGCCAGCTCTCCCGAAGGGAGAGCCCTTGGCAGTCGGGTTCAGGCTGAATAAAAACAAATCAGAAATTATCGTTCGGAAACGACAGATTCGGGCGTTTCCGGGAAGGAGTAGCGAGAGATGAAAGTTTTCGATCTACATTGTGATACCCTCAGCGAGCTGCGCTATGCGGAGCGGCGGGGCGAGGACAAGAGCTTCGCCCAAAATGACCTGCACATCGATCTGGAAAAGATGCAGAAGGGCGACTACATGCTGCAATGCTTTGCCGCCTTTGTGAATCTGGCCGATCCCACCCCCGGCGCGGACCCGCTGGTGACAGCGCTGGAAGAGGTGGATGTCTTCAAGCGGATCATGGCGAAGTACTCCGACAAGATCGCACCGGTCTACCGCCCGGAGGACATCCGCAAAAATGCGGCGGCGGGCAAGATCAGCGGAATGCTGACCATCGAAGAGGGCGGCTGCTGCAAGGGCAGCCTCGGCGTGCTGCGCCGGATGTACGAGCTGGGTGCCCGGATGATGACCCTGACGTGGAACCACGAAAACGAGCTGGCCAGCCCCAACGTGGTGCCCGGCGGGGGCGGGGATATCTGGCCCTGCCAGCCCAACACCGAGACCGGCCTGAAGGAGCGCGGCTTCGAGTTTTTGGCGGAGATGGAAAAGCTGCATATGATCGTGGACGTGAGCCACCTGTCCGACAAGGGGTTCTGGGACATTGCCGAGCACAGCACCCGCCCCTTTGCGGCCAGCCACTCCAACTGCCGGGCATTGGCACCCCACTGCCGCAACCTGACGGACGAGATGATCCGGGCCATGGCGGAGCGCGGCGGTCTGGTGGGCCTGAACTATTGCAGCGGCTTCCTTGATGACCAGCCCCGCCCGCAGCTCTGCCGCAGCACCACGGCCCTGATGGCAAAGCATGCGGCCCATTTCAAGCAGGTGGGCGGCATCGAGATCATCGGCCTCGGCAGCGATTTTGACGGCATCGGCGGCAAGCTGGAAATGGACGACTGCTCCAAGCTCCCGCTGCTGGCCGAGGCTCTGCGGAAGGAAGGCTTCACCGAGGACGAGGTGGAGCGGATCTTCTACCGCAACGCCCAGCGCTTCTTTGAGGAGAATTTGTAAAAACAGAAGGGAATATTCCGTTATGGATAAAAATATGACACTGGAAAAGCGGATCGCCGCGGAGCTGTACTCCTATCAGGGGAAGATGAGCGTCTTCGTGGACGACTTACAGGGGCACACCGTTGAGATCGGTGCGGACGAAAAATTTGAGACGGCCTCCACCATCAAGGCCTTCATTCTGGCGGCGCTCTACCTCCAAGTCAGCCGGGGCAAGGCCAGCCTTGAGGAAGAGATCACCTACGAGGAGAGCCAGTTCGTTGACGGCTCCGGAATGCTGCGGGCGCTGGGCGTGGGCGCAAAGCTCAAGGTCAAGGATACCGCTACCATGATGATCATCTGCTCGGACAACATCGCCACCAACATGATCATCGATTATCTGGGGCTGGATACCATCAATGGGTGCATCCGGGAACTGGGGTTCGCGGACACCGTGCTCCACAACCCCCTCCACTTTGACCGCTACGACGACCTCGGCACCACCACCCCGCGGGATTACGCCGCATTGTTCGCGCAGGTGGCCAAGGGCACCCTCGTCAGCAAGGAGGCCAGCGCGGAGATGCTTGCCATCTTCCGCCAGCAGCATTACAACACCATGCTGACCCACGACTTCCCCCAGTTTTATCTGGACTGTGAGGAGACCGGCGAGCCGGAGCTCATCTGGGTGGCCAGCAAGAGCGGCAGCATGAACGCATGCCGCAACGATGGCGGCATCGTCCACACTCCGTATGGCGAGTACGTCATCGTCCTGATGAACAAGGACTTCCACGACATCATCGAGTACAACGACCACCCCGCTATGGTCTACGGTGCCCGCGTCTCCCGGATGATTCTCGACCAGATTCTTGCATGTGAGGGGAAACTGTATCTATGACAAACACGATCTCTCCCCTCATGCTGGTCTTCCTGATGTGCATGACCGGCTTTGCGGGCTTTGTGGACTCGGCAGCGGGCGGCGGCGGGCTCATCAGTCTGCCCGCTTACCTCTTTGCGGGGCTGCCGCCCCACTACACCTACGGCACCAACAAGTTCAGCGCCGCGTGCGGCACCACCTTTGCGACGGTGAACTTTTTCCGCAGCGGGGCCATGAACATCAAGGTCGGCCTCTTGGCGGCGGTGGGCAGCTTTGCGGGCAGCGCCCTCGGCTCCCACGTCGTGCTGCTGCTCAGCGATGAGGCGCTTCAGGCCATGATGTTCGTCATCCTGCCCATCGCGGCGGTGCTCATCCTCTGGCGGCGGAAGCTGCCGGACGAGAACCGGGACGACGGCACGATGAACGCGAAAAAGGCCGCGCTGGCCCTCGCCATCGGCCTTGGCATCGGCCTGTACGACGGCATCTTCGGCCCCGGCACCGGGACATTTGCCATCATCGCCTTCACCACCCTGATGGGCTTTGACCTCCGCACCGCGGGCGGCAACGCCAAGGTGCTGAACCTTGCCAGCAACTACGCCGGCCTCGTCACCTATCTGGCCAGCGGCTTGGTGGTCTTCTCGGTGGGCATCCCCTGCGCCATCAGCGGCATCGTGGGCAACCTGCTGGGCTCCCACTTCGCCCTCAAGAACGGCGCAAAATTCATCCGCCCCATGATGCTCGTGGTGCTTGTGCTCCTGCTGGGCAAACTCGCGTCGGATGCGGTGTTGTGAGCATAAAAATAAGGAGCTGTGCGGTAAACACAGCTCCTTATTTTGCATCTGGAAAGGCGCGATCACAGGTCCAGCACAAGGTCCTTGTCAAAAAAGGCGAGACCGAAGGCGCCGGGGCCGGCGTGGGTGCCGATGACGCAGCCGATCTGGCGCACGAGGGGGTCCTCCTGCTGGAGGTTGTCGCGCAGGTAGGTCTGGATGGGGGCCACCTCGCGGGTGGAAAGGGTGTAACCGGCCAGCGCCGCAAAGGACGGGTTGATGCCGCCCAGTTCCTCGATCTTCTTGAACAGAGCCACGTAGGCACCGGGCAGACCGCGGGCCTTGCCTGCCATGGCGACCTTGCCCTCTTTGATGGTGATGAGGGGCTTGATGCCCAGCATCCCGCCCGCGACGGCCACAGCGGCGGGCAGACGGCCGCCCTTGCGCAGGTACTTCAGGTCGTCGATGACGGCCACGAGGTGCAGGTGCTCCTTGGCGTGCTCCAGAATGGCCGCGATCTGCCCGGCGTTCTTGCCGGAATCCCGCAGGTGGACGGCCAGACGGACCAGCAGCGCCTCGCTGAGACAGACGTTCTCGCTGTCCACGAAGAGGATGTTGTCCGCGTTGACCATGTCGGCGGCGAGCTTGGCGCACTGGTAGGTGCCGGACAACTCGTGGGACAGGAAGATGCCGATCACCTCGTCCCCGGCGGCGGCCGCTTCGGTGAAGAAGTTCTCGAACAGCTCCGGGCTGGGCTGGCTGGTGGTGGGGAGCTTGTGACACCCGGCGAGGATGCCGTAATATTCGGTGGGGGTCATGTCCACGCCGTCGCGCAGGACGGTGCTGTCCTCCAAAGTGACGTTCAGCGGGATGACGGTCACGCCCAGCTGCTCGGCTTCGGCGGGCAGGATGTCGGACGCGGAATCGGTAAGAATGCGGATCATATCGTAGTACCTCCAAGGGCTCACGGTCGCAAAACGACCAAATCATCAAAAAAGTCGTGAAAATTATACCAGATGCCGCCTTGAAAAGTCAATTGATTTAACAAAATTTCCTCGCATTTTCGCAAAAACGACCCGCCGCTTGCGCAAAGGGGAGCGGATATGGTACAATGTCCGCCGATGGGAGGGCTGTGCGTGAAGGAAAAACAGGAAAAAGCGGCCCGCTGGAAGACCTTTGGCATCGCGGCCCTGCTCTGGGCCGGGCTGGCGGCGGCGTTCAGCGTGCTGTTCCCGGCAGAGGCTGCGGCCCCGGCGGGGCTGGCGGGCGTTCTGCGCAACTGCCTCGTGCTGCCCGTGGCGGAGGAGCTGATCTTCCGCGGGGCCGCGCTCCGGCTTTTGCAGCCGCTGGGGAAGAATGCGGCCATCGCGGGACAAGCCGTTCTGTTTGCGGCGATGCACGGAAGCTGGACCGCCAAAGCGTACGCGCTGGGGATGGGCCTTATCTTCGGCTGGGCAGCCGATCGGGCGGGGAGCCTTCTGCCCGGCCTTGTGCTGCATATCTTGAACAATGGGATCGTGCTGGCCGACTGTCTGGCAGAAAGGAGAATACCATGACCGATTACGAGCTGATGGGCGCAGCGCTGGCCGAGGCCGAACAGGCCGCCGCACTGGGTGAAGTGCCGGTGGGAGCCGTCGTCGCGCGGGACGGCGAGATCATCGCCGCGGCCCACAACACGCGGGAGACCGAGAAAAACGCCCTCCACCATGCCGAGCTGCTGGCCATCGACGCGGCGTGCAAAAAGCTGGGCGGCTGGCGGCTGTGGCAGTGTGAGCTGTTCGTGACGCTGGAACCCTGCCCCATGTGCAGCGGGGCCATCATCAACAGCCGGATCAAGCGGGTGGTGTACGGCGCGGCAGACACCAAGGCGGGCTGCTGCGGCTCGGTAGCCGACCTGTTCGCCATGCCCTTCAACCACCACCCGGCGGTGGAGCGGGGCCTCCGCGCCGAGGAGGCACAGGCGCTTTTGCAGGCCTTTTTCCTCCAATTGCGGGAAAAGCGGGCCGCAAAACCCCGCTGGAAGCCGCCGGTCACGAAGTGAAAAATCAAAAAAAGTGGGAACTGCGTGAAAAATCATTCGGTTCCCACTTTCTTTTTTCGAGAAATTGTGCTATATTATTTAATGGAAACTTGTCGAAACCACACGCGATCGTCCACAGGCACGCCGCAGGACCGGACTTGACCGGAAGAGATGAGCAGAGCGATGTTCTGGGGAGCGTGGGCCGGCAGTTTCTCCTGCCGGAGTGCCCCTTGGCACCGGCAGAGAATAAGCGACAGGAGGGCTGACTCTTGTACGATGACGAATTTGAGCTGACATTCAATCTGTCGGACGAGGACCCCGCCCCGGTGGAGCTGCCCAAGGCACCCGCCGAGGAGGCTGAGCCGGAAAAGCCGGAGCCGCCGACCCCTGCACCCGATGAGGAACCGACCATCGTGGTGCCGGAGCTGGGCCGGAAGCCCGCGGCGGAACCGGTTCCGCCGGAAGCGGCAGACGTCCCCGAAACGCCCGCTGTGCCGGAAGCGCCGCAGCAGCCGGAACCGGCGGCGGTGCGGTGTGTGCTGATCTCCGGCGGCGACCGGGGCATCGGTGCGGCGGCGGCACGAGCCTTTTATAAGGCCGGATACCGCGTGGCGGTGCTCTACCACACCAATGCCGACGCGGCGGCAGCGCTGGAGCAGGAGCTGCCGGGCTGCATCGCCGTCCAGTGCGACGTGGCCTCCCGCGCCAGCTGTGAGGTGGCGTTCCGCGCGGCGGAACAGGCGCTGGGCCGGGTGGATGTGCTGGTGAGCAACGCGGGCATCGCCCAGCAGAAGCTGTTTACCGACATCACCCCCGACGAATGGCAGCATATGCTGGACGTGAACCTGTCTGGTGCGTTCCACCTGTGCCAGCTGGCACTGCCGGGGATGATCCGCCGCAAGGCGGGCCGCATCCTGACGGTCAGCAGCATGTGGGGCCAGACCGGCGGCAGCTGCGAGGTGCATTA
>UMAF01033408.1_pt1 | contig 11314 bp, 10 predicted proteins | sample 1963641 | NCBI WGS metagenome assembly UMAF01 (sample SAMEA4835909, study PRJEB28245) | human gut metagenome | biome: gut microbiome; material: fecal sample | place: Denmark | collected 2008
TGCGAAAGCAGACCGGCGCGGTTCCTTTGACAGAAAGGCCGCCGGCTGGATATCCAGCGGCTTTCGCCACGTCTTCGAATGCTCTTACTTCAGTGCGGCGAGCAGTGCGTCGACGCGGTCAGTCTTCTCCCACGTTACGCCGAGGTCTTCGCGGCCCATGTGACCGTAAGCGGCGAGCTGGCGGTAGATGGGACGGCGCAGATCGAGGTCGCGGATGATGGCGGTCGGGCGCAGGTCGAAGACCTTCTCGACGGCCTCTTCGAGCTTACCGTCATCGACCTTGCCGGTGCCGAACGTCTCAACGAGCACGCTCACGGGATGCGCAACGCCGATAGCGTAAGCGAGCTGGACCTGGCACTTGTCGGCAAGGCCCGCGGCCACAATGTTCTTAGCGACATAGCGCGCGGCGTAAGCGGCACTGCGGTCGACCTTCGTCGGGTCCTTGCCGGAGAATGCGCCGCCGCCGTGCGGGGCGCTGCCGCCGTAGGTGTCCACGATGATCTTGCGGCCGGTCAGGCCGCTGTCGCCCTGCGGGCCGCCGATGACGAAGCGGCCGGTCGGGTTGACATAAATCTTGGTGTTCTCGTCCATCAGCTCCGCGGGAACGGTCGGCTTGATGACAAGCTCGATCATGTCCTTGCGGATCTGCTCAAGCGTCGCCTCCGGCGCGTGCTGGGTGGAGAGGACGACCGTGTCGACGCGGACGGGCTTACCGCTCTCGTCGTACTCGACCGTCACCTGCGTCTTGCCGTCGGGACGGAGATAGTCGACAAGGCCCTGCTTGCGCACGTCGGTCAGCTTCTTTGCCATCTTATGGGAAAGGGAGATCGCGAGCGGCATGAGCTCAGGGGTCTCGGTGCAGGCGTAGCCGAACATCATGCCCTGATCGCCCGCGCCGTTGTCGAGCTCGCTCGCGCCGCTTTCCTTATTTTCAAAGGAGTTGTCGACGCCCATCGCGATATCGCCGCTCTGCTCGTCGATGTTCGTGATAACGCCGCAGGTGTCACAGTCAAAGCCGTACTTCGCGCGGTCGTAGCCGATGTCGCGGATGACGTCGCGTGCGATCTTCGGGATGTCGACATAGCAGCTCGTGGTGATCTCGCCCATGATGTGGACAAGGCCGGTGGAGACGGTCGTCTCGCAGGCCACGCGGCCATTGGGGTCTTTTTCAAGGATCGCGTCGAGCACCGCATCGGAGATCTGGTCGCAGATCTTGTCGGGATGCCCCTCGGTGACGGATTCGGAGGTGAATAAACGTTTTGCCATGGTTCTTTTTCTTCCTTTCTCATTGTTGGGAAAAACAAAAAATACTCTGTCGAACCGACAGAGTATCGCGCTTTCTGCTCTTCCTCATCTTTCGATTCGTTCGTCGGATTTGGCACCTTGCCTCTTCGGGCAGGTTGTCGTGGTGTCATAGGGCCGATCCCTCAACCACTCTCGATGAAGTATTCACTTGTGGCTTTCGCCGAATCGTATTCTACCATGTTTGTACGTTTTGTCAATCAGTTTTTGAAGATTTTGCGCAAATACTTGACTTTGTCCGGATTTATGCTACAATACCGTTCACAAATTGAATGTCATCGGGGACTTGCGGCCGCAGCCGCAGCGGTCGAGAGATGTCGGATGCGTCCGGTCAAGCAGTGACCGGACTTTTTTTATATTTTTTGAAACAATCGGAGGCTCTTCCATGCAGATTTCCCTTTCCGATCATTTTACGTATCAAAAGCTGCTGCGCTTTGTCGCGCCCAGCATTTTGATGATGATCATCACCTCTATTTACAGCATTGTCGACGGCTTTTTCGTCTCGAACTTCGTCGGCAAAAATTCGTTTGCCGCGCTGAACCTCATCTTTCCCGTCATCATGGCGCTCGCCGCCGTCGGTTTTATGATCGGCACGGGCGGCAGCGCGCTCATCGCCAAAACGCTCGGCGAGGGCACGCCCAGGAAAGCGAACGAGATCTTCTCCATGCTCGTCATCGTGCTCGCCGTCGGCGGCGCGGTTTTGAGCGGCGTGTGCATCGTTTTCCTGCGCCCCATCTCGTTCGCCGTCGGCGCGACGGACCTGACGATCGATGACTGCGTGCTCTACGGGCGCGTGCTGCTCGCGTCCCTCCCCTTTTTCATGCTACAAAACAGCTTCCAGAGCTTTTTGGCGACGGCGGAAAAGCCGCACTTCGGCCTGCGCGTGACGGTGTTCGCGGGGCTGACGAACATGGTACTCGATTTTCTGCTCGTCTACGTGTTCCCGTTCGGGCTTCTCGGTGCGGCGCTCGCCACGGCGTTTTCGCAGATTGTCGGCGCGCTCATCCCGCTTGTCTACTTTCTCCGCCCGAACGATTCGCTGCTGCGCCTCACGCGTCCGCGCTTTGACTTCCGCGCCCTCGGCAAGGCCTGCTACAACGGCTCGAGCGAGATGGTCAGCAACCTTTCGACCTCTCTCGTCGGCGTACTCTATAACGTGCAGCTCATGGCGATTGCCAAGGAAAACGGCGTGAATGCCTACGGTGTTCTGATGTACGTGAGCTTCATCTTCATGGCGTTTTTCTTCGGCTATTCCATCGCCGTCACACCCGTCGTCGGCTATCACTACGGCGCGAAGAATCACGCCGAGCTCAAGAGCCTCCTCAAAAAGAGCCTGACCGTCACGCTCATCACGAGCCTTGCGATGACGGCCTCGTCCATCCTGCTGGCAAACCCCATCGCACATCTTTTCGTCGGCTACGACGCGGAGCTGTGCGACATGACGGTCAACGCGCTGCGCATCTACGCGCTCTCATTCCTCGTCTGCGGTTTCAATATCTTCGGTTCGGCGTTTTTCACGGGGCTCAACAATGGCACAGCCAGCGCGCTCATTTCGTTCCTGCGCACGCTCGTCATTCAGGTCGCCGCGGTACTTCTTTTGCCAAAACATCTCGGCATCAACGGCATCTGGCTCGCCATCACCGTGGCCGAAGCGCTCACACTGATCGTCACAGAAACGCTTTTCCTCCTCGGACGGAAAAAATACCACTACGCATAAAGCAGATCATCCAAACAGCCACGGTGGCTCGAACCACCGCGGCTGTGCTTGCGCTTTCTGACGGGCTGTGGCATAATAATTTTAGCAAATTCTATTTTGGGAGGTGAATGCTATGTGCTTTTGGTGGTTTATGTTACTATGCGATTTGATCATTCCCATTGTTATGGTCATTGCAGGAAGAATGATGTGGAAGCATTGCCCAAAACATATAAACAGCATGTTAGGATACAGAACAACTCGTTCAATGAAAAATATGGATACATGGAAATTTGCTCATAACTATTGTGGAAAACTTTGGTGGAAAATAGGATGGGTAATGGTTATACCATCTGCCTTGATACATATTCCGTTATACCATAGTGATAAGAATACGATTGGATTTGCAGGGATAATTCTTGTAACAATCCAATGTTTTATTATGATTCTATCAATTTACCCGACAGAAAAAGCTTTGAAAAAACATTTTAATGATGATGGAATACCCAGATAGATTCCAGTTTGTCATTGCCACATAATTGATTTTTCACCGACCGGTGCAATCACCGGTCGGTTTTTTGCATTTTCCTCTTGACATCTCATATTGTTGTGATATTATTTTGATATCAAGTTTGGAGGTGCTTTTTATGGAAGAAAAGATCATCACCGGTCACAAAAACGGCATGCTCGTGCTGCTGCTCGAGCTTGTTCTCTACATCGCCGCGGTCGTTTTTCTGATCGTCGGCATCAATGCAGGCTTTCTGCCCCTTGTCGTCCTTTGCGTCATCCTGCTGTTGCTCGGCTGGATCCCGCTGTGCGGCCTGCGCGTCCTCAAGCCGCAGGAGGCGCTGGTGCTGACGCTGTTCGGCAAGTACATCGGCACGCTCAAGGGCGAGGGCTTCTACTGGGTCAATCCCTTCTGCTCGTCCTTTAACCCCGCCGCCAAGACGAAGCTCAACCAGTCCGGCGACGTGGACGGCGGCCACAAGGGCACGGACCTTCTCGCTGCCATGCAGGGTGCGTCCGCTGCGGTCGAGGCCGGCACCAGCAAGAAGATCTCCCTCAAGATCATGACGCTCAACAACGCCCGCCAGAAGATCAACGACTGCCTCGGCAATCCCGTGGAGATCGGAATCGCCGTGATGTGGCGCGTGACCGACACAGCCAAGGCCGTGTTTAACGTGGACAACTATAAGGAATACCTGTCCCTCCAGTGCGACGCGGCGCTGCGCAACATCGTCCGCCTCTATCCCTACGATGTCGCCCCGAACGTCGACACCACGGGCGACGGTCAGGCCGACGAGGGGAGCCTGCGTGGGTCCAGCGAGGTCGTAGCCGCGCGCATCCGCGATGAAATTCAGGCCAAGGTCGCCGACGCGGGCCTTGAGATCATCGAAGCGCGCATCACCTACCTCGCCTATGCGCCCGAGATTGCGGCCGTCATGCTCCAGCGCCAGCAGGCCAGCGCCATCATCGACGCGCGCAAGATGATCGTTGACGGCGCGGTCGGCATGGTCGAAATGGCGCTTGAGCGTCTGGCGGAAAAGGGCACGGTCGAGCTCGACGAGGAACGCAAGGCGGCCATGGTCTCGAACCTGCTGGTGGTGCTCTGCGGCAACCACGACGCCCAGCCCGTCGTCAACTCCGGCAGCCTGTATTAACCGCGCCACGCTACTTTTTGGGAGGCTGCCATGAACGACAACGCCAAAAAGCAGGTGCCCCTGCGCCTGTCCCCCAAGCTCTACGCCGCCATCGCCGCCTGGGCAGAGGACGATTTCCGCTCTGTCAACGGCCAAATCGAGTATCTTTTGACCGAGTGCGTGCGCCAGCGGAAAAAGAACGGCAAATACGTCGGCGAGGAGATCGACGTCCCGCCCGAGCTCGATCTCAAGTGAACAAGCGTTAAGAATGCGGAAAGAATTCGTTTCTTTCCGCATTTCTGCTCTTCATTCCATTCAGGAATGGTCATTTGTTCAAACTTTATTGATGACTTTTCCCCGCCGCTGTGTCATAATGTTCTTAAATGTTATTTGATCGAAACGAGGTATCCCGTATTGAAAAAACTCAACCAGGCGATCGACCGCTTCTGTATCCTGCACCCGAATTTTGGCATCCCCAACCTGATGCTCTATGTCGTCATCGGCAACGTGGTGCTGGGACTTTTGTCCAACTTTTCGAACGGCAACTTTCTGAGCTTCTTCTCCTACACGCTCTCGGGTCTTCTCCACGGGCAGGTCTGGCGGCTCATCACCTTTGTCCTCATCCCTGAGAGCACAAGCCCGTTTTACCTTCTCATCACCTGCTACTTCTACTACTGGATCGGCTCGACGCTCGAGCGGCAGTGGGGTACGGCCAAGTTTACAACGTATTACCTGAGCGGCATGCTGCTCACCGTCGTCGGCGCGAGCATCGTCAGCCTGATCACGGGCTACAGCATCCCCGTCTACGGTGCAAATTATGTCAACTTTGCCATGTTCATGGCCTTCGCGCTCCTCTATCCCGATGCGCAGGTGCTGCTGTTTTTCGTCTTCCCCATCCGCATGAAGTGGCTCGCGTATATTGACGTATTCTACTTCTTCTTCGACATTGCGCGCTACATTGCCGCCGGCAGATGGTACTATTCCATCATGCCCATTGTGGCGCTTTTGAATTTCGTCATTTTCTTCTGGCCCGAGCTTACACGGTTTTGGGGACTCGAACGCCACCAGAGCAAGCAGGCCACGCACTTCCATAACACCGTGCGCGCCCAGCAGCGTCAGGAGCAGTATCAGCAGCAGACGCAGGGCTTCCGCCACAAGTGCGCCGTGTGCGGCCGCACCGATGTGACGAATCCCGAGCTCCAGTTCCGCTATTGCAGCAAGTGCGCAGGGTACCACTGCTTCTGCTCTGACCACATTTTCAATCACGTCCACTTTACGGACGAGCAGCCATAAGCAAAGGGAGGCCATCATTATGGCATATACGAAAGAACAGGCGTGGGAGCTGCTCACGCAGTACAACAAGGGTGAATTCCACTTAAAGCACGCCAACACCGTCGCCGACGTGATGCGCTGGTACGCGGAAAAGCTCGGCTACGGCGACGAGGCGGACTTCTGGGAAATCGTCGGCCTTCTCCACGACCTCGATTTTGAGATGTATCCCGACGAGCACTGCATCAAGTCGCAGGAGATCATGCGTGAAAACGGTCTCGACGAGCGCCTGATCCGCGCCACCGCCAGCCACGGCTACGGCCTGCACTTTGACGACCTTCCCGAGCCTCAGCACGAGATGGAAAAGGTCCTCTTTGCCACCGACGAGCTCACGGGTCTGATCGGCGCGGTCGCGCTCATGCGCCCGAGCAAGAGCGTCAGCGATCTTGAGGTCAAATCCGTCAAGAAAAAGTATAAGGACAAGAAGTTTGCCGCCGGCTGCTCGCGCGAGGTCATCGAGCGCGGCGCGGAAATGCTCGGCTGGGATCTCGACACGCTCATCGAGCAGACGATCCTCGCCATGCGTGCAAGCATTCATGTCGAATAATTTCCCTGCATAAATTCCTACCGGTCATTTATTACCTGCGGAAAGGAAGGTGCTTTTATGAGCGATTTTACCCCTACGCCCACGCCGAGTTACAGCGGAAAGCTCCGCAACCATATGCTGATGGTACCCGAGTGCATCAACGAGTGCAGCGGCATCCGCATCTTCGGCAGAACGATCAAGTCCTTTGTCTTTTCCACTGACGTTGCCACCATCGCAAGCGTCAATGCCGATGCGGTGATCGCCGTTTATCCCTTTACCCCGCAGCCGCGCATCGTGCGCGCCGTCATCAGCGTGGCGGATATGCCCGTGTTCTGCGGCGTCGGCGGCGGCTTCACGTCTGGCGCGCGCTCTGTCGCCCAGGCGATGGAGGCTGAGCACTGCGGCGCTTACGGCGTTGTGCTCAACGCGCCCGTTTCGGCGGATATTCTGCGCGACATCAAGTCGCACATCGACATTCCGGTCGTGGCGACCATCGTCTCCGCCACGCAGGACACTGAGGCTCGTATTGCCGCAGGCGTTGACATTTTGAACGTCTCTGCCGCGTCGGAAACGCCGCAGCTCGTCGCCGCGCTCCGCGAGCGCCATCCCGAGATCCCCATCATCGCCACCGGCGGCCCGAAGGATGAGACTATTCGCAAGACCATCGCGGCAGGCGCGAACGCCATCACCTACACCCCGCCCGACAACGGTGTGCTGCTGGCTGAGATCATGCACGCGCACCGCGAGCGCTTCCGGTAAGCTACATAAAAAATGCTGGCTCATAAGAGCCAGCATTTTCTTTTGCCTTTTCATCAGTACGGATACGGGAACGCGGAGAACACCGCGTGGCCGCCGACGATGGTAAAGGGATATTCGAAGTTCTCCTCCTCGCCGTTCGGCGTCCAGCTCTGCGACGCTTCGTCCCAATCGCCGTAGGTGATGGTCTGTGTCACGGTGCCGCTCTCACCGTCGAGCGTCACGCTGTGCGTCTCATCGATTACGGAATCGTCGCTGCCGCGGTCGGCAGACAGGACGTATAGTCTGCCGTTCACCTCAGCGTAGCGGTCAGACTCTTCAAACCACTGGTCGGCCAGCGCCTTGTCGAAGTAGCGGTACATCAGATCGTGCATGTCCTCGAGCGTCGAAACGCCGGGGATCGCCGCACTGTAGTAGGTGTAGCCGTTGATCTCCGTCTCGTCCGGCGCATCTCCGATCGGCGGCGTGTTCATAAAGAACCACGCCCACAGTGTGATCGCCGTGTCGAAATCCGCCAACACGGTCTGCTCCTGCGAGACGTCTAAAATCGTCTTCGCGTGCTCACTGAGCGCGTTGTAGAATTCGCTGTACGGCACCGAGAACACCTGCGGCCCTGCCGCATACGGCGCGATGACGTACTGGTCGAACGTGACCGTCAGGCCGTTTTCCGTAAAGTTCAGCGTCGCGAGCGTGGGGAAATCCTGCAAATAAGAGTCATAATCGTCAAAATATCCTTCGCTGAGGCCCTTTTGCGCGATCTGCTCGTAGATATTCCAATAAACGCTCTCCTGCAGCGAGTTTCCCTGCAAATCGCCCTCCTCCGAGGCCAGCGCGTCCAGCGTCAGGAATTCGCCCGTCGTCAGATCAAAGCTCCACGCGCGGGTGGCGGAATTCGGATGCACGCCGCCGTAGTAGGTGTAGTTCTCCGCCGCGATGCTCAGGAGCTTCCCCTCAGTCATGTAGGTCTGCGTCAGGCTCAGCTCGTTCGTCCAGTAGCTTCCGTTCAAAAAGACCGATGTGCCGTTTTCCGCATAGAGCTCCTTGGCCTCTGCGGCCATCTGCGCCGCCTCGGACTCAAGACCCGCGAGCACGTTGTTCATCTCCGTGTTGAAGGCGTTCTGCGCCGTGAACTGCGCGGGGTTGCCCGTGCCGCCGTTCGCCGTCACGTTCTCCGCCAGCGTGTAGAGTTCGCCGTCCTCCGTGCGCAGTTCGAGCACCGGCAGTTCGTAGCGCTCCGCCAGAAGCACCGTGCCGTCGTCGGCCTTGTACTCGTTTTCGTAGATCTGCGTCGCGACTTCAAAGTGCAGCACGCTCGCCTGCGGCGGCGCGTTGTCCTCCGGCCCGCCGGGCGCTCCTGCGCCGCAGGCGGTCAAATTCAGCGCCAGCACGCAGCAAAGCAGCAGCGTCATCCATTTTTTCATTCTGTTCTCCTTTCGAGGTCTCGGTTCCTTGCTCAAACGATCACAGGCCCCTCCGTCCACGCGCTGCTGCCTCTGGCCGCGCGCAGCTCGGGATAGGCGAGCACGTATTGATCCGCCGCGCGCGCCGTCAGAGCGAAGAGCTTCTGCGCCTCCTCGCTCAACGCGCGCACATCGGCGCTCTTGGTCAGCACCGGTGCGCTTCCCGTTTTTTTGATCGTTTTGAGCAGCTTTCGTCCCCGCTCATTGCACGCCAGCACGCGCAGATAGGGGACCTCCGGCGGCACATCCGCCGCCGTCACGTCCAGATACGCCGCAAGCAGCATCCGCCGCAGCCGCGCATAGGCATAGCGCTTCGTCTTCACCGCGGAGAGCAGCTCGTCGACGGACGCTGCCGTCCGCGCTGCGTCATAAAACCGGCGATAAAGGCCTTCATTCCCACTGTCATAGCGGGCGAAGTCCTCCTCGCACATCGCGCGCAGCCGGGAAAGCACCGCTCGCTCCGCATTCTGCATCGTCACCGGCGCGCGGCCCGCTGCGCATTCGCGCGCATAGATGGCGGCGCTCTCCGCCGTCAGATACGCGGAGGCGTCCTCTCCGTTCGTGAGCAGCTCGCGGATGTGGCTCGCCGAGGCGAAGCCCTTCGCCGCACCCCCGTTGTGCCCGACGACCTTTCGCAATATTGCCAGCGGCGCGATGGTACTGCCGCTTTGCAGCAGCGCCTTGCAGTATTCTACGCCAAGGATATCGTTCGGCTCCCGGAGCACCGCGGCATCCTCGCCGATGAGCGCCCTCGCGGCGCTCTCCCTCGCCGCGGCAAAGGACAGGCCCTTGGCAAGCTCCTCTCGCAGCGCGTCGGGAAAATCCGCCCGCAGCAGTGCCTTTGCCGTGCGCTGCAATTTCGCCGCGTTACCGCATTCGCTGCCAAAGGCCAGCGTGTCGACCACGCCCGTCGCCGCCAAAATGCTCACGCCGCCGCGGGCAAAGCCCTCCGCCGACGAAATGGCCCACGGCAGCGGCAGCTCAAGGACTAAATCTGCCCCGCCGCGCACGGCAGCCTCGGCGCGCGCATGCGCGCGTTCAATGGCAAAATCGCCCCGCTGGACAAAATCGCCGCTCATCGCGCACACGACGGCGCACTCTTCCTCGCCTGCCAGACGGCGCAATTCATCAATTTGCCACTTGTGGCCGCGGTGGAAGGGATTATATTCGCATATTATACCAAATGCCCTCATGGAAGTCCTCTCAAAGCGGTTACAAAAGAGTTACGTTTTGTTAAATTTACTTGTCTTTGCGAAAAAAGTTGTTATAATATATTCTGTATCGAATTGTACATCCGATTAATTTGATTCTTATTTTATCGGAAATTCGGGCGCAATGCAAGCGCCCTCGGAAAAAGGAGTATACTTATGAATGTTCTGGTCATCAACGCAGGTTCTTCTTCCCTGAAGTATCAGCTGCTCAACCCCACCACGGGCGAGCTGCTGGCGAAGGGTCTGTGCGAGCGCATCGGCATCGACGGTCTGTTCACCTATAAGCCCCAGCTTCCCGGCAAGGAAGCCATCAAGGCCGCTTCCGTCTCCATGCCCACCCACAGCGAGGCCATCCAGGCCGTGCTGAACGCGCTCGTCGACGAGAAGAACGGCGTCATCGGCTCCATGAAGGAGATCGACGCTGTCGGCCACCGCGTCGTCCACGGCGGCGAAAAGTTTGCCAAGTCCGTCGTCATCACCGACGAGGTCATGCAGGCCATTGAGGAGTGCAATCCCCTCGCCCCGCTCCACAACCCCGCCAACATCATCGGCATCAAGGCCTGCCAGGAGCTCATGCCCGGCGTGCCCATGGTCGCCGTGTTCGACACCGCCTTCCACCAGACCATGCCCCCCGTGGCCTACACCTACGCTCTTCCCTATGAGTACTATGAGAAGGACAAGGTCCGCCGCTACGGCTTCCACGGCACCTCTCACAAGTATGTTTCCCAGCGCGCGGCCGATATGCTCGGCAAGCCCATCGAGCAGCTCAAGCTCATCTCCTGCCACCTCGGCAACGGCTCTTCCGTCACCGCGATCGACGGCGGCAAGAGCATCGACACCTCCATGGGCTTCACCCCGCTCGCCGGTCTTCCCATGGGTACCCGCTCCGGCGACATTGACGCCGGTATCCTCGAGTACCTGATGAACAAGTACGGCATGGACATCACCGAGATGCTCACAATCCTCAACAAGAAGTCCGGCGTCATGGGCGTCAGCGGCGTCAGCTCCGACTTCCGCGATCTCGAAGAGGCCTTCAAGGAGGGCAACGAGCGCGCCGGCCTCGCCGTCGATATGTTCAACTACGGCGTGAAGAAGCTCATCGGCGCGTATGCCGCCGCGATGGGCGGCGTGGACGCCATCATCTTCACCGCAGGTGTCGGCGAGAACAGCGCTTCCCAGCGCATGGCCATCGCCTCCGGCCTCGAGTTCATGGGCGTCAAGATGGACGAGGACGCCAACAAGGTCCGCGGCGAAGAACGCGTCATCTCCGCGCCCGACTCCAAGGTCACCGTCCTCCTCATCCCCACGAACGAGGAGCTCATGATCGCCATGGATACCGAGGCGCTCGTCGGCTAAGTCATCGACAACCGATTATAAAAAATCCGCTTACGAAATTC
>UMAF01025472.1_pt1 | contig 11293 bp, 8 predicted proteins | sample 1963641 | NCBI WGS metagenome assembly UMAF01 (sample SAMEA4835909, study PRJEB28245) | human gut metagenome | biome: gut microbiome; material: fecal sample | place: Denmark | collected 2008
AAAGAAGTTCTGCAGGAGCATCAGAAGTAGTGGATAAGCAAAAAAAACTGCGCGTGTTTTATTCAGATATCAGTGCCTTGCGTGACAGATCAGATCAACCACAGCTGTGGGAGTTTTTGTGCTGCGCCAGACAACAGAAAATAAAACAATGTAAAAATGAAGATGACAGGCTTCGTGCCTTTGGGGCAGGTCTGTTATTGGAATACGGTCTGTGGCAGTATGGTTACACGCAGACAATACCTGTGGGATCGCCTGCAGCAGCAGAGTTGGAGCAGACCGGACAAACACGGTCTTTGCAACAGGTAAGATTCGTTTATGGTAAAAATGGGAAGCCGTATCTTGGGACAGGGCAGGGAGAACGGCTTCCGCTTATGTTTAACCTCAGCCATTCGGGCACATATGTGGCAGCAGCTTTTGGCACAGAGGATGTAGGTGTGGATGTGGAGCTAATACGCACCGGAAAACAGAAGATCGCACAGCGTTTTTTTGCAGAAGATGAGAGAAAATATCTGGAAAAATGTTGGACGGATGAGGCTTTTACCGGAATATGGACGAGGAAGGAAGCCTACATCAAGGCGGTTGGAACAGGGATCGCAATGTCTTTGGATTCTTTTTCCACGATGGAAGAACAGGTGGGAGAATATTATCTGAAAACATGGAATGTCGAACGGGATGTCTGGCTGTCTGTCTGCCGGAAAGGGAGTGCGATCGAACGCTGTCTGCCGGAGAAAATCGCATTAGAACAGGTGTTTTTATAAGAGACAGAGCTACAGATCATAATGAGAATGGTACAGGATCAGTACCGATAGAGATGGAAAATGGAGGTTGGGATTCATGTATGACGAGTTGACCGAACAGGACATAAAAAAAATGGAAGAAGAGATTGAGTATCGGAAGCTGGTTGTGAGAAAAAATGCGCTGGAAGCAGTCAAAGAGGCACGTGCACATGGCGACCTCAGTGAAAATTTTGAATACCATGCAGCAAAAAAAGACAAAAATCAGAATGAGAGCCGTATCCGTTATCTGGAGAAAATGATCAGGACAGCAAAGATTATTTCTACGGATTCTGCGGATGATGAAGTCGGAATGAACAATACCGTTACGGTCTATTTTGAGGATGATGACGAGGAAGAAACCTATAAAATTGTCACAACCATCCGCGGCAATTCCCTGAAAAATCTGATCAGTAACGAATCGCCTCTCGGAAAAGCATTGTTGGGACACAAAATAGGTGACCGCTGCGAAGTAAAAGTAAACGATAACTATTCCTATTTTGTAGAGATACGAAAAATCGAGAATACGGTGGATGATGGAACGGATAAACTGAGAAGTTTTTAATATATAAGAAAGAAGATTGAGGAACAAAAAGATGAGATTAACAGAATTATTAAACAAAGATGAAGTGACGATTTCCTGCGAACTTTTTCCACCAAAACAGGGTGCGCAGCTGGAAAATTATAAAAATATCGTAAAAGATATGGCGGCATTAAAGCCGGCATATATGAGTGTCACTTACGGCGCAACAGGTGGAACATCTGATTATACGGTAAAGCTTGCAGAGGAAGTACGTAACAATAACATTCCGGCGTTGGCACATCTGACCTGTGCCTCTTCCACCAGAGAAAAAGTGGCATCTGTCATTGAGGAATTAAAGGCAGCAAATATCGAGAATATCCTTGCACTCCGTGGCGATATTCCTGCAAATGCAGATTTTCCGCTGCCGGATCAGTACAAACACGCAAGTGAACTGATCGCAGATATCAAAGCACAGGGTGATTTCTGTATCGGTGGTGCATGCTACCCGGAAGGACACCCGGAAGCAGCAACGATTTTTGAAGATCTCGACCATTTGAAAGAGAAAGTGGATGCAGGATGCGAGTTCCTCACCACACAGATGTTTTTTGACAATAACATTTTATACAATTTTATGTACAAGGCATTAAAAAAAGGAATAGATGTTCCAATTGTAGCAGGTATTATGCCTGTCACCAACGCAAGCCAGATCAAACGTATCACATCTTTGTCCGGCAATATGGTTCCACCGAGATTTCTTGCGATCGTAGACAGGTTTGGAGACAACCCGGCAGCAATGCGTCAGGCGGGAATTGCATATGCAACAGAGCAGATCATTGATCTGATCGCCAACGGTGTCAATCATGTGCATATTTACACGATGAATAAACCGGATGTTGCAGGAGAGATTTTAGACAATCTTTCCAATATCTATGTGAGATAGTGGATGTAAAATGATTGCTTAAAATGTGAAGAAAAATCAATATTTTTGAAATGACAGGATACCTCCTGAGCAGATACGGGTAACAACCCCGAACCTGCCGGGAGGTATTTTTGCGTACTTGAAGAAACAAAGTGCATTTTTCGTGCGGTCTGCTGCATAAAATATTCGTGTGACCATTGTGTGACCGGGGATACCTATAATAACACAAGGATTTATAAAAAATTCAATGGATGAGCGGAGGAGATGGAGAGTGAAGAAAAAATACATGCTTATGGGAATCGCTGCAGTATTGATCCTGGCAACGATGGTTGGCGGAACGCTTGCAGCTCTGAATACAAAAAGTGAAAAGGCAGTGGCAAATATTTCCATTAAGAGTGTGGGAGTCACGGTGATCGGGGATCAGCCTGAGGCACTGGCAGACGGCGGGGAAAAAGAACCGGTTACGATCGTACCGGGGGAAACGATCGTCATGCCGAAGGCAGTACAAAACGATATCCCGGATGGTTATGATGTGTATGTAAAAGTAGTCATTTATCATGCATGGGATACAAAAAGCGGCGGACTTGTGAGTACAGGGGAGGCGGATGATATCTATGTACATAATCAGGACTGGATCATCGGGTATGAGGATGATGAGCAGACGGTGATGTACTACACAAAGCCGCTGGCTCCAGAGCAGACGACAACAAACTTTATGGACGGAATTCATTTTAAGGAATCTATGGGCAATGGATTTGCAGATGCAGTCTATACGTTAGAATACGAAGTTACGGCAGTTCAGGCGAATAACGCAAAAGATGCGATCGCAGCAGAGCTTGGAGTGTTCCCGGAGTTTGATGAAAATGGAACGATTTTGTCTGTTTCAGAAACAAGATAACGGTTGAAGGAGATTGGAGCATATGAAAATAAAAAACATGGCAGCCGTTCTGTTGCTTATTTGGACTTGTGGATTCTCATCGGTGGTCAGTGCGGCGGAAATTCAGACTGTGCAGCTGACAGAGGAAAATCAGCTTGTGTATACAAAAGATAAGGCAGAGCTTGCCGGTGCTTTTGATGGCATGGCACCCGGAGACAGCAGGACCGTTGTCATTAAAATTGAGAATCAAAACAGTCATAAGGCATCTTTTTTTATTTCGCAGAAGACAACGGATGCTTTGGAAGAAGCAGGAAAAGCGTCTGGCGGAGCATATGAGTTTCAGGTGGAGATCGGCAATGATACCGGAAGGATATCTTTGCTGGATGCAGATGCCGGTGGATATGCGGAAAATGTGGCAAGTGCCGAAGGTTTAGCAGAAATTACGGAATTGAATGAGTATCGTTATATGACAGCACTGGATCCGGGGGAGTCGGCGGATGTCTATGTGACATTGACCTTAGATGGAGAGGGTATGGACAGCGCAGATGGAATTGATTATTCGCACACAGCCGGTGCGATGGAATTTGAATTCCGGGCGTACTATGCAGACGACAGAAAGCCGGTTGTGATCACAAATTATGTGACGGAGTACGGAGAAGACAATGTGGTGACAAAGGTTGTAAAGAAAGTGATTCCAAAGACTGTCACAGAACAGCTTGTTCCACTGGCAAATGGTGTCAGGACAGGAGATCCTCTGACAGTGACGGTATCTGCAGGAGTTCTGGTGGCAGGTATAGTGATTGTTAGTATCGCAGTGAAAAAAAGAAAGGTGGAGCGCAAGTCATGAAAAAAGTAAAAAAAATAATTACGGGCTTTCTTACGGTTTTTATCTTCATGGCGCTGGTGCTTCCAATGACAACGGTGAAAGCTTCGGAAGAGAAAGAAGTGGTGGAAAAAAGAATGTATACAGTGACATTCCGTGCAGGAAATATTGCTTGTTTTGATATAGATAAGATCACTGTTTCCGAAGGGATGGAAGTGACAAAAAATTATATTAAGGTAAAAGTTGCAAAGGGAGATACACTTGCTTTCACAGTGCCTGGCTGGGAAAGTGATGCAAGGCTGACATCATGGTTTTCTAACTGCCTGCACTATGAAAAAGAGGCAGCATATGGGTTGAAAGCTTTTAACGGTGTTGTGGGAACTGTGGTGGAGCGGAATACAGAGTATGTTTTGGATTATAAACGTCTGATCGATCCGGTTTCCTATACGGTGAGTTTCATAGACAGTCAGACAAAGGAACAGATTGCGGCTCCGCAGATCACCTATGGAAATGCAGAGGAAACAATCACGGTCATTCCGGTGACTGTTCCGGATTATACACCGACAGAGAGCAGTAAAATTATAAAACTGGAAAAAGGGAAAGAGAACACGGCAACGTTTGAATATCGCTACACCGGGGCTGTGGAGACAATCACCAGCACAGTGACAAACGTGGTTCCGGGCACAACACGGACAGAGACAGTTGTGAACGAGGTTGAGGAGACGGTCATCGTTCCCGGAACCTCCCAGCCGACAGGATTTACTGCAAATGTAGTAAATAATGCGTCAAATGCAGTGAATGCGCCGGTAGGCAATACAGCAAATAATGCAGCGGACAATGCGGTAAATGCTCCGGCAGATGATAATGAAGACCAGACCGTAGACGATAGCAATGTTGAAATTCCGGAGGAGCAGACACCGTTGGTGGATGGAGATGGGAATGATGGAGCTGTCGATATCGAAGAGAGCGAGACACCGTTGGCGAACACAGCAGAGGATGCGAGTACCGCTTCCGGCGATGTGGACGGGAAAGATGCCGACCTTGCAGCACAGGAGATCGATGCAGCATCTGTACCGGTGGCTGTGCCGGTGATCGGCGGTATTGCAGCAGTTTTTATTGCGGGACTGATTGCTTTCCTTGTATATAAAAATAGAAAAAGGTCGAAGTAAGCAGGATTTTTAGGTACGGTATTCGACTTTTATGGCAATGCATGCATGTTAGACTTACAGGAAAAATCTGGCAGTCAGAGCTGGAAAAGAGGAGGAGAACTGCATGCTGACGATTCGGACTCTGGGAAAATTTCAGATCAGGGATGAAGAACATATTGTGAATGAGGAAGAGATACGGTCTCCCAAAATGATAAATCTGCTGGCTTATCTGATCCTTCACAGAAATCAGACACTGACTTTTTATGACATGGCAGATGCACTGTGGCAGGAGGAAGAAACGGGAAATCCGGCAGGTGCATTGAAAAATCTGATGTATCGTCTGAGAGTCTTTCTGAAGAAAAACTTTGGAGATGAGGATTTTATCCTGACCGATCATGGTTCCTACCGCTGGAATCCCAGACAGGAGGTGGCGGTGGATGCAGAACAGTTCGAACAAATGTTTGAATCTGCAAAGCAGAAAACTATTTCAGAGGGGGAGGCAATCCGGAAATTAAAAGCGGCGCTTGCACTCTATCAGGGTGATTTCATGACAAAAGTTGCAGATATACACTGGGTGATGACGCTGAATACTTATTATCACTCTTTGTATTTAAACTGCGTCCGGTATCTGTGCGAATATTATGTCAGCACAGAAAAATTTGAAGAGTTAGAACAGCTTTGCAGTCAGGCACTTCAATGGGAAAGTCTCGATGAAGAGTTATATTGTTATCTGATCAGAGCATTGGCAGGAAAAAATAAAATTGGTTCCGCCCTGGAAGTTTATGAGAATGCCTGTCGGACGTTGCAGCAGCAGCTTGGAATCTGTGAACTGTCAAAATTAAAGGGCGTTTATGACAAATTACTGAGACAGAATAAAAGCGGAAATGTGCAGGGAATTGCACAGGTACATCAGGATATTGCAGAACAGAATCCAGCGGGAGCGTTTTTGTGCGGGTATCCGGTCTTTCGGGAAATTTGCAGGCTTCAGGTGAGAAAGACAGCGCGTTTTGATGAAAATGAATATATTCTGCTTCTGACCTTAAAGGCGGGGGAGTATACCGGAAGCAGAGTCAGTGATGTAGATCTGTTCCGCATCCGCAATGCGATGCCGCATCTGGCGGAGACATTGAAAAAATCGCTCCGTCCAGGGGATGCAGTGGCACAGTTCAGTGATTCGCAGTATGTGATTTTGCTTTCTGCATGCACTTATGAGGGTGGAATGCTGGCCGCAAACCGGATTATTTCAAAATTTTATCAGGATCATAAAGTTTACCGGAATCTGAAAATCAAGATCCATATAGAGAAAGTGAAAACAGCGGAACATATTTTAAACAAATACAGTGGATGAGATCTTTGGAAGAGAAAACAGTAGATCAAAGGGCAAAAGTAAGGAGGATTCTATGAAATTTGCAGCGAGTGTAAAAAAAGTGATAGCATTCCTGTTATGTTTGGCTTTGCTGACATCCGATGTGACCGTCACCAATGCGACAAGTGTAGACACCACGGATGTTTTTACGGAAATTTCCACAGAGATGTTGAATGAGACGAAAAATGCAGGGCAGGAAAGTACCGGGCAGGAAGGAAAAGTGTCAGATCCAGACGGAACAGGAAATACAGAAAAAGTCAGGAATACAGAGAACAGCGAGAGCACGAAAGTGACCAACAACATCGGGAATGCAATAGGCACGGAAGCAGTCGAAGGCACGGAAGCAGTCGAAGGCACCGAAGCAATCGAGAACACAGAAGTGACCGATGACACGGAGAGCACTGAGACGACAGAAGCAATCGAGGAGACGGAGAAAATAGAGGAGACAGAACAACCGGAATTAAAAACCGTCTTCGACTATTCCAATGACGCAGTCCGCGTGGTCGTGACACTTTCGAATGAGACCGATCTTCCGGCAGGCGCAGAGCTTGTCGTGGCACCGGTAGCCGTCACAGCAGAAATGGAAGCATCCATCGATAAAGCGATGGAGGGCGAGTCGAAAGAAAAAGAAGAGGTTGTGGCGTATGACATCTCCTTTGTAAAAGATGGAAAAGAAGTGGAGCCAGGGGCAACCGTGCAGGTGCAGTTATCGCTTGCGCAGGTGAAAGAGGGCGATTCGGCGAGCGTGTATCATTTTGATGAGACAAAAAATGAGATGTTGGATATGAATGCGAACACTTCTGCCGACGGCGAGGTGACATTTGGCACGGATCATTTTTCAAAATATGTCATCGTCAATCATGGAGATAACAACGTGACCGTGACCATCGAACATTATGACAACAGCAAATATCAGGCGCAGGATGAGCAGAGTGCAAAAATTTACAGCGATGATGTCTGCACGATGGTACCGGGAGCAAAAATCAGCGACTACAATAAGGCGTTAAACTGGGATGTGGATCATGTGCAGGTAAACGGAGAAGCATTTTCCCAAAGTGAACTTGAAAACATTGAGATCCATGAGGACAGTGTTGTAAAAGTTTTTTATCAGGCAAAAAATACGGACTATATCGGTGAGGCATCGTTTTATGACTACGAGGTGATCCCTTATGACACAGCCGGACAGCAGAGGGCGGATCTGAGTATCAATGCAGATTCCAACTATCCGTCTGAGCAAAAAGATAACCGTTTCACGGTCGGAACGGTATCCCAGAATTTAAGTGAAAATCAATATGACACCGTCACGAAAAAAACAGGTCAAAACGGAACCACAGACGACCAGCATATCAACGTGTATACCGGAGGAACTGGAGAAAATGCAAAAAAAACAGGAATCGTTACCGGGTTAAGTGATGATTACAAAGAAGTTCTTTTCAGTGTGAATGAACCGGGCGTTTTTCCGAAAGACGGAGCAGCTGCGGCAGGGACAAAAGGACTGACAGTAAAAGAAGGATACAGGTTAAAATTTTCACAAAGTGGTGACACTTATGAACTGAAAGAAGTTTTAGACAAAGAGGACAACGTGGCAGCAACTGCGGGGGCGGATTTCCTGCCATTTGGAAATAATAATTTTTATTTTGGACTCCGCTATGACGTTACCTTTACACTTGGAGATTATATCGGGAAACTGAACTATTCTTTTACCGGGGATGATGATCTCTGGGTGATTCTGGATGGAAAACAGGTGGTCATCGATCTTGGCGGTATCCATGACGCTCTGACAGATACGGCTGATCTCTGGAACTATATTGACAGGACAGACAAAAACAAAGAACATCATCTGACCATTTTATATATGGAGCGCGGTGCAGGAAAGGCAAACTGTAACATGAAGTTTACGCTTCCGAATGCGGACGTGATCAAAGTGGTGGACGATGACGTGCCGGATATCCCACCGGAGAAGCCGGTTGATTTTACGGAGAAGGATGTGGAATATCATAAGACAGCGAAACTGACGGACTGGGAGAACAGAGAGTATCAGATCGATCTTGACGCAAGTTCGCTTGCAACCTCGCAGAGCACAGTTGAAAAAATACAGACAGTGGATGCCATGATGGTATTTGATCTGTCCGGCTCGATGAATGAAATTTTGTCCGGTGAAAATCAATTAAAGGATATCGGAGAATTCAGCAGTGTGAAGAATCAGATGGATATCAATAAAGTGTACTACTGGAATAAATATGAAAAGAGTGGCTGGTGGCCATGGACGTATGATAAGAGTGTCGGAATGGGAACGGCGGCTGTATCCGGTAATGTGTATGCGAAGTATCCGGTAAAATATATCGACGGACAATGGAAAAAGTATGTGGACGGCAGTTATCAGAGCATTTCAGACAGTGATGTGATCGCAGCATGGACGTCTAAGATTTCTGCGTTAAAAGACGCCGCCAGCGGATTTTTGACAGGTATTTCCGATACATCACCGGACAGTCTGGTCGGAATCGCCACCTTTTATGGCATTGGCAATGGGTGGAACAGCAGTACCGAGGGCAAATTAAACCACGGTCTTTCGAAGGTAAATAAAAATGAGATGTTAAAGTCCGTCAATGCGCTTTTTGCGGACGGCGGTACCTCTCCACAGAAAGGACTGGAGCATGCATACAGCGAATTGCAGAAGGCAGAAGATGACAACAAAAAATATGTGATCCTGTTCTCCGACGGAGAGCCTTCGGACAGCAATGACAAAACGGAGACAGAAGCATCAGCGGTGAAGCTGAAAGAGGCAGGCTATACGGTCATCACGGTAGGGCTTGGTTTAAATAACGAGACTGCCACATGGCTGGGAGAGAAAGTGGCATCAGCCGGCTGTGCATTTACGGCTGATACTGCGGAGGAGTTAAACAAAATCTTTCAGAACATCCAGAGCACGATCACACAGTCAAGATCCCTGACCGGAGTGCAGGTGACGGACATTATTGATGCGGAATTTGAGCTGACAGATGCCGAGATCCAACGTCTGAGAGCGGATGGCGCACAGGTAACGGTCAATGAGGATGGCACAACGACGATCAGCTGGCTTGATCAGGAAGTAAAGCCGAAGGAAAACAGCGCCTCCGGCTGGCAGAAAACAATCCATATCGTGGCAAAAGAATCCTGTCTGGGTGGAAATAATATGACTACAAATGTAAATCCGGATTCCTTTTTAAGCTTTGGCGGCACACAGCTGGAATTGCCGCAGCCGACCGTGAATGTGAGAATTGCGTATCAGATCACAGACACAACAGATACGATTTTTCTCGGGGAAAATCTGGAAAACTATGCAGATGATGCGGCAGTGCGCATGAAAGATGCGGACAGCGCCAGAATGTCACAGGTGTATCTGACGTTCTACACGGACAAAGGCTGCCGTGAGGAGATCACGCAGGAAAACCTGAAAAAAGAGAGACCTAAACAGGATACCACGTATTACGCAAAAGCATTTCTGCCGGTGGAGGAAGCGACAGACGATTCCAACGCAAACTCCACGTTAAACGATGTGATCTATAAAAATGAGGCACAGGTGGAGGCAGCGCACGCGGACGGGGAAGCCTATGCAGGAAAATATGATGTAAAAGTGAAAACAGGAACGCTGATACTCACAAAGAAAATCAGTAAAAAAGATATCAGAGCGTGTGAGGGGGATCCGATTTTTACATTTAAGATCACCAATCAGACGACAGGCGATGTTTATTATAAGACGTTAAGGTTTGGAGAGAACAGCGCAGAGGATCAGACCACGACAGCCGGAATGTTCAATGTGAAAGCGCAGACGACGCTGGAAGGACTTGCGCAGGGAATCTATAAAGTAGAAGAACTTGACACGATGGGCTTTACGTTAAAAGAGTTTACCGCAGACACAAACTGTGCATCACAGATTGCCGGAAACAGCGCACAATTTGCAGTTGGTATCCGCAGCAGAGACGAGGCCTGCAGCTTTGACGCAGAGGACTTTGTCACAACAGCGGCAGATTTACACTTGCAGGCAGACCGTGTGAACGTCACAGCCAAAAACAATAAGACCAGAAGTGATGGAAAACTCACGGATACGGATGCCGTGAAAAATCAATTTGTGATCCATGAAAAAGCAAATAGCACGACAGATGTTGATAATCATTCCACAACAGATGTGCGCAAATAATCGGAGGCAGTGTGTATGAAAGAAATATGGAAAAAGAAAAAAATATTTGTGATCACAATTGCACTGATGGTTGGAATTATTGGAACAGCAGCAACATTTGCAATTATCACAGCAACAGCAGGAACGGTGACCAATACGTTTCAGGCGGCAAAAGTGGCAACTGAGATTGAGGAAGAGTTTGAGGGCGGAATCAAAGCAGGCAGCACCGTGAAAAAAAATCCGAGTGTGAAAAATACCGGAATTTCGGATGTGTTTGTCCGGGCAAGAATCACGGTCTCACCGGAACAGACCGAAGTGATGCTGTTAAACGGTACCTGGAACGGTACTGCTTTTTCGGAGAAAGGTAAGGCAGTGGACGGCATTGCAACCGAGCGTACGCTGTATGATCCTGACAGTAATGGAACCGGCTGGTATCAGGGCACGGACGGCTGGTTTTACTACAACAGTCCGGTTGCACCGGGGCAGAGCACGGATAATTTATTTGATGCAGTAAAAATTGGAAATGTGACAAAAAATTTCGATATCACGGTTTATCAGGAGGCAGTGTTTGCCGGAAGTTATGAGGCCAAAGATCAAGTTGAACTTCCGGTTTTGAAGGGATTTTTTGCAGAAGTAACCAAATAAGTCAGAAAGGCGCAAAAGAAAATGATAAAGAAAATTTGCAGTGTATTATCAATGGTGGTATTT
>UMAF01047350.1_pt1 | contig 11083 bp, 9 predicted proteins | sample 1963641 | NCBI WGS metagenome assembly UMAF01 (sample SAMEA4835909, study PRJEB28245) | human gut metagenome | biome: gut microbiome; material: fecal sample | place: Denmark | collected 2008
TCCTGTGGAAGTATGCCGTTCACGATTTCTATCATCTCGTACATCACCGGGGCGGGTTCTCCGACGGCGAGGCCGCCGATGGCATAGCCGTCCGCACCGAACTGCTGCACGAACTCCGCCGCTCTGGCCCGCAGGTCGGGATAGGTGCACCCCTGTACGATGGGGAAGAGCGACTGTCTGTGGTCGTATTTCGGCGCAGTGGCGGCATAGCGTTCGAAGCAGCGTTCCAGCCAGCGTTGGGTGAGAAGCAGCGATTTTGCCGCATAGTCGCGCGGCGAGTCGCCGGGGGGGCATTCGTCGAATGCCATCATGATATCGGCTCCGATGGTGCGCTGGGTGTCGATGACGTTTTCGGGGGTGAAGAGGTGGCGCGAGCCGTCGATATGGGAGCTGAAACGGCACCCCTCTTCGGTCAGCTTGCGGCACTGCGCGAGCGAGAATACCTGGAAACCGCCGCTGTCGGTCAGCATCGGTTTGTCCCATGTGCAGAAACGGTGGACGCCTCCCGCCGCTTCGATGACCTCCATGCCCGGCCGCAGGTAGAGATGGTAGGTGTTGGCGAGGATGATGCGCGCTCCCGCTTCGGCCAGGTCGCGGTGGAAAACGCCTTTGACGCTCGCGGCCGTGCCGACCGGCATGAAGACGGGAGTCTCGACGGTTCCGTGGTCGGTGGTGAACCGTCCCGCCCGGGCCGCGCTGCCTGCCGCCCTGTGTTCCACTTCAAAAGTCATTGCTGCTTGACGAGGCTTTGGTTTTCGCTCCCAAAGGTAAGCAATTCCGCTCCATTTACAGCACGAAAGCCTCCCGCTTCCCCGATTTCGGAACAGCATTCTTTCGGTCTCACGGATTATCCATACCTTTGGAGACGGAAAACGGAGAGCGTTCGGTCGATGGAGATAAGGAATCTGTTGGATGCGAAGTCCCGGCGGGAGCTTCGGGCATGGCTGTCGGAGAATCATCGGCGGGAGAAGGAGTGCTGGGTGGCGGTCAGGCGGGGTCGGCCGGTCGATGACGGCACATTCTGGTATGTGGATGCCGTGGAGGAGGCGTTGTGTTTCGGCTGGATTGACAGCACGGTGAAAAAGCTCCCGTCGGGAGCGACGGTGCAGCGGCTGTGTCCCCGCCGTCCGGGCAGTGCCTGGTCGGAGCTGAACAAGGAGCGATGCCGGAGGCTGGAGCGGCTGGGGCTGATGACCGATGCGGGGCGTGCCGTATTGCCGGATATGACGCAGGCGGGATTCGTCGCGGACGAGGATATCCTGCAGGCGTTGCGTGCCGACCCGGTCGTCTGGGAGCATTTCTGCGGATTGCCCGAACTTTACAGACGGGTAAGGATAGACACCATCCGGATAAAACGGAAGGAACCGGAACTTTTCCGTCGCAGGCTGGAGAAGTTCGTCGAATGTACCCGTGCGGGGATTCTCTACGGCGAATGGAACGACAACGGCAGGCTGTGGAGTCGTTGAGGGGAAACGGCGGCGGGCCCGGTCGAACGCCTGCCCGACCGGGTATTATTTCCGGCTGTGCCTTCGTTTATTCCGGCGATTTTCTGTAAATCTGTATAAGGAATATACCAATCTGAAATCAAAAGAGTTAGAAGAATTATCTCGTTTTTGGGTAACGAGTTGGCAACCGTCCCCATTGCCGTGGTCTGCATCGCTTTGCTTATTCGGGTAACTCTTACTTGATACAAAGATACTATTTATCTGAATAAAATAATAAAAATGGGAGAGAATTTATCCCCTCCCTTTGAAAAGATTACAGATTCTTAATAGCTGGAATAGTGTGAACTATGAGAGCTATGAGAACTGTGTGAACTGTGCGAACTATGAGAACTATGAGAGCTATGGGAACTGTGGCTTGCGAGTAGATTGAACTCGGCAGAGGACTGTTCCAGCACCAATGTTTGTTCTTGCTGTTGTTCGATTTGAGTGTCGCTGTTTGTTACTTTAGCGACAATCTTTTCTCCAACAGAAGTACAGTAGCTCGCTCCTGCAAGAATTGCAGAAACCGCAAAGAACAAGAGTTTCTTCATTAATACCTCCTTCTTTTAATGTTAGACAATCTGTTAATTAACACGATATATCGGATGATATATTTTCCACCTTCTTTATATGAGCACTATGAATATTTCTATTGGATTCAAAGAATCCTGCACATTGACCTCTCAACATGCATCCATCACATTCAGAAATGTATATATCTTTCCAATCTGAAATAGACTGCTGCGCATAACATCTTATATCGTCAGGCAACACGCATAATTGTGCATTGTAGATATAAGGTTTTATTCCCCTGTCAGCAAGTAACAAGACCGCTTCCCGCAATTCCATATTATAATCATAGGGGTCTATCCAAAGCTTGTCTATATTTTCTTTTGCTAATCCAGTTGTTTCCATTTGCATAAATGCAACTTGTGCAATGAAAGGGAAGTTGTGATAAATATAATCTGCTAATTGGGGTAATCGCCTATAGGTTTGTTTATGAACTACAATTCTAAGCCCAATTCGTTGATGGAACAATGCAAGGTTATATAAGCCTTGTACGGTCTTATAAAAAGTCTTTGCTCCTACAATGCGATTGTGCTCTTCTGCAATGTCTGAAAAAAGTGGAATATCTATCTGTAAATCATGATGCCTGCATTTTGCCAGTTTCATTGCATACTCCTTATCCGCAAACTTAACTCCATTTGAAAGAATACTAATTGCTGTTTTAGGAAGTTCTTTCTTGATATGATTTATCAAAATAAACAAATTATCTCCAATAAGGGTAGGTTCACCTCCGGTTATACCAATTTCTTTGGTACTCTTATCAAATAGAGAAATTAATTTTAAGTTGAACGGGGTTTTATCTTTTTCTTGTAATATCGGCGGTTGTGGACACATAATGCAACGATGATTGCATCTCTCTGTAGCCATTATTGCATTGTGGTTGGACTTAACCTCATATACGAAGACTATTTCACCTCGCTTATTAATGACAACCACATCGCCTTCATTGAATCCCTCAATACTATTAACTACGCAATAAGGCTTGCCATTACTTACAATACTTTCATTTGTCGTAATCGTTGCTGCATATCCAAATATCGGACTTGATGCATATTTACTAACCCATATTTCTTTAGAACGGTTAAATAATTTCTTTCTGAAAGTAATCCGTCCAACTACATCTTCTTCTATATTAAATGACTTACATTGAATTTGTTTCATGGTAGTTTAATTTAACCAAGACCAAAAAATTCTATTTATCTCAGGGTCATGTTTGTGCAATAACTCAAACAAGTAATGTATAATTGATTTTGTCTTTTTGCACATTTCATTAGTTGGTCTAAAACCAATCATATCTCCTTGTTCCGACATATTGCGTACCGGGTCTGCTCCGCAATAAGGTTGGAATACACATTCGGAACACATCGGCAGGCATTCTGTACAAGCAGAAGATATTATGTGATGCAAAAGTTCACCATTGAACATTTCCTGATAGCTGTTCTCATTCACGTTACCCAACTTAAAATAATAGTTTTTAAAACGTGCCATCATTCGAGCTTCATCCGATACATACACACTTCCATCATAATCATAAATTACGCCTGCAATACCAACGCCTGCGGGAGATTGTAAATCAACAAAACCCGTGGCGAACGGTGTTAACATTCTCCTTAAAAGAAGTGCAGCAAATCCCTCTACAAAGAATGTCCCTTTTTTGTTCAAATCTATGATATAGTCAAGTCCCTCTTTGTAATTCTCAATAAAATCCTCTATAGGATAAGCAATCTTTTCCTTGTATTGTTTTGCAAAGCCATATGGATTAAGGGAGCGTAAAAATATACTTTTGAATCCCAAACGTATATATTCATCAATTATATCTTTGAAGCGTCCTAAGCTGTATTTTGAGGTTGTCATAAGAGCAGAAGCACAATCATTGTTACCCCATATTTTCCGTATCATAGAGAGATGGCTCTCAAAGATTGCATGATGGTCTAACTTTTTGTCTTGTAGCGGACGGTTTATATCATGCAAATCTTTAGGTCCATCTAATGATGTAGAAATCATACAGTTGTGTTTCTTCAGATATTGCACCATTTTTTCACTAAGCAAAGTCAAGTTGGTACAAATTACAAAATCCAATGCTTTCTTCTTGAAAAGGTTTTGCCACTCTGCTTCCTCAATGATATATTTAACCATTTCGAAATCAGTCGAAGGGTCACCTCCTTGAAACTCAATCTTGATGCACGGTGATGGTGATTGAAAAATTGTTTTGACAATATTCTTAGCCGTCTGCTTTGTCATGTCAGCAGAATGGTCATCCCGATTTTTACGTGCGACTTGACAATATATACAACTGGAATTGCAACGCAAGGTCGGAACAACCATGTGTAAAGAAGTAAAGTCTCGAAGTATGCTTTTCTTTGTACGAAATTTTGTCGCAAGCATAGAAACCACATCTTCAACCTTATCAGTAGTAGCAATTTGTTTCGATTCAATGTCATAAAACAAATCACTGTGTACGTCCATTTCTCCATCTACAAAACGATGAAAATCCTCGTTCTGTAAGAAGATATATTCCCCAACTTCATTTGTGAGGAGATACTCTGTATCATTAAACCGTTCAAAACGGAATGGCAATAATTGATAGTCCATATTCTTATTTTGAATTTACAGGTTTGAATGCTTCTTCAACTATCATATCACGAATATGTCCAAATTGAGCATTAACATTATACCTCAATTGTTGATCTATTAGTTCATTACAAAATTGCTTGGGAATATCTACAGTAATGGCGTTACCATCTTTTGATTCAAAAACTATATTTACTAAATTAGGATTAGCTTTATCCGTCTGCTGATGAATGTAGAACAAATGCGAGAACTTATAGATAGCTGCCGTGATAGCATCTTTAGAGTATAAAGCTAAATCTACAATTACTTGAAACTTATTATTATCAAGTTCAACTACTGGAAATTGAATTTTTGCCATACCATATTCATAGTCCTCCAGTCCCTCGAAGACCTTTTGCTATTAAACGCCGAAGCGTGGAACTGCAATATCTGATATTCGAGAAGTCGAATAAAGACGAAAATGAAAAAAAGAGCTAAATAAGTGCAAATATAACATCTAATATTCAATACTTTATGTGGTATCATATTCGGGAATGACTTTTTAATTTGTCTTAATTCGTTGCAAGTTTCCTCGGGATATATGGGAACATATTCGGGAATTTATTTACCTTTGCCATGTAATCAAAAAGGTATAGCAAATGAAAATTTCCGTCTATCTGAAAAAATGTTCCGCGACCACTTCAAACATCTGCTTCCGGGTACGGGAGAAGAACGTGGATATCAAAGTGGTTTCACCCATCGTGGTCCATGACAAGTATTGGGATGCCGATACCTTATGTTACAGGCGAACGACTGCCGTGACGGCCATTGAACAGAAGCGGGTGCCCGAACAGATCGCCGCCATCATCGAGAGAGCGGAAAAGACCTTCTCGGAGAAGGCTGACGGCAAATGGATGAAACAGGTCATCGAGGATGTCCTGCATCCCACGCGGGCTTTTGAGCGTGATCACCCGAACCTGCTCCACCGCATCCACGAGTACCTGGAAAAATATGACGGTGCGGAAAGAACCAAGGAGCACATCGTCCGCTTCGAGCGAACGATGACCAGGTATCACGAGTACCGGCGTGAATTATTGAGCGATACAGACTTCACTCTTTTCGTTGAAACTGTCACCCTGGGGCAGATGAACGACTTCAGGGAGTACGTCGCCAACGAGTACTTGCTCCGCCAGGAGTATCCTGACTTTTATATTCCCCGTATGCTCATCAACCACAAGCCCAAGCCTCTCTCCAACACGACCGTCATCAATATCATGAACCTTTTCTGCACGTTCCTGCACTGGTGCAAGAGAATGAAGTATTCCGACAACGAAGTCTATGCTGTCTATGGATGCAAGGAGCCGACCTACGGCGACCCGTTCTACCTCACATCGGAAGAGAGGAATGTCCTGTACGACGCGGACCTGAGCGACTGCCCGAAACTGGCTGTCATCCGGGACATTTTCGTGTTCCACTGCTATGTCGGTTGCCGTGTCGGAGATCTCTACAGGATGACCAAGGAGAACATCAAGGACGGTTTTCTGGAGTATATGCCTCAAAAGACCAAGAAGTGTCAGGCGAAAACCATCAGGGTCCCATTGCATGAAAAGGCAGTCAGAATACTGGAACGCTATAGCGGGAATACCGGCAAGCTGCTTCCCTTCAAGCCCATCAACACTTACAATCTGGGTATACGGGAACTGCTGAAACATTGTGGCATCAACCGCGTGGTAACCATTCTTGACACGCACGGCTACAATACCGTGCAGAAACCCTTGTACGAGGTGGCCAGCAGCCACACGGCACGCAAGACTTTTGTAGGTAACCTGTACAGGCAGGTTCCGGACCCCAACCTGATTGCCTCCATGTCAGGCCACGTGGAAGGCAGCAGGGCCTTCCGGCGTTACCGGACGATAGATGATGACATGAAACGAAAACTTGTGGAAATGATAAACTGAGGAGGATATATACATGAAAGTAACAGCATTTATCAGAAAAACATCGGCGAAAAACAACGTGACGGATCTTGCCCGGGTCTATTTCCGTGTCCGGGATATCGGTGGTGTGGACATAAAGGCCGCGAGCGAGCTGTCCATCAACCCGAACCATTGGAGTCCGGAGAGACAAGGCTACAAACCACGTGTGGCTCTTGTCTCGGAAGAGAAGAAGAACGCTTTCGACAGGGATATCCAGCAAATTACCCACCTGATCACCAGGGAATACAGCCGTGGAGTTGACGGGAACTGGCTCAAGGGGCTGATAGAAGAATACCATCACCCCAACATCAATGCAAGGGGCGGCAACAAGGTAGAGGAATACCTGTTGTCATACCAGATACAAAAATATGTTGACGAGACCCCGCTCGCGTTCGAGAGCCGGAAACATCATCTTGACAATCTCAACAAGGTACTCCGTTACGAGCGTTTCCGCCATGAGGTCATGCACCAGAGGGGCTTCCATCTTTGCATTGACTCCATCACGGCAGATGACATAAGAGATTTCAAATTCTGGTTGCAGGAGGAGCACAAGTATGTTGACATGTATCCCGTGTTTTACCAGAACGAGGTCCGCCGCAATGTCGAGCAGGTACGTTCCGAGAACAGCATGTCAGGAAGCCTGTACCGCATTCGCACCGTCATCAAATGGTGCATCAAACGTGGCCTTACACGAAATAATCCTTTCGACCAGTACCAGATCGCGCAGCCCATGTACGGTGACCCGTTCTACCTGACGCTTGAAGAACGGGACAAGGTGTACTATGCCGACTTAAACGGCATGGGTGCCAACTATCCGGTCTATCGTGACATCTTCATGTTCCAGTGCCTGATCGGTTGCCGTGTCAGTGACTTGAACCGGCTGACCAAGGCGAATATCGTGGACGGTTGCGTGGAGTACATTCCCCAAAAGACCAAGCTGGAACATGCGGGCACGGTACGGGTCCCGCTTAACCAAAAGGCCTTGGATATACTGGAAAGGTACAAAGACCTGGAAGAAGCGCTGCTTCCGAGATTCTCGCATTTCGGCTACAACAAGAAAATAAAGGAGATTCTCAAATACGTGGGAATCGACCGTATGGTCAGGGTGCTCGACCCGAAGACGCGCGAGGATGTGGCAAGACCATTGTACGAGGTGGCCACCACCCACACGGCGAGGAAGACTTTCATCGGGAACCTGTACAAGCAGGTCAAGGACCCGAACCTGATTGCCTCCATGTCCGGGCACTCTGAGGGTAGCCGTGCCTTTGCCCGGTACCGTAAGATAGACGATGAAATGAAGAAGGAGCTGGTAAACCTTCTGGATTGACCGTTTCTATTTTCCATCTATCCTTTTATCCTTTTATATCCACCGATAATGCAATATGAATATGGACGAGCAGAAGTTGACATACGAACAATTCAAGGAGGATATTCTCCAGTGGAAGAACACGCACCGTGAAGAATACAACCGCTTCTCGCGCCTGATGACAAACGGTGACGAGAGGCAGTATCTTGCCATCTGCAAAGCCATATTCAGGCAACTTCCCAGTATCAGGCGGGAATGGGAATTGTCCTGGAACGATGACAGCACGGATGGCCTTGCAAATATAAACATGCAGTTCGCGGAGAACGCGGTACCCGGGCAGATCGTGGAGCTGTACACGAAACAGAGGGAGGAAAACAATCCTCTGCCCGACAACATTCCACCGGTCACATTGTGGGGCAGGATAAAGTCCTTTTTTAGCGGCAAATCTTCCAAGCCGGGTGTCACCCTTTCGGCACCGCTCGTGTTGAGCTGGCTGTATTATGGAAAGAGCTTCGAAGCGATGGTTTCCATGATAGAGAAACAGATGAAGAATCCGAAAGCTGACAATGCTGACAGGCTGGGCTGTTCCCTTGTAGTCAAGCAGATAATAAACGTATCCATCAAGAACGGTTTCCGAACCCGGGCAGACTGGGACAGGTATTTTGCCATGAACAACGCCATTGAAAAAGGCCATGTCGGCGAATGGGCCTTGCAGGCCATCACGGCTGACATGGAAACCGATGAAGAAAGCAGGGATACGATTACAACCCGGACCGAAGACAGCGTCAGGGGGCCTGTTGTACAACGCGTGGCCGGAAAGAAAAAAATCCAGGAACGGCCACTCGCCGATTATCTTGATCACGAGAACAAGAAAGTTGTATTACATCATATCCGCGACTTTATTTCCGTCAATACAAGTGCCATTCATCAGGCATTACCGTTCTATGTATTGAAGGAGCTCGGTCTGGTTGCCGGTATGCATACAGCCAAGGAGTACAGCATGGGGCTGACATTGCAGTTCACGGATTTGCCGTCATTGAAAAGCGAGAGCGCCATACGGCAGTCGGTCGGGTTCCTGAGAACGGCAAAACATGTGATCAAGGACGGCAAAGACCAGATGGCACCCCTGATAGAGAGTGACGAGAACCGGGAACTGTTCCAGAAATTGGCACAGGCTATCAGTAATATCCCAGGTACAGGCACGATGGCCATTGCAGAGAAATAAGGCTAATTATAACCTTTTCACGTTGTCACACGGACTTATATTGTCATGACAATTTAAGACAAATCATTATATATCAACCACTTTTAATTTACACATACATTTGCACCGTCAATCCTTTCCCGAGGGCTGGCGGTGCTTCTCTTTTATAAGCCATCGGAAGCGGGGCACCAGGGAACTTTTGAAGATGGTCATCACAAACTTCAAAACTGATATTTATGATTACCATAGAGAGTCTGGTCGAGCAAGGAGCGAACGTGAAACTGGAAGTTACTCCCGCTGACCTTAAAATGTTCGCTGAATCCATCGTGCAGCGTACCATCATGGCGCAACAGGAAGAACAGAGAGCCGCGATACTGCGTGAAGCGGAGGAGACTTATCTCAATACAAAACAGGTCCGTGAGTTGCTGAACGTGTGCGAGGGCACGCTCAACCTGTGGGCGAAACGAGGCTATCTCGTACCGGTCAAGGTCGGTAACAAGAACATGTATGCCAAATCTGATGTACGCCGGGTACAGACAGGCAACAAGTCCGAGAGTGTAACATCCTATTGCAAGAGAAAAAATGTGTGATATGGCAACCGGCAGGCTAGAACTGTGTAACAGAATCCGCATGGAGGCGGAGGATATTGAAAGAACGGGATTCCCGCTGGAGGTCCTGCCCCAGGCCGTGCAGTCTGTCATACTCGATATGGCCACATACGAGAACTACAAGATCGAGTTTATCGCTACGGCCATGTTGTCGGCTGTATCCGCGGCCCTGGGAGGCGCATACCGTATCCGCATCAAAGGAGACTGGCAGAGCAGCGGAGCGTTGTACGTCATTCTGGTAGGCAGACCCGGACTGGGCAAGACCCCACCGCTGGAGGCCGCATATCGCCCGATCCGGAAACGTGACTATGCCCTTTTCAAGGTGTACGAGACAGAAATGGAGGCATGGAAAGCCGCGGGAGAAAACGGGAAGAAACCTGTCCTGAAACGCACTGTAGTCTCGGATTTCACTCCCGAGTCGCTTTTACTGACCCACCACAATAACCCGAGAAGCGTGGTCATTCTGGTGGACGAGATCATGGGCATGTTCAATTCCGCCAACCGTTACACGAACGGGCAGCTCATAGAACAGCTTCTGACTGCATGGAGTGGCGGGGCTTTGGATGTTACCAGGGTAAACTCCCCTGTTCCTGTACACATCGAGCATCCATGCATAAACATCATCGGAACCACGCAAACTAAGCGTGTACACGAGCTTCTGAAAAAAGGTTTTGAGGAAAACGGGCTGCTTGACCGTATCCTGTTCGTGATGCCCAAATCCCCCAAGCTTTCATCCTGGAAAAACCGGGACGACGATGGGGAAAGGACATCCCTCGCTGCAGTCCGTTGGGAGAATATATTGAACAAGGTCCTTGCGTTGGACTATGACACCGAAGCGGAAGAAAAAATACCCCACGTGCTGTCCATGGACAGGGAGGCCAGGGAATACTTCTTCTCCTGGTGGAACAGGAAGGTGGAGCGTATCAACCGGATAGAGGATGATGCCGAGGTGGACAGCCGGGAAATGAAACATCCGGCCCATGTAGCCCGTCTGGCATTGATAATTCAGGTTTTGCGCCACGCGTCCGGTGAAAGTCACCTGCAGTTTATAGATGTATCATCGGTGAAAGCCGCCATACGGCTGAACGACTATTTTGAGGAATCATACATGCGTATCCGTTCTTTCGTGGCGAATGACACCTGTGAAGATCCTCCAAAGATGTTACTGTCGATGTTACCTGATACCTTTGATACAAAAACAGCAATAACCGTTGGAAAGGAACGGCAGTGCGTCAGTGAGCGAACTGTCATGAATTACCTGAAGGAGTTATGCCGCAGCAGGCTTCTCCGGAAATCAAAAGCCGGGCATTACGAGAAAATCATGTATGATAAATCTGACAAATCCAATGAAAGCAATAATGAATCATCCCCACGAAACTGCAACGGAT
>UMAF01033608.1_pt1 | contig 10893 bp, 7 predicted proteins | sample 1963641 | NCBI WGS metagenome assembly UMAF01 (sample SAMEA4835909, study PRJEB28245) | human gut metagenome | biome: gut microbiome; material: fecal sample | place: Denmark | collected 2008
TGAAAAATATTGCTGAAAAAGTGCGGTTATAACAAATAACTGCAAAACCAATGCAAATTATGCATATTGACAGCAAAAATTTTTTATTATAAAAAATTTATAAAATTATAATTCTTTGAAGTAATTTAAAATATTATTATTGCACAATAATTATATATTTGTTTTGTATATAATTAATAAAGAAATGTCAAAATCGACAAAACATCAAAAAAATATTGAAATAAAAACCTAAAAATGTTATAATATAAAGGAATAAAATTATGGGTTAGTATACGGTCTGACTGCCGAATACAGCAAATTCACCGAAGGTCAGTCGGTAAAAGCGGTCGCCGTTAAAGCAAAACTTCCCTCTCGGACGGTACAGACTTATTCGGCTCATATGTTTCAATTTTTTTAATGGAGGTAATAAAAATGAAAACGAATTTCAAGCGTATTGGCAAACAGTCGATTTCTATTGTGCTTGCTGTTATGATGATGCTTTCGACTATGCTTGTCGGTATGGTTACTTCGAATGCAGTAGAAATCCCTGCTGATACAGACTTTTATCTTGATATTTCAGGTGCAACAGCTGATTTTACTGATTCTAACAGTATATATTTATCAGTAACTTCTGATAGCAATAAAGATTATACAGCTACAAGTTCTGATACTACTAACGCTGCTAACTATGTGCCTAAAAATGATAGCAATTGGTATCAAATGAAACGAATTGATAATACCAATATTTATAAGGCTACAGTTCAGGTTTCCTCAACTGTTGGTAAGGTATCATTCTGGAATAAAGATGAAAGTCTTTATGATAACGTATGGCTGGTAAGTTGTACGTTAGGTGCGACCTATGACGGTACAAACAATTTGTTTACTCTTACAGAATCAACTTCACATAATGATAGAAAATCAAATATTTACAGCGGTACTTGGTCAACTTATGGCAGTACAGGACCTAATACTACTCACAATGTAACTGCAAACTTCAGCAATGCAACTGTAAAACTTGGTGACACTATTCTCACAAGCGGCAGTGCTGTTCCTGTTGATAATGATAAATCTTATACACTTACAGTTGAACCTAACAGTGGCTATTCACTTTCAAAAGTAATGCAGGGTAGTACCGATCTTGGTACAAGCGGTACTTATACTTTAGCTGCCGGTACTGATGATGTTACCATTAATATTACTACTGAAAAAGATTATGAATTCTATGTAACAGGTTACATGAATGATAATTTTGGAGCAGATAAAGGATATAAATTTACCAAAGAATCTGATGGTATTTATACATGTACGATGAAACCTACAGGTGATTTATTTGTTACTGTTACTGATAAATCTACAAATACAACATATTGGTCTAAAAAATATGAAGAGCTTACAGAAAATGTCCCTTCTACTGAAACTATTGTAACAAGCGGTGGTGATAAGTGGGGTATTTTGAAACAGGCAGGTAAAGAAATTAAAATTACATTTGACATTACTGCCGGAATAAGTAACGGTAAAATTAAGTGGGAATATGCTGTTGCCGATCCTGTATCTGTTGAATTAAATGCAGACCTTGTAGATGGCGGTGCTGCTTATATTTCTTCTTACACAGATAACGACACAGGCAATATTGTAAATAATACTGACGAAACTGTTCAGTCTGTAAATGCAAAACCCGGCACTTCTGTAACATTCAAAGCTAAGTCAGTTGACGGTTACTTCCCTAAGTGGAAGTTTGGAGGTAAGTTCGCTACTGGTGATACTTATACTCTTGATGCTTCTTCGGTAACAGGCACAACTCCTGTTACTGTTTATCTTACATATGAAAAGATTCAAAATCATAACATTACTGTTGAAAGCAATAAGGGTGGTAATGTAAGTTATACTTACAACGGTACAGAAGGCTCAGTTCCCGAAGGCACAACTTCTTCTGCTATTCCTGTTGCGTCTAACTCAACTATCACACTTACTGCTAATGCGGATACAGACAAAGACTATGTATTCAGCTGTTGGAAATTTGACACTGATAGCAATGTAGTATTTGCAACTGATCAGGACTCTTTCTCACCTTCAATTACAATTAATGTTGTTGGCGACGTAAAGGTAACTGCAACTTTTGAAAAGAACTCGGGCACTCTTTCAGATTGGAAGTTTATGTTATCTAACAGTGATAGCGGACTATCTCATGATTCTATAGGTACTTATAAAACAGAATATAATGTTTACCAGGAAACTGACGGAACATATTCTGTAACTTTCCCTGCTTCTGCAATCTCTTCAAATGATAATCAGTTTTTTACATTCTCTACAACAGGCACTAATAGTGGCTTTGTACCAAACGACTCATCAATTAAGGTAGAAACTGCAGCTAATTTTACTCAATATGTTAGTTTAGCACAGCCTCAAAGATGGGACAATAATTACTTTGTTATAGCAAAATTCCAAAACACTGATGATATTAAAACTATTAAGGTAACATATAATCCTAATACAAAGACATATATCATCAATGGTACATACTTTGTAGCTCCGCCTAATTCTCATAATGTATACGCTACAATGGGTAGCCAAGTTGGTCATAAATTTGGTACAACAACTATTTCCTTGTTGAGTGGTAACAAACCTCTCAAAACAAGTGTTAAGGATTTCTATAATTTTTATGTTGTTAATGATAAAGAGCAGATTACAGTATCTTGTTCTGTAAGTAAAGATCAGGCAGACCTTGGCTATTATGTATACGCTTTTGTTGTAAACGGCGAAAAGGTAGATGTAGTAGATAACGGCAATAATGTTTATCAGACTGCTTCACCTATTACTGTAACAGAGAATCTTGAAATCACTCCAATTTACTATAATAAAGTAATTGAGGCAGACGGTAACTATATTACTATTTATACCAATGCTCCTGCAGAACTCCAAACTCTTTGGGGAAATTCAATTTCAATTTATTCTTGGTATAAAGGTGATGATGGTAAATACTTGGAAATGGACGGCGCTTATCCCGGTCAGCTTATGATGCGTGACTCTCAGGGCAGATTTGCCGCTAAGGTTTCTAAGTACTTTTATACTAATGTTGACGGTAAATTTACTTGTGATAATAACAAAAAGGTATTAGGTATTACAAACAATAACTACTACGAAAACGAAGATGTTCACAATAATTTCCTTACAACAGCTGCTCAAAAGGTTAATAACCAGACATACGACTATGATGACTTTGAAAAGCTCACTGGTATGGGATACGATACCGTTGAGTTTGATGTAAAGTATTACGCTGATAAAACCGAGTCAAACCAGGAGTTACTTGTTAATAATGCTACAAATAACATATCTATGGCAGATAAACCTATTATTCCTCAAACCGCTACAGATTATGAAGATCTTACCAACATTGATGGTAACCTTGTAAGTATTCTTGGATATACTAACGAAACAGCCAAAGCTAAAAATAGTACCGGCTTAATTACCGGTGAACCACTAAAGATTATTTCTGTTGGTAACCAGAATATGAAAATCGGTGACAGTTATAACATATGGTCAACTATTTGGTATGTATATAAGTCCAACGGAGATTATGTTACTCAGGGTATGCCATCTGACTTTATTCCAAGAGGTTCTGTTGACAAAGACGGCAACTTTACTGATGGAGATATTTCTGAGCAGACAACCGCATATCAGGCTATAGTTAAAGCCGGTTTACAGTATAACAGTGCTGTTATATCCTATGAAGTCAAGATGGATGCAACAACATCTGCAGATAAAAGGAACACAGGTGTTCGTGTTGACGGTCGTTGGTACTATGCTCGTTCTACCGATCAGGTGGATGCAAAAGTTGGTATCATTTACAGAAATTCTTTAAGTGATGTTTGGACAGTTGATAAGGCTTCTGGTGATTCTAAAATTACCGGTAAGGTAACAGGCGGCTCAGCTTCCTTTGACTATACGGATAGCGTTGGTTCTTCTCACACTAACTTAGCTTCTGCTTCTGTAGAAAGAAATACAGTTATTACAATTAACGCAACTAACGGTACTCAGTATAAGTTTATAGGTTGGGCTACCCCAATATATGATGAAGCCGGTAAAGTTACAGGTTACACACCTCTTAACCTTACAGACCTTAACGCAACATATACTGTAAGTACAAATACAGAGCTTTATGCAATGTATGAGCCATACGCTACAGGTTCTGTAACAATCACTCATTCAAAATATACAGGTCCTGATTCACATAACGGTCTTGGTATTTTCTCTGTAACAGCTAAAGTGTTTGACGCTAACGGCAATCCTGTTGCTTCTCAGGCTGTTGCCACACAGAGTGATGCCGGTTCAGTAACACTTGAAAATATTGTAAACAAAAATGATGATTCTTATATTGAGGTAACACTCTATACTCAGTCATATGCTAAGTCACACTTCCTTAACTTCTACTATCCGGAGGTTGCAAGCGGTGTTTCTACATTGAAGAAAGAGGATAAAGGTAAATTTTACGATAAGGAATGTCCTGCTGCTGATCCTGCAACTATAACTTATACGGTTAAGGTTTCAGACCTCTTTGTTAATGACAAGCAGACTGTAATGGCTCTTAACTACTATTCAGATCTTAAGTTGCCTGAGGTTGAGTCAAATATTACATTTAACTACAACCCTTACAACACAGCTCCAAATCCAGATCCTGTTGCCGGTAAGGGTACCGGTAAAACAACATTTACTCTTACTATTACTAAGAATGGTGAAACTGATCCGGTATTTACTACAACCGGTGATTTAAGTAGCTTAACTCTTAAGGCTAACGGCAACATTAAGAGTATTATTGAGGACTATGTAGCAAATGCTGCTAATGGTACTGATTACACAATCTCAATTAAGCTCAATTCTGTAGAAGATAAGCATTGTTATGTTGGTAAGTCATATTATCAGCAAAATGATTCAGGCAGTTATACTTATAAGGAAATAGGCACTACAGTAGAAATTCAGCTTTCTGAGATATATGATATTCCTAATAATAAGTTCTATACTAATACAATAAATCTTTACACTGACTTTACTGCCGATGTATTTAACTACAATGTAACATTTAAGTATCTTGGCTACGAGAGCAGAGAGTATTACAATAATAACGGCTTTAAACAGGAGCAGATTCCTGCAAGTGCTATTAATCAGAATTGGTGGAAAACTTACACAGTAAAAGGCACATTCTATGGTTCTGACATTGACAAGTACTTTGATGAGGTTGACGGTTCTTATAAGTTTAAGGAGTCATTCCTCTTAAAGGTTGCACCATACGAAGACAACTTTGTACAGTCTATCACATGGGATCTTAACAATGTTGTTTATTCTACAACCAACGCTATGCTCTCAGTAACAGCTACTGTTCCTGCTAAGTATGACAACGGTTTTGTAACTGTTACAGCCAACTTAGGCGATGGTAAGCCAAAGCAGACATATTCAGTAAACTATGCTTCACTCGTTACACCTAAGAATCTTGTAGGCTCAACAAATCAGAGTACTAATGATGAGAATTACCTCTTTGTTGCTCCTGAAACAAATGCTAATGGTGAAAAGTTCAGTTACTGGACAATCCAGACTGATGACAGCAACGGCATTGAAGTAGCTAAGTGTTATACAAGAGAGTTTAACTTCCTTGCTTATGACAATTATCTCATTACCGCTTGCTACGGTAAAGATGTTGACGCTTCTAAGTCAGGTGTATCTGCCACAATGCAGTTCCTTGAGTATTCAAGAAACCAGTATGATACAGGCAAAGACAGAGTTTATGCTGATTTTGCAGTTTCTTATAATTACAACGGCAAAAAGCTTTGTGCTGACATTAATAATGATGTAGTTTGCGGTGTAGTATTTGTTGTAAACAGCAAACACAGTTCAGCTGCTGACGCTACTGATAAGTTCACAGTAGATGAGTCTGATTTACTTGCAAAAGTTAAGGCTCTTAACAGCGGCAACTCATCAGATAAGACAATGGGTGACGCTAAGGTTTACAACTACAAGCTTAACAAGAAAAATCTTGATAACAAGAACAGACTTGAATATAGCTGGAATGTAAACAACACTGAAAACAACCAGAATCTCACAATACTTGCTTACTCATACATTTACAATGCTACTACTGATGAATATAGCGTTTCTGCTCCTCAGGAATTCAAATTCTTCAATGTTGGCAATAAGACATATGAAGGTTAAGCAATAGAAAAGGAGGCAATTATGAAAAAATCTTATATTTCCCCTGAAATTGAGATTCAAAAATTCTCTTTTGAGGATATTCTTGCTGGTGGCGGAACCGATGACCCTGGTTTAAAATATAGCAATCCTGAGAATCCTGGTTACGAATCCGGCGGTGAAGAGGGCGACCTCTAATAATAACACATAATTTTCGTAAGGCAGTCTTTTGACTGCCTTACTTTAAAAGGTGATTTTTATGATTAAAACCATTGCAAAAAAACTTTCGGTTTTTGTTTTAGCTTTATCATTGCTTTTAATGTCTGCTGTTCAGTTTAGTGCAGACTCATACCTTGTAAGTAAAGACGGTTTTTATTATTTGATTGAAAATTCTGAGGCGGTAATTTACGGATATGATTATAATAATCGTACTACCGATATTGTAGTGCCGAACACAATCAGTGATTACCCTGTAACAAAAATTGCTCATCGTGCATTTTCAAACAATACTAAGCTTACAAGCATTTCATTTACAGACGCTATGTCTTTAAAGAGCATTGGCAAATATGCTTTTTACGCTTGCAGTTCTATTGAGGAAATTATAATTCCCGGTTGGCTAAACAGCATTGGCGAGTTTGCTTTTCAGGATTGCACAGCTTTAAAGTCGGTGTCAATTTACAGCAATGTTTCCGTAATTCCCGAGCAGGCATTTGGCAACTGCATTTCGCTTGAAAAGATTAATATTCCAAGCACAGTAAAGTCTATTGGCAGCTATGCTTTTTATAACTGTTCTGCACTTACCGAGCTTACACTTTCAAAGAACATTACAGACATTGCAAACGGTGCTTTTTACAACTGTCCTAACCTAACTTTATATGGCTATTACGATACAGTTGCAGAAAGCTATGCCGAGCAGAACAACATTCCTTTTGTTCATCTTGATAAAAAGGTGATTTCGGGTGATGTTAATCTTGACGGCAAGATAGATATTAATGATGTAACACTTCTTCAGCGTTACATTGCAGGTGAGTCTGTATTAACGGATGACGCTGTTAAGGCTGCCGACTTTAACAAGGACAGAATTATTGATATAATTGATGCTACAGCAATTCAGACATTTATCGCTCACGGTCAAAACTAAATTATTAAACTTAAGCACAGGTGGCAACATCTGTGCTTTTTCTTGCTTATTTTTAGATTTTGTTATATAATAAAATTTGGTGATGTTATGCCGATTTACAAAATTGCTGATATTATAACTGATATAAAACCTAAGTTTTGCTACTTTGAAAGTATCGCAGAAGATTATTTATATACAGGCAATGAACCTGTTCAAATTAAAATTTCGATTCGTGAGGATTATATACGAAAAAGAGCAGAAAAAAATACTCACTTAACACTTGGTAATTTGGAATCAATTTTTCTTGCCGATTCTTTCAATAAAAAAATTCTGAAATATAATGCAATATTTCTCCATTCGTCTGCAATCCTTTATAAAGGCAAAGCGTATCTTTTTTCTGCCGATTCGGGAGTGGGCAAGTCAACGCACACAAAACTGTGGATAAAAAAATTCGGCGCTGAAAATGTACAGATAATCAATGATGATAAACCGATTATCAGATTTATTGACAATGATTGGTATGTATACGGTTCGCCTTTTGACGGTGGAACGGGCATAAATAAAAATATCCGTGCAAAACTTGGCGGCATTATTTTTCTTGAAAGGGGAGAGGAGAACAGTATTGAAGTCCTTGACAAAAACAGTATTTTTTCAAGAATATATAAAAATACGATTAAATTTTCTCTTGATGATGAATATGCGGGATATATGTTAAATACGGCTGATAAGTTGATTAAGGAAAATTATTTCTATTTGCTAAAATGCAATATGAATATTGAATCGGCGGAAATTTGCGAAAAATTTTTAACTGACAGGAGATAGCTATGGAAAAGCTGAAAAAAATACTTGATTCCGAAACCAATAAGTGGATAGTAAAAAAAGCCAAACCACAGGTTTTCGGTATTATAATTATGTCTGTTATTTTCGGCGGAATGGCATATCTCGGTGTTGCGGTCGCTACTTTGTCGAGGGGTATTGTGGATTCGGCGGTTAACTCTGATGTCGGCGGAATTGTGTATTTCGCAATTATACTTATTTCACTTACGATCGCACAGCTTGTCATAAGAATTATAAGTAAGGTGCTGACTTTCAATGTATCGTCAAAACTTGAAATTTCTATAAAACAAGATATTTTCGATAATATTATCAGAAAAAAATATAATGAGATTTCAAGCATACACACCGGCGAACTGCTTAACAGAATAACAAGCGATGTGTCGGTTTTAGTCAGTTCGATTATTTCTATAGTGCCGAATATGGTATATTTTATCGTAAAATTGGTTGGTGTTTTTGTTGTACTGTTTGCTATTGATAAAACTTTCAGCCTTGTTTTTGTTTTCGGTGGTGCGCTGATGTTTGTTGTTGTGCTGCTTTTTAAGTCAAAAATGAAAACATTGCATAAGGCGGTACAGGAATCTGACGGTAAGACAAGGTCGTTTTTTCAGGAGATTTTTTCAAGTCTGCTTGTGGTAAAAGTTTTTGGCGCTGAAAATAAGGTGTCTGAAAATGCTATGAATTTGCAACAGAATAATTTTAAAATAAAACGAAAAAGAAATTATATCTCTATAGTTGCCACAACCGGATTTTCTTTTATATTTGCCCTCGGATATATGTATGCTTTAATTTGGGGTGCTTTTGCAATCAGCGACCATACCATTACATACGGTGTATTGACTTCTATGCTTGCGCTTGTGTCGCAAATTCAAGGCCCTGTTCGTGGTATCAGCAGTATTTTGCCATCATATTATTCTGCTCTTGCAAGTGCGGAGCGACTTATGGATATTGAAAATCTCGATAATGAAGATGTGGTAAATAATTCTGCAATCGATACCGAAAAGCTGTATGATAAGACAGAAAAAATAGTTTTTGATAATATTACTTTCAGCTACGGCAGGGAAAATGTGCTTGAAAATACAAGTCTTGTGCTAAAAAAAGGTGATTTTGCATTGCTTGCGGGAATTTCGGGAATAGGCAAAAGTACGCTTACAAAGCTTTTGCTTAATGTAATTTCACCCGATAAAGGCGAGATTTATCTTTCACTTTCAAACGGAGAAAATGTGTTTGTCGATAAAAATATAAGATGTATGTTTTCGTATGTACCGCAAGGTAATTTTCTGCTTTCGGGTACAATCAGAGATAACATTGCATTTGTGTCGAATAATCCCGATGACGAAAGAATTATTGAGTCTGCGAAAATTGCCTGCGCTTATGATTTTATAAACAGATTGCCAAATGGACTTGATACTGTCGTGGGTGAGAACGGAAAGGGCTTGTCGGAGGGTCAGATACAAAGAATTGCGATTGCGAGAGCGGTTTACTGTAATTCTCCGATTATTATTTTTGATGAGGCAACCTCGGCACTTGATGCCGAAACAGAAGTTCAACTGCTTAAAAATCTTAAAACACTCAAAGATAAAACTTGTATTTTGATTTCTCATAAAATGGCGGCAAAAGAAATTTGCAACAAAGAAATTGTAATTAAGAATAAAAAAATTATTTCTTACGATATTTAGGTGGGTACAAGCAAAATCTCACTCCTGACTGAATACTTATAATTAGGTATAAATCCGATTATAAGCATTGTCAGGGGTGATTTTTTGATTGAATTAATTAATTTTCTGGGGCAGTACCTTTGCTTTTTTATTCTTCATATCTGCGGAAACGGCTCTTTTCCAAAACCTCTTTCCGAAAAAGAGGAGCACGAGTATCTTGTGCGGAGTGCAAAAGGGGATATAGAGGCTAGAAATATTCTTGTTGAACATAATTTAAGGCTTGTGGCACACATTATAAAAAAATATTACGGCAATCAGAGTGAACAAGATGATCTTGTGTCAATCGGCACTATCGGACTTATAAAAGCGATAAATACCTATGACATAAGCAAAAAAATTAAGCTTTCAAGTTATGCATCACGATGTATCGAGAATGAAATATTAATGCATTTCCGTAATGCTAAAAAGACGGCGCAGGATATTTCACTCAACGAAGCGATTGACAGCGATAAGGACGGAAATCCGCTGACTTTGCTTGATATAATGGCGGTTGATGACAATATACTTGAGCAGATTGATTTTCAACTCAACAGTAAAAAGCTCGGTCAGTTTATTAACGAAGAACTTTCACCAAGGGAAAAAATGATAATTGTTATGCGCTACGGACTTGACGGGAGCGAGCCGCTTACGCAGAAAAAGATTGCACAGAAACTGAATATTTCCCGTTCGTATGTAAGCAGAATTGAAACCAAGGCTTTAAAACTTTTACGAAAACGCTTTGATAACAGTTCAAATTTATAAATTATTTTAAAGAAAAAAGGCGGTCGAAAGACCGTCTTTAGTTATGAGCCTATGCTGTTGATGAGGTTTTGCATTTCCTGTTTGGATGAAACATTGTGCGCTTTTTCAAGCACGATTTCTTTTTCGTCTTTTTCCATTTGAGCAAATTTTTGCATTGCACTTTCATTTTTTGCAAGTGCATTTACAAAGCCTAACGGCATATCTTTATACATTTTTCATCACCGATATTATTATTTTCAGTTTTGAAAATAATATTCATTTAGATAAATTATTGTTTAGCGGAGTGTCGGTTGGGCATTGAAATTTAGCTAACGCTAAATTATCCTC
>UMAF01033594.1_pt1 | contig 10765 bp, 7 predicted proteins | sample 1963641 | NCBI WGS metagenome assembly UMAF01 (sample SAMEA4835909, study PRJEB28245) | human gut metagenome | biome: gut microbiome; material: fecal sample | place: Denmark | collected 2008
AATTCGCCAGAATAACCGCCGCCAGAATAATGGCACATCCCAATATCATGCGCAATGTAATACTTTCATGAAGAATCATAACCGAGAACAAGGTTCCGAAGACAGACTCCATAGACAGAATGATTGCCGCCTTTGTCTCATCCACATACTTCTGGCATGCTGTCTGAAGAAGATAACAGACCGTTGTGCTGATAATGCCGAGATAGAGAACACTCCACCATCCTTTTGCAGTAACCTGAAAATGCACCTGCCCGGAGGCAATCATGAATATCAATGATAAAATACCTGCCGTACACATCTGAATAAAGTTCAACACAGATGCCCTGTACTTCTTCACAAAGATGCTTGTCAGAAAAATCTGAAAAGCAAAGCCCACTGCACATATAAGGGTCAGTCCGTCACCCAGTCCCAGGGACAGATCTTTATCCAGGGACAAAAGTCCCACCCCCACGATGGCCAGCACTGCTCCTATTATACCTCTGAATCCTACTTTTTTCCGGCAGATCAGAAAAGCAATAAAAGGAACAATCACCACATTTGTGGCTGTGAGGAACGCATTCTTTGACGGAGTCGTATACTGCAGTCCTATGATCTGAAGAGAAAACCCAATAAAAAGAGCTGCGCCCATAAAAACTCCTGCAGTTACTTCCTCTTTTTTTATTCCTTTAAGATTTCGGATACTTATCCCACCCATAAGCACGGAAGCCAACAGAAAACGAATGGTCATGATCTGAAAAGGCGACAGACTGTCAAGAGCCATGTCACTGGCCACAAATCCTCCTCCCCAGATAACAGTAACTAATACCAATCCGGCAATCGCCATATATTTTTTCATAAATCACCTTATCCTTTCAGAGGTTTCAGGCAAATATCAGACCCGATTCCACATAAAAATTCCGCAAGCACGTCAATACATCCCTGCACATCCTCCATACTGCACACTTCTGCCGGATTATGCATATAGCGAAGAGGTATGGACATAACTGTTGTAGGTATCCCCCTGCCTGCCACATGAATAGCATCTGCGTCCGTACAGGTTCTTCCACATCCGTTCTCCCACTGATATTTTATATGTACATTCCGGGCAGCTCCGTGCTTTGTCAGTTCTTCCCCTACAGTAGTTGCCGCATAAATTCCACATGTACACCCTCTTTCCTTGGCCTTTTTCGCAGCCTCCAGGATAATATATCCTCCCAGACGGTCATCAAGGCCTCTTGCACAAAGTCTGTCATTTAAAAGTTCTCTGTAATCCGTGTCAAAGCTCACCGAATCACCACAGGCCACATGAGCCATGGCATCTTCCCTGGAAACAGCACCGATATCGATGATGATATCTGTAATTTCCAACTCTTTCTTATTCAGAGAGCCATGGTTTCGGACTGCGCCGTAAACCACATTTCCTTCATGCATAATTCTGACTTTCTGTCCAAGATAAGTTCCCGGATAAATACCACCCGCCTTGGATACGTGGAGCATTCCTTTCTCCGTAATATGCGATACCATGAGACCAATCTCATCCATATGTGCCGACAGCATAACCTTGATCTCTGCATCCGGATTTACAATACTTACCACATCGGCAATTTCATCCGTGTAGATCTCATCCGCAAATCCTTTTGCATACTTTATAACTTTTCTTTGAATCTCTTCCTCGAAACCGGAAACTGATGCTGTTTCCAGTAATTCATATAAAAATTCTCTGTTCATATGTATTCTTACTCCCTTTTCCCATTCTATACCGTGTTCATCGTCTGCTCACGCTTTTTGTTGATCCGATAATACAGCCCTACACTGAGCAGGAATCTGGATACCTGATCTATCGCAATGATAATCCAGATTATTGTCAAAGGCAGCCTTAACACATAAGCAGCCAGCATGCACAAAGGAATCCTTACGATCCATATGCCAAATCCCGCCACCAGCATAGGAGCATTCTTATATCCCATAGCTCTGATGGTTCCATTGTAGATCCTGGACAGATTCTGAGGTATCTGGATGAATCCCATAACGAACACATATACAACACCTATAGCCTGCAATTCCGGTTTGTCCGTCATCAGAGTCATAAAGAACCGCGGGAGGAAAATCAGTAACACCGAGGTTATCGAGCTGATAAAGACTCCCACTTTCAGCTGCTCTTTAAAGTAAACTTTTCGCAGTTTCTCATCCTGCATACCAATTGCTCTGGCTGCCAGTGTAGTGGATGCCGTGCTAAAACCAATGGCCGGCATCTCCGTAATTTCCTCTGCCTGTATACCCAGCTGATATGCGGCAAACGCCTGGTTTCCGTAGAATAATATCACTTTACTCAAAATGATAGCAGAAACCTGCCAGAATACAGTTTCCAATGCTGCCGGAATTCCTGTAGTATAGATTTCATAGATACATTTCTTATCAAAACTGAAAAATCTATGCTCAGATGGTACTTTTCGAAACAGTCCACCCTTCTTTTTATACAAAAGATACAGTCCTGTACCTGCACCAACTGCCTGTGCCGTCAAAAGAGCGGTAGCCGCACCTTTTATTCCCATGCCCGGAATACCGAAGGCACCAAAGATAAAACAATAACCACAGACAATATTGACCACATTCATAAGAACCGCAATATACATAGGAATCTTTGTATTGCCGTATCCCTGGAAAGAGGCGGTAACCACCGTCGTGATCACCACAAACGGAAATTCGAATATAATAGTCTTCATATACCCCTCTGCCAGAGAAAGGATCTGGGGATCCTTTGAAAAAAAGCCAAGAAAAAGCGGTGCCTTAAAGTATAACACCACCTGGAAAACAAACACAATGATCATTTCCGTAAGTATGGTCTGCTCCGCAATCTTCCTGCAATCCTGATGTCTGCCCGCACCGTATGCCCGGGCGATCAAAACTGTAGCCCCGATTGCCACTCCCTTATAAAAACACCATAACGTATCCGTAATCCGGATACAGATTCCCTGTGCGGAAATGTCATTTGCAAGCAACCGTCCAACCATTGCTGTGATTACCAGGTTTGCCGAAATCTGAAGTATGTTTTCCAGTATCATCGGAATAATGATTTGATAAATATCTCGTTTTATAACTTTTTTCCCGTACACAGAAACCTCCATCCTTTTTAAAACGGGTGTTTGAATATACTTCAGACACCCGTTTTATTATGCTTTGTTTATAAATATGACCATGCTTCTATTTGCCGAATTTGGCTTTCATTTCCTCCTTCCATCTTTTCCCTTCCTTTCTTACTTTCTTCTGTATTGCTCGGCACGCTCTGCCAGCGATTCCTTCCCGATTCCGAAAATCTTCCAGGTAAATGTAAACGGTTCCGGATACAGTTTATCTTTTTCCAGACACTCGGCACCCCAGCTTGCACTTCCCAGACCATGCTGTGCATAATCAACAGATAATTGGATATTTTCCGTTCTGTGAAGTTCATTTGTATGTGTCGCCTGTGTCAGGTTTTCCTGTGTATAATGTAATGCTCCAAAAGAGAATTCTTTATCCGATGCGATACAGATTCCATTACCCGCCTCTGTCACAAACGCAGCCCAGCGAGTATCCTCATGATTACCTGTCTCCTGAGGCAGTACATAAGGGAAATAGAAATCTTCCACGTTCTTCTCCCAGCAGCCTATCGCGTTGCCTTCTTTACAGTCCGGATATGTTTCCAGAGGTCCTCTTCCGTACCAGACTGCCTGTTCACAGGCTTTATCCAGCACAAACCGCATACCAATCCGCGGAAAACTCTCCGGAAGCTGCACACCGGTTGGCACTCCGTGATAACTCATGGTTATAAGACCATCTGCCTGAATGTGATATTCAGCCTTCACAATGATTTTCCAGTCAACCGTTATCGGTGCATAGATCTGTGAAACGGAGATAACCACTTCCTGTTTCTTCTCCTCTACCGTCACCTTTTCAACAAGGTTTGTCATGGCTTTCAACATCGCTTTTTCCCAGATTTCAGCCACATTCTTGTCATTGTCAACAGGTGCTCTCCAGAAGTTCAGCCCCAGTCCTTTGCAGATTAACCGTTCGCCATTCAATGTATAACCACTTAAATATCCATGAACCCGGTCAAACTCGGCAGTAAAATTCTGGCCTTCCACATAAATAATTCCTGATTTCTCCACCATATGCAGTTCTCCGGAGCTTCCGCTATCTGCCGACTCTTTCACTGTCTTCCGAACTGCTTTATTGAGACATTCCTGATGGAACGCAACCTCATGATGAGCTTCCTCAGACCAGATCTGTTTTTCTTTGTAACATACTGCGATCGTCAACCAGATATCCTGTTCATCGCACCATGCTCCTGACTCTGCAGAATCATATACCGTGATGCGTTTGCATCCATGTGGTGCTATCTCACTCAGATCCACCTTACCTTCCAGCAGAATTCCCTGCAGTGTATGAACCTTGAATGTACCTTCAAGATGAGACAGGTCAGTAAAATCATATTTATTACAAACTGTAATTTCACCTGTGGTTTTATCAAAATCGATAAATGTTACCGGCTCCATTACTTTTTTTACCTGTAAAATACCTGGCGTCGGTCTTCTGTCTGCCTGGATCAGTCCATCACAACAAAATGCCCCACTGTTTGGATAATCCCCGTAATCTCCGCCATATGTATAGTAAGCTTTGCCGTTGCCGTCATATTTTTTAATACCGTGATCAACCCACTCCCAGATAAAACCGCCCTGCAGTCTTGGATATCGTTCAAATATTTCCCAGTATTCTTTTAATCCTCCCGGGCCATTTCCCATTGCATGTGCGTACTCGCATACTACATGAGGTTTCTTCTTTGCAGTGTCTCTTCCCAGGTTTTCCAATGCCTTATGTCTGGTATACATAGTACTGTACACATCAGCTATAGAAGCATCCCTGTCTTCCTCGTAATGAACCAGTCTGGTTGGATCATACTCTTTTACAAATCTTCCGCTGGCTACAAAGCTGCTTCCGAATCCTGATTCGTTTCCCAGTGACCAAAACAGAATACTTGGATGGTTCTTATCCCTTCTTACCATACGTTCCGCACGATCCACATAGCTTTTTTCCCAGATCGTATCATCACTGATCTTATTCATGTTTTTGGTATAAGCCATCTGGTTACACTCCAGATCAGCTTCCTCCATCACATAAAGTCCAAGACGGTCACACATATCCAGAAAATCAGGATGTGGCGGGTAATGAGAGGTTCGTACTGCATTGATATTGTTCTGTTTCATCAGATACAGATCAGCCAGCATATCCTCTTTTGTAATGCATCGTCCTGTATTTTCATTCCAGTCATGTCGGTTTACTCCTTTTAATTTGATAGCCTCTCCATTTACCAGGAATAATCCGTCTTTTACACAAATATTTCTGAATCCTGTCCACTCTCCATAGGATTCCAGAACTTCTCCCTGTTTCTTCAGGGTAAGGATCACCCGATACAACTCAGGTTGTTCTGCTGACCAGGGTTTTATATTCTCCAGAATTACCTCTGTCACATATTCTGTCTCGCCTTTTTTACCACTTATCTCGCGGCTCTCACTGAAGATGACCTGTTCGCCGTCCATTACTTCCATCTCAACAGTAAGCGCCGTCTCATCCTCCGTATGATTTTCAAACACTGCTTCCAGGCAAATCTTTCCGGTTGTCTCCTTCTTTTGAAGAGCACCCGGATCATTCTGTTCCATCACCGGATCAGATACGATCCGCCAGTCCCGCATATGCTGTTTCGGTCTCCGGATCAGAGATACATCTCTGATGATTCCGGCAAACCACCACATATCCTGATTTTCCAGATAACTGCCATCACTGAACTTGTAGACGATCACCGCCAGCACGTTTTCCCCATCCTGCAATGCTTCTGTCACATCGAATTCAGCTGTGTTACGAGGTCCCTGGCTGTATCCTATGAATGTACCGTTGAGCCATACGTGATAAGCACTTTCAACTCCGTCAAACCTCAGGATATATTCCCTGTCTTTTTGTTTCTCCTCCTGAAAAGTGTACCGGTAAACACCCGTAGGATTGTCTGCCTGTATGCCCGGGTCGTCCAGAATCGGGAACAATGCTATCGCATCATTATAATGTGGATAATCATAACCATTCAGCTGCCAGTGTCCGGGAACCGGCATCATGCCAAACTCCCGATCGTCATATTCCTTCTCCATACATGTGTCAGGAACATAAAACGGTGACTCATAATAAGCAAATTTCCACTGTCCGTTCAACAGACGGTAATTGGAACATTCTTCTCTTCTTCCCTGTCTTGCCGATTCCTTATTCGGATAACCACAATAAAACGGTCTGACCGGAAGACGATTTCTTCCAAGGACCTCTACGTTACTCCAATCCATGTGTTTGTATACGTATTCCATATCTTTCCCCTTTCTACTTTTATTCAGGGCAACTTTCCCTGAACAACCTGTCTGAACACCTTCTTTTGATACCAGAGTGTGGAATATCCCACAAAGATCAAACCCTGATAATCGGATATCTTCGATGCGTTGGCATCCAGCATAGATTCAAAGACCTCTTTTACTTTAAATCCGTTTTTTTCAAGTTCCATTTTTATATTCACGCGGATAATCTGATAAAATTTATCTTCCACTTCTTCTTCCTCTCCATACAAAAGCATAACTCCTATGGTTCCTCTTGTACCTTGAATGGCTGAGTATTCAAAACATTTGTTGTATCCCAGTTCGCCTGCCGCCTCCAGAATCCTTTCCCTTGTCTTCTGAGATACAGAAAAGGTAGTGTCATTTTTCAGAACTCTGGATACAGATGCTGCAGATACCCCGGCTCTCCGGGCGACATCTCGTATTGTAGCCATATTCCCACCTCTTGATTAATTAAATCACATCGTCTGACTGTACATTTATCTCTGATGTAATTTAGTTAATATTTCTTTGCGTTTAGTAAATTTATTTTCATTCCTTATACCATCACATTACTTGAAATAATAGGATTTGTCAACAATATAATTGGATATTCTTCTGTTTTTTTGTAACAATACATATTTTTATCACTTTTGTATAATTCATCATACCTGTTATTTAGTAAATTTGTGTAAAGAAAATGGACTGTTTTATCACAAAACAGTCCATTTTCTTTCGTCTTTAGTAAATTTATTTACCTGATCAATATTCAACAACCCCATAATATCTGCGGTCATCCGGATTATGATCTCTTACTATCGAAAAATAATAGCAGAACCATTCCAGCGGTACAAACATAACGAACGGTGCCAGATCATCATGAAGTCCCATAGCAAAGTCTGCATAATCCAGAACAATTGCTGTCCCCTTCCACTTCTCAACAAACTTAAGCGCTCTCTGTGTAATCACTCTGGAGGAATCTGTAGGAACCAAAAACAAAAACGGAACACCGGATTCTACAATCTCCAGAGGTCCATGACGGAATTCTCCCGCCTGTATCACCGCACCATGAGACCAGAGAAATTCCATTCCGGTAATAACACCTTCTTTATAAGCAAGAGGCACCATGGAGCTCGCGGATACTGTGTAGAATCCTTTCAGGTTACGAAAAACAGAGGGAGATAATCATAGCCAGGCGCTGTGATTATCTCCCTCTGCTTTCCATTTTTCTGTTGAAAAAGGCCCAAATTTAATTCTTTATATTTTTTTCCGTACTGGCAGTTTCCTTTTCTGTATATTCCTCTATGTCTGTCGCTGTCACCTGTTTAATATGTCGTTTTTTCAGGCGCAGATACACAACTTTCCGAAAAATAGTATAGACCACCGACAGCAGCGGAATAAAAACAAGCATACCTACAATCCCCATAAGATTTCCGCCGATCGTAACTGCTGCCAGCACCCAGATTGACGGAAGTCCTACAGATTCGCCGACAACATGAGGATAAATCAGATTTCCCTCAATCTGCTGCAGCACCAGAAATACTATTATGAATATAATTGCCTGCTTCGGGCTTACCATAAAGATTAAAAAACTTCCTACGGCACACCCGATAAAAGCACCAAAAATAGGAATCAATGCTGTAAATGCAATCAGAACTCCGATCAAAAGCGCATACGGCATTCTCAAAATGCTCAGCGTAACAACAAACATGCAGCCGAGAATCACAGCTTCCAGGCACTGGCCTGTAAGAAAGTTTGCGAATGTCCGATACGTCAGAGAACAGACTTTAAGAAATGCATCTGCTTTTTGTTTTGGAAGAAAAGCGAAAAATACTTTTCTGATCTGTACATGCAGCTTTTCTTTCTGAAAAAGGACATAGCAGGCAAAGGAAAAAGCAATGAAAAAGGTTGCCAGTCCGCTGACTACGGATCCCACCGCTGACACTGTTGTATTCATCATGTTTCCCGCACCATTTCCAAGCAGACTTATTCCCCACCTGATTGCCTGATCCGGGTTAAACTGCACCTGATCTACCAGCTTCATAATTTCCCGGTTATCATGAAAAAAATCGCGGATCCAGATTTTAATCTGCGGAATAAAGTCTGTGATATTTATCATCAAAGTTCCCATTGTCTTCGTAAGCTGAGGAATCACGCCAATCATCACCAGTGCGATCACGCCAACCACCAATACGATCGTGAGAAGCAGGCTGACCGGTCTTGCCAGTTTTCTCGCTGCCTTATTTTCTTTTTTTATATTTTCAAAAATTTTCTTTTCCAAAAAACTCATTGGCACGTTGATCACAAATACAATCGCTCCGCCAAGTATAAACGGAAATATAATCTGCCCTATTGTTTTCAGCACATCAAGCACTACATCAAACTTCCACAGGGCAACAACAAGAAGTGCTGTAAACACAATAAGCTCCCGTATTTTTTTAATAGATAAATTACTTAAATCCAATATCTTTCTCCTCCTTTTGCCTTATATGTATTCCCTGAATTTTTCCGGATAGTTAGATAGTTACAAAAATCACAGAACAAAGAATAGCAATTTCCGGTAAAATAAAAAAACTCTTATTGCATATCAAATACTGCAATAAAAGTCTCACCATTTTCCTGAAGTACCGGATGGCTCCACCGTACTGACGACACTACAAACGCAGATTTCCAAACATAGGTTACTCCTTTTAATTAGGTTTGATTGTACAATAATCCCTGTCTCCTTGTCAATATTCATTTTTTTGAATATCTACCAAAAAACGTTTGGTCTTCCACCTTATAACGAGTTATACTATGAGTATGAAGAGAGCCAGTTTTACACAATACCGGTATCTGGCAAAATTTTACACCAAAAAGGAGTATAGCACTTATGACCATCAAAGAACTTTTCGCGCCGTCCGATATGACGGCGGGAAAACCCTGGGAGAAGATTGTAATTTTTACAATCCCCATGCTGATCGGCAATATCGCTCAGCAGCTTTACAACACCGTAGACAGTATTGTCATCGGAAAATACGTGGGCGACAACGCCCTGGCGGCAGTAGGAAGCGCCAGCCCGATCCTGAACCTGCTTCTGGTACTTTTTGTAGGAATCTCCGTAGGTGCCGGCGTTATGGTATCTCAGTATTTTGGTGCAAGACAACGGGAAGAGCTGTCCATGACGATCGGTAACTGCGTCACACTGACCGCAATTTCTTCCCTGATCATTATGTTTCTGGGAGCCGTTCTCTCGCGGCCGCTTCTGGAGATGCTCCATACGCCTGATTCCATCATTGACTGGTGTACCTCTTATCTGGTCATTCTGATGGTTGGCTGCATGGGAAGTGCCTATTATAATATCCTCTGTGGAATTCTTCGCGGACTCGGCGATTCTATCTCGGCACTGATCTATCTTCTGGTGGCAACTGTCCTGAATATCATTCTGGATATCGTCTTCGTTTCCCGCTTTCAGATGGGTGTCGCCGGTGTCGCCTATGCAACCGTCATCGCACAGGCAGTATCCGCTATACTCTGTTTCTGGAAACTGCTGCGGATGACCGATATCTTTGATTTCAAATTCCGCCATCTGAAGATGAAAAAGAAATACACACTGGAGATCATCCGGCTGGGACTTCCCTCCGGTATCACCCAGGCCATCTTTTCCATGGCCATGGTTATCGTACAGTCTCTGACCAACAGCTTCGGTGAGATGGTCATCGCAGCCAACGTGATCATCATGCGTGTGGATGGTTTTGCAATGATGCCGAACTTCTCTTTCGGAACTGCCATGACTACCTACGCAGGACAGAATGTGGGCGCACATCGCATGGACCGTGTGGAGCAGGGAGCCCGTCAGGGAACCGCCATTGCACTGGGAACCTCCGCGGTGATCACTCTTCTGATCCTGGTCTTCGGCAAAAACCTGATGGCAATCTTTACCGATACTTCGTAAGTAGGTAATCATCCGTACCTTGTTTTTCAAAATGAGCCGCCCAGAAAAAGGCGGCTCAAATTTATTCTGTTGTCCGAAGTTCTTCCGGAAGTTCTTTTGACCAGGGCAGCAACTGATCCAGTTTTTCTTCTTCGGGAAACGATCCCATCCGCCGCAGCTGATCAAGGACGTAGGTAAGATACAGATAGGGTTTCAGCCCGTTTAAAAGTGCGGTTTCTGTGATGCTGTATATGGTGGCGCTGGCATCTGCCCCACGGATACTTTTCGAAAACAGCCAGTTCCGGCGGCCAACTGCGAAGTTTTTAATTGCACGTTCCGCGCTGTTATTGTCAATGCTCAGATGCCCATCCTCCAGATAACGGCGCAGATACGTCTCCTGATTCAGCGCATATAAAATGGCATCACCAATAAGGGAAGACCGGTCTACCGAATCTTCCATCGAATGTAACCATTCAAAAAATGCATCCACGAC
>UMAF01043482.1_pt1 | contig 10517 bp, 7 predicted proteins | sample 1963641 | NCBI WGS metagenome assembly UMAF01 (sample SAMEA4835909, study PRJEB28245) | human gut metagenome | biome: gut microbiome; material: fecal sample | place: Denmark | collected 2008
GAAGGGCAACAGCATGATTGCTCCCGGTGTGGAGCGTGTCGATACCGTCAAAACCGATTCCGGCTATGAGATGAAGAGTATCTGGTCTCGAAATGACCTGAGCGATACATCGATTCTCAAGCTCTCCACCGCGACGGGCTATATCTACGGCTATGTGCAGGATCCGGAAAGCGGCATGTGGCAGTACATTATTCTGGACTTTGAGACCGGCGAGACCGTCTTTACGATGGATGTTTCCAACAAGTTTGGATACAACAATATGGCCATCGGGATGTACACCGGAAACAGCGGCAACGCGCTCTACTGCCCTACGGGCTATCTGGAGCTGCTGTGCCTGCAGGACCGCTTTGTGTATCTTCCCGAAATGCCTTACCGCAAGGTCGATCTCGACAAGTCCGCGCGGAACGTGCTGTCGCAGGCACAGTTTGAACAGGACGGCGGCGAGGGAGCGGTTGCAAGTTGGTGCAACACCGTGACAATCGAAAACGTCCACCCAAACACGATGGTCTCGTTCCGAATGAACAATCTTTCCGGGAGCACTGCCGAGCTGAAGCTCTATGCCTACGGTGCGGACGGAACGTTGGCGGAGGTAAGCAATGAACTGTGGTCGATCACGGATGAAGCAGGCAGTGCCGTGGATAAGCTTTCTGACGGCACACTGTATGAGCTGCGTGTGAGCGTCGCAGACGGCGGCGCGTTCGATCTGAGCGAGACGGAAAAGGAAATCAAAATTTCCGTTGTACTTGCAAAGTAAGACTCAAGGAAAGCTGTCAAAAAACTACAAAATCACCCCCGTTTCTGATTGATATGCTCCCTTTATGAGGGACAGTGAAATAAAAACACTGTCAATCACGAAGGGAGCATTGTTCATGTCAAGAAGGAAAACCAGCAGATCAGAGCAACTGTCGGCGGCGAAAGCCTCTGCATGACCTGTGGACGCGTCAGCCCTTTGTCCATGCAGTCTACCTTTGAGGACTTGGCGGTGGATTTCGTGGGTACAACCGCCAGTGGCGCGAAGCGATTCTACCGGCGTACGCTTGACAAGCTGTGCCTGAAGCTGCTTGAAAGCAGGCTTGTCCATACCGTGACGCTGAAGCAGACCGAATGCCGCAAAAGGAACAAAAAATATCCGCCGCTGTCTACCTATATCAGGTAGACAACGACGGCGAATTTCATCTGTTCATGCGGATCTATGTACCGGATATGACAGCACTGGATAGCTGGCAGCCACCTGTTATCCGCGAACAATAAGGAGATGGAAAAGAATGACTATGAAACGTATTGCAGCAATGCTTCTTACATTGGTACTATTGCTGTCCTGCGTCGGCTGTGCGCAGGATGGGCGCAAAGAGCCGGGCGCGGAAAAGGCAGACCTGGGTCTGACTGCTGATGTCAAGCCCGCCACAGACTTTACGGCAAAGGCAAATGCCGCCATCTACGATGAACTTGACTTCGATGATAAGCAGGAATATGAATTCGCCACCCGTGGACTGATCGATGCGCCGGAAACACTGGAACTAAAGGACGAGGATGGGAAGATCCTCTGGAGTCAGGAAGCCTATGCGTTCCTGGACGATTACGAAAAAGCGCCTGACAGCGTAAATCCAAGTCTCTGGGAGAACACGAAAAATAACCACGCTTATGGCCTTTTTGAAGTGACGGATGGCATCTATCAGGTCCGCGGCTATGACATGGCAAACCTCACCGTTGTCAAGGGCGATACCGGCTGGATCGTCTTTGATACGCTGATGAGCGTGGAGTGCAGTCAGGCTGCCATGCAGCTGATCGAAAAGAATCTTGGTAAATTCCCGGTCAAGGCCGTCATCATCTCTCATTCCCACGCCGACCATTTTGGCGGCATCGCCGGCGTGATGGCGAAAGAGGATAAGGCAGACGAGACACTTTCTATTGAAGATCAGCTCGCCAGCGGCAAGATCCCAGTGATCACGCCTGTGGGCTTCACGGAGCACTCCGTGAAGGAAAATGTCTACGCCGGTAAGGGTATGGGCCGCCGCAGCAATTATCAGTATGGCATCCTTCTGACCCCCGGCGTGACCGGCAAGCTGGCGCAGGGCATCGGCATGGGACAGTCCACCGGAACGGTCTCGTTCATGACGCCCAGCTATGAAATCACGCAGTCTGGCGAAAAGCTGACGATCGACGGTGTGGAGCTGGAGTTCCAGCTCACGCCGGGTACGGAAGCGCCCGCCGAAATGAACACGTGGCTGCCCCAGTACAAGGCGCTGTGGATGGCGGAAAACTGCACCGGCACGCTCCACAATCTCTACACGCTGCGCGGCGCGGAGGTGCGCGACGGCGCGGCATGGGCAAGCTATATCACCGAGGCCATTTCCCTTTACGGCAAGGACGCGGAGGTCACCTTCCAGTCCCACAACTGGCCGCACTGGGGAAACAACGTGGTGAACGACTACATGGTCAACACGGCTGCCGTGTATAAGTTCATCAACGACCAGACTCTGACCTATATCAATCAGGGCTACACCAGCGACGAGATCTCCAACATGATCGAGCTGCCGGAGGCGCTCAATAAAATCTGGTACACCCGCCAGTACTACGGGACGGTCGCCCACAACGCCAAGGCGGTCTACCAGAAGTTCATGGGCTGGTATGACAGCAACCCTGTCAACCTGAACCCCCTCATGCCAAGCGACAGCGCAAAAAAATGGGTGGAGTACCTGGGGGATGTTGACAATGTCCTGAAAATGGCAAAGGCGGATTTTGACAAGGGTGAATATCAGTGGGTCGCCGAGGTCACAAATACCATCGTCTTTGCCGACCCGACGAACACCGATGCACGGCTTCTGTGCGCCGATGCACTGGAGCAGCTGGGGTATCAGGCGGAGTCCGGTCCGTGGCGCAACGAATATCTGACCGCCGCGCAGGAGCTGCGCCATGGAAACGCCAATTTCACCGCTTCCACCAAATCTACCGGCGACATGGTCAAGGCCCTCTCCGCGCCCATGCTGTTTGACTATATGGCCATTGTCATGGACAAGCAGGCGCTGGCTGACCGCGACTTCACCATGAACGTGATCCTGCCTGACGTGGGCGAACAGCACATGCTCCGCGTGAAGAATGGTGTGCTGCTGGTCTATGCGGATACATTGTCTGATGATGCGGATGTGTCTATTACCTGCCCGAAGAATGCGCTGTTTGCGATCCTGACCAACAATAAGGAAACGGTTACACAGGCCGTCAAGGTTGAGGGCAGCGCAGAGCTGCTGACGCTGATGATGGAGAATATGAACCAGTTCCCGATCACCGGAGCCAACCCCTTCAACATCATCGAGCCGTAACGGCTTCGCGGGGCGGTCCGTGGGAAGACCGCCCCACTCGAGAGAAAACAGCGAGATGCTTTCAACGCAAATTAAAAGCTGTCTGTTTCTGTTGGAAACAGACAGCTTTTGCAGCCTTACGGTTGCCCTGCACACCCGAATCTGTCAGCCAACAGTAAAAATAAGAATTACTTCCTTATCACTGTTAAGCCAAGGTTTAAGAGTTATTAACAATTTATCACTCCGTCCATATACATTCCTTCCGGTAATACATGGCGACATGTGCATTGTGCCAGTCGCCGGGGTCATCGGTTATGTCGGAGTGGTATATCGGAGCAGGGCGCTTCGACAGAGCGGGAACAGTCACGAACTGTTCGTCATCGCCTGTGCTTCTTAGGTATTCATCGCGGGCAGTCAGTTCGCAGTCATAGGTTTTGGCATCGCCGTTTATGAGTGAGAGTGTTGCGGCGGCGGACAGTGGAAGATGGCTGAAGCCTGCGTCACCGCTCTTATATTCCGTCTCACCGACCTCTATACAGCCTATGCAGGCGATTACAAAGGCACAGAGACTTATGGCAAGCGCGAGGAGGGTGTTTTTGCGGCTTGCTTTTATTTTTTCAAAAAAATTATTAACGATGTCATCAAGGAATATATGTCTTTTTTCTGTTTTTGTCTTATTCCCAATCCATCCCAGAAAATATATAAGATTAAAAGTGATGAGAACATACGCGGCAAAAAATATAATGTTCATCATTCTGTACGGCATGCGCAGCCCCTGCGCGTAGAATACAGGCGTTCCCATTGAGCAGTACAGACCGAAGGTGAACACTGCGACGAGGAGCGGATATCTGTAGGTGAAGCCGCTGCGCCTTGCTATGCGGTAAAATACCGGAATCATGCATATAAAAAATATAAGGCATGGAGCATTCAACACTTTGGCGATGCTGTAACCGCCGAATGCAAAGGTGTAGACGAAGGTCTTTACAATGCCGGTGCTTCCGCCCACGGATTGCTGGCGCAGAGCGTTTCCCGGTGCCGCCATGCTTATAAAAAGTCCTGCCATGGCTGCGGCTGCGACGATGAGGTATGCCGCCATATGGTAAGGACGGATGACCTTATTTTTCCTAAGTATTACAAAATAAACTGCGGCACCCGCACTCAAAGCCAGAATAATGCACATGAAAAGTGCAGCTGCGTAGTTGCTTCCACCGATAAGAAAGGCAGATACAGAGCTTATTGCAGTGAGGATAATCGTGCCGGCAGCTTTGGCGGTTCTCATTCTTATAAGAAGCGCAAAGAGAAACAGCATGAGACTGTAAAAAAATGTATAATATATAGCACCGTTATACCAGTAAAATGAATCGCTCGGTGTCGTGCACAGCTGCATTGACACGAAGGTGAGGCAGATTCCCACAGTCGCGGCAAGGTAGCTGTCCGCCTTGAATATTTTTTTCAGCGCAGTGTAAAAAAAGAAAATCGAAAAGCCCATATACGCGCTGAGAAGTATAAGCGGCGCAATAAAATAGTATTGCTCACCGAATATTCCAGGCTGCAGGCGCATGAGGAAGATTGCTGAAAAATTGCCCTGCCATATATTGTAGGTGTTAATCATCTCGTCGAAGGAGCATTTTACAACCGATGCGATGGAGTGGGTCTCATTCCACACCTGCACAGTCTCCGTGCCATAGTAATAGTCGTCGACGCTCGGGTGCGCGAACATGCCGATTACATACAGCGGTATGACCGATAGGATGAAACAGATGAGAATTATGTAAAAAATATTTTTTTTGGTTATTTTTTTGGTGAAGGATTTATTCATGGGAGCTCCTTGTGTTTGTGATATTAGTTTTTGACATGTATTATTATATTTTTTTTGAGGGGGATTGTAAATATTAGTTTGCATCAATTTGTCAGTCATAGTCGGGCAAATTGCCAAAGGAATATAATGAACGAAAAAATGATTTAACTTATGCATTTTGTAAATCAAAGAATGTCGTCAGACATATAGAATAAATTTAATTTTTTATGTAAATAATATCCACCATGAAGTACAGAAAAGTATATTACTATGACAATGAGCTGGAGGATGAATTTTCCGGCATAAAGAGGAACACGATAACTGTCGATGAAAATTACCGCTACAGCCACGGAAGGCTGTGGAAGGTGGCTGCATGGGTGCTGTATCACATAATAATGACTCCTGTTGCCTTTATATACATGAAGCTGCGGTTCTGCATGAGGATAGAGGGGAAAGATAAGCTGTGCGGACTACGGGATGGCGGTGATGGCAGGTGCAGGTCGGCATTTTTTTATGGAAATCATACCCAGGTTCCGGGGGATGGCTACATTCCAGCCTGCATAAGCTTTCCGCGGAAGGCTGTTATACTGGCACACCCGGACAATGTGTCGCTCTACGGAACGAAGAATATCATGGAGATGCTGGGGGCTTTTCCGATTCCCAACAGACTTGGAGGAATGAAAAACTTTCTTGGTGAGCTGGAGAACCACATCAGCATGGGACACCCGATATATATTTACCCCGAGGCACATATCTGGCCTTATTACACGAAAATTCGTCCTTTTAGCGAGAGCTCATTCCGTTATCCGGTAATATATGACCGCCCTGCATTTTCTTTTACCATAGCCTATCAAAAACACCTTTTCAGGACAAAAATCACAGTATATATCGACGGACCTTTCTATCCGGACACCACAATAAACCCAAGACAAGCTGCCGTGAAATTGCGAAATCAAGTGCACGATGCCATGACGGCACGCAGTGAAAATTCCACCTATGAGAAAGTAGAATATATTAAGAATAAGTGATTTTACTATTGTCAGGCAACAAAGCGGACTGTGGATAACGGATTGAATTATTAATCTAAGGAGGCTCCCATGAATATCCTGTTCTGCGGCAATTCACGCGCCTTTGACGGCATACTGATAGCTGTTCTTTCCATAACAAAATATTATAAGGGCGAGTTAAATATTTACATTTTTACCGCAGGGCTTGAAAATATGCGCGAGGACTACACACCGATATGCTGGCAGCAGGCGAGAATTATCGAGAATATTGTGACGGGTGTGTGCCCGCAAAGTCATGTTTTGCTGATTGATAAAACGCAAGATTTTAAAAATGAGCTCGCCGGCTGGGTCAATAAGGACACGGTATACACGCCGTATTCCATGCTGCGGCTATATTCGGACGACATTCTTGTGAACAGGCTTCTCTACCTCGACGCGGATGTGGTCGCCTGCGATGATATAGAGCCGCTTTACAACATGGGTATATCTGATTTTGATATAGCCGGTGTGAGGGATTTTCTCGGGAAATGGTTTATTGAATATAATTACATGAACACGGGCGTGCTGCTTTTTAATATGCCGCGATGTCGTGAAAATGGTTTATTTAAAAATGCGAGAAAAATGTGCCGCGAGAGAAAAATGTTCTTTCCCGACCAGACCGCGCTGAACCGCGTATGTAAAAATAAGCTCTTTCTCCCCGAAAAATATAATGAGCAGAAGCGTTATAGACCAAACACCGTGCTGCAGCATTTTTGCAAATCTCTCCGAATATTTCCGTATATTCACACAGTAAATGTGAAACCTTGGGAGATTGAGAAGCTGCACAGTATATATAAGCTCCATGCGCACGATGAGATATTAGAGCAGTATGAGAGGATAAAAAATATAATACGTTAAACACGCTAAGTTTACAGAGCATGTTCTGTCTCCAACATCGTAGTGATTAGGTATATATAGATTATGGGAGGCAGAGAAATCAAATTTATTTGTATGTTAGATAATATATTTAAAACATTTATATGCATGTAAATTTCGCAGTGCAGCTGATTAAAAAGGGGATAATATATGGAAAACAATTTTTTGATTTTTATTACAATAATATTTCTGGTACTGTATTTTCCACGGCTGATTGGCTGGTTCGGGTGGATTTTTCCGCAGAAAAGCTTGAAGTGTGGGAGAAGGCACCGTTTTGCGCTCATTGTTCCGGCGCGCGATGAGGGCAGGGCGGTTCTGCCGCTTTTTAAGAGCATAGAGGAGCAGAGCTATAGTGCGGATTATAGTCTGTTCGACACCTACGTGGTTGTTAAAAATCCGCGCGACGAGGTGATTGGCTATGCGCGGGAGATTGGTGCGAAGGTGTATGTCGATGAGGCGCAGAAGAGCAAGGGTGACTGTCTTGATTACTGTATAAGGCATATTCTGGCAGCGGGAAAGAAGTATGATGGTTATATAATCGTCGATGCGGACTGCCGGCTTGATGTGGATTTCCTGGCAAATATGAACGATGCGCTTGCAAGCGGGGCGCAGGTGATAACGGGGCGGAAGCTGGTCGGAAATTATAGCATGGGTTATTTAAACAGCGCTTCAGAAAAAGTGGTAAATGCCATAACCTGTCAGAATGGTCTGGTATGGCCGATTATAGATGAACTAGGGAACAGGTACAAGAGCGCGCTCGGGCTCACCACTATGCCGATAACAACGGGAATACTTATAAGAGGAGATCTGGTCGAGGAGTGGGGCGGCTGGATTTACAGACAGACGCTCACGGAGGACATGGAGCTGCAGCGTGACTGTGCGTGCAAGGGGATAAAGACCTTTCACTATTCATTTGCGAAGCTGTATCTTGAGGAGACACCATCGCATACGGACACCAATAAGCGCAGAACACGCTGGATGACAGGAATGGTGGCGTCGGACAGGCTGTATTGCGGCAGACTTCTCGGGCGGCACGGAATAAGGGCGTTTGTGGACAACTACTATTTACTGTCGCTGTGGCTTGTGTATGCATACATCGGAACCTTGTCCGCAGCGTTAATATTCAGCCTCATCACGCTCAGACTATGGCAGGCTGCAGAGGCATTTTTGCTGATATACACCGCTTTTTTTGCCTTGTCCGTCATGGCGGTGCTGGCGGACTGGAAAAATATCAGGCTTTCATGGATGAAAAAACTGGAGCTTATGCTGGTGCACCCATTTTTTTACATGGAATACATCCTCATCGTGGGGCGTGCGGTGCTTGGCGTGAATCCGAAAGGCTGGGAGAAAATCGGGAGGGTGCAGTATTGATGAATTATTTTAAGCTTGCATACACAACACCCGATGTGCTTGTGAAGATAAAGGAGGCGGAGAAAAGGGGGGATTTCAATGCACATCTTGACCCGGTAGATTACGGCAGCAGCCTTCCGGTCGATGAAAAATTTCCTTATATTCCGACGGGGGCTTTAAAGTTCCGGCAGGCATTGATACGCACGTTTATAATCAAGCCGTTTATGTGGATTGTGAACCGCTTCATATTCCGCACGCGAATTTATAGCTTTTACCAAGAGGGTGAGGGAGAGTGCGGTGAAGATAATCATGGCATGATAATCACTTGCAACCACATAAACAAGCTCGATGCACTGGTGGTAGAATGGGCACTCAAAAGGAGTGGTGTGCTGCGGGGACGGCAGCTCAAGGTCATGGTGGCGGATTTTAACAATCGGAGGGGGCGGCTCGGTGAGTACATGAGGGCGTTCGGTATAATGCCGTTTCCACGGGGACACAGGCTGGTGAGACGGTTCAACGGTGCTGTGTCGTACTATCTTGGAAAAGGCGACTGCGTCCTCGTATTTCCGGAGCAGTCTGAGTGGTGGGGCTATGACAGACCGCGACCGCTGAAAAACGGTGCATTTTACTATGCCGTGAAAAATAATGTGCCTGTTCTTCCTCTTTTTATAACCTGCCGCGATGCAGGAGATACTGAACATTATGCGCGAAAAAAAACAGGCGGCGTGGAGAGAAGATATTTTGACGTGCATATATTGGACAGGATTGAGCCGATAGGAGACGGCATAAGCGACCACGACAGGATACGCATGCTGCGTGATGAAAACAGCCAACGATGGAAAAAAATTCTTGACTTTAAAAAAAATTAAAATTATAATAGTTCGAGGTCGAACAGTTCAGTATCAAACTGTTCGACCTCGAACAGTTTTTTGCTGAAGGCTAAGGCTTTTGACGGATAACCGGGCTATAGATAATGGCACCATGTCTGTTATGTATGGGTTTTTATCTAAGCCACATCATGAGGAAAGGAGCACGAGTTGGAAAAGAAACGCTATTTGGGGTTCGAGATTAAGAAGATGGACAACACTATTTTTCGTCAGCTGAAAAAGAAGCTGGTAGAGGCCGGCTTTGACGAGGTAACGGTAATGCATGGGCATATCCTTGGATATCTAAGCAGGCATAAGGATGTTGACGTGTACCAGAAGGATATAGGTGAGGAGTTCGGTATAGGCAAGTCATCGGTTACCAATATACTTCAGCTTATGGAGAGGAAAGGCTACCTGGTGTGCCGCACGGACGATAATGATGGACGCTGCAAGAAAATAGTTCTCACGCAAAAGGGCGAGGAGACACACGCTGCTACGGTGCGAGTCATCGATATGCTCCACGAGGAGCTTGAACAGAATGTCACACAAGAGGAAAAACAGGTCTTTTTGAATGTTATAGAGAAGATGAAAAACAATATCAATGATATGAACAAGGAGGATGAACAGTGCTAAAGACATTAGGTGCTTATGTAAAAGAGTATAAGAGAGCATCCATCGCGACCCCTTTTTTTATGATTTTAGAGGTGCTTATGGAAATGCTCATTCCGTATCTGCTCTCATCACTTATCGACAATGGTGTTGAGAAGGGTGATATGGGCTACATACTCATGGTCGGCGGCTGCATGGTAGTGATTGCCATGGTCGGATTGTTTGCCGGAATCATGGGTGGTGTTTACGGGGCGAAGGCCTCAACAGGTTTTGCAAAGAATCTCAGAAAGGGTATGTTTGACAATATCCAGACCTACGCCTTTTCTAACATTGACAAGTTCAGCACAGCGGGACTTGTGACAAGACTTACAACGGACGTCACAAATGTACAGAATACATATCAGATGCTCTTAAGAATGTGTATGAGGGCACCGGTGAGCTTAATCTGTGCGATGATAATGTCATTTACCATCAGTCCGCGCATTGCATTTATATATCTTATCGCGCTAGTGATACTCTCATGTATTCTTGCCGTCATCATAGGACATGCGACCAAGTATTTCAATGCGGCATTTCCTAAGTACGATGAGCTGAACGCGAGTGTTCAGGAGAATGTATCGGCAATCCGTGTTGTCAAGGCTTATGTCCGTGAGGATTATGAGAAGAAGAAATTCAA
>UMAF01003135.1_pt1 | contig 10424 bp, 9 predicted proteins | sample 1963641 | NCBI WGS metagenome assembly UMAF01 (sample SAMEA4835909, study PRJEB28245) | human gut metagenome | biome: gut microbiome; material: fecal sample | place: Denmark | collected 2008
CAAGGGCGGCAGCAACGTGGCCGCCGCCATCTGCAACGCGCTGGTCTACTCCGCCGCCGAAATGCTGGACCCCACGGCACGGGGCTGGAAGTAAAAATTCTGGCAGTTTTTAGGTAATTTTTGCCAATTTTCCGCTTTTCACGCAGGAAACACCCCCTTTCACGCAGTTTTGCTTGCACCCCCCCCCCGGAGAGTGGTATAATTTTCTTACAAGCACAAGCCCATGTTTTACCGGATTTGAAGTTTTGTAAGGAGGTACCACTTATGATCTCTTATCGCAAACTCGCCATGCGTGTTCTGGGGCACAGCCCGGTTTCTGCGGTCAAAACAGCCCGCCGCTCCACCGGAAAGCGCGCCGCCGCCCTCGCCCTCACCGCCGCCCTTGTGGTCGGGATGACGCTCCCCGCCTTTGCCCAAGACTGGTTCATTGAAAATGGTGACATCACGATTTCGGCTGGTGAAAGCGGCAACAATGTCACACAGGGAGGTACGACAACAGAGAATGACACGGACACGGTTATTAAAAGCAAGGACTCTTCTACCGCGTCTTCGAATACAGTAACGATCGATGCAGGTGAAGGCAAGACGGTGAATGTCACGCTGGATAACGTCAATATCGACACCAGCAAAACAGGCGAAGCCGCTGTAAGCGTTACCGGCAAAGGCGACACGAACATCGAGCTGAACGGCAATAATACTCTGACGAGTGGCTCTGCCCATGCCGGATTGGAACACAACAAGACCGACACCAGCGGCGAACTGACCATTCAGGACAACAATAAGGACAGCGGCAGTCTGAAGGCTACCGGTGGACAATTTGGTGCAGGCATCGGCGGCGCTGGCGTCAATGACGCGCAGGTAAAGATCACTGGCGGCAAGATCACGGCTACCGGTGGAGAATATGGCGCAGGTATCGGCGGCGGCTTCAAAGGCAGCGGCGATGTGACCATCAGCGGCGGCGAAATCCATGCAAACGGCGGCTCTTATAGCGCAGGCATCGGCGGCGGCGACTACAGCAGCGGCAAAGTGACCATCAGCGACGGCGAGATCAATGCGACCGGCGGTTATTTAGGCGCAGGCATCGGTGGCGGCGAGAAAGGCAGCGGCGATGTGACCATCACCGGCGGCGAGATCACTGCAAACGGCGGCTCTTATGGCGCAGGCATCGGCGGCGGCGAGGGAGTGTATCTTGCTTCCGATGAAAAGATCCACGGCGGCGATGGTAAGGTGACCATTACCGGCGGCAAGATCACTGCCACCAGCAAATCTTTTGGCGCTGGCATTGGCGGCGGCTATCAGGGTCTGGGCAAAGTGACCATTGAAGGTGATGCCGTCATCAAAAACGCCCAAGGCGGCGCTGGTGCTGCCGGTATCGGTGGCGGTGCCGAATCCGAGCCGGATGATGAAGGAAATGGAAACAAAATTTCCATCAAGAGCACCGAAGCCGGTTCGCCCGATATCACTGCCACCGGCGGCGGAGCTTGTAAGAATAGCCATGTTTCTCTTCCCGGTGCTGCGGCCATCGGCAGCGGCAGTGTTAATAAGTCGTCTGACCAAGCAAAAAAGGCCAAATCTGCCATTACGATTGAGGGCAAAGTGACCATCAACGCCACGTCGGGCGGCGATGTGGCTATTGGCGACAATATCGACGGCGAAAAGGTATTTAACGGTCTGGCTGGCGGCACAAACATCAAGCGCACCGACTCCAATGGCAAAGACGTCACGCAGGACGGCGACGTTGTGGCCGAGCCGGAACCGGAAAAACCAAAACCGGAAAAGCCGGAACCGGAAAAACCCGAACCGGAAAAGCCGGAACCGGAGGAGCCCGAACAGCCCGCCGAGCCGGAAAAACCCGCCCAGCCGACCGTGACGCCCACCGAAGGGGCAGAAGCACCTTCCACCGGCTCGGTGGAAGTGGAGCACCCGGTCACGGTGGAGGGGCTGTATGTCACCAACGTTCTGGGCAAGCAGATCACCCACACCTGCACCCAGAACGGCACGACCCTGACCATCCGCGCCAACGGCATCGTGACCTCGGCCCACCTGACACTGGGCATGGTCCGCACCCTGAAGGCGCAGGGCGTGAAGACCCTTGTGTTCACCACCCTGCTCTCCCGCTCCACCACGGTCTCGGTGGACGCCCTGCTGGCGGCGGAACCCGACGCCCCCGATGAAACGGCCGTCGTCTGGACCCACACCGGCCTCCGCGCGGCATTGACCATTGACGGCGCAGACCACAGCGCCCTGCTCAAGTAACCCGACGGAGCACACAACTTATAAAAACACAGCCGGGAGGCTTCCGCTTTTGGAACGCCTCCCGGCTGTTTCGTTATGCCGTTTTGGTTTTGAGGTAGTACCCGATGCCGATGGCGTCCGCCAGCGCCCAGCCGATCGGGACACTGAGCCAGATGCCCGTGACCCCCAGCGGCGTAGCCGAAAGCAGATAGGCCAGCGCCACGCGGGTGCCCAGCGAAGCAATGGTCAGGACCACCGACATCATGGGCTTGTTGACCGCCCGGTAGTAGCCGTAGAGCAGGAACAGGATGCCGATGCCGATGTAGCACGCGCCCTCGATGCGCAGGTAGTGGACGCCCGCCGCGATGATCTCGCTCTGGCCGGGGTCAACGAAGATGCCCATGAGCGGCGCGGCAAAGGCCCAGACCAGCACGCTGATAAGGATACAGAACGCCGCACTGGTCAGCCCGGCGCTGCGGATGCCCTTGCGGATGCGCTCGCTCTTCCCTGCCCCGTAGTTTTGGGCCACATAGGTGGAAAAGGCGTTGCCGAAATCCTGCACCGGCATATAGGCGAAGGAATCGATCTTGACCGCCGCCGCAAAGGCCGCCATGATGACGATGCCGAAGCTGTTCACAAGGCCCTGCACCATCAGGATGCCGAAGTTCATGATGGACTGCTGGATGCTGGTCATGACCGAGAGGTTCAGGATGGTGGCGAGGTTCCGCTTGTCCCACCGGCAGTCGGCGCGGCGCGGGCAAAGGCGGGGGAACTTTTTCAGGGTGTAAAGCCCGATGCCCACGCCCGACACATATTGGGAAAAGACCGTGGCCCCCGCCGCCCCGGCAACGCCCCACCCCAGCACGATGACGCACAGAAGGTCCAGCACCACGTTCAGGATGGCCGACACGGCCAAAAAGATCAGCGGCACCATGGAGTTGCCGATGGCGCGCAGGAGGTTCGCGAAATAGTTATACAAAAATGTTGCAAAGATGCCCAAAAAGATGACGACCAGATATTGCTTCATCAAGGCTTGCAGTTCCGCCGGGACCCGCAGCACCCACAAAATGCCCCCCAGCCCCAGATAGACCAGCAGGTTCAGCGCCAGCGCCATCCCCGCAATGAGCACGAAGGACTGGAACACGCTGTTCCGCATTTTTTCCTCCTCGCCGCTGCCGTACTGCATCGAAATAGCCGCGCCGCTGCCCATGCAAAGGCCCAGCAGGATGGAGGTCAGGAAGGTCATCAGGGTGTAGGAGGAGCCAACCGCCGCCAGCGCATCCGCGCCGAGGAAGCGGCCGACCACCCACGTGTCGGCGATGTTGTACATCTGCTGCAAAAGGGTTCCGAACATCAAAGGCAGGGCGAACAGCAGGATGTTCCGCGTGATAGACCCTTCCGTTAAAGTACGCTGCATGGTGGTTTCTTCCTCTTTTCCGAAAACTCAACAAAATCTGATCCGGTATTCGCGGGGGGTGCAGTGCTTGATCTCCCGGAAGGTCTTGATAAAATAGCTGCCGTCCGAAAAGCCGCATTCCAGCCCGATCTCGCCGGTCTTGAGCCGGGTGGAGCGGAGCAGCTCCGCAGCTTTTTCCACCCGGAACTGCTTGACGTACTGGATGGGCGTGATGCCCAGCAGCTGCCGGAAGCTGCGCAGACAGGCGCTCTCGCTGAGGGCCACGCAGCCCGCGATCTTCTCCACGGTCAGCTCCTCGGCGTAGTGCTCCTCCACGTAGCGGAGCATCTGCTTCATCCGCTCGGAGGCGATCTGTTCCTGCTCCGAGACCTTGGTCTTCCCGCCGACGCACTGGGTGCTCAGCAGCCGCAGCGCCGCCGAGAGATGATACCGCACCCGGTTCTCGTAGTCGAAAGGCTCATCGGCCACCTCTTTCCACGCATCCCGCAGACAGGCCAGCACCTGCTTTTGCCACGGCACGGCCTCGTCCAGCAGGAAAAAGGCCGGGGCACCGGGCTGCAGCAGCGGGCGGATGAGCTTCTGCCAGAAGATCGTATCCATGCCGCCCACCAGCCGGGGCTGGAACACGCCGGAGTGGAGCAGAGCCGTGTGCTCGGCCTGTTCGACCGAGTGGAGCGCCCCGGAGTTGAGGAACACCCCCTGCCCGGTCTGCAGGGTCAGGCGGGTCTTGTTCACATCCACCTGCAGCGGCCCCCGCATCGCGAGGATATACTCAAACTCCTCGTGCCAATGCCACGCCACCGAGTAGCTGGTCAGATCTTCCGCATAGCACGCGATGGGAAACAGCGCGCTGCCGTGCTGGACCAGCTCGCGGCCCTCGGCGTCGGCCACGATGTCCGTCTCGCAGTGGATCCCGCTGCCATGGACGATTGTTGCACAGCTCGTTTGATATGCCATATTGCCCAATTCCTTTCCGCAATACTTTGAATATTTTTTGTCAAAGCCGATTTTGTTGTATAAAAGGTGCGATTTTGTTCTATCATATCTGCCGGAATCGTGGTATTATTTCATCGGAGCTTCCAAGCTCAGTATAACACCGAACGAAGTGAAACACAACCGTTTCCCCGCCGTTCGGCGTGAAGAAAAAAAGTTCTGACAGGAGGTATTTCTATGCTTCGTATCGAATACTTTGATAAAGACCGTTTCATGCGTCAGGTTTCCGCCAGCCATGGCAGCGTGCTGCTCCATCTGGACAACGGTAAGACCTGCGATTTGAAGAAGGATGCGACGGCATCCTCCATCCTGCGGATGATGAACGCCCCCAAGAAGGGCTTTGACATCACCGTGACTGACCCCACCGACGTCACCGGCTTCCTGCGGTATATGCTGGAAGCGGGCCGCACCGAGCGCATGGCCGGCTGAACCAAGCCATCTTCTCGTTCATTCGCATATTACAGCAACGCAGAGCGCCCGCTCCGGGGTCAGAAGCCGGAGCGGGCGCTCTGCGCGTTTTCGCCCTTACAGGATGCAGCGGCTGATGGCGCGGGCCACGGCCAGAAGCTCTTCCTGCCCGATAAAGCCGAACTTCGCCTCGTGCTCGTCTGCAAAGCAGACCGTCAGCTCGGAGGTTTGCAGCGGGTCGCCGAAGCCCGCCGTCTGGATGCCGAAGTGCAGCACCTTTTTATAAGGCAGCACAAAGATCTCCTGCCGGGTGCCGGTCACGCCCTGCATATCCACCAGAAAGATGCGGTGGGAGGTGAAAACCGCCTGATCGCGCACCGTCTTGTACGCGCCCACGATGGTCTCGCCCTCCAGCAGCAGAGCCTGTACATTTTTGCAGATGTCCTTTTCCTTGATGCGGATGAGGTTCTGCATGGGTTTATCCCGAAATTCCATAGGTCCTTATCCCCTTTCAGCGTAGTTTCGTCAGCCTTATTGTAACACCCCCGCCGGGCGTTGACAAGCGGCTTTTCCTCTCGCCTTTTGGGCGTGGGTGTGGTATACTGGGACGGAACATTTTAGATTTCCCAAGAAATGAGGTTTGACCCATGGAGATCATCATTCATCAGGCTATCCTGCACGTGCTGGACACCACCCTTGACGCCCCGGTGCTCAGCGGCAGCAGCATGGAGCTGACCGCCGAAAAAGCGGCCTACCTGCAAAACCACATCGAAAAGCTGCTGGCCAGCGACGACATCCGCCAGTGCCGCCCGCTGCCGGACTCGGCCTTCAAAAACGAGCTGGAGCACAATCAGGACTTCATCGACCTGTCCTGCCGCATTGCGGGGGTGCTGTTCGACTACATGCACGCCCACACCACCATCCCCGGCGCAGACCTCGCCGTGGTGGATTTCACCCGCGACGGGGCCCCGTGGCTGGGCATCCTCAAACTGAACTACAAAAACGGCTACACCCACTACACCGAAACGGTACAGGGTGCCCCCGTGAACTCCATCATCCAGCAGCGGGCCTGTCTGCCCACCCAGAGCGGCAAGGTGGAGGAAGGCGCCCTCGTCAACTTGCAGGATCTCTCCATGCGTCTGCTGGAAAAGAAGTATGACATCGACGGCCACAAGGAGTTCTACCTTTCCTCCGTGGTCTTCCAGTACACCCAAGCTGAGCCGGAGAAAAAGAAGCTCCAAGCCATTCAGGAAGCCGCTGCACAGGCCGTGAAGGACGCCTACGTGGACGAGCCCCACGCCGACGCACAGGTGGCCATGCTCATTGCCACGGAGGCCGCCGACAACGACAACCAGATCTCGGTGGAGCAGGTGCGCCGCCAGCTGGCCGAAGAATACCCGCTGGCCGCTGTCCCCTTCGACGACTATGTGGAAAAGAGCGAGGTCATCGAGCACGCCGAGCAGCCCGTCACCGTCACCCCCTCCCGCATCCGCCGGATGGAGAGCCGCAGCATCCACACCGCCAGCGGCATCGAGGTGAAGATTCCCACCGAGATCCTCTCCTCCGACTCCGAGGTGGAGTTCCTCCACGACGCCGACGGCAGCGTTTCCCTGCTGATCAAGAATGTGATCTTGTAAACACAGCTCCTTCCGCCATCGCTTACCGCTGCGCCAAGACTCTCTCCCTGAGGGAACTGGCGCGGCAAAACCGTGACGGAGGGAGTTATTCTTTGCAATCGCCGCTTTTTCTCTTGCCAAACGGGCGGTTTTGTGCTATATCTTTCTTGTATTCATGATTGTATCTATGAATGGGGAGGAATTGGAAATGGAACTGGCACTTATCTGCGCACAGCAGGTCATCGTGCTGTTTTTGCTCATCGGCGCGGGCGCGGCGGCCATCAAGACTGGCGTGCTCAAGGCGGAGGGGCGGCAGACGCTCTCGAACCTGCTGGTGTATCTGGTCGTCCCGGCCATGATCATCCACTCTTACATGATGGAGTTCAGCGAGGAGATCCTGCACAACCTGCTGGCGGCCTTTGGGCTGAGTGTGCTGGCGATCTTGATCGGCACCGTGCTGACGCTGGCGCTGACGGCCAAGCAGAAGGACCGCCGCGCCCCCATCTTCCGGTTCGCGTGCGTCTTCTCCAATGCGGCCTACATGGGCTTTCCCCTCATCTCGGCGCTGTTCGGTTCGGAGGGTCTGCTCTACGCCAGCGCCTACGTTACCGTTTTCAACATCCTGCTCTGGACCATGGGCTACGGCATGGTCAGCGGCAGTTCCAGCCCCAAGGAAGTGGCCAAGAGTCTGCTCCGCACGCCGGTGCTCTACGCCATGGTGGCGGGGCTTGCCATCTACCTTTTGCAGATCCCGGTGCCCCCCCTCATTGCGCAGCCGCTGGAGCTTTTGAGCAACATGAACACCCCGCTTTCCATGCTCATCACAGGCATCCTGATCGCCACAGGCGACCTGAAGCAGATCGTCTGCGACCGGCACATCTGGAAGCTGGCGGCGGTGCGGATGCTGCTCATCCCGGCAGTCTGCCTTGCCGCTTTCGCGGTGCTGGGGCTGCTGCGGTTCGGCATGAGCGCACAGGTGGTCCTGCTGCTGGAGTGCTGCCCCGCCGCCGCCATCACCTCGGTGTTTGCGGTCCAGTTCGGCCACGATGAGCAGTTTGCCGCTGGGTGCGTCGTCCTGACCACCCTGCTCAGCATCGTCACCCTGCCGTTGTGTGCCTTGGTGCTGACGGCATTGATGTAATCCACTCCGCAACAAAAAAGGGCTGCTGCCTACTCCTTTTACCATCGCGTTTCGTTGCGCCAAGTCTCCCTCACCGAGGGAGCTGGCACGGCAAAGCCGTGACGATGGGAGGAAAGGCAGCAGCCTTTTTATTTTACACCAGCGGCATGATGTTTTCCGGCGCTACCCGGAGGTAGGCAGGGGCTTGAGGCGGCGGGGAGGAAAGGGTCGTTTTGGACACCTTCCACCACAGCTTGCCTGTATCGTCCGCAGCGGTGCAGAACACGTTCCAGTCAAAGGGGTTTTCACTGGAAGCGCCCACCTGAACCGGCATCCGGTTTTCGCCGTCGGCCGCTTCGGGGGCAAAATCGTGGGCGCGGATGCCCACGGCGCAGCACCCTTCCGGCACCGGCAGGGCCACGGTCAGCTCCCGCTCCCAGCCGGTCAGGCGGACATGGTGTTCGTCCACCCGGACGCAGGGCAGGATGTTCTTGCAGCCGGTCAGCCGAGCGGCGGTCAGGCGGCGGGGGTCGGCGAAAACTTCCTTCGTCGTGCCCGCACGCAGCACCTCGCCGCTGTCCATGACGATCATCTCGCGGCAAAGGCGGTAGGCTTCGTCCCGGTCATGGGTCACGAGCAGGGCCGTGCCGTCAAAGTTGGAGAGCAGACTTCCCACTTCGCCCTCCACTTCCTCGCTCAGGTAGCTGTCCAGCGCACTAAAAGGCTCGTCCAGCATCAGGATGCGGGGTCTGCCCGCCAAGATGCGGGCCAGCGCGGCACGCTGCTGCTGCCCGCCTGAAAGCTCACTGGGCAGCCGATGGGCCAGCTCTTCCAGCCGCATGGCGCGGAGAGCTGACCCACAGGCAGCTTTCCGGGCGGCGGGGTCTTTTTCCTTTTTCAGGGCACAGAGGATGTTCTGCTCCACCGTCATATTCGGGAACAGGGCGTAGTTCTGGAACAGCAAGCCCACGTTCCGCTGCTGCGGGGGCAGGTCGATGCCCTTCTCGCTGTCGAACAACACCCGGCCATCCAGCACGATGCGGCCGCTGTCGGGCTTGACGACGCCCGCGATGCAGCGCAGGGTCATGCTCTTGCCGCAGCCGGATGCGCCGAGGATGGCGGCAGCGGTGTTGCCCGCTGTGAAATCGGCGTGGAGGGTAAAGCCTTCAAACCGCTTGGCAATGGTCACTTCCAGACTCATGCGTGCCTACCCCCCTGCCTCTGTTTGCGCTCCAGCAGATTGACCGCCAGCAGCACCACCGCCGAGATGACGATGTCCACCAGCACCCACTGCATCGCGCCCGCTTCGTCATTGGTGCGCCAGAGCTGGTACACCGTGGTGGCGATGGTGGCCGTCTTGCCGGGGGTGTAGCCCGCGATCATGCTGGTGGCGCCGTACTCGCCCAGTGCGCGGGCAAAGGCCAGCACCGTGCCAGCCAGAATGCCCTGCCGGCAATAGGGCATCCGCACCCGCCAGAAGATCCATGTGTTCGAGAGGCCCAGCGTCTGCGCCGACCACGCCAGCGTTTCGTCAAAGCTTTCGAAGGCGCCGCGGGCCGTGCGGTACATCAGCGGGAAGGCCACCACGATGGACGCGAAGATGGCGCTGTACCAGTTCATGACCAGCTTGACGCCGAAATGCTCCATAAAGAAGATGCCCAGCGGCCGCTTGGCACCGAAGAGCAGCAGCAGGAAGTAGCCCACGACTGTCGGCGGCAGGACCATCGGCAGCGTCAGGATCACATCCAGCACGCCCTTGAGCACCCGCGGGAGCTTCGCGATATAATACGCGGCAAAAATGCCGAGGAAGAACACCGCCGCACAGCTGATGAGCGCAATGCGGAGGCTGTTCCAAAGCGGATACCAGTCCATCATAATGCCGTGAAGCCGACGCTCTCGAAGACGGTGGCGGCACGGTCGGTCTGCAGATAGGCCAGAAATTCCTTGGCAGCCTCGGCGTTAGGGGCAGCCTTCAGGACGGCAGCCGGGTAGATGACCTGACCGCACATCTCCTCGGTGGCCTCGTCCACGACCTTCAGACCAGCGCTGAAGGCATCGGTGCAGTAGACGACACCGGCATCGACGCTGGCCTCGCTGACCTGCGTCGTGACTTCCTTGACGTTGGAGCCGTAGGTGATGACACCGGCCGCCGCCAGAGCCTCTTCGTCCAGCCCGTAGTAAGCAAGGATCTTCTGGGTGTACTGGCCAACGGGCACATCACTGTTGCCCATGCAGAACAGGATATCCTCCGCCTTCAGGTGTTCAGCCAGAGAATCGAAGCTGTCGATGCCCTGATCGCTGTTTTCGGGCACGCAGAGAACCACCTTGTTCTCCAGCAGGTCCACGCGGCTGTCGCTGTCCACGAAGTCGAGACCCTCGGTATTGACATCCGCAGAAGCGGTGATGTCCAACTGGTTCATCTGCTTCTGACCGGCGGAGAGGAAGAGGTCGCAGTCCGCGCCCTCCTGAATCTGGGTCTTCAGGGTGCCGGAGGAATCGAAGTTGAAGTGGAACGTCACGTCGGGGTTCTCTGCTGCGTAGTTCTCGGCGATGGCGTTCAGGGTCTCGGTCATGGAAGCTGCGGCAAAGACGATCAGCTCGACGGCCTCGCCGGAAGCCGCCTCAGAGGAAGCGG
>UMAF01043000.1_pt1 | contig 10403 bp, 10 predicted proteins | sample 1963641 | NCBI WGS metagenome assembly UMAF01 (sample SAMEA4835909, study PRJEB28245) | human gut metagenome | biome: gut microbiome; material: fecal sample | place: Denmark | collected 2008
TTCGGCGAATCCACCGTCTCCAAGATCCTCGACCTCGTGGAAAACTCCAGCATGAAGAAGGCTCGTACCGAGAACTTCATCACCCGCTTTGCCCGCGTCTACACCCCCGCTGTCTGCTACAGCGCACTGGCGCTGGCCTTCCTCCCGCCGGTGGTCCTGCTGCTGATGGGCCAGCCCGCCCGCTTCGGCGACTGGATCTACCGCGCCCTGACCTTCCTCGTCATCTCCTGCCCCTGCGCGCTGGTCATCTCCATCCCGCTGAGCTTCTTCGGCGGCATCGGCGGCGCTTCCGCCTGCGGCATCCTCGTCAAGGGTTCCACCTATCTGGAAGAGCTGGCCCGCACCGGTGTCGTGGTCTTTGATAAGACCGGCACCCTGACGCAGGGCACCTTCAAAGTAGTGGGCGTCCACCCCGAAAACGGCGTGACCGAAGCCGAGCTGGTGGAAGCCGCCGCACTGGCCGAGAGCTGGTCCAAGCACCCCATCTCCCTGAGCATCAAGAACGCTTACGGCAAGGAGATCGACGCCAACCGCGTCACCGATGTACAGGAGCTGGGCGGCCACGGCGTGACCGCGAAGGTGGACGGCAAGACCGTCGCCGCCGGCAACGCCCGCCTGATGGCAAAGCTGAACTTCTCCGCCCCCGAAGTCACCGAGCCGGGCACCATCGTCCATGTTGCCATTGGGGGCAAGTACGCCGGTTACCTCCTCATCGCCGACGTGGTCAAGCCCCACAGCGCACAGGCCATCAAGGGCCTGAAGGCGGCGGGCGTCCGCAAGACGGTCATGCTGACCGGCGACGCCGAGCCGGTGGCCAAGGCCGTTGCTTCCGACCTCGGTCTGGACGAGTACCACGCCGGTCTGCTGCCCGGCGACAAGGTGGACCAGATCGAAAAGCTCCTCGCCGCCAAGAGTCCGAAGGAAAACCTCGCCTTCGTGGGCGACGGCATCAACGATGCACCCGTTCTGTCCCGTGCCGACATCGGCATCGCAATGGGTGCCCTCGGCTCGGACGCCGCCATCGAGGCCGCCGACATCGTCCTGATGGACGACGACCCGGCCAAGATTGCCCTCGCCATGAGCATCGCCCGCCGCACCCTCCGCATCGTATACGAGAACATCGTCTTTGCGCTGGCCATCAAGTTCGCGTGCCTCGTCCTCGGCGCACTGGGTCTGGCAAGCATGTGGACCGCCATCTTTGCCGATGTCGGCGTCATGGTGCTGGCCGTCCTCAACGCCACCCGCGCCCTCTACACCAAGGACCTCGCCCGCAAGAACGAGCGATGACCCCGTAACCATTCAAACGCCCTAGGACTTCCCCGCTTCGGCGGCTGTCCTAGGGCGTTTTTGCGGCAAAGAATCTTTTTCCGGAAAAATCTTGCAATGTCCGCAGATTCTGCTATACTACTACTAAACTAGGGGGTTAGTGTACATGAAAGATTCCGAGATCGCATCGCAGCCCACCGGCACCGTGCTCCGGGCGCTGAAAGCAGCCGCCCCCCAGACGGTGCCGGTGTTTGCCGGGTATCTCGTGCTGGGCATAGGGTACGGCATTTACGTGCAGTCGCTGGGGCTGCCGGTCTGGATGCCCATGCTGATGGGCACCGTCGTCTACGGCGGCTCGCTGGAGTTCGTGCTGGCAAGCCTTTTGCTGGGGGCTTTTTCGCCGCTGTCGGCCTTCCTGATGGCCTTGATGATCCAAGCGCGGCACCTGTTCTACGGCCTTGCCATGCTGGAGCGGTACAAGGGCTACGGGCTGCGCAGCTGTTATATGATCTACGCCATGAGCGACGAGACCTTCTCCATCACCTGCTCCGCCGAACCGCCGGAAGGGGTGGACCGGGGCTGGTTCATGTTCTTCATCACCCTGCTGGACCAGATCTACTGGGTCGCCAGCGCGGGGCTCGGCGCGGTGGTGGGCTCGGTCCTGCCCTTCAGCGCCGAGGGCGTGGACTTTGTGATGACAGCCATGTTCGTCGTCATCTTCCTGAACCAGTGGGAGAAGGAAAAGCAGCACATCAGCGCCCTCATCGGCATTCTGGTGCCGCTGGTCTGCCTTGTGGTGTTCGGCTCCGGCAGCTTCCTTCTGCCCGCTATGGCGTGCATTCTGGTGCTTCTGCTGGCGCTGCGCAAGCCCATTGAGAAGGCTGAAGCCGCCCACGGCAAAACGGAGGTACACTCATGACCACACTGCAAATGGGCATCACCATGGCGATGTGCACGGCGGCGACCATGCTCACCCGCTTTCTGCCCTTTCTGATCTTCTCGTCCAAGGACCAGCAGCCGCCGGAGGTGGTGCGGTATCTGGGCCGCGTCCTGCCCGCCGCCATCTTCGGGATGCTCATCGTCTACTGCCTGAAGGGCGTGACCCCCTTCGCGGGGAGCCATGGCATCCCGGAGGCCATGGCCATTGCGGCGACCATCGCGCTCCACAAGTGGAAGCACCAGACCCTCGTCTCCATTGCGGGGGGCACGGTCTGCTATGTGCTGCTGGTGCAGCTGGTGTTCTGATACGCAAAAAGGGGCTGTTGCAACGAACTCCCTCAGTCACGGCTTCGCCGTGCCAGCTCCCTCTCGGAGGGAGCCTTGGCGTAACGGTTAGCTGTGAAAGCCTCCCTCATTGAGGGAGGTGGCATCGCATCAGCGATGACGGAAGGAGTTGCAACAGCCCCTTTTTATGTTGTGATTACAGCACGATGAAGGTGCAGGTGGCTGCGGGCAGGGTCAGTTCCCCAGCCTTGGCCGCCACGGGAGCCATCTCCGGCAGAGCGTTGCCCTCGCCCAGCACCAGAGCCTTGCCGTTGCAGAGCATGGTCTCGGCACGGAGGGTCTCGGCGGAGAGCTGATACACCTCGGCGTCCTTGGGCAGGGCGACGGTGGTGGTGTCGGTCCGGCTGTTGTTGATGATGAGGTAGGCCTTGCCGGGCTTGCCGTCGGCGCGGGAATGAGCGTAGACGTGGGCACCCTCCCGGATGGGTTCGGCGGTGTCGTAAGCAGTGTTGCCCATCAGGCGGTGCCACAGCAGCACGGCAAAGTAATTGGGGCGGGGGTCGAAGCTGCCGTGGCTCAGGAAACCATAATCGCTGGATGCCAGCGTGTTGTGGAAGATGATGCCCTTGGTCACGGTGCAGAATGCCCCCAGCTCATTGAGGGTACGGAAAACATCCAGATAGGTGGAAGCCCATGTGGTGCCGCCGCCCCCTGCATCGCCGGATTCCGTGACCCAGATTTCCCCGCCGGGGCAGTAGATGTCCCGCTTCTCGGTGTGGTACTGGATCATGCTTCGGGCAACGTCCAGATAATCCTCGCTGGTGGCCCGGTCCGGCAGCCAGTAGGAGTTGGGCATCATGGCTCTCAGCCGCTCGGCTACGCCGTTGTAATAATGGTAGCTGTACACGTCCAGCTTTTCCTGCATCCCCTTCAGCAGAACTTCCAGCGGCACATTCTTCAAAAAGCAGTTGCTGTCCCCGGCCGACTCGTAAGCGGGGTCGCTGTTGGAGGTGCCCTCCGAAGTGCTGGTACCCACGAAAAGGCAGTCGGGATAATTTTCCCGCAGCCAGCGGGCAAAGATATCCTGATTTTTGGCATACAGCTCCGGAGTGTAGCCCTTGGGGCAGCCGGACATTTCCAGCAGGTTGGGCTCGTTGACGAACTCCACCGCATCAATGGGCTTGCCGTACTCTTTGCTCAGGGCAAAGATCTGCTGGGCCTGACTGGGGTTCCACGGCTCGTCCGCGTGGTGCAGACCCTCGCAGTCGGCCACGGAGATCAGCAGCTTTGCGCCCATCGCCTTGCAGAAGTCCAGCACTCCCACCCACTGCTGGCGGTTCAGGACAGCGCCGTAGCCCTCCGGCACCTTGCCGCCGGTATGGCCGTCGAAATCGTAGTAGGTCTTGGTGGCCCAGCTGCCGGAGACCCGGACCCACGAGGGGCCGATCTCTTTGGCCAGCGTCCGCAGCTTCTCATCGTAGAGGTCGATGGGGTCATAATACTGCATCAGCCCGCCCTCGGCGAAGATATTGGCGTTGAGGCCGCCCTTCATTTGAAAGGGTGCCGTGCCTGCGATCTGTCCCGGGGTGTAGGCTTTCCAGAAGGTGCCGCCAGTGACTTCCGCCATCTCGACGTTGTAAGATACCAGCCGCTCATTGCCAATGTGCAGCTCACACAGGGCTTCGGGGTTCAGCTTCACGAATTGTGCCATAGTGATTCTCCTTTTCATTTTTTCTGAATCCAGAATAGCACAGCCCTTGAACCTTCCATGAGGAAGATTTCGTGGAAAAATCGTATTATTTAGTGATAAAATGTATCAAAGTTGATCTGCCGATAGAACCGCTGCTGAAGCTGGTCGAAGCTGTCGCAGTTCTGGGCCAGCAGCCACATCACCTTGGTGACGACGGCTTCAATGGTCATATCGTGGGCTTCGAGGAAGCGGAAGCGGTTCTTGACCCGTTTGCCGACCTCGTAAATGCCCACGTCGCTGCCCTCGTAGGTGACTTGGGTGGTCAAGATCAGAATTTTGCGGGTCTTGTCGTAGTCGCCCAGACCCTCGGCAAAGGCGTCCATCAGCCGCTGGGGGATGCCGCCGACGCCAAAACTTTCCACAATAACGCAGTCGTATTGTTCAAAGATGGCCGGGATGAGTTCCGGGCCGAGGCCGGGCGTCAGCTTGAGCAGGAAGACCTTCGGGTTCAGGGCGCGGCCAAACTCCACCGGGCCGGTGGGCCACGGCGAGGGGACATAGCGCACCAGCCGGTCGCCCTGCACCAGCGCCAGCTCCGGGAAGTTGACCGACGCAAAGGCATCGTAGCTGATGGTCTTGTTCTTCTTGGCGCGGGTGCCCGCGATGACATGGCCGCCGAACACCACCATCACACCCCGGCTGCCTTGGTCGAGGGCACAGATGACGCTGTCGCGCAGGTTCTTTTTGGCGTCGGTGATCTCGTTGGAGATGGGCTGCTGGGCACCGGTCAGGATGATGGGCTTGTCCGCGTTCTGGATGAGGTAGGACAGCGCCGCCGCCGAGTAGGCCAGCGTATCGGTGCCGTGGCAGATGATGAAGCCATCGTAGAGGGCGTAATTTTCCTGCACGGCCTTCGCCATCATCAGCCAGTGCTCCGGGCCGAGGTCGGTGCTGTCGATGCTGCACAGCGCCAGCGTTTCGGGGCAGCACAGCTCGTTGAGCTCCGGCAGATGGGCCAACAGTTCCTCGCTGGTCAGGACGGGCTTGAGCCCCTGTGCGGTGCGCACGCTGGCGATGGTGCCGCCGGTGGTGATAAAAAGCAGACGCTGCTTGGTCATAAATTTTGATACCTCCACGATCCAATTCAAATCAATTCAGTATAACACACTCCGCCCCGGATGAAAAGTGGGCCGTTTTGGAACTTGGTCACAGATTTTTGCGGGAAAAGGTGTATACTATACTCTATAAGAAAATTGAAACGTTCTGCTCTGTACAACCTCTCAGTCTCGCTGACGCTCGACAGCTCCCCTAGTAGGGGAGCCCCTGGCGAAACCGGGAACTTTGCGAGGACTGCCAAGGCCTCTCCTACTAGGAGAGGTGGCATTGCGAAGCAATGACGGAGAGGTTGTATGAAGGCAAACCCTATGAGGAAACATTTATGCCGAACATCGTTATCATCGGTTCCGGCCCGGCGGGGGTGTCGGCGGCGCTGTACGCCGCCCGCGCAGGGGTCGAGACGACCGTTCTCACCAAGGGGCCCGGTGCGCTGGACCGTGCCGAACTCATCCAGAATTACTACGGCTTTGCCGAACCCATCTCCGGGGCCGAACTGGAGCGCCGGGGCATCGAAGGGGCAAAGGCGCTGGGGGTGCAGTTCGTGACCACCGAAGCCGTGGGCCTGACCTACACCGATAAGCTCACCGTAGAGACGCTGGCGGGGGATTTCCCCGCCGACGCCGTCATCCTCGCCACCGGAGCCTCCCGCGCCGCCCCGCACATCCCCGGCCTTGCGGGGCTGGAAGGCCATGGCGTAAGCTACTGCGCCACCTGCGACGCTTTCTTCTACCGTGGCAGAGATGTGGCCGTGCTGGGCAGCGGCGAGTACGCCCTGCACGAGGTGCAGGCTCTGCTGCCCGTGGTAAAGAGCGTCACCCTGCTGACCAACGGCTCCCCGCTGACGGCCTCCTTCCCGCCGGAGGTGACGGTCTGCCCCGAAAAGGTGAACGCCATCCTCGGCGAAGAGCGGGTCAGCGGCGTAGAACTGAGCGGTAGCAAGACCGTGGCGCTTTCCGGCGTTTTCGTGGCGCTGGGCGTTGCGGGCAGCACTGCGCTGGCCCGCAAGCTGGGGGCCGAGGTGGACGGGAACCGTATCCTCGTGGACGAACATATGCAGACCACCCTGCCCGGCCTTTACGCCGCCGGGGACTGCACCGGCGGGCTGCTCCAAGTGGCCAAGGCCGTTTATGAAGGGGCGCTGGCCGGCACGGAAGCCGCCAAGGCCCTGCGGAAAGGATAACATCATGTCGGAAGTGCAACCATCTGCCGTCAACCGGAACTGCCTTGCGTGCGCGTTCCCGTTCTGGGGCCAGCTCACCCCCGCCGAGCAGGAGCAGCTCTGCCGCTTCACCCGGCCCGTGAAATACCGGAAAGGGGAGCGGGTCCACAGCCCGGTGGAAAACTGCGTGGGCATCCTGTTGCTGCGGTCGGGCCAGCTGCGGGCCTACCTGCTCTCCGAGGACGGCCGCGATATCACGCTCTACCGCCTGTTTCAGGGCGAAGTCTGCATCTTGTCAGCCTCCTGCGTCATGGACTCGGTGAACTTTGACCTTTACATCGACGCCGAGGAGGACACCGAGGCCTACTGCATCGGCGCGGGCGTCTTCCGCCAGCTGATGCAGCAGAATGTCTACGTCCGCTGCTACGCCTACCAGATGACCGCCGAACGCTTTTCCGACACCATGTGGACGATGCAGCAGATCCTCTTCATGAGCGCCGACCGGCGGCTGGCCATCTTCCTGACGGACGAGCTGGCCAAGACCGGCGGGGCCGACCTCCACATGACCCACGACCAGATCGCCCGCTATATGGGCTCCGCCCGCGAGGTCGTCAGCCGTCTGCTGAAGTATTTCGCCGGGGAGGGCCTCGTCCGCCTCTACCGCGGCGGGGTGGAGGTGCTGGATAAGGAGCGGCTGAAACAGATCGCCCACGGCGCATAAAAAAGGAGCGCATCATCAAGCGATGGTGCGCTCCTTTTTCGATCTTTTCTCAGCTCTTGCAGCCGGATTCCTCTTCCACGCCGGTGAAATCGGAAGCCTCGGCGATCTTGGTCACGTCGAACTTGCCGTTCTCGTCCTTAGGGGCAACGGCGGGGCCGGCCTCCACAGGGTTCACGGACACTTCGTCGGCTGCGGGCTTCTCTTCGGCCACTTCCGGCTCTGCGGTGGCCTCAGCCTTCTCGGCCTTGGCTGCTTCCACGGTAGGTGCAGCTTCCGGGGCTTCAGGCTCCGGGGGCTGCCCATCCTCTTTTGCAAAGGCAGGGGGCCATGCAGCACCCGGCTCCGCGGGGGTGTGCTCCGCTTTCGCCTCGCCCTCGGCGTAGGCCTCGGCGGTCTTGGCGGCCTCTTCGGGGTCCTTTTCCGCGTCTTCGGGGAACTCCACCTCTTCCACGTGGAGCGAGCCCTTATCGTTCAGCACCTTGTCCAGTGCCACGATGGCGACGCTGGTGACGGCGACGGCAGCAGCCGCGCCCAGAACACGAAACAACGTTTTCATGGTGAGATCCTCCTTAGATGTGTGTTGGTCAAGAGAATGTTACGACATCGTTCAGCGGCTTTTCGGCGGGTTCCACCGAGATGGCGGTCAGCACCGGGCCCTTGCCGCGGTAGATGTTGTGGAACTTGTAATTGACCTTGGCGGTCACGGTGACCCATGCACGCTGCTCCAGCGCCTTATAGCCGTCGTAGGAGCAGGGGAAACCGACGAACTGGATGTCCTGCACGCAGCAGGTCATGGCGAAGCGGCCGGGCACGAAGCTGTTCTTGCCCGCGCGGTTGGTCTGGCAGACCTGCGCGAGGAACTTGACGGTCTTGCCCGCGTACTTCTGGGGCTCGTCCTGACAATCCATATACCAGATGCCGAAATCGTCATCGCCGATCTCCACCACAGGCTTGTTCAGGTCGAAGGGGAGCGGGTCGGGGATGTCGTCGTAGGCTACGCTGCCGTCGGCGAACTCATAGGCGATATCGCACTTGCGGGATGCCTGACGCACCAGCTTGTGCAGCTCCTGCCGGGCGGCGTCGTTGTTGACGGCCTCGGCGCGGTTGAAGACGATCAGCTCGCTGCGGGCGATCTTGTCCAGCAGCAGGGAGCGCATCGAGTTGTCGCGGGCGTAAGTCAGGGCCGTGGTGCCGTCCGCCGTGGCGATGCACTGGTAGACGATCCAGTTTTCGGGCAGGTTGTTCGCCAGATCCTGCAGCAGCCACATGCCGTTGTACTCGATGACCACGCGGCCCGCGTCGGCCTCCTTGGCCAGCTTGGCAAGGTTCTGGGGGTTCAGCTCGGCCTTGTCCTCCATGTTGTAGAGGGTCACGCCGGGGAAGGCGAACTTCTTCTGGTTATACTCTTCTTCGCCCTCTTCGCAGACCAGCAGCAGAGTCTTGTCGCCGGAGTCAAAGTTGGGGTCTTCAAACGTTTCCTGAATGAACTTGGTCTTGCCGCTTTCGAGGAAGCCGACAAACAGGTAAACGGGGATCTCATTTGCCATAGTGATCTTTCTCCTCTTTCCGGGATCAGCAGCCGAACAGGCCCGCAATGGCCTTTTCGTCCAGCTTGGAGCCGATGACGACCAGCTTGCCGCCCACATCGGCACCGCGGGAGCGGACCTCCCACTCGCCGGGCACATAGTCGAACTCCAGCCAGCCGTCGGCGCCACCGTCCACGATGCCCTTGGAACGCAGGATCATGCCGTACTTGCCGGAATCCAGCTCCGTGAGGGCGTGCTCGATATCCGCCTTGGCGATCTTCTTGGCGGTCTCGACGCCCCAGCTCGTGAAGACCTCGTCGGCGTCGTGGCCGTCGTGGTGATGATGGTGGTGATGGCCGCAGCAGCAGTGGCCGTCCTCATCATGATGATGCTCGTGCTCGTCGTCCTCGTCATCATGGTCGTGGTGGTGATGCTCATGCTCATCATCATCGTCGTCGTGATCGTGATGGTGGTGGCAGCAGCAGTGGTCATCCTCATCCTCGTGGTCGTGATGATGGTGATCCTCGTGGTCGTCCTCGTCATCATCGTCGTCATCATCGTCGTGGTGATGGTGGCCGCAGCTGCACACGCCGTTCTCATCGTAGTGATGGTGATGATGCTCGTGTTCTTCTTCCTCGTCCTCGTGGGCGTGCTCCTCGTTGGCCTTGGCAGCCATGGCGATCAGCTCTGCCTTGAAGTCGTCCTTGGTGGACATGGCGTTCAGGATCTGCTCACCGGTCAGGGCATCCCATGCGGTCGTAACGATGGTCGCAGTGGGGTTCTTCTCGCGCAGCATGGCGACAGCGGCAGCGATCTTCTCCTCGCTGGCGGTCTGGGTGCGGCTGAGGATGATGCAGCTTGCGTGGCTGATCTGGTCATCGTAGAACTCACCGAAGTTCTTCATATACATCTTGACCTTGTTCACGTCGGCCACGGTAACGAAGCTGTTCAGCTGAACATCCAGATGCTCCGCCACACCCTCGACGGCGCGGGTCACGTCGCTCAGCTTGCCGACGCCCGACGGCTCGATCACGATGCGATCCGGGTGGTACTGCTCCACCACCTGCTGCAGGGCAGCGCGGAAGTCGCCCACCAGCGAGCAGCAGATACAGCCTGCATTCAGCTCGTTGATCTGGATGCCGGACTCCTTCAAAAAGCCGCCGTCGATGCCGATCTCGCCGAACTCGTTCTCGATCAGAACGACCTTCTGGCCCGCAAAGGACTCTTTGATGAGCTTTTTGATGAGGGTCGTCTTACCGGCACCAAGGAAGCCGGAGAAAATATCAATTTTGGTCATAATGCTGTTGCCTCTTTCTTTTTCCAAAGCCCCCGCAAGGGGCCGTCAAGCAATCCGAGCCGCAGAGTGCTGGCTCAAAAATCCTTATATTCCTATTATAACAAGGCTGTCAATGGGAAAACGCCTTTTTTCATGAGAAAATTGTAACTTTTTTGCATCTCCTTCCCCAAATCTGCTATGCTGAAATCAAATTTTGGATCGGAGGCCGCCATGACAACCCTTCTTCTCCTGCGCCATTCCTCCCCGGAAGTTTCGGAACTGACGGGCTACTCTGCACAAAGCATCCATCGATGGTGCAATCAGAAGATCCTTGTGGGTTTCAAAATCCGTGGCACACTGGCGATCCCACGGCTTGCCACTGCTATGAAGGCCTTTTGAATTGCAAAATGATTTTTCAGTTGCTA
>UMAF01035565.1_pt1 | contig 10269 bp, 8 predicted proteins | sample 1963641 | NCBI WGS metagenome assembly UMAF01 (sample SAMEA4835909, study PRJEB28245) | human gut metagenome | biome: gut microbiome; material: fecal sample | place: Denmark | collected 2008
GTGACACCGTCACTATGCCGCGGATTTTTGGATGTATTTACCGGAATGGGCATGGATATCCGTATGGAGGGAGAAGCCATGCTGGTGCAGATGTATCACCGTCCGGTGAATCTTCATAAGATATGTACCGGTGCTTACCCGGATTTTCCGACGGATATGCAGTCCATGGTACTTTCTGTGGCAAGTGTGGGCGAGGGCACTTTGATTTTAAAAGAACAGATTTTTGAAAACCGTTTTAAGACTGTGCCATGGCTCAAAAAAATGGGTGCGGATATTACACTGTCCGGGGACAGCGTGCTTGTAAAAGGTGTAGAAACGCTGAAGGGAAGCGAAGTATACGGGGAAGATTTAAGAGGAACGGCGGCACTTATCACAGCTGGACTGGCAGCACAGGAAACAACGGTTATTCATGATGCAGACTATATTTTGCGCGGGTATATGGATTTATGTGAAAATTTAAAAGGACTTGGAGCAGAGATTGAATGGGAAAACAGTTAGGCAGAAAAAACAATAAAAGAAAATTAAAATGGATACTGGCGGGGATTGTCATTGCGCTGCTGCTGGCAGGAGGTGGCATTTATGCGGGTTTTATGGTAACGGATATTACTTATACCGGCAATAAGCATTATACGCAGCAGCAGATGACAGAGTGCATTTTTGGAACAGAACATCCCAATGCGCTGATTTATACGCTGTTTGGCAAAAAGAATAAAAATATTCCGTTTATACAGAAATATGATGTGGAAGTGACATGGCCCAATAAAATGAACGTTGCAGTTTATGAAAAAGCGATTGTCGGTTATATCAGCTACATGGGCTGTAATATGTATTTTGATAAAGACGGGATTGTGGTGGAGAGTTCTTCGGAAAATTATGAAGATGTACCGCAGATTACGGGACTGGATTTTAAGTCGATTGTACTGGATGCCAAACTCGAGGTCGGTAACGATGCGGTCTTTTCACAGATTCTGGAACTGACACAGGCATTTGATAAATACCAGCTGGGCGTAAAAAAGGTGTATTTTGATTCTTCGTATAATGTCAGTCTTTATATGGGGAATGTAAAGGTTATGCTTGGCAGTGCCGCAGACTGCAATGATAAGCTGTATGCATTAAAACAGGTGTCAGAAAAGCTTACCGGAATGAAAGGAACGCTTCATCTTGAAAATTATGACGGAACAACTGCTTCTATTATTTTTAAGAAAGAAAATTAGAAAAAGCTATTGCTATTTTGCAACAAAAATTATAGAATAAGTCATAGTGCAGAAATGCGAAAGTATGTTAGGAGGCAGGTACCCTTGTTAGAGATTATGACAAACGAAGCAGATTCGGCAGCGAAGATTATCGTTGTCGGTGTTGGCGGCGCCGGTAATAATGCGGTCAACAGAATGATAGATGAAAATATCAGTGGTGTAGAATTTATTGGAATTAATACAGATAGTCAGGCATTGCAGTTATGCAAAGCGCCGACAGCCATTCAGATCGGTGAAAAGCTGACAAAGGGACTGGGTGCAGGTGCCCAGCCTGAGATTGGTGAAAAGGCAGCAGAGGAAAATGTAGAAGAACTGACACAGGCCATTAAAGGTGCCGATATGGTATTTGTTACCTGTGGTATGGGCGGCGGAACAGGAACCGGTGCAGCTCCGGTTGTTGCAAAGATTTCCAAGGAACTGGGAATCCTTACGGTCGGTGTTGTTACAAAGCCGTTTAAGTTTGAAGCCAGAACGCGTATGACCAATGCGCTGTCAGGAATTGAAAAATTAAAAGATAATGTAGATACACTGATTGTCATTCCGAATGACAAGCTTCTTGAAATCGTAGACAGAAGAACAACGATGCCGGATGCTTTAAAGAAAGCAGATGAAGTATTACAGCAGGCAGTGCAGGGTATTACAGATCTGATTAATGTACCGGGTCTTATCAATCTGGATTTTGCCGATGTCAAGACCGTTATGATTAACAAGGGTGTTGCCCATATCGGTATCGGTACGGCAACAGGTGATGATAAGGCAGTGGAAGCTGTAAAGCAGGCAGTTACAAGTCCGCTTCTTGAAACAACCATCGAAGGTGCTTCACACGTTATTATCAATATTTCAGGCGATATCAGCTTGATTGAAGCCAATGAAGCTGCAAGCTATGTTCAGGAACTCGCAGGTGAGAATGCCAATATTATTTTTGGTGCAATGTATGATGAAAGCTGTACGGATACGGCAACAATTACCGTTATTGCAACAGGTTTGGAAGATACGAATGTAAACAATGCGCTGGCAGGCTTCGGCGCAAAGGCAGCACAGGCTCCAAGACCGGCAGTAAAACCGGCTTATACATATTCAGGTGCACCGGCTGCGTCAGTGGACAAGCCTGCATCTGCGGTTAAACCGGCAGCACCGGTTGCTCCGCTTCCGGGCTTAAAGCCTGCGGCACCGGTAACAAGCAGTGTAAAGGAAAAGGGTATTAATATCCCGACATTTTTACAGAAAAAAGACCGATAATAAAATTTGGTGAATCAGAGAGATACTTTCATGAAAATTGAAGGTATCTCTTATTTTTTTGAAATATTTTCCTTTTAACGCAAAAACGACAAAATTCGCAGGGCGAACAATCTATAATACGTTTTGGGAGGTGATAATTCAATCGTTATTTATCTGGATGTATTCTTCTGTATCAACTTTATAATGGATTTCATTGTGATTGCTGTAGTAAACAGCCTGTGCAGATATGCTGCCACATATCTGCGGATGATACTTTCCGCCACTTTTGGAGCAATGGGAGCCGTTATTGTATGTCTGGTACCGCAGGAATACAAATTCGCCGCAAATATAGTGACCTATATTTGTATTGGCATGGGTATGGTAAGAATCTGTGCAGGGAATGTTGCATTCGCGGAACTGATAAAAGGATTTTTTGCGCTGTATGCTGCTGCATTTATGCTGGGGGGTGTAATGCACGTTTTGTACTATTATACATATGCAGGATATATTATCAGACAGGTAATTGTGCGTGACAGGGAACTGATGGTATTTCTCGGAGTATCCTTTGGCTTTTTGCTGCTTTTATACAGGCAGCTGGTAAGAATTAAAGTGTATTCCGACAAACTGTGTCGTGTATGTTGTGTTTTAAGGGGGAGAAAGATTTATATAAAAGGGTTTGTGGATACGGGAAATGTTTTACAGGATCCGCTGTTTCACAGACCGGTGTGTATCGCGCAGAAAGACAGCTTTTTGGAAGTTCTTCATGAAATAAATGATTGCACGAAAGTAAAGTATCATGTAATTCCGTTCCGGTCACTGGGGTGTGACAGCGGAATGCTTGAGGTAATTACGGCAGATACCATGTACATATGCTACGGCAAAAAAGAAATACAGGTGGAAGATGCGCTGATTGGATTGACGGCGCAGACACTTTCATCAGACGGAGAATATGAATTTCTTGTGAATGCACAGCTTTTAAAGGGGTAAAACAGGAAAGTAAATGAGGAGGTTTTTATGGTAATCAAAGTATCTGTTCCGGATCGTTTTCAGTTTAAAATGGTTCCGACATTTAAAAACATGATGATGTTAAAGCAGGGAGACGTACATTATATCGGGGGAAGTGATGTGCTGCCTGCGCCGCTGGGAGCAGAAGAAGAAGCAAGGGCAATTGCGGGACTGGGAACGGGGAATGACCAGTTTGCAAAGTCACAGCTGATTGAACACAATTTAAGACTGGTGGTATACATTGCGAAAAAATTTGATAATACGGGTGTAGGCGTGGAGGATTTAATTTCGATTGGAACAATCGGATTGATTAAGGCAATCAACTCTTACAATCCTGAAAAAAATATCAAACTGGCAACATATGCTTCACGGTGCATTGAAAATGAAATTCTGATGTATCTGCGCAGAAACAGCAAGACCAAGGCGGAAGTATCCATTGACGAACCGCTCAACGTAGACTGGGACGGCAATGAACTGCTGTTATCGGATATTTTAGGTACGGAAGAAGACATTATTTACCGTGATTTAGAAGAAGAAGTGGAAAAAAGCATGTTAAATAAAGCAATCGGTAAATTATCCGAGAGGGAGCGGATTATTGTCGATTTGCGGTATGGACTCAGTTCCATGGACGGGGAGGAAAAGACACAGAAAGAGGTCGCTGACCTTTTGGGAATTTCGCAGTCTTACATTTCCCGGCTTGAGAAAAAAATAATGAAAAGACTGAAGAAAGAACTGGTAAAAAATTCGTAAATAGATATAGAGAGCCTGTCATGCAGAATGATTTTTTAAAATCAGAAGGTTATGGCAGGCTTTTTATCCATGTGCATTCTGAAGATAATGAAACTATCAGAAAGTGATTGACTTTTGCCGTAAATCCATGGAAAATAAAAACAGAGGAAAAAGGGGTATTGGGATGAAAAGAATAAAAAAAAGAAAAAGGTACAGGCTGAAAAGACCGGCTGTAGTGGTGTCCGGTGTGATTTGTGCAGTCTGTGCAGTGGCTTTTGCCGGAAAAGCGGTCAGCGGTGTGGCAGAACAAAAAAAGCAGGCACAGGCGGCATATTATGAAGCGTATTACGAGGAAGAAGCCGATGACCGTCCGGTGGTGTGCATTGATGCCGGCCACGGCGGCAGTGACTGTGGAGCAGATTATGCAGGCGCTTATGAAAAAGATGAAACACTGCTTATTGCCAGACTGGTAAAAAGACATTTAGAGAGTGTGGGTGTGAAAGTTTTGATGACAAGAGATGCGGATACCTATCTGGGACTTGATGAAAGGGTCGAAATATGTAATAATGCTTCGTGTGATGTTTTAGTATCTATCCATAGAAATCTTTATGAGGATGATCCATCCATAAACGGAGTTGAAACGTGGATTCATCATGATATGCCGGAAGATGATGTATTTCTGGCAGAGGCGATTACAACGCGTTTAGATGCCATAGCAGGTATTAAAAGCCGCGGTGTCAAGGGCGGTTCGATGACGGATTCAGAGGAAGATTACAGGCTCAACCGCAACACCCGCTGTGTAAGCTGCCTTGTGGAACTGGGCTTTATGTCCAATGCAAATGACAACCGGCTGATTACCGAGAAGCCGGAAGAAACGGCGTCTGCGATTTCAGACGGGATTATGGAGTATTTAAACAGCCGGAAAAGTGTGAAAAATCCTTAAATCTAAGATTTTTCACACATCACTTTGTGCCGCAGGCGTCACAAAGCTGCCCTTATCGCAGAACTGAATAAATTCAGTCCGCGATTCCTACGGCATTAAAATGCCTGCGGAATGAGGATTAATATGAAATAAAATGATAAGTGAGAGTAAAAATGGCGAAAATCAATCAGAAAAATATTAGAAATTTTTGTATTATAGCACATATTGACCACGGTAAGTCAACACTGGCAGACCGTATTATCGAAAAGACGGGACTGCTCACCAGCAGGGAAATGCAGGAGCAGGTACTCGATAACATGGATTTGGAAAGAGAACGCGGTATTACGATTAAAGCGCAGACCGTGCGTATTGTATACAAGGCAAATGATGGGGAAGAATACATTTTCAACCTTATTGACACACCGGGACATGTGGATTTTAACTACGAGGTGTCCAGAGCGCTTGCTGCCTGTGACGGAGCGATTCTTGTCGTAGATGCGGCACAGGGGATTGAGGCGCAGACCCTTGCAAATGTCTATCTGGCATTAGATCACGATTTGGACGTTTTTCCGGTTATTAATAAAATTGACCTGCCGAGTGCAGAGCCGCAGCGTGTTATTGATGAAATTGAAGACGTTATCGGTATTGAAGCACAGGATGCACCGCTGATTTCAGCGAAAAACGGTATTAATATTGAAGAAGTGTTAGAGCAGATTGTTACAAAGATTCCGGCGCCGACAGGCGATGAAAATGCGCCGTTACAGGCATTGATTTTTGACTCTTTGTATGATTCTTATAAAGGTGTTATTATTTTCTGCCGGATTAAAGAAGGAAAGGTAAAGCGTGGAACGAAAATCCGCATGATGGCGACAGGCGCTGTGGAAGAAGTCGTAGAGGTCGGTTATTTCGGTGCGGGTCAGTTTATTCCATGTGAAGAACTCTCCGCCGGTATGGTAGGCTATATTACGGCAAGCATTAAAAATGTTAAGGATACCCGTGTCGGTGATACGGTAACGGACAATGACAATCCGTGTGCCGAGCCGCTTCCGGGGTATAAAAAGGTCAATCCAATGGTGTACTGCGGACTGTATCCGGCAGATGGCGCCAAGTATCAGGATTTAAGAGAGGCACTTGAAAAATTGCAGTTAAATGATGCGTCCTTACAGTTTGAGCCGGAAACCTCGATTGCACTGGGATTCGGTTTCCGCTGTGGATTTTTAGGATTACTGCATTTAGAGATTATTCAGGAACGTCTGGAGCGTGAATACAATCTGGATTTAGTAACAACGGCGCCGGGTGTTATCTATAAGGTGCATAAGACCAACGGAGAGGTTATTGATTTGACGAATCCGTCCAATATGCCGGATCCGTCTGAAATTGAATATATGGAAGAACCGATGGTTTCTGCGGAAATCATGGTAACGACAGAATTTGTCGGACCGATTATGAAACTGTGTCAGGAGCGCCGCGGCATTTACAACGGCATGGAATACATTGAGCAGACCAGAGCCTTGTTAAAGTATGATTTGCCGTTAAATGAAATTATTTATGATTTCTTTGATGCCTTAAAGTCCCGTTCCAGAGGATATGCTTCCTTTGATTATGAGATGAAAGGCTATGAGCGTTCTTCTCTTGTGAAGCTGGATATCCTGATTAACAAAGAAGAAGTCGATGCGCTTTCATTTATCGTCTTTTCCGGCAATGCCGAAGAACGTGGTAGAAAGATGTGCGAAAAGTTAAAGCAGGAAATTCCGAGACAGCTCTTTGAAATTCCGATTCAGGCGGCTATCGGAAGCCGTGTTATCGCAAGAGAAACCGTAAAGGCAATGAGAAAAGATGTCCTTGCAAAATGTTATGGCGGTGATATTTCACGTAAGAAGAAGCTGCTTGAAAAGCAGAAGGAAGGAAAGAAACGTATGCGTCAGGTCGGAAACGTAGAGATTCCGCAGAAGGCATTTATGAGCGTTTTGAAATTAGACGAGGAATAGAAGATAACTGCATGAAAAAGACAGACAGTAACGAAAAAAGGGGCGGCATTTATATCCATATTCCGTTCTGTGTGCGCAAGTGTGCGTACTGCGATTTTTTGTCTGCACCGGCAGATGAAAAAACACAGGCGGAATATGTAAAGGCTTTGCAGACGGAGATTTATCAGACGGCGAAGCTGCTTTCGGAAAATCCGTATACGGTGGATACCGTGTTTTTTGGCGGTGGAACGCCGAGTATCCTCGCACCGGGACATGTCAAAGCACTGGCAGATACCCTGCGGGAAAGCTTTCCGTTTGCGGAAAATGCGGAAATTACGATAGAATGTAATCCTGGCACGCTCGATGAAGAAAAAGCGGCAGTGTACAGACAGGTAGGCATAAACCGGATCAGTTTCGGGTTACAGTCCGCCAATAACCGTGAATTAAAAATGCTGGGACGGATTCATACCATGGAAGAATTTGTGAAAAGCTATGAAACGGCAAGGGCGGCGGGCTTTGACAATATCAATATTGATTTAATGTCGGCACTGCCTGGTCAGACATTTGAAAGTTTTCTGCACACGCTGGATACGGTTCTTGCATTAAAGCCGGAGCATATCAGCATGTACAGTCTGATACTGGAAGAAGGCACGGCACTTTACGAACATTTAGACCGGTATCCGGCACTGCCCGATGAAGATACAGAACGTCAGATGTACGATACGGCGTGTCTGCGGCTTGCGGATAACGGTTACCATCAGTATGAAATCTCTAATTTTGCAAAAGAAGGAAAGGCATGCCGCCATAATCTTTCCTACTGGGAACGCAAAAATTATCTCGGCTTCGGGACAGGCGCGGCATCACTGCTTTGCGAACAGCGCTACACCAATACGGACAGCCTTGCACTTTATATAGACACTATGGCGGAGCTGGAAGAAAAGAAAGAAGTCATAAGTAAGGCACTGGCGGCGGTACGCGCCGAACAGCATACACTTTCCGTACCGGAGCAGATGGAAGAAATGTTCTTTTTGGGACTGCGCAAAAACAGCGGCATTTCCGAGGCGGATTTTTTGGGAAAATTCGGAAAAACAGTAGATGATATTTATGCACAGGTGCTTGAAAAAAATCAGAAATTCGGTCTGCTGGTGCGTGAAAACGGCAGAATTTTTCTTACAAAGCGGGGCAGGGAAGTCAGCAACGTTGTAATGTCAGAATTTCTGCTGGATTAACCGGCGGCCGAACCGGCGCGGTGTTTCGCCCATAAATGTTTTGAATTCCCGCTGAAAATGTGCCTGGTCGGAATAGCCGATTTGCGTGATAAATTCGGAGTTATTGCGATGCGGGTCCTGAAAAATTTCATAAAGAGTATGGTGAAAGCGTAACAGCCGGCAAAAGGTTTTCGGGCTGTATCCGAAATATTCCGTAAAAATGCGGCTGATATGGCGACAGGAATAGTCGGTACGCGCAGCCAGTTCGCTGACGGTGATATCGCCGTCAGCTTTTTTGATGCTCTGATGGATGAGTGTGGCGGCGGGCGGGCAGGCTGGTGTTTTTCCGGTTTTGTTTAATGCGGAAAGAAAACGCTGTATCCGCTCGGAAAAAGAAACCGTACCTGAAAAGATATCAGAATCAGACATGGAAATGGTCTGGAGCAGGTCAGCCGGAAAAGGAAACGGATGTCCCGGAAGCCGGTAATACAGACTTTCATCAAACCGCACGCCAAAGCAGTATGAAAATCCGGAGAGTTTTAGTATCAACGGTTCATCAGCGGTGCGGATACAAAAAATGCGGCAGCTGCCGTCAGGGCGCTGTCCGATAATCAATTCTGTATATGGTGATGCAACAAATTTTAAAGAAACATCGCCGCTGAATTCATAGCAGAATAAATCCGCCGGAGAAGAAAGCAGATGCTCGTTGGTAAGCAGGCTGTTTAAGGTTAAAAATACGTAAGGCTGAATGAGTGTGTATCCGGTGTGCATGTGAAAAACTCCAATCTGTAAAATTAATTTGTAAAAACGGATTTATAAAATTTGCTTTGCCGCCGTAGTGGGGAATCCTGTCCCGCAGTACGGAAAGCAAGTAAATATCCGCAAAAACTTAAAAATAGGTGGTGTATAAAAAAATAATAAAACAAAAATTAAAAAAATCAAGAGAAAATGTCCGATTTTTTCAATAATTATAAAATAAAGGCGGTATAATAAGCAACATAAATTGAACAGCGATGCACAAAGGCGTGTAACAGATTAGGAATAATCGGTTACACGTCTTTTTTCGTATATGGGTAAAATTTCAAAAAACAGAAATTTTCGGTACGGAAAAAGGATTGCAGCTTCAATAATCCGGACAGGCTCGGATCCACCTGACCAGAAGACATGACAAAGAAGATGGAATTAAGGGAGGAAATGGTTATGGACTTTTCAGCAGTTAATACAGTATGGGTGCTGGTAGGCGCCGCACTGGTATTCTTTATGCAGGCAGGTTTCTGCATACTTGAATCCGGTCTTACAAGAGCAAAAAATGCCGGTAACATTATTATGAAGAACTTAATGGACTTTTGTATCGGTACTCCGATTTTCTGGATTATCGGTTTTGGTATTATGTTTGGATCATCCAGCGCAATATTTGGTGGAATTGATTTATTTACACGAGGTGATTACTCAGCAGTAACACCGGACGGTGTTCCATTTTACGCATTCTTCATTTTCCAGACAGTGTTCTGTGCAACAGCAGCAACAATCGTATCCGGAGCAATGGCAGAAAGAACAGATTTCAAAGCATACTGCATTTACAGTGCAATTATTTCATTGATTGTTTATCCGGTATCTGGTCACTGGATATGGGGCGGCGGCTGGTTATCAGAATTAGGCTTCCACGATTTCGCAGGTTCCTGTGCAGTACATATGGTAGGCGGTATGGCAGCTCTGATTGGTGCCGCAGTATTAGGACCTCGTATCGGTAAGTACGATAAGAATGGAAAGCCAAGAGCAATTCTTGGACACAATCTGACAATGGCAGCACTTGGTGTGTTTATCCTGTGGTTCTGCTGGTTTGGATTTAACGGTGGTTCAACCGTAGCAATGGAAGGTCTGACAAATGCAGCCGATGGTTCAGAAATGACAATGGGTGCGCTTGCAGGTTCAGTATTCTCTACAACAAATATGGCAGCAGCCGTAGC
>UMAF01029774.1_pt1 | contig 10206 bp, 6 predicted proteins | sample 1963641 | NCBI WGS metagenome assembly UMAF01 (sample SAMEA4835909, study PRJEB28245) | human gut metagenome | biome: gut microbiome; material: fecal sample | place: Denmark | collected 2008
GATGGAGGGGCCTCGCCCCGACAAGTTCGCGTTTGCGGAGGTAAAAAACGTGACGAACCCATTATTTACAAGCGCGTATAACGCAAGGGCGGAATATGGCGATCACGCGACGCCGCCTCCCTCTCCGAGGGGGCTGGCACCGTCAGGCGACTGGGGGAGCAACGCCGGCTTTTTCTTTATACCCCAAAAAATTCTTTTGCGATATCTGCGCTGCGCTTGGCATCCTTCGCATACCAGTCCGCGCCGATCTTCTTTGCGTATTCGGGGGTGAGCACTGCGCCGCCGACCATGATCTTGCAGTCGAGCTTTGCTTCGTGGAGGGCCGCGATGGTCTCCTCCATGCTCTTGAGGGTGGTGGTCATCAGGGCGGAGAGGCCCACCAGATGCACATTCTTCTCCCGCACCGTGTTCACCACCGTCTCCACCGGCACGTCGCGGCCAAGGTCGATGACCTCGAAGCCGTAGTTTTCGAGGATGACCTTCACGATGTTCTTGCCGATGTCGTGGACGTCGCCCTTCACCGTCGCGATGACGATGCGCCCCTTGCTCTCGTTGGCCGCGCCCTTCTTTGCGATGGCGGTCTTGATCTCCTCAAAAGCGCTCTGGGCGGCGCTGGCTGCTTGGAGCAGCTGGGGCAGGAAGAGGGTGCCCTTTTCGTACTTGTTGCCCACGATGTCCAGCGCCGGGATGAGGGCTTCATCCACCAGTTCCAGCGGCTCCTTCGTTTCCAGCAGGGCGCGGGTCTGGGCCGCGGCTTCGCCCTTCAGACCCTTTTCCACGACCTTCATCAGGGGGGCATACGGGCCGGATAGCTCCGCTTCGCCGCCGGACTGGGCCACCGTAGCCGCTTGGGCAGCCTTGGCCAGCGCGGCGGAGGCGGGCACCCGGTTCGCGTACCGCTCGATGTACTTCGTGCTCTGGGGGTCGCGGTTGATGAGTACATTGTAGGCGTAGACCGCCGCCATCATCTCCTCGCTGGACGGGTTCATGATGGCGAGATCCAGCCCCGCGTACATGGCCATGGTGAGGAAGGTGGTGTTCAGGTAGGTGCGGCAGGGTAAGCCGAAGCTGATGTTCGACACGCCCAGAATGGTCCGGACGCCCAGTTCTGTTTTGCAGGTGTGGAGGGCTTCCACGGTGGCCAGAACGTCCTGCTGCTGGGCGCTGGCGGTCAGGGTCAGGCAGTCGATGTAGATATCCTCCTGCGGGATGCCGGCAGCCAGCGCAGCTTCCTTGATGCGGCGGGCCACGGCCACGCGGTCCTCGGCTTTGGGCTGGATGCCCCGCTTGTCAATGGCAAGGCCGACCACGGCCGCGCCGTACTTTTTGCACAGCGGCAGGATCTTTTCCAGCACCTCCGGCTCGCCGTTCACCGAGTTGACGATGGGCTTGCCGTTGTAGACCCGCAGACCCCGCTCCAGTGCCTCGGCGTGGGAAGAATCCAGCTGCAAGGGCAGACTGACCACGCTCTGCAGCGCTTTGACCACCTGTTCCATCAGCGCGGGCTCGTCCACGCCGGGGGCACCCACGTTGACGTCGAGGATCTGCGCCCCGGCTTCCACCTGACTGACGGCCTGTTCGAGGACGTAGTTCATGTCATTTTCCCGCAGGGCCTGTTGGAACCGCTTTTTGCCGGTAGGGTTGATCCGCTCGCCCACCACCGTGATGCCGTCCACATTGACGCAGCTCACCGGCGAGCAGATGACCGACTTCATGGGGTGGTCGGGGCGGCCGGGCTTGCAGCCGGCAAAAACACCGTTCAGCAGTTGGATGAACTCCGGCGTGGTGCCGCAGCAGCCGCCCGCCGCGAACAGGTTCAGTTCCCGGTAAGGCTTCATCTGCATTGCATAGAGCTGCGGGGTGATGTCGTAGCCGGAGCCGTCGGCGCGGGGCAGACCCGCGTTGGGCTTGACGAAGACCGGGAAGCTGCCGGGCACGGCCTCAGCCAGCCGCTTCGCCATCGGGAAGATTTCCTTGGGGCCCAGCGAGCAGTTGATGCCGATGGCATCCGCCCCCAGACCCCGCGCGGTGGCGGCGAAGCTCTCCACCGTACAGCCGGTGAAGGTGCGGCCCCCCGCCTCAAAGCTCATGCTGGCCAGAATGGGCAGGGTGCTGTTCTCCTTGGCCGCCAACAGAGCCGCTTTCAGCTCGTACAGATCGGTAAACGTTTCAAAGAAGATGAGGTCAGCCCCCGCTGCCACACCGGCCCGGACGATGCGGCCATACTCGGTCACAGCGTCCTCAAAGGCCAGCGTGCCGTTGGGCTCCAGCAGCTCCCCCAGCGGGCCGATGTCCAGCGCCGCCAGTGCGCCGTAGGGGGCGCACGCCCGCTTGCAGTTGGCAATGCCCGCCGCAATGATCTCTTCCAGCGTGTAGGCGCTGCCCGCCAGCTTGTGTGCCGACGCGCCGAAGGTGTTGGCGTTGATGATGCGGCTGCCCGCTGCGGCATATTTTGCGTGGATGCCCTCGATGAGCGCCGGGTCGGTGATGTTCAGCTCCTCCGGCTTGGCCCCCAGCTTCAGACCCGCCGCCTGCAGCATGGTGCCCATGCCGCCGTCCAGCATGATGGTATTCGGTTGGGTAAACAGTTCATTCGCTTGCACAGGTGATCCCCCTCTTTCGATATTCGCAGCGGGTGCGCAGCACACAGTGGCCGCACCCTGCGAGATGGCCCTTGACCGGGTGTTCGCTGACGCCCAGCAGCGCGGTGACGCTCTTGCGGGGGGTCATGAGGTTGGTGTCCGTCACGCACAGACCGGCCCGCCGGGCAGTATCCAGCGCCGCCGCCACCAGCGGCTGTACCGTGATGGGCCAATCGCCGTAGCCCGGCGAGTAGCGGCCGGTCAGATAGCGGCCCTGCCCTGCTGCCGCATTGCGCAGTTCAGCTTCGGCGGCATCGGCCATCTGCTCTGCCAGCGCGGAACCCAGCGCATCCGACGCCACGCCCGCCGCGATGTCCCCCACCCCGGCCCGGCGGATCTGTGCATCCACGCCGGGGCCAAGGGTCACAGCCAGCAGGATGGCCCGGTCACAGCCGGTCAGGTGGCGGTACACATCCTCCCCCTGCAAAAGGCCCGCTTCCGCAAGGCTGTCCACATCGCTTTCCAGCCAGACGGCGTGGGGCGCTGCCGCCGCCAAGATGGGCACAGCACACCTCTCTAATAAAGAGGCCGTTGCCGCATCCGGTTCGCCCCGCTGGCCGAAATACCGCGCAGCCTGTTTCAGATCAATGGTCTCCGGCTTTTCCAGCGCCAGCGGCCGGCTTGGCCCGATGGACATCGCCGCTCCCCCCTCTTTTTTCGATAATAGCATCAGTATACAACAGGGAAAGAGTTCCGTCAACGAAAAGTGCCCTCCGCATTTCACGATGCCGGCCTTACCCGGCCCCACCTTACGCAGTGCCAAACAAAGGCCCTGCTTCGCCGCCAGCGTCCTTCCCCTCTCCAAAATTTTTCCAAACAATTTTTCATCAACCTATTGACAATCTAGGTAAATGGGGATATAATGCAGCCATCCAATCCACCAACTTGGTGGGATTTCAAAGAAAGGAGGGCACTACAATGACGCTGATCTGGAAAAATCTGCTGCACGCGAACTTCCGTTGTGGGCGAATGTACTCAGGCCGGGCAGAAAATCTGACGAGCTGCTGTGCTTTGCCCTCCGGTGGACGAATGTGTCCCGAAGTGTAATGCTGCAAGCGCAATGTCGAACTTCTTGCCCGGTACGCTGTCTTGAGACCGCAGCGACCGGGATTTTTTATAAGTAAAAATAATACTATTCGTACAAAGAGAGAGGTAAATAACATGTCTAACTATAAATTCGAGACCCTTCAGCTCCACGTCGGTCAGGAGCAGGCCGACCCCGCCACCGATTCCCGCGCAGTGCCCATTTATCAGACCACTTCCTACGTCTTCCGCAACAGCCAGCACGCCGCAGACCGCTTCGGTCTGGCTGACGCGGGCAACATCTACGGCCGCCTGACCAACTCCACGCAGGACGTCTTCGAGAAGCGCATCGCCGCGCTGGAAGGCGGCGTGGCCGCTCTGGCAACCGCTTCCGGTGCCGCAGCCATCACATACACCATCGAGGCGCTGGCACAGGCTGGTGACCACATCGTTGCCCAGAAGACCATCTACGGCGGCAGCTACAACCTGCTGGAGCACACCCTGACCCAGTTCGGCGTCACCACCACCTTCGTCAATGCACACGACCTCGCCGAGGTGGAGAACGCCATCCAGCCCAACACCAAGGCCGTCTATCTGGAGACGCTGGGCAACCCCAACAGCGACATCCCCGACATCGACGCCATTGCAGCCCTCGCCCATAAGCACGGTCTGCCGCTGGTCATTGATAACACCTTCGGCACCCCGTACCTGATCCGTCCCATCGAGCACGGCGCAGACATCGTGGTCCACTCCGCTACCAAGTTCATTGGCGGCCACGGCACCACGCTGGGCGGCATCATCGTGGACAGCGGCAACTTCGACTGGAAGGCCAGCGGCCGTTATCCCAACATCGCCGCGCCCAACCCCAGCTACCACGGCGTTTCCTTCGCCGAGGCTGCCGGCCCCGCCGCCTTCGTCACCTACATCCGCGCCATCCTGCTGCGTGATACCGGTGCGACCATCTCCCCGTTCAACGCCTTCCTGCTGCTGCAGGGCACCGAGACCCTGAGCCTCCGCATCGAGCGCCATGTCGAGAACACCAAGAAGGTCGTCGAGTTCCTCGCCAACCATCCGCAGGTCGAAAAGGTCAACCATCCGTCCCTGCCCGACCACCCCGATCACGCGCTGTACGAGAAGTATTTCCCCAACGGCGGCGCTTCCATCTTTACCTTTAATATCAAGGGCGGCCGTGAGGAAGCTTTTCAGTTCATCGACAACCTGAAGGTCTTCTCCCTTCTGGCCAATGTCGCCGACGTAAAGAGCCTTGTCATCCACCCGGCTTCCACCACCCACAGCCAGCTGAACGACGAGGAGCTGGCCGAGCAGCAGATCTATCAGAACACCATCCGCCTGTCCATCGGCACCGAGCACATCGACGATATCATCGCCGACCTCGAAGCCGGTTTCGCAGCCGTCCGCGGCGAGTGATGGTGCCGGGCGCCATCCCCCATGCTCTGACAACCAACTCTCCTTCCTGTGTGTGTAAAACCAGAAGAACTTCTGCCCTTCGGCTGGGCGGAGGTTCTTTTGGTTTTTGTTTTATGAACGAACTGCGAAGTTTTTGCAAAATGGTGCTGGCAAAACTGGCATATTAAATTTGAATGTGCTACTCTCTTTTCAGAGAGGCTTTATACGACCTAAAAGGAGGATTTTCATGAAAGAAGTCAAAACGCCCAAAAAGCCGCTGGCGATCTATTATACCATCGTGCTTTTACTGATTCTGCTCCTCAATGTCGTGCTTGTGCCGTGGATGAACGAACGGCAGATCAAAGAGGTGGACTACGGCACCTTTATGAGCATGACCGAGGAGAAGAACATCGGCAAAGTGGACATCGAGTCCAACCAGATCATCTTCACCGATAAGGACAACACCCAAGTCTACAAGACCGGCCTGATGGACGACTCCGGCCTGACCGAGCGGCTTTACACCGCCGGGGCCGAGTTTTCCAGCGAGATCGTGGAACAGGGGTCTCCGGTCCTCAGCTTTCTGATCTGGTTCGTGCTGCCCATCATCCTGTTCACCGCGCTGGGCAACTATATGAATAAAAAGCTCATGGATAAGATGGGCGGCCCCAACTCCATGATGTTTGGCGGCATGGGCAAATCCAACGCCAAGGTCTACGTCCAGTCCACCGAGGGCATCCACTTCTCGGATGTGGCCGGTGAGGACGAGGCCAAGGAGAACCTGCAGGAGATCGTTGACTACCTGCACGACCCCAGCAAGTACAAGGACATCGGCGCCCAGATGCCCAAGGGCATTCTGCTCGTCGGCCCTCCGGGCACCGGCAAGACCATGCTGGCCAAGGCCGTGGCCGGTGAATCCAACGTGCCCTTCTTCTCCATGTCCGGTTCGGAATTCGTCGAGATGTTCGTGGGCATGGGCGCTTCCAAGGTCCGCGACCTGTTCAAACAGGCCAAGGAAAAGGCCCCCTGCATCGTCTTCATCGACGAGATCGACGCCATCGGCCAGAAGCGCAACAGCGGCCAGTACGGCGGCAACGACGAGCGCGAACAGACCCTGAACCAGCTTCTGACCGAGATGGACGGTTTTGAGGGAAACAACGGTGTCATCATTCTGGCGGCCACCAACCGCCCGGAATCCCTTGACCCGGCCCTCACCCGCCCCGGCCGCTTCGACCGCCGGGTGCCCGTGGAGCTGCCCGACCTGAAGGGCCGCGAGGAGATCCTGAAGGTCCACGCCAAGAAGGTCGCGCTGGCCCCCGGCATCGATTTCAGCGTCGTGGCCCGGATGGCCTCCGGTGCATCCGGCGCCGAGCTGGCCAACATCGTCAACGAAGCTGCCCTGCGGGCCGTCCGCGCGGGCCGCAAGGGCGTGACCCAAGCCGACCTTGAGGAGAGCATCGAGGTGGTCATCGCGGGCTACCAGAAGAAGAACTCCATCCTCACCGACAAGGAAAAGTGCATCGTGGCCTACCACGAGATCGGCCACGCCCTTGTGGCAGCAAAACAGACCCACTCTGCCCCGGTGCAGAAGATCACCATCATCCCCCGCACCTCCGGCGCGCTGGGCTACACCATGCAGGTGGAAGAGGGCAACCACTACCTGATGGATAAGACCGAGCTGGAAAATAAGATCGCTACCCTGACCGGCGGCCGCGCGGCGGAGGAAGTCGTCTTCGGCTCCATCACCACCGGCGCGTCCAACGACATCGAACAGGCAACGAAGCTTGCCCGCGCCATGCTGACCCGCTACGGCATGAGCGACGACTTCGACATGGTGGCTTTGGAGACCGTGAACAACCAGTACCTCGGCGGGGACACCTCCCTTGCCTGCTCGGCCCAGACCCAGCGCGAGATCGACCAGAAGGTCGTCGCCCTCGTCAAGGCCCAGCACCAGAAAGCCATCCAGATCCTGACCGACAACCGCGAAAAGCTGGATGAGCTGGCCAAGTACCTCTACCAGAAGGAGACCATCACCGGCGACGAATTCATGGAAATTTTGGATTCCCCGCAATAATCCCCTTTCCCCTTTCGTATTCCAGATAGAACGGACAACCAAAGTCCGGAAATACAGGAGGACACATCCATGAAGATTTTGAATACGAAACTCGCCCGTCAGGCCATCGCGGCCGCCCTTGTTCTGTCTGCCGCCGCAGCCATGAGCGTCGGTGCCTTCGCCGCAGAGGGCGAAGCGGACACCGCCGCCCTCACCGAGGATGTCACCGTCGCCGGTTACCTGCCCCCGCAGGATGAGAGCACCATGGTCCAAGGCGACATCGCCCTTCACAGCGCCGATGTGGCTGTGGGCGAGGCCGACCCCACCTACGGCGGCTACGCCTCCCCGGTGGAAAACCCGGTGCAGGGCAACGTCATGATGATCGCCGAGACCGGCGATGCGCAGACCTCGGATTCGGCGGCTGACTCCCGCACGGACACCACGTCCAAAGCCGTTTACACGGCACGATACACCGTCAAGGGTCTGCTGGGCAAACAGGTGCTCTACACCGCCACACAGGAGGGCCGCGTAATGACCCTCTCCGTCCCGGAGGACATCGCCACCTTCCGTGCCACGGTCGGTGAAATGCGCAAGCTGATGGCCAACGGCATCAGCACTGTGGTGCTGCAGACCAACAAGAACTCCACCACCCTGAACCTGTCCCTGCTGTGCGAGGGCCAGTCCGATAAGACCAAGATCACCCTCCGCCACTTTGGCAGCAACGCCGCCCTGACCGTCGGCCTCCGCTGCCGCCGCGACCTGCTCGTAGGCCGCGACTCGAACTACGGCGGCTACGCCTCCCCCGTGGAGAACCCCATTCAGGGCAACGTCATGATGATCGCCGAGACCGGTGATGCGCAGCCTTCCGGCGGCCGCTGACCCGTTCCGGTGCATCGAGGAATGAAACCTGCCCGGAATTTTCCGTCGAAAGTTGAATTTTCTTCATTTTGCATCTGAGTCAAACTGCTTGACAGGGGCAGACGGGTTTGGTACAATAAGCTCACTTTGAAACAAGCATAAATGCGTTGACGGGGAAAAAACGAAGTGTTTTCTGCTTACAGAGAGCCGCCGGGTGGTGCAAGGCGGTGCGGAGAGCTTCGGCTACTGGCCCCTGAGCGGCAAAGCTGAAATCGCAGTAGGCTTTGACGGATGCCCACCGTTACCGGGGCAGCGATTCGCCGCCAAAAGCCGATCGTGTCGAGTGGCTGGCTCTGCCAGCAAAGAGAGTGGTACCACGGGTGCCCTGTAGTTTGAACTTACAGGCTCTCGTCTCTCAAGGGATTTCGTCCTTTGAGAGACGGGAGCCTTTTTCTTCGTATATGGGCAAGGACGCTGACAAAACGTGTTGACCGTAAGTTGATAGGAAGCTGGAGGAAAACAAAAATGATGGACGCTACCAAATACGCACCGGGTTACTACCCGGTCCCCGCCGGTTATGACAGCTGGGTAAAAAAAGACCACATCGAACAGGCCCCTGCATGGTGCAGCGTGGATCTGCGCGACGGCAATCAGGCCCTGATCGTGCCCATGAGCCTTGAGGAAAAGCTGGAGTTCTTCCAGATACTCGTCAAGATCGGCTTCAAAGAGATCGAGGTCGGCTTCCCCGCCGCCAGCGAGACCGAATATGAGTTCCTGCGCACCCTCATCGAGAAGAATATGATCCCCGATGACGTCACCGTGCAGGTGCTGACCCAGTGCCGCGACCACATCATCCGCCGCACCTTCGAGGCCGTCAAGGGCGCGCCCCGCGCGGTCATCCACTTCTACAACTCCACCTCCGTCGCCCAGCGCGAGCAGGTGTTCCACAAGTCCAAGGAGGAGATCCAGAAGATCGCCACCGACGGCGCAAAGCTGGTCAAACAGCTCAGTCAGGAGTACGAGGGCAACTTCCTCTTCGAGTACAGCCCCGAAAGCTTCACCGGCACCGAGGTCGATTACGCTGTCGAGGTCTGCAACGCCGTGCTGGACATCATGCAGCCCACCCCCGACCGCCCGATGATCATCAACCTGCCCGTCACGGTCGAGATGAGTATGCCTCACGTCTACGCCAACCAGATCGAGTACTGCGACAAGCACCTGAAGTACCGCGACAGCGTCATCATCTCCACCCACCCCCACAACGACCGCGGCACCGGCGTCGCCTGTGCTGAGCTGGCCGTGCTGGCCGGTGCCCAGCGCGTCGAGTGCTGCCTGTTCGGCAACGGCGAGCGCACCGGCAACGTGGACGCTGTGACGCTGGCCATGAACATGTACAGCCACGGCGTTGACCCCAAGCTGGATTTCTCCAACATGCCGGAGATCTGCGCCACCTACGAGCGGGTGACCCGGATGCACATCTACGAGCGCACTCCCTATGCGGGCCAGCTGGTCTTTGCCGCCTTCTCCGGCAGCCATCAGGACGCCATCGCCAAGGGCATGGCCTACCGCAAGGAGCACGGCGAACACCGCTGGACCTGCCCCTACATCCCCATCGACCCCCACGACATCGGCCGCACCTACGATGCAGACGTCATCCGCATCAACAGCCAGAGCGGCAAGGGCGGCATCGGCTTCGTGCTGGAGCAGAACTACGGCTACAACCTGCCCCCGAAGATGCGCGAAGACCTCGGCTACAAGGTCAAGAACGTCTCCGACCACAGCCACAAAGAGCTCAGCGCTGCCGAAGTGCTCCGCATCTTTGAGGAGAACTTCCTCAACAAGGAAAAGCCGCTCTCCGTTGTGGAGGCCCACTTCGCACAGGTCAACGGCATCACCGCCACCGTCGCACTGGACCTGAACGGCCAGCGCAAGGTGGTCACCTCGGTGGGCAACGGTCGTCTGGACGCCGTGGCCAACGCCATCCAGAGCGCTACCGGCATGGACTTCCACCTCGAAGTCTACTCCGAGCACAGCCTTGACGAAGGCTCCACCTCCCGCGCCGCCTCCTATGTTGGCCTCTCATGGGGCGACGGCAGCATGACGTGGGGTGCCGGCACCGATACCGATATCATCGTGGCCGGCATCAAGGCGCTGGTATCTGCTATTAACAGCAAATAAAGAAAAGCATCTTCTCTGTACAACCTCTCCGTCAATGCTTCGCATTGC
>UMAF01011249.1_pt1 | contig 10183 bp, 7 predicted proteins | sample 1963641 | NCBI WGS metagenome assembly UMAF01 (sample SAMEA4835909, study PRJEB28245) | human gut metagenome | biome: gut microbiome; material: fecal sample | place: Denmark | collected 2008
CTGCATCACTTCCTGAAGCCATAGCAATTGAACAATCTGCTGCTTTTAAAGCTAATACATCATTAACACCATCACCTGTCATTGCAACCGTATGGTTATTTTCTTGAAGAGCATTGACCATCAATTGTTTTTGTTTTGGAGAAACACGTCCAAAAATAGTATATTTTTCAATGGCCTCTTTTATTTGTTCATCCGATAAAGAAGAAACATCTATGTAATGTTCATAATTTAAAAGATGACAACGTCTAGCAATTGCTGAAACAGTAACAGGATCATCTCCAGAAATAATTTTAATATCAACATCTTGTCTTTTAAAATAATCTAATGTTGTTTTAGCGTCTTGACGAATAACATCAGATAAAATTAAAATTCCAATACATTTTAAATTTTTTATTAAAGTATTATCATTAATAATTATTGGAGTATATCCAATACACAAAACACGAAAACCTTGAGAGGTATAAGTTTTAATTTTCTTTTCAATCTTAGAATCTAGATTTTCAAAAATAAATTGACTTGCTCCTAAATAAACGGTTCCAAATTCATTAAAAGAAACAGCACTGTATTTTCTTTGCGATGAAAAAGGAATAACAAAGAAAGGCTGATAATTTTTTTCTTTAGAGAAGTATTGATGAAGTGCTATAGATGTCATATTGCCATCTTCTAAACAATAATTCATATTTTTGATAATTTGATCAATATTAAAATGATCATCAAAACAAATAACATCATCAACTTTAAGCTTACCTTCAGTAAGCGTTCCTGTTTTATCTAAACAAATAGTATCCACACGAGCAAGAGTTTCAATGCAAAATAGATTTTGGACAAGAGTATTTTTTTTAGCAAGTCTTAGAACACTTAAAGATAGAGCGATTGTTGTAAGTAATACAAGTCCAGATGGAATCATTCCTAAAACAGCAGCTACAACTGAAACAACTGCATCACTAAATGGATAATGACCAATAAAATATTCTTTAAAAAAGAGTAAAATTGATAAAGGAATGATAATAACTGAGATAATTTTTAAAATTTGGTCAATCGATTTTGATAGCTCTGATTTTTTGCCTTCAAATTCTTTTGCTTGAGCGGTAAGCTTATGAATATAACTTTCTTTTCCTACATGAATTACTTTACAAATTGCACGTCCTGATGTAACAAAACTTCCTGAAAGGAGTGAATCACCATTGACTTTTAAAATAGCATCGCTTTCACCTGTAAGAAGTGATTCATTTGCTTCTATATGACCTTCTAAAAGTTCACAATCAACAGGTATTTGCATTCCTGTATTTAAAATGATGAGATCATCTTGAACAATTTCATCAACATTGATTTTAGATAATTGATTATCTCTTAAAACATCAATTTGTTGTTTTGTTAAAATACTTAACTGATCTAATGTCCTTTTTGCTTTTATTTCTTGATAACTTCCTGTTAAAGTATTAAAAAAGATAACAGAGATAAAAAGGGTATTACGATAAGATTCAACAAAAACAAGACATGCAAATAGTAGAATATTAATTAAATTGAAAAATGTAAAAATATTATTAAAAATAATTTCTTTATATGTTTTTGTTGTTTTACTTTCCACAAAATGAGTTTTCCCAAGTTGTTGCCTTTTTAAAACGTCTTCTTGAGATAGACCTGAGAATTCTCTATCAAATATTTTCATAACTATCACCTTGTATTCTATTTTAGAATACTTTTTGTCATTTGACAATCTTTAACAAAATAAGACAAGTAAATAATTGTATACAATTATACAAATTTGTGGTATGATATTCCTAACACTATGATAAGGGGGCTTAAATATGAGTGAATTTATTGATTATGTATTTCAAAGAAGTACATCATTAAATAAAATTGACAATTCTTTATATTCTAAATACAACGTAAAAAATGGTTTAAGAAATGAAGATGGAACAGGTGTTCTTGTTGGACTTACAAGAATATCAGATGTCGTGGGATATAAAAAAGAAAATGGTAAAAAAATTGATACAGAAGGGGAACTTTATTATAGGGGTGTTAAAGTTTCTGATTTTATAAAGGGACATGATCCAAAAAATCGTTTTCTTTTTGAAGAAGTTTGTTTTTTAATTCTTTTTGGATATTTACCTAATAAAGATGAATTAGATGCATTTAAAAAAGAATTAGCTTCAAGATATGATTTACCTTTGAATTATTTACAAGCACGTATACTAGGATTTCCAATGCAAAATATGATGAATAAACTTCAACAAGAAGTTTTAATGCTTTACACATATGATGAAAACCCTGATGATATTTCACCAGAAGCAACGCTAAATAAAGGCTTGGATTTAATTGCTAAGATTCCAGAAATTGTTTGTTATGCTTATCGTACTAAAGTACATTATTTTGATAGTGATAGTTTGTTTATTCATCCAGTAAATACTGAATATTCAATTGCTGAAAATATCCTCCAAATGTTAAGAATAGATCGTTCTTTTACAAAAATAGAAGCGAGTGTTCTAGATATGTGTTTAGTTTTACATGCTGATCATGGTGGAGGGAACAACTCGACTTTTACAAATGTTGTTATGTCTTCAACAGGAACAGACATATATTCTTGTTTTGCAGGAGCTATTGGTTCATTAAAAGGTCCTAAGCATGGAGGTGCTAACTTAGCGGTTGCTAAACAAATGGAACTTGTTATTGATAAAGTAGGACTTAATGCAACGGATGAACAATTAAAACAGGTCATTAAGGATATTTTAGATAAGAAGTTTAATGATCAATCAGGTCTTATTTATGGAATTGGACATGCAGTCTATACATTGAGCGATCCACGTTGTCAAATTCTTTCTAAACAATGTAAACAATTAGCTATCGAAAAAAATCGTTTGAAAGAATATGAACTATACCATCGTTTTGAAGAACTTGCGGTTGCTGAAATTAAAGCAAGAAAGGGAATAAACGTATGTGCCAATATTGATTTTTATAGTGGTCTCGTTTATGACATGCTAGGGCTTTCTAAAGATCTTTATACTTTGATGTTTGTTATTGGACGTTCTGTTGGATGGGTTGCACATAATATTGAAAACAAACTTTATTCAGGAAAAATTATTCGTCCAGCAGGAAAATACGTTGGTGAAAAAAAAGAATATATTAAAATGGAAAATCGTTAAAAGCATTGATAATACAATGCTTTTTTGCTTTTAAGCAAAGAAAAAGCTTGTCAGTTAATGACAAGCTTTAAAATTGTTATTCTTCAATAACTTTGATCCAACCTTCAGGTGCTTCAATTGTACCCATTTGAATACCTGTTAAAGTTTCATAAAGTTTTTTAAGAACAGGTCCGATTTCATCCATTCCACTTGGGAAACAAATTTCTTTACCATGATCATTGATTTTACCTACTGGTGAGATAACAGCAGCAGTACCGCAAAGACCACATTCAGTGAAATCTTTTACTTCATCAAAATAAACTTCTCTTTCTTCAACTTCTAATCCTAAGTATTCTTTAGCAACATACATTAAAGAACGGCGAGTGATAGAAGGTAAGATACTGTTTGATTTTGGAGTAACGATTTTATTATCTTTTGTTACGAAAATGAAGTTTGCTCCACCAGTTTCTTCTACTTTAGTTCTAGTAGCTGCATCTAAGTACATGTTTTCATCGAATCCTTGATTATGTGCATCAACGATTGCATGTAAACTCATTGCGTAGTTTAAACCAGCTTTGATATGTCCTGTACCATGAGGTGCAGCACGATCGAAGTCTGATACACGAATTGTAATAGGTTTAACTCCTCCTTTGAAGTAAGGCCCTACAGGAGTTACGAATACTCTAAATTGATATTCGTTAGCTGGTTTAACACCAATAACTGGATTACTACCGAACATATATGGACGAATATATAAAGTAGCTCCTGAACCATAAGGTGGTACATAATCAATATTAGCTTTAACAACTTTTTCAATGGCTTCTACCCATTTATCTTCAGGGTAAACAGGCATTTCTAATCGTTTGCAAGAGTCAGCCATACGACTTGCATTTAAATCAGGTCTAAAGCAAACAACTTTCCCATCTTTTGTTCTATAAGCTTTTAACCCTTCAAAACATGTTTGTGCATATTGTAAAACACCTGCACATTCGCTAATAACAACTTTGTCATCAGCAGTAAGCACGCCTTCATCCCAAGCTCCATCTTTATAATTTGATACGAATCTTGCTTCTGTTGGCATATATCCAAAACCGATATTTGACCAATCAATATCTTTTTTTGACATTTTTTAATACTTCCTTTCCTATATATATCTTTAGGCAAATTCTACGCCTCATTAGATGAAGTGTCAATAATAATTTATAACTTATTTTAATAAGAAATTATTAATTGTATTTTATTTATTAATAATATTGAATTGCAAATTTTCTAAAATTGAAATTGCTTTTGCCTGCATTGTTAAATCATTACTAGAAATACCTTTTACATCAATAAAGATAGGTGTTTCAGGTAGAGTGCTTTTAACAATTACAGCATTAGATAAAACACAAATATTAGAAACAACACCTACTAGAGTAATATTTTGGTAGTTTTTATCCTTTAAGTAATTTCCTAATTCAAGAGAACCAAAAGTTGTTTTTTCAATACAAATATCATATTCTTTTTTAGCAGTATTTACCTTGCCATATAGTTTCCAACCATCACTATTTTTAATGCAATGTTCAATTGGCAAATTCTTTCCTTCTTGAGTTTCTAAATAATTATTTTGATGTGTATCGAAAGTAAAAATAACATCATCTTTATTTTGATGATATTGATCAATTAAAGAAGCAAGATACTCATCCAAATATTCAGCTTCTTTAAATCCCAAACTACCATTTACAAAATCTTTTTGATAGTCTACTACAATCAGTAATTTTTTCATAAAATTTCTCCAATCATTTTTATTTAATCTTATCATATATATTGACTTTGTAAATAAATATCATATAATATTCATATGAACATATATTCATATGAAAGGAGAAAAAATGGATAAAATCGTTAATAATGAAATTGTTGAACAAGTAAAGAAAGCAATGCCCGAGGAAGAATCTTTATATGATGTTGCTGAATTATTCAAAGTGTTTGGTGATTCAACAAGAATACGCATTATTTGTGCTTTATTTGATCATGAGATGTGTGTTTATGATTTAGCTGCTTGTTTGGATATGACTCAGTCAGCTATTTCTCATCAACTTAGAATTTTAAAAGCCAATAAATTAGTTAAAAATAGAAGAGATGGTAAAATGATGTACTATTCGTTAGATGATGAGCATGTAAAACTAATTTTTGAGGCTGGTTATAGTCATATCATGGAGGATAAACAATATGAAATATAAATATAAGGTTAATGGCCTTGATTGTGCTAATTGCACACAAAAATTAGAAGATGCTTTAAATAAAAAAGAAGAGATTAATGATTGTGTAATTTCTTTTGCAACAGGTATGATGACTTTTGAAAGTAATCAAGAAATTAATGATAATGAACTTCTTTCTTTTATACAATCCATTGAAGATGAAGTAACAATAGATAACCTCTCTACAAACAAAACACATCATCACAATGAATGTGGATGCGGACACCATCATGAACATCATCACGATGAATGTGGTTGTGGACACCATCATGAACATGAACATCATCACGATGAATGTGGATGCGGACATCATCATGAACATGTGGAAGATCATCGTGAATTGGCTAATTCAATCAAATTTAATATAGCTGGTTTGGATTGTGCAAACTGTGCAAGTAAAGTAGAAGCTGAGATAAAAAAACAATCTTACATTGAAGATGCGGTTGTTAATTTTTCTACTCAAAAGTTAATGGTTAAAGTAAAAAACGATGATTCTTTAATGGAAAAGTTACAAGCTGTTGTTGACTCTGTTGAAGAAGGAGTTGTTTTATCAAAGGAAGATAATCAAAAAAAATATAGTAAACCAAAATTATTTGATTTAAAAGAAAATATGGAATTGGTTGAAGGTGTTATTATTTTTATAGGGGCACATTTCTTTGCAGGTGGTTTTGCTACTTTCTTATATTTGTTTGCTTATTTATTAATTGGTTATAAAGTCATTTTAAAAGCAGTTAAAAATATTGGTAGAAAAGACTTTTTGGATGAAAATTTCTTAATGTGTTTAGCAACTTTTGGAGCGATTGCTTTAGGTGATTACAGTGAAGCAATTGCGGTTATGCTATTTTATGCTATTGGTGAAATTTTCCAAGGATATGCTGTTAATAAGACAAGATCATCTATTTCTTCTTTAATGGATATTAAAAGTGAGTATGCTACAATTGTAAAAGATGATCAAATGATTCAAGTAACTCCTGAAGAAGTACAAGTAGGAGATACAATTGTTGTTAAAGTTGGAGAAAAAGTACCGTTGGATGGTAAAGTTATTAAAGGAAACAGTATGTTAGATACTGCAAGTTTAACAGGTGAATCAGTTCCTAGAAGTGTTGAAGTAGGAGATGAGGTTTTATCAGGAGTTGTCAATTTAAATGATGTTATTTATATTGAAGTAACAAAACCTTATGCGGATAGTACAGTAAGTCGTATTATTGATCTTGTTGAAAATTCTGCAAGTAAAAAAGCTAAAATTGAAAAATTTATTACCCGTTTTGCAAAAGTTTATACACCAACTGTTGTGGGACTTGCTGTTTTATTATTAATTGTTCCGATGATTATTTTACCAAATCAAAATTTCTATGATTGGCTTTATCGTGCATGTACATTCTTAGTTGTTTCTTGTCCATGTGCACTTGTTATTTCAGTACCTTTAGGTTTATATGCTGGTATTGGTAAAGCGAGTGCTTTAGGTGTTTTAGTTAAGGGTGGAAACTATTTAGAATTATTAAAAGATATTGATACTGTTGTTTTTGATAAAACAGGAACACTTACTAAGGGTGAATTTGAAGTTGTTGAAATTTCAGATGATTATTTATTAGAAATTGGTGCATATGGTGAATATATGTCAAATCATCCAATTGCTAGAAGTATTGTTAAAGCTTATAATAAAGGAATCGATAGTACAAGAATAGAAGATTTTAAAGAAATCGCTGGAAAAGGTCTTTCTGTTGTTATTGATCAAAAACAATATGAATTAGGAAATGAAAAATATTTTCATGAATTAGGTATTGAAGTGAGTCAACCTCAATCTATTGGAACAATTGTTCATATAGCATGTCAAAAACAATATTTAGGACATATCGTTGTTGCAGATGTTATTAAAGAATCTACAATGCCAGGTATTCAAGACTTAAAGAAGGCACATGTTTCAAATACGGTTATGCTTACAGGAGATCATTCAACTGTTGCTCGTGATATTGCTTCTAAAATAGGAATTGATCAAGTATATAGTGATTTATTACCACAAGATAAAGTTACACAATTAGAAAAATTAATGGGTAATGATCATGTTGTAGCTTTTGTTGGTGATGGTATTAATGATGCGCCTGTTCTTGCTAGAAGTGATATTGGTATTGCGATGGGTGGCGTTGGTAGTGATGTAGCTATTGAAGCTGCAGATGTTGTTTTAATGAGTGACGATATTACATCAATTGCTAAAGCCATTCAAGTTTCTCATTATACAAACTTTATTTTAAAAGAAAATGTTACTTTTACGTTATTAATTAAAATTGGAGTTTTAGTTCTTACTTTGTTTGGACTTACAAATATGTGGATGGGTGTTTTTGCTGATGTAGGTGTTACTTTAATTGCTATTTGTAACTCAATGAGAATTTTGTATAAGAAGTCATAATTTTGACTTCTTTTTTTTATTTTGTCCATACTTAAAAGGGTGATTAAAATGAATTTGCTTGAATATTTTGTTTTGCCCTTAATTTCTTTGATTGTTTTGTTTTTACTAACGAAATTAATGGGCTATAGGCAAGTAACAGAGTTATCTTTATATGATTATATAATTGGAATTACAATTGGTTCTATTGCTGCTGAAATGGTTATGGGAAGTTTTAATGATATTTTAAAGCCGTTGATTGGAATGATTGTTTATGGTGTTTTTACTTGGGGTGTTTCTGTTTTAACAAAAAGGTATTTAAATTTTCGCTTTTTTGTTGAAGGGAAACCTGTTGTTTTATTTGAAAATGATAAGATATATTTAAAAAGTTTGGATAAGGCAAAAATTGATTTGAATGAATTGTTGATGAATTGTAGAATGAATGGTTATTTTGAGCTTAACGAGTTAGATAAAATTATTTTAGAAACAAATGGGAAATTTACTTTTTATCCTAAGACATTGTCAAGGCCTTTAAAATTAGGTGATCTACATCAAGAAGTTCAAAAAGAATTTATACCAACAATTCTTATTTTACAAGGAACAATTATTTATGAAAATTTAGAATTGATTCATCATAATCAAAAGTGGTTAGAACAAATTATGAAAGTTCATGGAATTAATCTTCAAGAAATTGTTATTTTGTATGTAGATGGACAACAAACAATACATTTTTATTTAAAAAACGAATTAAAAAGGGATTTTATTTAATCCCTTTTTTGCATATCATATATAATTTTTAAACCTTTGAATGTAAGATCTTTATCATAGGCATCAATCAAATTTGTTTCTTGATAGATCATTCTACCTAGACCACCTGTAGAAACGACTTTTAATGGTTCAGGATATTGGCTTTTAATTTCTTCAATCAGTTTCTCTGTTAAACCAATATAACCATAAACAACCCCTGATTGCATACCTTCAACAGTATTTTTACCAATAATATGTTGTGGTTTTTTTATTGCTACTTCAGGTAGTTGAGCAGCACGATTAGATAACATTTCTGCAGAAATACCAATACCAGGAGCAATTGCACCACCCATAAATTCACCTTTTGAAGAAATAACATCAAATGTCGTAGCAGTGCCAAAATCAATTACTAAACAAGCACAATGGTGACTATAGTAGGCACCAACAGCATCAACAATACGATCACTTCCTAAAGATTTAGGGTTATCATATTTTACAGAAATGCCTGTTTTAATTCCTGGACCAACAATAATAGGTTCTTTGTGGAAATATTTACGAATAGAATTTGTAAAAGAATACATGATTTTAGGAACGACACTAGAAATAATAACATCTTTTATATCTTCAACGGTTACATTATAGGCACTTAAAAAAGCAAGAATCATAAAACCATATTCGTCTGATGTCCTTTGCAATTTAGTCGTTAAACGATAATTGCCAATAAGCTGATCATCTTTAAAAAGTCCCATTGTAATATTTGTGTTTCCCATATCTACAACTACTAGCATTGTTATTCTCCTTTAACTTTCATTAATTTTTCTAAAATAATATGCGCTAGATCTTCTTTGCTCATTAAATCTAAATAATCAACAAAGTTTTTTGTAATTAAAGCAACTTTATTTGTATCAGTTTTAAACCCAGCACCATCTTCAAATAAATCATTAACAACTAATAAATCACAATTCTTCTTAAAAAACTTATTTTGAGCATTTTCAATAACGTTTTCTGTTTCCATAGCAAACCCACAAATAGTTTGCTTTGTTTTATGTTTTCCAATATAAGATAAAATATCTTCGTTTTTTCCTAATTTTAAATAAAATTCGTCAGCTTTTTTCTTTATTTTTTGATCGCTATATTCTAAAGGCCGATAGTCACCAACAGCAGCAGACATGATAACATAATCTTGAAAATCAAAATAACTTAATACTTGTTTAAACATACCTTGTGCACTTTGAATTTTGATTACATCTACTTCGTAAGGAGCTCTTTGAGATGATGGACCACTAATCAACGTGACATGAGCTCCTAATTGACGAGCAACTTTTGCTAGTGCATAGCCCATCTTTCCACTTGAATGATTTGAAATAAATCTCACTGGATCAAGTGGCTCTTGAGTAGGACCAGCGGTAATAAGAACATGCTTTCCAGCTAATGGATGAGGATATGTCGCATATTCAATAGCATCAAGTAAATCTTCAATATCACTTAAATGTCCTCTTCCTTGATAACCACATGCGAGTTCACCAATTTCAGGTTCCACAATCTTAATATGATAAGATTTACAAATATCAAGATTTTTTTGAGTTGCAGTATTTTCATACATGTGTACATTCATTGCAGGGGCAATGATTTTTGGACATGTTGCTGCTAAAAAGGCGGAAGATAAAACATCGTCTGCTAAACCATGAGCAACT
>UMAF01043536.1_pt1 | contig 10169 bp, 7 predicted proteins | sample 1963641 | NCBI WGS metagenome assembly UMAF01 (sample SAMEA4835909, study PRJEB28245) | human gut metagenome | biome: gut microbiome; material: fecal sample | place: Denmark | collected 2008
TCTCACGCACCTCAAGCGTCAAGAACGCAAGGCCGCTGCCCTCGGCGAAGCGGATAAACACGTCGAGAAGCTGCCCCGCCACACCGCCGCGGCGGCAGTCGGGGCGGACGGCCATCTTGGTGATGCAGCCCTCGTCCACGACGGCGAGCAGCCCCGCGTAGCCGACGACGCTGCCGTTTTCTGCATCCAGCGCGACTAAGAAAGCCGAGCACGCGTTTTCAAGCTCCTCTGCGAGCATGTTGCGCGACCAGGGGTTCGAGAAGCATGTGCGCTCAAGCTCGGCAACGTCATTCAAATATTCGTTCGTCATCGGCACGATGCGGACTTTTTTCTTTAACTGTTCCATTGGTTTCCTCCGGTCATTTGGCTTCCAGCCAGTTTATGCCCCAGTGGGCCTCGGCGGTCAGGGGAACGGAGAGGTGCACTGCGCCCTCCATCTCCTCAGTGAGGAGCCGTGCGACCGTCTCCTTTTCCTCCTCCGGGCACTCGACGATGAGTTCGTCGTGCACCTGCAAAATGAGCTTTGCCTTTAAGTTTTCCTTGTGCAGCCGCTCGTCGACGCGTACCATTGCGAGCTTGATGACGTCCGCGGCCGTGCCCTGAATGGGCATGTTGCGCGCGACGCGCTCGCCGAACGAACGGGTATTGAAGTTGCTCGCTGTCAGCTCGGGCAGCGCGCGGCGGCGGTGCATCAGTGTTTCGACATAGCCGCGCTCCTTCGCCTGCGCGACGACCTCGTCCATATAGCGGCGGATGCCGGGGAAGCGCTCAAAGTACGTCTCGATATATTCCTTCGCCTCGTACACCGGCACGCCGATGTCCTGCGCGAGCGAGAAGGCGGAAATGCCGTACACGATGCCGAAGTTGACGGCCTTCGCGTGCGAGCGCATCTGCTTGGTGACCTGATCGCTTGGCACGCCGAAGACCTGCGCGGCCGTGACGGTGTGGATGTCCTCACCGGTCAGAAACGCCTGCTTCATCGCCTCGTCGTCTGCGATGTGCGCGAGCAGCCGCAGCTCGATCTGGCTATAGTCCGCGTCGACGAGCACGCAGCCGTCCGCGGGGACGAACATGCGGCGGAATTCGCTGCCGAGCTGCGTGCGCGTGGGGATATTCTGCAAATTCGGCTCGGTCGAGCTCAAACGGCCCGTCGCCGTGACGGTCATCTGGAAGCTCGTGTGGATGCGCCCGTCGGGCGCGATGACCTTCAAAAGACCGTCGCAGTAGGTCGAGCGAAATTTCGCGTACTGGCGGTACTGCAAAACCTCTTCGACGATGGGATTCTCCCACCGCAGTTTTTCGAGCACGTCCGCGTTCGTCGACCAGCCGGTCTTCGTCTTTTTGCCGTGCGGGAGCTGCAAGCGTTCAAAGAGCACCTCGCCGAGCTGCTTGGGGGAATTGATGTTGAACGGCCCGCCCGCCTCTTCATAGATGTGCTGCTCGAGCGTCTTGAGCTGCACTTCCATCTCACTGCCGAAGGCCGCGAGAGCGTTCGCGTCCACGCGCATGCCCGCATGCTCCATGCGCGCGAGTACGGCGCAGAGGGGCAGCTCAACCTCATAATAGAGCTCGTGCAGCTCGCGCTTCTCAAGTTCGGGGGCAAAGGTCTCATACAGCGCATCGACGGCGCTGGTATAGACGTGGAACGCCGTCTCGGCCTCGGCCGTGTCGCCGAGCATCGAGAAAGCGTCTGGATCTAAGTGCTTCGGCTCGGCAAGCGTCTGGTGGAAGTAGGCGGCGAAGAGCGACGCGATATCGTACTTGCCCGCCGTCGCGTCGAGCAGGTACCCTGCGAGCGCGGTGTCAAAAATGAACCCTTCGATGGGAAGGTCGTTTTCGAGCAGCGTGCGCTGGAGGTCCTTGACGTTGTGGCTGACTTTCTTGATATCATCCGAGAACAGGGCGCGCAGCAGCGCGTTCCAGTCGCCCTCGTAGCGGCTGAAGTAGAACTCGGCAGAGACGGCGGTCGATTCGCCTGCAACGAAGTCGACGATCACGCCGGAAAGGTCCGGCAGCGCCAGCAGCGTCACGTGCTCCGCCTTGCGGAAGAGCGAGAGATATTCCTTGGCCTTTTCCACCGTGGTCACGGCCTCGGCGGTCACGGTGAGGTCGACCGGCTCCTCGGCGGTGGGGATGTCGGCGGGCGGCTTGAGACCGTATTTGTCAATGAGCTTGGTAAATTCCAGCTTCATAAAGAGCGGATAGAGCGCGTCTGACGGCGCCTTGCGCAGATTGTCCTGCGGAGAAAATTCGAGTGGTGCGTCCGTCACGATGGTCGCGAGGTGGAAGCTCTGGCGTGCGCTCTCCTCGCCCTCAGTGAGCTTTTTGATGACGTTCGGCTTGGCCTCGATATCGGGGAGCAGCCGGTAAATTTCGTCGATGCTCTGGTATTTCTGGATGAGCGCCATCGCCGTCTTTTCGCCAACGCCCGGCACGCCGGGGATATTGTCGCTCGCGTCGCCCATCAGAGCTTTGAGGTCGACAATGTGGATGGGCGCAAAGCCGTAGACCTCACGAAAGCTCTCGGGCGTCATGTCCTTCGTCGTGGTCTGGCCCATGCGCGTGGAAATGAGCTTGACGGTCGTGTGCTCGGTCACGAGCTGCAAAGAATCCTTGTCTCCCGTGGCGACGACACAGTCCCAGCCTGCGCTTTCACACTTGCGCGAGATCGTGCCGATCAGATCGTCGGCTTCAAAGCCCGCGAGCTCGTAGCGGGGGATGTTCATCGCGTCGAGCACGTCCTTGAGCACCGGCATCTGCATGGCGAGCTCTTCGGGCATGGCGTGGCGCGTGGCCTTGTAGCCCTCGTACTCGAGGTGGCGGAACGTCGGCTCGCGGCGGTCGAAGGCGACGCACAGCGCCTCGGGCTTTTCCTCGTCGAGTAAGCGGCCGAGCATCGTCAGAAAGCCGAAGATCGCGTGGGTGAAAAAACCGTCGCGCGTGGTGAGCGGACGGACACCGTAATAGGCGCGGTTGATGATGGAGTTGCCGTCTAAAACCATCAGCTTCACGGCATGCACCTCCCAAAATGCAAATTTTTACTAAATATAGTATAGCGCAAAGCAAACAAAAACACAACAGAAACCGGCGGAACTCTCGGCGCGGAGTGAGAAAGTGTGGTAAAAATAAACAGAACACTTGCAATTTCTTGTCGGGATGTTTATAATATTGACTGAAAATCTGTTTTGCTTCCTAATTTTTTGTTAGGAAGCGGGCGGAAAAACAAAAAAGAAAGGGAGAAAATCATGGAAAAGCTATTTAAGCTGAAGGCCAACGGTACTACGGTACGCACCGAGATTCTTGCCGGTCTTACCACGTTTATGACCATGGCCTACATCATCGCGCTCAACCCGAACCTGCTGACCAACTTTGCAGTGGGTACGCCGCTGTGGAACGGTGTGTTCCTTGCCACCTGCATCGCCTCGGCGATCGGCACGATTTGCATGGCGTTTTTCGCCAACAAGCCGTTCGTCATGGCGCCTGGCATGGGACTCAACAGCTTCTTCGCGGTGGTCGTCGCCAACATCGCGGTCATCAACGAGTGCGAGTACGAGTCCGCGTTCCAGGCGGCGCTCGTCATCATCCTTGTCGAGGGTATCGTGTTCCTCATCCTCACGCTCTTAAAGGTGCGTGAGAAGATCGTGGAGGCCATTCCTCTCGGCGTGCGCTACGGCATCGCTCCCGCCATCGGCCTGATGCTGATGAACGTGGGCCTTGGCTCCAACGTCGGTATCTACTCTGAAAACGGCGGCCCGTTCTACATGATGCGTGACTTCTTCGGCGCGCTGACGCCCAGCATCATCAAGGGCAACATGGGCTCGGGCTACGATGCGATGGTCCTGACCGTCGTGACCGCGTTCCTCGGCGTTTTCGTCATGGTCGTCCTCGCCAAGAAGGGCGTGAAGGCGGCAGTGCTGCTCGGCATGCTGTTCTCGTCCGTCATCTACTGGGCGGGCAGCGCCATCTTCCTGCATGTCAATCCGTTTGCGAGCCTCGCGACTGCGAGCTTTGTCCCGCCTTTCGCCGACATGGTCTCCACCACGCTTTTCAAGTTTGACTTTGCGGGCTTTGTGAACATCGGCTGGTTCACCGCCATCACGCTCGTCATCACCTTCTGCATGATCGATATGTTCGATACCATCGGCACGCTCGTCGGTACGGCCTCCCGCGCCGGCATGGTCGATCAGGACGGCAACATGCCCCAGATGAAGGAAGCCCTGCTGTCCGATGCCATCGGTACGGTCGCGGGCGCCTGCACCGGTACCTCCACCGTCACCACGTTCATCGAGTCCGCCTCCGGCGTGGAAGCGGGCGGCCGCACGGGCCTGACCGCGCTCACCGCGGGCATCCTGTTCCTCGCCTGCATGTTCCTCGCCCCCATCGCCGCCGTCATCCCCGGCGCTGCGACCTCCGCCGCGCTGATCTATGTCGGCGTTCTGATGCTCCAGGGCCTCAAGAATGTGGACTTCAGCGACATGGACCAAATGCTGCCGGTGTCCATCATGCTCATTGGTATGCCGATCTCCGGCTCCATCGGCCACGCCATCGGCCTGGGCCTCATCTCCTACACCTTTGTCAAGGTGTTCTCCGGCAAGGCTAAGGACGTCAGCGTTCTGACCTACGTGATCTCCGCTCTGTTCCTTGTCAAGTTCTTCGCCGTCGTGTAAGTGTGTGAAAAAACCTTAAAAAGAGCGTCCCGAACGGGACGCTCTTTTTTTCTGCGCCGCGGTATGATATTATGACGAAGATACATAGGGTAATAGGAGCGCACGGCGAAAAAACCTTGAAAAATCAAGGATTGCAACTGCCGGTTGACAAATTTGACAGTGCGCTTTCTTTCCCGCAACCGCGAAATAGGCTATGATAACGCCATCCAGACGGCGCGGGACCGCGCCTTAGAATTCAGGAGGAAGACGATATGATCTTAGCGGATAAAATCATCACGCTGCGCAAAAAGGCGGGCTGGTCGCAGGAGGAGCTGGCAAGTCAGCTCGGGGTGACGCGCCAGTCGGTATCCAAGTGGGAGGGCGCGCAGTCCGTGCCCGACCTTGACAAGGTGGTGCAGATGAGCCGGCTGTTTGGCGTGAGCACCGACTATTTATTGAAGGACGAACTCGAAGAAGAGGAGTTCGTCGAATCCGAGGCGGACGAAACGCCGCTGCGGAGAGTGACGATGGAGCAGGCGGCGCGATACCTTGCGCTGCGCAAGGCCTGCGCGCCGAAGATCGCACTGGCGGTGGCGATGTGCATCGTCTCGCCGGTCGTGATCATTTTTCTCTCCGCCATGGCGGACGCGGGCCTGGGCGGTATTTCGGAGGATCTGGCCGCAGGTCTCGGCGTGAGCGTCATTTTGGTGCTGGTCGCCATTGCGGTGGGGATGTTCCTCTCGTGCGGGGCGAAGACGAAGGAATTCGACTTTCTTGAAAAAGAGCCGTTTGAGACCGAGTACGGCGTGAGCGGCATGGTGCGCGAGCGGCGCAAGGCCTATGAGCCGACCGCCTCGCGCTGTACGATCCTCGGCGTGGTGCTGTGCATCCTTGCTGTCGTGCCGCTGATGCTCGGGGTCGGTCTCGCGTCGTCCGATGTCGCCGCGCTGCTCGTGCGCGTCGCTCCGGCGGATGTTTACGCGGCGGCGGCGGTGGATGCGCTGCTGCTTCTGGTCGCCTGCGGCGTGGGCGTGCTCGTCTGGAGCGGAACGTACACCGGCGCGATGGACCAGCTGCTCGAGGAGGGCGACTACACGCGCAAAAAGAAGGCGCGCAGCGGCGTGATGAGCACAGTGTCGCTCATCTACTGGCTGAGCGTGACGGCGATCTTCCTGTTCTACACTTTCGGACCCAAGGGGAACGGCCAGCCGCAGTATAGCTGGTTTATCTGGGCCGTTGGCGGCGTACTGTATGCGGCGGTGATGGGTATTGTGTCGCTCGTGCTGTATCACAAAGATAAAATGTAAAGCAGACTTGACAAATGGGAACGACAGTGATATCCTACAAGTAAAGCAAGCTTGACATTTACAAAATGGCTCTTGACAGTTGGAAATCATATGATATTATTTTGATATCACAAAGATATTCGAAACGGCTGCAAGAAGAAAAGAGGGAGAACCTTATGCTCTATATTGAACACCTGACCAAGACCTTCGGCGAAAAGAAGGCCGTGGATGATCTGTCGCTCCACATCGCGCCAGGGGAGATCTACGGCTTCATCGGCCACAACGGCGCAGGCAAGACCACGACGCTCAAGTCGGTCGTCGGCATCCAGCAGTTCGATTCCGGCAGGATCACGATCGGCGGGCACTCCATTCAGGACGATCCCATCGCCTGCAAGAAGATGCTCGCCTACATCCCGGATAACCCCGACCTCTACGAGTTTATGACGGGCATCCAGTACCTCAATTTTATCGCCGACATCTTCGGTGTGGAGGAAAGCGCGCGGCAGGAGCGCATCCGCAAGTATGCAGACCTCTTCGAGCTGACGACCGACCTGGCCCAGCCCGTCGCGGCCTATTCCCACGGCATGAAGCAGAAGCTTGCCATCATTTCGGCGTGGCTGCACGAGCCGAAGCTCATTTTGATGGATGAGCCGTTCGTCGGCCTCGACCCGAAGGCTTCACATATCTTAAAGGGCATGATGCGCGAGGTGTGCGACGCGGGCGGCGCGATCTTCTTCTCGACCCACGTGCTCGAGGTGGCCGAAAAACTCTGCGACAAGGTCGCCATCATCAAGGGCGGCAAGCTCATCCGCTCCGGCACGATGGAGGAGGTCAAGGGCGACGACTCGCTCGAGGAGGTCTTCCTTGAGCTGGAGGGCGAATCATGCTGAAAACGCTCGTCAAGAAGCAGCTGATGGAAATTTTCCGCAGCTACTTTTATAATGCCAAAACCAATAAAAAACGTTCGACGGCGGGGATTATCGCTTATATCCTGCTCTTTGCCGCGTTGATGATCGGCCTGATCGGCGGGATGTTCACGGGGCTTTCCGTTTCGCTCTGTGCGCCGCTTACGCAGGCGGGGATGGGCTGGCTCTATTTTGCACTCATGTCGCTGCTCGCCATCTTTCTCGGCGCGTTCGGCAGCGTGTTCAACACGTATTCGGGCCTGTACTTCGCTAAGGACAACGACCTGCTGCTGTCTCTACCCATCCCGGTGCGGACGCTGATGGCCTCGCGGCTGCTGACGGTCTATCTCATGGGCCTCATGTACTCCGCGGTCGTCATCCTGCCCGCGGTCATCGTCTACTGGGTCACGGTCTCGACGGCGCCGATGGCGCTCCTCGGCGGCGTGCTGCTGACGGCGCTCATCTCGATCTTCGTGCTCACGCTCTCGTGCGCGCTGGGCTGGGTCGTGGCGAAGGTGAGCCGTAAGCTCAAGCACAAGAGCTTCATCACGGTCATCGTCTCGCTCGCGGGGCTTGCCATCTACTATTTCTTCGTCTTCAAGGCGCAGACGGCCATCGAGCAGCTCGTCGCCAACGCCGCGGTCTACGGTGAGAAGATCAAGGGTGCGGCGCACCCGCTCTACGTCTTTGGCCTGACCGGTACGGGCGATGTGACAGCGATGCTGCTGAGCGCGGCGGTCATCCTCGCGCTGTTTGCGCTGACGTGGACGCTGCTCTCGCGCAGCTTTTTGCAGATCACGACTGCGTCGGGCGCATCAGGCAAGGCTGTGTACCGCGAAAAGGCCGTCAAGCGCCGGAGCATCGATGGGGCACTTTTCGGCAAGGAGCTCGCGCGCTTCACCGCGAGCCCGAACTACATGCTCAACTGCGGGCTTGGCATCCTGCTGCTGCCAGTCGCGGGCGTGGCGCTGCTGATTAAGGGCGGGGAGCTCCTGCTGCTTTTGCAGATGGCCTTCGGCGATCGCGGCGGCTGCGTGGAGGTGCTGCTCTGCACCGGCGTGTGCGCCATTGCGTCGATGAACGACATGGCGACGCCGTCGGTCTCGCTCGAGGGAAAGTCCCTCTGGCTCGCGCAATCGCTGCCCGTCAAGCCCTGGCAGGTGCTTTGCGCAAAGCTCAAGGTACAGCTTGCGCTCACGGCCCTTCCAGCACTCGTGCCGCTTGCCTGCATGGCGTTTATCCTGCCTGTGACGGCGGCGCTGCCGCTCGTTTTTGCCGAGGTACTCGCGTACATCGCGTTTTCCGCGTGCCTGGGGCTGACGCTCGGCGTCGCGCGGGCAAACCTGACGTGGACGAGCGAGCTCATGCCCATCAAGCAAAGTCTGGCCGTGACGATCGCGCTGTTCGGCGGCTGGCTCTACGCCATCGTGTTCGCGGGGCTCTACCTCTGGCAGGGGTGGAAGCTCGGCGCGGCTGCGTATCTCGCCATCGCAGCGGCGGTGACGCTCGCGGTGACAGCGCTGCTTCTTCGCTGGCTCAAAACGAAGGGCGCACAGCGCTTTGCTGCATTATAATTGGATAGAAAATGAAACGAGGGGGAAAGTCATCCGGCTTTCTCCCTCGTTTTTGCTTCAGCTCTCCATGTGTTTGCCAAGAAAGCCTGCGATGGCCTGCGCGAGCTTGTACTCCGTCTCACCTGCGGCCGATTCGCCCTCGGTGCCGATGAAGACCACGAGCCCGAGTGCGTCGCCCTCGGAGATGATGGGCGCGGCGATGGTCGCGCAGTAGCGGTCGAGCGACTCGGTGACGAACACGCTGCGCTCGCTCGGCACGGCGCGGTAGATACCGCGGTCCTCCATGATCTGCTCGAGTTGCGGGCTGATGCGCTTGCCGATAAGGTCGCGGCGCGCGCTGCCCGCCGCGGCGATGACGCTGTCGCGGTCGGTCACGGCCACGCTCGTGCCGGTCGACTTGCTCAGCGTGTCGCACAGCTGCGCGGCAAACTCGTCCACGCCGCCCATGAGCGAATATTTCTTAAAAATGACCTCCCCGTCCTTGCTCGTGTAGATCTCCAACGGGTCGCCCTCGCGGATTCTCATGGTGCGGCGGATCTCCTTGGGGATGACGACGCGGCCAAGGTCGTCGATCCGTCTGACAATTCCGGTTGCTTTCATCTATCAAAACTCCTTTTATACTCGATAAACTGCACTTAGTCTTTGGAAAAGCCGCCAATTTATCCAAAGCGGACACTGGAAGATTTTACAGCGCGTGAAAATATCATCGAGGCAAAAGTATTCGAAACCGGTTCGCAATACGCTACAATACCCCTATCACGAGAGATAGGGGTATTTTTATTATGGAACACTACATGACGAGTGAAAAAATCGAAGCCTATTTGAAAGAACTTTCGAATGAGGAGCGCGCCGCAGCGACGATCGAGAAGTACCGCCGCGCGCTGCTAAGCTTTGCCGCATTTTTGAGCGGCGCAGCGGTCACGCAGGAGATGATCCGCCTTTGGAAGGATGACCTGCGCGAAAAAAACTATGCGCCGTCGACGATCAACACTTATCTGGCCGCGCTGAACGGTTTCTTTCACTTCTGTGGCTGGACAGATTGCCGCGCGCGGTTCTTAAAAATTCAGCGCCGCCTGTTTCGCGATAGCAAACAGGAGTTAACGCGCGCAGAATATGAACAGCTGGTCGCCGCGGCGGAAGCTGCGGGCGACCACGGTCTCGCGCTCCTGGTGGAAACCATCTGCTCCACCGGCATTCGCGTCAGCGAGGTGCAGTACATCACGGTCGAGGCCGCGAAGAACGGCAAAACAGAAATTGCGCTTAAAGGCAAAATCCGTACCATTCTGCTGCCGTCAAAGCTTTGCCGCAAGCTGCTCAAGTTTGCCGCGCGGCAAAAAACCGCCTCCGGCGCGATCTTTCGCGCCAAAAGCGGCAAAGCAATGTCGAGATATCAAATTTGGTCGAAAATGAAAAAGCTGTGCGCTCGCGCAGGTGTCAACGCAGGGGAAGTTTTCCCGCACAACCTGCGCCACCTGTTTGCGACGGCGTTTTATCGCGCCTACAAGGACATCGTCAAGCTCGCGGATGTTTTGGCCCATTCGAGCATCGAAACGACGCGAATCTACCTTGTCACAAGTGCGGCAGAGCATCGGCGTCAGCTCGAACGCTTACAGCTTGTATCATAAAAACGGAATCTATATTCCGTATATGCAAAGGAAGCGAAAAAATCTTGTCACTTCCTTTACTTATAAAAGAACAGCCATGAGCAAAACGCAAGAAACGCAGTAATTGCAATGGTTCCCGGCCATGGCTGAAACC